>OODT01000007.1_pt1 | contig 354845 bp, 264 predicted proteins | sample 1671841 | NCBI WGS metagenome assembly OODT01 (sample SAMN06348198, study PRJEB24527) | human gut metagenome | biome: human gut; feature: ankylosing spondylitis patient; material: feces | host: Homo sapiens | place: China | collected 2015-10 | reverse complement strand
CTAAAAGTTTATTTCTCAATCGGTTAAGTCAAACCGAGAAAAATCTAAAATAAAAATACCAACCAATATAGTATACAATGAAACAGTCTAAGATAGAATGGACAGAAGCGACTTGGAATCCCTCAATAGGTTGTTCGAAGGTATCTACGGGGTGTGTGAATTGCTATGCCGAGGTTATGGCTAAAAGACTTCAAGCTATGGGAACTCCTGGGTATGAGCATGGATTTGAATTTACAATTCTTCCCGAACGATTAGATGTGCCATTAAAAGTAAAGAAACCAACAAAGTTTTTTGTAAATTCTATGAGTGATTTATTTCATGAAAGAATGCCTTTTGATTTTCTTGATAAAATTTTTAGTGTTATTAAATCTACTCCACAACACCACTATCAAATATTGACAAAGCGTGCTGAAATTTTGAAAGAATATTTTAAAGATAGAAAAGTGCCAAATAATGTGTGGTTAGGTGTTACCGTTGAGTCTCCTGAAAATAAGGGAAGAATTGATATTTTAAGATCTATTGATGCTAAAATTCGTTTTATCTCCATTGAACCTTTAGTTGCTGATGTTGGAACGTTAAATTTTAAGCATATTCATTGGGTGATAGTTGGTGGAGAAAGTGGTAATAGAGCTAGACCAATGAAAGAAGAATGGGCATTAAATGTAAAAAAACAATGTGAAGAGCAGAATGTTGCTTTCTTTTTTAAGCAGTGGGGAACATGGGGAGCTGATGGCATAAAACGTAACAAGAAAGTAAATGGTAGTGAACTTCTAGGAAAACATTGGAAAGCTGAACCAGCTTTGCTAAAATAGGAAGTCGTATAAATAGCTAAAGAAAAGGATTGAGAAAATGAAATTCATTCTTCCCAATCCTTTTTCTATATTGGCTACTGCCTCAATTATATAGCCAATTCCGACAGACAGCTATTTACTTTTTGCATATCCTTGAAAATATTCTGATCCAGTACCCGTGCATAGTGTTTGGTTACGCTTGTATCTGCGTGTCCCAACATCTTAGCAACATTCTCCATGCTCACGCCATTTGCTAGGCATATAGAGGTGGCATAGGAATGCCGGGCTGAATGTGTGCACAGATTTTTCTGTAACCCGCATACATCGGCAATCTCTTTCAGGTAGCTGTTCATGCGCTGATTGCTCAATACAGGCAATAGTTTTCCAGTACATTCTGCCACATTTTTATACTTTTCAAGTATAGAAGCTGCCACAGGTAGCACAGGAATGTTACACATGATTTTTGTCTTTTGGCGGTTCTTTCTTATCCAAAGTTCCCCTTTGTTGTCTTTTACCAAGTGTTCAGGTGATAAGTCTTTCACATCGCTGAACGCCAAACCGGTAAAAATGCAAAAAACAAAAACATCTCGTACTTGTTCTACTCGCTTAATGGTGAACTCTTTGGCAAGAATGATCTTAATCTCGTCCATTGTCAGAAATTCAGGATCGGTTTCTTCCAGTTTGAAGCGGTAGTAAGCAAACGGATCTTTCTTTATCCAGTCGTTTTCTAAAGCAATGCGGATTATCTTTTTCAAATTCTTCAATCGGGTGATAGCAGAGTTCTGCGCACAACCTTTTTCAATCTTCAAGAAAGCATCAAACTTAGAAATGAAGTTGGCCTCCAAGTTATTCAGGGCAATATCTGATAGCTGATATTCTTTCTTAATGAATTCCTCCAAATATCGGGTAGTGGTTTCATACCGTTGAACGGTCTTACTAACGAAATCTTTGCCAATTAACTTACGGCTTTGTTCGTTATGCTCTCTGAATACCTGCAATAGTGTTTTGCTATCTTCGTCCACACGATAAAACAACTTTCTCACGAGATCAACAGTGATAACCTTGCCGGAAGTTTCCAGTTCTCTATAAATTTGGTGTATGTGTGAACGTGTGATTTCCAAGTAGTGGTTCAGTTCCACCGACATACGGTCTTTGCCTTTTGAATTCTCTTTTGCCTGATTCCAAAGGTTTACGCGACAGCTTCTTTTGATAGAAATATCTACCATACAGCCATTTACAGTGATTCTCATGCACACGGGTGCTTCACCGTTCTTTAATAATTTGCCTTTCTTGATGAAGAACAAAACAGAAAATGATTTACGAGCCATTTTTTACATCGTTTTTAGAGTTACAAAACTATGTATTCTCTTCCAAAGTACGACCATGCAAAAAGCTATGAATCAGTGATAAAGATGCAAATTCGTGGGACTTTTTTGAACTAAATTTTACTCCCACGATTTATCCACCGATAATATGCTTGAAATGGCTATTTTCTGCTACCTGCTAGAAAAAAGAAATCCCTGATAATGTCTGATTATCAGGGATTTGCTTGATTTTTCTTGTTGTTTCAGTGATCCGCCTGGGGCTCGAACCCAGGACCCCAACATTAAAAGTGTTGTGCTCTACCTGCTGAGCTAGCGAATCAATCCTTATTTGCGTATCAGTTATTTCCTGATTGCGGGTGCAAAGGTAGTGACTTTTTTTATATCTGCAAGCTTTTGGGTGAAAAAAGTTTTATTTATTTTTCGTCATCTCCCTCTATCTTCTGATTATCAGATGTTTCATGTGTGTCGTATTTTATTCTCTCTTTGTTGATGATGAAACGTTGATAATAGGAGAGCATTAGGGTGGTGAGCGGAAGTGCTATGATCATACCTAACATTCCGAGCAAGGATCCCCAGATGGAAAGAGATAAAAGAATGATGGCAGGGTTGAGCCCTGTGATCTTTCCCATGATTCTTGGGACAAGGAAACCATCTTGGATGGCTTGAACAACAATAAAAACAACGAGGGCACCTGCCAGGATTACCCAGAAATTCTCACCGGTATCAGCAGCTTTTAGGATTGCTAATATGACGGTAGGCAAGAAACCGATAATCTGCAGATATGGAACCATATTGAGGGCACCGATGAAAAGTCCCAAGGCAATAGCCATCGGAAAGTCGATGATCAGGAACCCAATGCTGAACAAGATGCCGACACAGAAGGCAACAAGTGCCTGGCCGCGGAAATAGCGATTCATTCCATCCTGTATGTCATTGACCAGATTGGATGCAAAGGTACGGTATTTGCCTGGTAATAGGTGAAGCCATCCTTCTGCGATGGATTCATAGTCGAGCAAGATGAATACCACATATAATAAAATGATGAATGAAGCGAATACGCTAAACAGAATATTAATAGATTCCGCAACGAGTGCCCAAAGTTTAGGAACAGTCTCTTTAATGGTATTCATTATATTTTCTTCACTTAAGATTCGGTTCAGTGCCTGAAGGTCGATATGTCTGTGGATAAATTCCGAAAGAGTAGGAGGCACTGTTTCGGAACGATAAGCACCATTAGTCAGATAAGTAACCAACAGATCGTTCATTCGTCCTATTTCGGCAAGCATTGGGGGCACTAAAAGGTAAAAAATGGCAATTCCTACTATGGTAATGCTGAACAATGCGCAGAAAATAGAAATGATCCTGCTTTTAAAGCGTAATTTATACTGGAAAAATTTGACGAGCGGATAAATCATATAAGCGATAAGCCATGCCACAAAAAAAGGTAGCAGTACGCCGCTGAGCCTTTTAAAAAGTATCAGTAATCCCACAATGAGCGCACAGCAGATAGAACCACGTATGAAACTATCAAATGTAATCTTTTTCCTTTCCATAATAATCTGACGTTTGATGTGCGACCTCACCGGAAATGTCCGGGCTTTGCTACCGTGAGGTCATTATGATTTTTCTTTGTCCTCTTGCAGGGCTTTCTGGTAACACTCCCGACATAAAGGTTCGTATTCGGCTGTTTCACCCAATAGCACCTGTTTGTCGTTTTTCACCGTACGGTGTGAAAAAGAGGCCAATTGTCCACATTTTACACAAATGGCATGTACCTTGGATACTTCGTCGGCAATGGCACACAAAGCCGGCATCGGACCAAACGGTATGCCTTTGAAGTCCATGTCCAATCCGGCTATGATGACACGTACCCCATTGTTTGCCAATTGATTGCATACATCTATTAATCCACTGTCGAAGAACTGTGCCTCGTCAATGCCTACCACATCAATTTCGGATGTGAAAAGCAGTATGCTGGCTGAAGAGTCGATGGGAGTGGAGGAAATGGTATTACTGTCATGTGAAACAACGTCCCCCTCAGAATAGCGTGTGTCAATGGCAGGTTTGAATATCTCTACGCGTTGGCGGGCAAACTTGGCCCGCTTCATGCGACGGATCAGTTCTTCGGTTTTTCCTGAAAACATGGAACCGCAAATTACTTCAATTCTTCCTCTTCTTCTCGTCTCTTGTATATGATCTTCTGAAAATAATACCATGCTGATGTATGTTATAATTGGTTGCAAAAGTAATAGTTTTATTGGCTTCTCGGTGTTTTTTCATTATTTATTTCTACATTTGCGAAGTCATTCAAGAAGAAATTCAGATGTAGATATGCAAGCATTGTTGAACGATATAGAATTGGATATTCAGGAACTTAAATGCCTGATGGAGGCCGTTTCGCGTAAACCGGACTCTGCTTTGCGTGAAGTGGCAAAGAGAAATATTGTGCAAATGCGTGGCCGGTTGGACATTTTACTGGAACAGTTGGACCGGGGAGCACTACCGGAAAACGAACTTCCTGACCGGATTATAAATCCAATGCCGGAACCTGTGTTAGCAGCAGCAGCAGAAGAAGAAGAAGAAGAAATAGTTGTGGGTAACCCGGAGAAAGATGAAGAGCCTGTAATAGTTCCGGAGGCTCCGGAGATGCCGGAATCTGAACAATTGGAATTGCCTGAAGTGACCGTAGAACCGGCACAATCGGCTGAAGTATCTATGAAGATTGAAACCAATACGGCTTCTACACCTATTTTGGCCGAGCGGATTAAAACAGCTGGAGATTTACGCCGTTCAATCAGTCTGAATGATTCGTTTCGCTTTTCCCGTGAACTGTTTGGGGGAAGCATGGAGCAAATGAATCATGTGTTGCAACAGATTGGGGAGATGCATTCACTGGATGCAGCTCTTGTTTTCTTATCTTCTAAAATAAAGGTGGAAGAGGAAAATGAAGCTAAAGCTGATTTAGTGGAACTTCTCAAAAAGTACTTTATATAAAAACGCGATTATTAGGATATGGGAAAACTATATGTGGTACCGACGCCGGTCGGGAATTTGGAGGACATGACATTTAGGGCTATTAAAGTCCTGAAGGAGGTCGACTTGATTCTGGCGGAGGATACCCGTACTTCCGGAATCTTGCTGAAACATTTTGAGATTAAAAACGTGATGCAATCCCACCATAAGTTTAATGAACATAAAACGGTGGAGAGTGTTGTTAATAGAATAAAGGCAGGAGAAACCATTGCTTTGATTTCGGATGCCGGAACACCGGGAATTTCTGATCCGGGTTTTCTGGTAGTTCGTGAATGTGTGCGCAATGGTATCGAAGTACAATGTCTGCCCGGAGCGACAGCTTTTGTTCCGGCGTTGGTAGCATCGGGATTGCCTAACGAAAAGTTTTGTTTCGAAGGTTTTCTCCCTCAGAAAAAGGGGCGTATGACAAAATTGAAATCGTTGGTGGATGAACACAGAACAATGGTGTTTTATGAATCCCCACATCGTTTGCTGAAAACATTGACACAGTTTGCCGAATATTTCGGTCCCGGACGTCAGGTATCTGTGTCCCGTGAAATTTCAAAGATTCATGAGGAAACGGTTCGCGGGACTTTGAGTGAATTGATAGAACACTTTACCGTTACCGAACCCCGGGGCGAGATTGTGATTGTACTTGCAGGAATAGACGATTAATAATAACTTCATTTAAAAACGTAAAACGTAATCGTATGAAAAAGTTAGTAGTTTTATTAGTATGCGCAGCTATGTTGGCTTCGTGTAACGGCCTGGGTGGTGGAAGTAAGGACCTGAAGGCAGAAAATGATTCTCTTTTGATGGAGTTGACCCAGCGCAATGCCGAATTGGACGAAATGATGGGTACTTTCAACGAAGTTCAGGAAGGATTTCGTAGAATAAACGCAGCTGAAAGCCGTGTTGACTTGACCCGTGGCACTATCTCTGAGAATTCTGCAACCGCAAAACAACAAATAGCATCTGATATTGAATTCATCACGAAACAGATGGAAGAAAACAAGGCACAGATCGCTAAGTTGCAGGCTATGCTGAAGAATAGTAAGAATAATTCGGCACAATTGAAAAAAGCCGTTGAATCTTTGACCCAGGAGTTGGTTGCTAAAACTCAGCGTATCGAAGAGCTTCAGGCTGAATTAGCTTCTAAGAATATCCGTATTCAGGAGTTGGATGCTGCGGTAACCGGACTGACTGCCGATAAAGAGTCATTGGCTGCTGAAAATGAAGCCAAGGCAAAGACCGTAGCAGAACAGGATAAGGCCATCAACAGTGCATGGTTTGTGTTTGGTACTAAATCGGAACTTAAATCTCAGAAGATTCTTGAAAAAGGGGATGTGCTGAAGAGTGCGGATTTCAACAAGGATTATTTTACTCAGATCGATATTCGTACTACTAAAGAAATTAAATTATATTCTAAACGTGCTGATTTGCTCACTACTCATCCGGCTAAATCTTACGAGTTGGTTAAAGATGATAAAGGTCAGCTGACTTTGAAGATCACGAATCCGAAAGAATTCTGGAGTGTATCTAAATATCTGGTAATCCAGGTCAAATAAGTAGTATAAAACAAACGTAACTGATAAGGGCACGGACTACACAGTATGTAATCCGTGCTCTCTTTTTTGAAATGTACCTGATATATTAATATGAAATATAGAAACCTGTTTTTTGATTTAGATGATACTCTCTGGGCCTTTTCCCAAAATGCGTATGATACGTTTGAAGAAGTTTACGATAAATATGGATTGGGAAGGTATTTCGATTCGTTTTCCCATTTTTATTCTCTTTACCAAAAGAGGAATGCGGAGTTGTGGGTAGAATATGGAAACGGGGAGGTGACTAAAGAAGAGTTGAATCGACAGCGTTTTTTATATCCTTTGAAAGCTGTTGGCGTTGACGATGAAATGCTTGCAAAACGTTATTCTGACGATTTCTTTTTGATAGTTCCTACTAAAAGGCGGCTAATGCCGTATGCGGAAGAGGTACTTTCGTATTTGGCACCCAAATATAATTTGTATATTCTTTCGAATGGTTTCAGGGAATTACAATCCTGTAAAATGCGTTCGGCAGGCATTGATACATATTTTGATAAAATAATTCTTTCGGAAGATTTGGGAGTGATGAAGCCTTGGCCGGAAATTTTTCATTTTGCTTTGTCGGCTACACAATCCGAACTACGTGAATCATTAATGATTGGGGATAGTTGGGACGCTGATATTGTTGGTGCCCATGGAGTGGGAATGCATCAGGCTTATTATAATGTGTCCGGACGCACTGATTTTCCTTTCCGTCCTACTTATTCAATGACTGATTTGAAAGAGTTGGTGGAACTGTTGTAACATTTATAGATATATTGTATTTTTGCGTTCAATATAGAACGCATAAAAATACAACTATGGACACTCTCTTGCCTTTTGCTTTACTCTGTTTCACTTCTTTCTTTACATTGACTAATCCGTTGGGTACAATGCCCGTTTTTCTGACCATGACTCATGGTATGACTGATAAAGAGCGGCAAGCGGTTGTTCGCCGTGCCACTTTCGTTTCGTTTATCACTTTAATGGTATTTGTTTTTGCAGGGCAATTCCTTTTTAAATTCTTCGGTATTTCGACCAACGGATTTCGTATTGCAGGTGGAGTGATTATTTTCAAGATAGGCTTTGATATGTTGCAGGCACGGTACACTCCGATGAAATTGAAAGATGAAGAGATTAAAACCTATGCTGACGATATTTCGATCACTCCACTTGCCATACCCATGCTTTGTGGTCCGGGGGCGATAGCTAATGCCATTGTTTTGATGGAGGATGCCCATACCATTGAAATGAAAGGAACGTTAATTGGCATTATTGCTTTGATCTATTTTATTACCTTCTTGATTCTGCGTGCGTCTACCCGATTAGTTAAAGTGTTGGGGGAGACCGGAAATAACGTGATGATGCGTTTGATGGGACTTATTTTGATGGTGATTGCTGTTGAATGTTTTGTTAGTGGATTGCATCCGATATTGGTAGGTATCTTGAAAGAAGGGTTGCTATAAATCAGATACTGATTCGTTCAGAAAAAGAAGAATGCCCGGATACGTTTTATATGTAAATCCGGGCATTCTCTTTATTGTTTGATAAATACTTTAGAAAGCATTATGCTGATTAGCGGCTGCCACCGGCCCACCAAACCGGATCGGTATATACATACTGGCCGTTTCCGAATGCAGATTCTACGTTCGGGTTTGCACTTACATCATCTGCTCCATAAGGTGCGCGAAGTGGGAACTTGTAAGGGTTGTCCAGTTTGATATATTCCTCACCCATTGCTTTGAGGCGGCGTACATCGTTATAGCATTCTGTTGTCTCACCGAAGGCTCCAAGGAATGCAATATATTTCTGTACCATTACCTCTTTTACAGGATTGGCATCGAATAATGGTTTTACGTTGTTGGTGAAATACTCTTCTGCTTCAGCAGTTGTGATAGCTTTAGTAGTCTCTTTAACGCCTCCGTAACTTTTTACTGTAGGAGCGTTAAGTGCAGCTGTTACACCTGTTTCTGCATTTGCAATGGCTGCAACAATAGCATCTTTCAGAGCATCTGCCGCATCATTGGTCTTATTCAAGCGAGCCAATGCTTCAGCTTTCAGGAAAAGTAATTCATGATAGCTCATTAATAAGGTTGGACATGTTTGCGAATATACGAATATAGGAGTATTATATTCATATTTAACAGACTCTGCCGTACCATTATCGGCCATTAGGAATCTTGGATCATCTGCACCGGTTACTTGGATGGACACAGCTTTTTCTCCTTCAGTTACCTTACCTTGTCCAATGCAAAAGATACGGCGTAATCTCGGATCCTTACGTTCTATTAGTTTATCAGCGTAGCTTTTACTTGCAGCCAATCCGTCACGGCTCCACTGGAAGTCAAATAACGGGTTTAAGTTTGTTGCACTATAAATAGAGAAAGCAGCTTGATCCTGAATAGATGTATATGATTTCTCTATGTACTCTAAAATATTTTGTAAATCAGCTTCTTTTGAAGAAGAACGAGCTAACAGACGCATTGTATAACGAGCTTTCAAGCCGTATGCTAGTTTTAACCATGCTTCTCCGTCACCTTTATATATGAAGTCATACTCACCAATTTCATCGCTTTTGTCACCTTTGGGAAGATCAGTGATTGCTGCATCCAAATATTCCATAATGGTAGTATAAATAGCTTCTTGCTTATCTAATTCCGGAGTCATAAATTGGGGTTGTCCATTGACTAATTCCGGAAGAGCAGCCTGACTGAAAGGTGCATCTCCAAAAGAGTCTGCAATAAGTCCTGCATTGATTGCCGCCAATACTTCGGCGATACCTTTAGTTGTATAGTTGCCTTTCAATTCATTAGAGCTGATATTAATGGCGATACGTGCGTTTTTCAGTGTAGAGTATAAATTGCGCCATACATTGTTAAAAGTAGAGGATGCCGAGGGCTCTCCGTTACGTTTCTCCGCATTTGCCAATTGATTGTCTACTCCAACCATATGCTCTACGTAGGTAGAATAATATGTATTAAAGTCGCCTCCGATATTGCTAAATGCAGTTGCAGTGATTACGTCAGCCAAGATGAATTTGGCAGGTACACTGGTTGTGTGGTCTTTGTCTTCATTAATACGATCCATTGTATCTTCCGAACAGGAAGCAAATGCAACGGAAATCAATGCCACAGACAATATGCCTTTTGATAAATTAAATATTGATTTCATTTTTGTCCTTTTTAGAATTTAACTGTAATACCAAAACCATAGCTTGATGTTCCCGGGAGCGAGAAGCGTTCGAAAGCACCAGCCATGTTGTTATTTCCCTGTGATGATTCAGGGTCAATACCATTATCCATTTCTGACCAAAGCAATAAGTTACGTGCAAAGACGTTTACTGTTACGCCTAAGTACGACTTATCCAGTACCGGATAACTTAAAGCGATTTCGCGTAATTTCAGGAATGAAGAACCGTATACTCCGGCTTCAGAGATCGTACTCAATCTGTCGAAGTAATTATAAGCGTTCTCACCGCTGATTTTGATGTCATTAGGTGCGTAAGAACCATCTGCCAACTGTTTTACAGCCGGTTTATTGAAGTAGAAGTAATCAGCTTTACGATAGTCTGCTGATTTCTGGGTTACACCATAATAGTCGAGTGTTGACACAGTACCGGCATACATACATCCACCTTGCTTCCAGTCAAGTACTGCAGAGAGGCGGAACTTATAAAATTCAAAAGTAGTATTGAAGCCCAGTCTGAAGTCAGGAGATACACTTCCCAACACTCTGTTTTCACCTAATGTCGGCATACCGTTTTCATCTACAACAATCTGGCCTTCCTCGTTTCTTTGATAGCTTGTACCATAGATAACCGGGAATTTATCACCGGCACTCAGACGTACTTGCGGATCAACAAAACCTCCTAACATGATGCTTGATACACCCGGAGCTAATTTATCGACATAGTTGTCGATTTTAGAGAAATTGAATGCAAAATCCCAGTTGAAGTTCTTAGTTTGGATCGGATTTACACTCAAAGTGATTTCGTGTGAGTTTGTATGTACCGATCCACCATTTGTGATCAATTCGCTATATCCGGTAGAAGTAGCCAAAGGTACCTCGAATATCTGATCCTTTACATTCTGGCGTGAATATGTATAGTTCAATGAAACTAAACCGTTCCAGAAACTGAAGTCTGCACCGATTTCGTATGATTTGGTGTTCTGAGGTTTCAGATTAGGATCATAAATTTTGTAATATGGAATATATGAGCTGATCGATCCAATAGGATACTGGATAGGAGTTCCTGAAGAGAATCCGCCACCATAGACCGGAGTTTTATAGTAAGAAGGATAGTAAGTACCTGCCTGCCCTACTTCTGCATAAGAAGCGCGAATTTTACCATAAGTCAGAACATCATTCTTCAGTGCTTCCAATTCGGTAAAGATGAAACCAAGAGAAACGGAAGGGTAAGTGAATGAACGGTTGTTGCGTGGCATGGATGAAACAATGTCATTACGAACAGTAGCATTCAAATACAACATGCTACGATATGCTAATGAAATGTTACCGAAGTTACCAACGGTACGCTCGCGATGGTAGGTTCCTGTAGACGAATAGATTGATGCGTTAGCTATATGGTTCCATCCTGGGAAATTGAAGTTATTTCCGAGGTTGTATTTGTATTTTGAAGAATTATCGACTAATTCATTACCATATAATACATTTAAGTCAAGTTCCGGAGTGATTTTCCAGTCATAAGTAACAGTTAACAATGAATTTATTTCATTGTTTGTAACGCTCTGCTCTTCAATGCTACCTGTTCCGTTGGAGTGTCCATATCCCCATGTATCGGTATAGTTAGTGGTATAAGCATCGGTACCTAACTGGTATTTTACATCCAGTTTATGATTTTCTGTACCGAAATCAGTAGAATATTTAGCAAATGCATTTCCAAAAAAACGTTGAGTACGTTCTTTAAAAGAGTTATTTTCAACGGCCCAATAAGCACCATCAAAACCGCCTGTTGAACGATACGTGTTTTGTGTATAAGGATCTCCATCAATGTGTGATGGGATACCGGCTAAATCGTAGCTGGACGGTGCACCATATACAGTTGCCAGGATACCATTGTTGGCACCGGTTTGCTTTTTGATTTTAGAATAAACGAAGTTTCCATTGAAACCGGTAGACCAATTCTTGTTCAATTGAGCTTGTGCAGTTAGTTTTGCATTATAGCGATCCATACCTGTAGAAGGTACAATACCGTTTGCAGTAGTACTTCCTAAAGACAAAGAGTAACTCCCTTTATCGAGGCTTTGTGCCACGTTTGCACTGCTGTTCCACGTTACACCTGTATTAAAGAAATCTTTAGCATTATCATATGCACGAGGAGTAGCCCATGGGTCCAGTCCTGCTTTGGCACGCTGGTCTACATAGTATTGCCCCTGATGTTTACCGTATTTCTGGGTATAGGTATTATCCGTATTGCCACCATATTTGGGATCGTTAGCCAGTTCTGAGATCAAAGGACCCCAAGAACGAGAATCTGATGGGCTAAAAGCACCATTAAATCCTTGTGCGAATTCTTTTTGGAAATCCGGCATAGTAGAAACCTTATCGAATGATAAACCAGTGTTGATGGTAACTTCCGGTTTACCTTTACGTGCACCTTTACCGCTCTTGGTAGTGATTACTACCACACCATTTGATGCGCGCATACCATACAGAGCAGAAGCAGCTTGACCTTTCAGGATGTTGATGCTTTCAATGTCATTCGGGTCGATATCTACCGCACGGTTTGCATAGTCAGAGCCTGTGACAGAGTTGAAAGTATCCAAGTCTGTAGATGATGAGATAGGCATACCATCCACAACATACAGGGGAGTGTTATCTCCTGTAAACGAGCGTGATCCGCGAATAGTCATTTTGGAAGAGGCACCCGGCATACCTGATGACGGTGAGATCTCCACTCCTGAAACTTTACCTTGTAAAGCGCTGGAAAGGTTACTACTTGATGCTTGAGTCAGCTTATCTCCTTTCACATCTTGTACGGCATACCCTAACGCTTTTTTCTCTTTTGAGATACCCATTGCTGTTACTACGACTTCGTCAAGTGCCTTAGCATCAGTCTTTAATATCACTTTGATTATCGGTGCAATTGCTACCTCAGCAGTCTGCATACCGATATACGAAATCTGCAAAGTCTTTGCAGAACTGTAGCATATACTAAAACGCTTATAATGTGCGTATTACACAACGATATTGAACTTAGTGAAAAGAAAAAGATATTTATTAAAACGCTTATTATCAAAACACTACAAATCTTCTATTTTATTGAGAAGCTCAAAATGAAACACTTCATATATCTTACAATAATCAGATAATACATTGATTATCAGTATAAATAAGATTCTGCATTCTATTTCCTATTCTACTACATTTTTCCTTTGTACTAATTGACTATTTGCTTTATATAGATATTTTATTCACCTATCAATAGTCGAAATTTAGAGTAGTGTCACATTCACAGATCGCATATAAGATAAATATTTTTTAATGTGTCTTTCATTTGTATCTTGAAATAAACGACATTTTTCTATTGAAAAACAGTTTGAGTTACTTTTGGCTAATATACAACAAATGTCATAATGAAACTCAATAGGAAGTTCCATTATTGTGAAATAAAAAAGGCCACTCCCTTTAAAGAAAGCAGCCTTTTAATTACATGATTAATCCACTATTAATATCCGGGATTTTGTTGAGCTCTCAAGTTTGGATTTACATTTGTTTCATCAACAGGAATCGGAAGTATAGCTCTAAAGTAAGTTCGGTCAAAGCTTTGCGATTCTTTAATTAGTGAATAATGATACCCCTTATCTGCTTCATCTTTATAGCGAACGATTGTTTCATTATTGCGTAATGCATCGAAGTAACGTTGACCTTCACCAATCATTTCTTTTCTTCTTTCAAGAATGATTCTTTCTACTGTAGCATCTGCTTCCGAAACAGCCTTAGCTTCCGGATTCGCTCTCAGAACAATTTCATTCAGGTATTTAGCAGCTTTATCCTGGTGTCCCCCAAGCTTAGCCGCCGCTTCTGCAGCGCTCAAATATACTTCCGAAAGACGAAGTAAAGGCAGATTATTTAAACGCATTTCACCTACGTCGTCCTTATCAGCCGGGAATTTATTAATGAAGATTTTTGCATCGCCATATTCTTCTTTAAGATCCTTATCATACTGAGCCGGCAATACCATACCTATACGAACATCTTTAGGATCCTGACTCAGCATAGCCATAAAGTTTTTTGTAACTATTGCATCCGCATATCCGTTCTCGTTCAGCAAATAAGCAATACCATTACGGTCAGTCCAGTCATCATTACTTGCATTTATAACTTCGAAAATCATTTCGTTCGTATGTGCTCCATTGTTTTTATACCATGCATCTACATATTCTTCATTAGTCCAAAGTTTATATGGAGAGTTGGTTATAATATCTTCAGCAACTTTAAGTGCATTCTCGTTATCACCTTTAGTCAGATAGACTCTGGTAAGCAAGGCTTTTGCTGCCCATTCATTGATATATCCCTGAGTCTTATCTTTAGCAAGATATCCAGAATTAATAGCGTCAGTCAAGTCTCTGATGACTTGTGTATAAACTTCTGCTACTGTATTTCTGGAAGGCAAATCATTTCGTTCCAAAGGTTTCAAGATAACCGGGACACCCAAAGAAGCTCCGTTATCGGCTGTATAAGGCATACCATAGATTCTCACTAAGTCAAAATGAACCAATGCCCTGACAACCAATGCTTCTGAATATATTTTACCTATTTGTGCTTCTGTTGCGTCAGTCACCTTTTTTTCGTTAATTGCTTGAATCAGACGATTGGCACGGCGAACTACATTATAAGGTATATTCCACATATTAGGAGCATCATCCACAGTATAGCGCATCTCATAGCATGATGACGAACGCATACCCTGAGTTCTGGCTTGCATATCCTCAGCACGGACATCTCCATAATAAAACATACGGGCACCGTAATAGCTGGTGCTATTAGAGTTTCCCTGAATACCATCATACATACCTGTACGTGCAGTCAGAGCATCATTATAGTTTGTAATTGCATCTTCTGATGGAATTCCGTCAGCAGGTTTTCTATCCAGCCAATCATTCCCGCAGGAAGACAAACTTAGGATAGTAGCAACCAGTGTTATTGATTTATATATCTTTTTCATAAATTCTTTTTTCATAAATTGTTTCTACTTGATTAAAAACCGATTTCAATACCAAATGTAACAGTTCGAAGAGCCGGAGTCTCGAATGTACACAATCCGTCAACCGGAACTTCCGGGTCAACATACAAACTCTTTTTCTTCCAAGTTAGCAGGTTGTTTCCTGAAACATAAGCTCTTAATTTACTGATACCTGCTTTAGACGACCAGTTTTGTGGTAAAGTGAATCCCAAAGTCATATTCTTCACACGTAAATGATCTGTAGACATCAGCCAACGCGAAGAGGCTTTATTAGTGTTACCGTATGCAAATTGTGGCAATTTGGCATTATCACCTGTTTTCTGCCAGGTATCTTCCATCTTGTAATAAGCAGGAACATTACCCACATAATTATAAGTACCTCCATTGGATTGTAGCCAGGTAGCATAATCATAAGCATGTCCGCCCAAAGAGTAAGTCAGGGTTAAATTGAAATCAATAAACTTCCAACTGATATAATTGGTCAAACCACCTTGTACTTTAGGTTCGATAGAACCGATAATCGTTTTATTAGCAGCAGCAGAATTTGTTGTTGTTTCACGGCTACCATCTTCACCGTTTATATAATACAGTTCTTTACCTGTTTGAGGATCAACACCTGCATATTCATAGGCATAGATAGAATAATATGGTTCACCCACACGGTGGATAGAAACCCCATCAATGATTTCCTGTTGTTCGCCATCCAACTTGGTCAGCTTATTCTTATTATGTCCTAAGTTCAAGGAAGTAGTCCAGAAAAGGTCCTTGTTCTGGATGTTGGTAGACTTCAATTCCAATTCAAAACCACGATTTCTCATTGAGCCAACATTCACGAGCATATTAGCAGTACCCGCACTATTGATTACACCGACTGCAGCAGAAATCGGTTTATCCATTAAGAGATCTTTTGTCTCACGGTTATACCACTCAGCAGAAATAGTCAACCTATTGAGTAGTGTAAGGTCAATACCGATATTTGTGGCATAATTCTTTTCCCATTTCAGATTCGGATTATAGAAACGAGCTTCTGACGAACCACCATTTCCATTATAATTATATCCAAATTCATATACCCCCATATATCCGTAATAGTCTTTGGGCTGTGTACCATTTACACCGTAAGAAGCACGGATCTTAGCATCAGTAATAACATTGGATAATGATTCCATAAATGCTTCCTGTGAAAGTCTCCATGAACCTGATACAGACCAGAAATTGCCCCAACGACTATCTCTTGATAAACGCGAACTTCCATCACGACGGAAACTACCACTTACATAATATCTTCCGGCATAATCATAATTCAAACGTCCTAAATAGGAAGTCATTCGATAACTATTAATGTTACTGGCACCTCTTGAAACACCTGCATTTGTAATCTCCGGTAAGTAGGATGGATAAGTATTACCATTAGTATAGGTATAATCGTATTTGTAATCCTCCGTTTCAAATCCCAACAGTACATCGATATTATGGTGTTCTGCAAATGTCTTGTTGTAAGTTAACTGAGTTTGAGTATTCAACTTGCTTCTGTTCATCATATAGCGTTGAAATACCCCTTTTGAAGAACGACCATCATTGGAACGAGGATCCCACCATACACGATTGTTTGTCTGGTTAAAATCATAACCCAAAGTTTCTTTTATATTCAAATTATCCCAGATATTCCATGTTGCAGCCAATGTATTCAAAGTACGCACAATTGTACTACGATCATAATTATACGTTGCAGTCTGAAGAGGATTGGCACCATTCAAAGCAGGGAAACTCGTACTAAATGTACCATCTTCATTATATGGGAATGTAGAGGGAGAAGCTGTCATAGCCAGACACATGATGGGGCTTGAGAAACTAGTCCCTTCCGAGTTTACTTTTTGATTTGAATTTGTAAACATCGTACTTGCCTCAATTGTAACGCGGTCTGCCGTATGACTCATATTTGCACGTCCGGTGATACGCTCGTATCCAGACTGTAGTGTAATACCTTCCTGTTTGGTGTATCCAAAAGAGGTATAGAATTTAGTCCGCTCATTTCCTCCTTGAGCATTTACTTCATAATTTTGGTGAGAACCGTTTCTGAAAAGAATATCTTCCCAATCAGTATATCCGCTCCAAGGTTTTGCAGCATATTTATCAATATTATTATCTGCATAGTTCGTGGCATAAGCTTCATCCTTTCCAGAATTTAAAGCATAGTTTTTAAGACCCATATATAGGATATCGCGTCTATCTTCACCATTCAGAATGGGACGATAATCAATAGCTTTGTTGGAGAATCCCCAGTCTGCCCTCACATTGAGTTTCAATTTTCCTGAAGCTCCCTTTTTAGTAGTAATTACAATAACACCGTTTGCTGCGCGTGAACCGTAAAGTGAGGCAGCCGCTGCATCTTTAATTACCGTCATTGATTCGATATCATTACTGTTGATGGTGGACAATAAGCTATTACCTGACTGAGAATAAGTGAATTGACTTGCGTCACCAGTCATTACAGGTACTCCATCAATGACGTATAACGGATCATTGCCGGCATTAATTGACCCCATTCCACGAATACGTACAGATTCAACAGCACCCGGTTGTCCGGAAGTAGACGTAATCTGTACACCGGCAACAGAACCGGCTAATTTATCTTGTACACTTAAAGAAGGAACATCCTGAAGTTTCTCCGTCGTAATACTTGATGCCGCTCCCGTAAAAGATGATTTTTTAAATGTACCATATCCTGTTACAACGACTTCGTCCAACACTTCTGTATCAGGTTTTAGCGTAATCTTCATAACAGGCTTAATTGCCACCTCAACAGTCTGCATACCGATATACGAAATCTGCAAAGTCTTTGCAGAACTTGGTATACCAGATAACGTAAATTTACCATTTAGATCAGTAATAACACCTACAGTGGTGCCCTTAGCTAATACAGAGGCTCCAACAACTGGTTGCCCATCTTCTTCAGAAATAACAACACCTGTTGCCTTCTGAGTTTGGGCGGTTACTAGACCTATACCTATAAAAAGGCAAGTCAATAACAGCATTAATTTTCTTTTCATAAATTCTCTCTTAAAGTTTAACTTTACATTAATTGTTTCTTTACTCTAACAAAATGCAAATATATTAAGAAATATGAAACGAACAATTATTTCTATAAAAAAACCTTGCAAATATAACAAATCGTTATCTAAATGCGCAATTTTATGTCTAATAACATAGAAATACGCCTTAAAAAACGTAAACGAGGTTTGTATTGCTAACATGTTGCAGGTGCTAATAATATGTATTTTGGTCCATTTTTGTATATTCAAGGCTTAATATGAGCAAAAATAGTGCTCGTTTTTCTGTTAAGGAAGTTTTTATAAATATAAATTAGCCACTTTTTAAAAATACAAATTAGTTATTTCTATATAAAAAATAGCAGGTTTTAGCAGATATTAAATCTTATTCAATTCTAATATTGAGTCTATGCACGTCTTATTTGTCCATAGTATTAATTAAAAATAAAGGAAATGGATAAAATTATTTACAGTTTAGTGTATAATAGAAAAAAGAGCCTGAACAAAAAAGGGATGGCGTTGGTACAGGTTGAGGCTTACTTAAACAGGAAGAAGAAATATTTTTCTACCAAGGTTTACTTGAGTCCTGACCAATGGGATTTCAAGAAAAGGATGGTTAAAAACCACCCTAATGCGGATGCTATCAATCACATGCTCTATGAGTTCATGGCAGAAATAGAGAAGAAAGAACTGGGATTGTGGCAACAGGGAAAACAAATTTCATTGGATTCACTAAAAAATTCAATGGAAAGTCAGGATGATGGAACTTCGTTTATTGCGTTCTTCCGCAACGAAATAGCCAAATCTTCATTGAAGGAGAGTACCAAACGTAACCATTTATCAACTTTGGAGTTATTGAGAGGCTATAAGAAAGATGTGTCATTCTCAGATCTGACATTTGAATTTATATCCTCATTTGATCATTACCTCCAGCAAAAAGGGTATCACACCAATACCATTGCGAAGCACATGAAACATTTGAAAAGACATATCAATGTAGCCATAAATAAAGAATATATGGAGATACAGAAATATGCCTTTAGAAAATATAAAATTAAAAGTATCGAAAACAGCCATACTCACCTTTCTCCAGAAGAATTAGGAAAGATTGAAAGTTTGGAATTGGATGGTCGGTTTATGAAACTGGAAAAGACAAAAGATGCTTTCCTCTTTTGTTGTTATGCAGGATTACGATATTCTGACTTCACCAACTTATCCCCTGAAAACATAGTGAAAATGCATCAGGAAACCTGGCTTATTTATAAATCTGTGAAAACGAATACGGAAGTACGCCTTCCGCTTTATCTTTTATTTGAGGGAAAAGGAATAGAAGTCTTGAATAAATATCAGGATAATCTTGCTGATTTTTTTAAGCTTAGAGATAATTCAAATGTGAATAAGGAATTATTGATCATAGCAAAATTATCAGGGTTGAATAAACGTATTTCGTTCCATACCGCTCGCCATACCAATGCTACATTATTAATATACAGTGGAGTCAATATTACTACTGTACAAAAGCTATTGGGACATAAAAGCGTGAAGACAACTCAAGTTTATACTAATATAATGGACATAACTATTGTACGAGACTTAGAAAAGTCTAAAAATAATCGCAAAGTATCTTACATGTAACAGAGATTTGTGCCTTACGTAGATGTATTGGCTATTAACATTGTTAACACGAATCACAGTTCGCAAGTACCGCTTCTATAAAGAACTTGTTTTCTGATTGAAAATCACTAATTCTTTGCATGTAGGAAGTTAGTTTTAACATCATGTTAAAACTAACTTCCTACATGCAAAATGTGAACGGTTTAATTGGCTGTTTATTAAATACATAAGTTTATTAATCCTATTATAAGGAAATTTAGGTTGGCATTCTCTGTTTTTATATAAATATCAAATTAGTAATTATCCTTTTTCATTTCTAAACCATTTATGTAAAATAATAATAGACTGCTTTATGACTTTTTTTTTCGTTTGGAACTATTGAGTATAACATTCTTTTTTCAATCGTATACTTTTTAATCTATATTTCACTTACAATAAGCGGATTACGTGTACAATAGTGGGAGATCGATATAGGAATCATTCAGCTTTTATTGTTAGTACTGTTATCATATGGGTTTGATATTCAAACATATATCCATTGATATTGTCGTATAAGCACAAGTTCTCTGTGTCTTTTATAAAATGCTGATAATAAACAGTTTATAGTACAATTATAGTTCTGCAAAGACTTTGCAAATTTCGTATATTGGTATGCAAACTGTTGAGGTAGCAATTAAACCAGTTGTGAAAATTATATTAAAATCAGATACCGAAATTCTCGATGAGGTAGTGGTGACAGGATATGGTACATTTAAAAAATCGACTTTCACAGGTGCAGCATCCACAATGGCCACTGAAAAATTGCAAGATATCCCCACTATGGCTGTAGAAGATAAACTTGCAGGTTCTATCCCGGGAGTACAAATCAGTTCCTATTCAGGTGCACCGGGAGCTACAACATCCGTGCGTATTCGTGGAATGGGTTCTATGAATGCAGGGAATGATCCTTTATATGTAATTGATGGCACCCCAGTACAATCAGGAAATATTAGCGCTTTTAATACTCCCAATACAGGTGAAGGATATAATAGTACCGGTACCAACGTATTGGCTACCTTAAATAGTAATGATATAGAGTCAATTACGGTCATCAAAGATGCAGCGGCTGCCTCACTTTACGGTTCACGTGCTGCTAATGGTGTTATTGTGATCACAACTAAGAGGGGATCCACAGGAAAAACTCAATTTAATTTTCGTAGTGACTGGGGATTCTCCAATATAGCAGTCAATTACCGTCCGACTCTTAGTGGAGATGATCGTCGTGAATTGATTAAGTTTGGTCTAAAGAATTATTATATGGATGAAGAGGGGATGACTGCAGCCCAGGCTGAAGTTGCTTTAGAAGATGATATTGATACTTTTGCTGCAAAACCAGTTGGCGGTTGGACAAATTGGAAAGATATCTTGTTCAAAAATGGTAGTCACCAGAATTATGAAATCAGTGCTCAAGGTGGAACAGAGAAGACGAAATTTTATACATCTTTGGCTTACACTAAACAAGAAGGAATTACTGAACGTTCGGGTTTAGAACGCATGACAGGTAATGCAAATCTATCTCATGAAACAGGACGTGTAAGATTAGAAGCTTCTACTTTATTTTCACGTATTCATCAGAATATGACTAACGAAGGAACTTCTTTTGCCAGTCCTATTATGAATGCTTTTTGGACAGCGTCACCTTCTGTCGTTCCCTATAATGAAGATGGAACCTTCAGTTCTAATTTTCCTTTGACGAATGGCGCAAACCCGGTCCAAACACGTACTTATAATTATGATCGTAATGATATTACACGTTCATTTAATACATTGACAGCTACTGTTACTCTTTGGGATGAGTTAAAGTTACGTGAAAAAATAGCCTTTGATTATACTTCTTCAATTGAATCTGTATGGTGGGATCCTCGTAGTATGGACGGACGTTCTTCCAATGGAGTATTTCAGCGTTATAATCGTACACTGGAAACATTGACAACCCAGACCCAGCTAACTTACATCAAGACATTTGGCCAAAAACATAACTTGGATGCTTTATTGGGGTTTGAAACAGAAGACTTCACGGATATTTGGGTGTATACTCATGGTTCTCAATATCCTGGTTACAAGAATGAAATTGCAAATGCAGGAGAAACCTCTTCTAATAGTAACCGTGATAAATCGCGTTTAACTTCTTTTTTGGGGCGTGTGAATTATAATTTTGATAATAAGTATTATGCAGGGGTCAGTTACCGCCGTGATGGAAGTTCCCGTTTAGCAAGAAATAATCGTTGGGGAGACTTTTGGTCTGTATCCGGATCTTGGAGATTTATGCAAGAGTCATTTATGGAATCTATCAGAAATGTAATGACTGATGGTAAACTTCGTTTGTCGTATGGGGTAAATGGGACACAACCCAGTACTTATTATAGTTATATGACTAATATGTATAGGGCTGGACAAATTTATAATGGACAATCGGGTATGGGAATTATTGGCATCGGGAGTCCTAATTTGAAATGGGAAAAGAATAAAGCTTTTAACCTTGGATTAGACGTGACTTTATGGGAACGTCTGAGTCTAACTGTGGATTATTATACACGTAAAACAAGTGATTTGTTAATGAATAAACGGATCTCTTATGTTCCAGGTTATTATGATCCAATCAGTTTTGCTCCGACAGCTTTGCAGAATGTAGGTTCTCTGGAAAATGAGGGTATCGAGTTTAGTTTATCCTCAACTAATCTGCAGACTCAGGATCTGATCTGGACAACGACCTTTAACATTGGGCATAATAAGAATAAATTGGTTAAACTGGATGGTATCCAAACGGATGAAATAGACGGTGCGTTGATACATCGTGTAGGTGAACCATACTATTCCTATTATATGTTCGAATATGCAGGTGTCGATCCCAAAACAGGTAATGAAATGTATTATAAAAACAACGGCACTAATGAAACCACAACCCTGACTTCTGAAGCTCAGAAAGTCATTGTTGGACATCATGATCCGAAAGTAGAAGGCGGATTAACAAATTTCTTAAAATGGAAATTTATTGATCTTAATCTGACACTAACTTATTCTTTAGGGGGTAAAGCCGTAGATTATGCAACCTGGTTACATGACAACGGTGGCACTTATACATCTTATGGGGCTATTCCTTCATACTATAAATTGGAAGATATGTGGAAAAAAGAGGGAGATAATGCTAAATTGCCTAAATTCAAATATGGGAACTCACGCGTACTTTCATCGCGTTGGTTAATGCCTACTGACTATCTTCGTTTGAAAAATCTGTCATTAGGATTTTCTGCACCCAAGAATCTTTTATCTAAAATGGGAATTTCCAAGGCGAGAGTTTATTTCTCTGCTAACAACTTGCTAACTTGGAAATCAAAGGACTTGTTAGTTGATCCGGAAATGCCTGTAGATGGCTTGTGTACGTTCGAAATGCCTGCATTAAGAACGTATACATTCGGTATAGAAATTGGTTTTTAATAATTAAAAAAGAAAATAAGTATGAAGAATACAATATATAAAGCATTAATAGCTATTACTTTAACGGTTGGCATGTCTTCGTGTGTCAATAATTGGCTGGACGTAGAACCAGGCAACCAGGTGGAAGCAGATGAAGCTGTTACTACGAGTGCTGACCTCTCTTCTGTACGTGCTGGAATGTATCAAATGATTAAGGGAACTAGCGATTTCAACGATTATTATGCTGCTCGTATGTTATATTATGGAGAGGTAAGAGGCGAAGATATGCAGACAGAAAAATCCGGCAGCCGTTCTCAATTGAGTTATGACATGACTTATTCAACTGCGGACAATGCACCTGATATCTGGCAAACGCCTTATGTTATTATTGGACGTGCCAACCGAATTATTGAAGCAGCAGAAAGTGGAAAACTGGCTGATAAGGAAGAAGCAGCGGATATCATTGCTCAGTATGCAGCAGAAGCAAAAGTAGCCCGGGCTATGGCACATTTTGATTTGGTACGTGTGTATGGTAAAACCTATACTGCTCCTGGAGCACCTGCTTCATTGGGTGTTCCTGTAGTTACTATGGTATTGGATTCAGATAGCAAATTGCCCCGAAATACAGTAGAAGAGGTTTATACGCAAGCTATCAAAGACTTGGTTGATGCTATTAACTCAGGATATCTTGCTAAAGATAAGACTCAGGGGTATATCAATGAATGGGCAGCAAAAGCCTTGCTTACCAGAATCTATCTGACTAAAGGTGATAACGAGAATGCACTCAAAGTTGCTGAAGATATTATAACCAATTCTCCATATAAACTTTGGACTAATGAAGAATATGTTGCCGCATGGAGCAAAATCAGTGGAGTTCATTCTAACGAAATGCTTTTTGAAATAGCCATTACTGGTTCTACAGACTGGACAGATCGTGAGGGTATCGCCTACCTATATAATGAGGATGGATATGCAGACGTAATTGCAACTAAAAAGTTTCTCGATTTGTTAAATGAAGATCCGAAGGATGTACGCTTAGGTGTATTTTTAGCTCCAACAACTAAGGATTTCCAGAAGTTGTATGGGACAAATACAGTCTTTTTAAATAAATATCCTGCAGATGGGTTAAGTGATTTACGTTATAACAATGTTCCGTTGCTTCGTTTGTCAGAAGTATACTTAAATGCAGCTGAGGCTGCTGCCAAATTAGGCAATCAGAATGATAAAGCTGTAAAGTATTTAGATGCTATTGTAAAACGTGCTAATCCGGCTAACACAGTGCAGGGTACAATTGTTACGGTTGATAGGGTTTTATTGGAAAGAAGAAAAGAATTGATAGGCGAAGGACACCGTTTTTTTGATGCGATGCGTAATAATGAAACTATAGTTCGTTATACATCTAAAGAAGATCAGGGATGGCAACAAGCATTAAAAGAGGAAGTACGCAGTTTTAACCGTGATTTCTACAAGACTTTATTACCAATCCCACAAAATGAAATAGATGCCAATCCAGCAATGAAAGATCAACAAAATATCGGATATTAATCTAAAGTAGTAAAATTTATACAATGAACCCACTACGAGTGAAACTACTTGTAGTGGGTTTGTTATTTGTATCTGTCGTTCAAGAATCTAAAAGGATAATACAGGAAAAAATTAAACTTATCTTTTATCTGGAAAGTGATTAAAAAACAAAAAATGATATTTTGAGGATTTAGATCAAAAATATGTACATACAAAAAACGGAATTTACTTGGAGAAGCGAAATGGTAGAATAACGACCAAAGCTTATTGCTTATATAACACTGATTGACATTATCTTATATGCTTATTATGAGGGAGATATAATAAAACATATAATAACTTTGGCTTCTTAGTATTTTTATATTTGACTGATTATTAAATTATTGATATAGAGAACAGACATGTATACCAAGTTCATGCACTGTTTATAACACGCACATTATAAGCGTTTTAGCAAACACTACAGTTCTGCAAAGACTTTGCAAATTTCGTACATCGGAATGCAGACTGCTGAGGTAGCAATTGCACCTAATATTAAAGTGATATTAAAGACTGACTCTAAGACGCTTGATGAAGTGATGATTGTAGCTTATGGTACTGCAAAGAAGTCATCCTTCACAGGATCAGCATCGACAATACAGGCTGATAAAATCGTTTCTGGATCGAGAGAATCATTTGATAAAGCTTTGTCAGGTAAGATGGCCGGTGTACGCACGGCTTCTGCTACAGGAGATCCGGGTTCCATGGGAGAAATCAATATCCGTGGTGTCGGTTCTATCAGTGGTTCTAAGACTCCTCTCTATGTGATTGATGGAGTAGTTACTAAATCGGATGATGATATGAATTATTATGGAAAAACGCAGAGTGTTTTAAGTACTTTAAATCCGGATGATATTGAAAGTATGACCGTATTGAAAGATGCCGCCGCTGCTTCACTCTATGGATCTCGCGCCGCTAACGGTGTAGTAATCATTACGACAAAGAAAGGAAAAGAGGGTAAAAGTACGGTGACATACTCTGGAGAAGTTGGGTGGAATAAAATGGCCGTGAATCAGTTCAAAATGATGAAGAGTTCTGATTTAATTGATTACACTCGAGAAGGGCTGGCCAACTATTATATGGTTTATGAAGGTGTACCTACAAAAGAAGAAGCTTTGCAAGAGGTAACCGATGCTGACATGGCAGGCTTTCTTCACAATCCGGATGGAAGCATTGATACCAATTGGAAGAACGAAATTTATAGAACTGCCATTACACAAAACCATCAGGTATCGATTAATGGGGGTACGCAGAATACACAGTTCTATGCTGGTGTAGGTTATAATAAGAGCGAAGGTATTGTTTTAGGTAGTGATTTCGAACGTATTTCAGGGCGTTTGAATGTGAATCATAAAGTTAATAAATGGTTGGAAGTATCTCTCAAAGAGATGGTGACAGCAACAACTCAGAATGGTTTCCGTGATCAAGGAGATCAGGGGCAAGGTTTGGGCACGTCATCACCTCTTGGAGTCTTGTTTGCGATGGATCCCACTTCTCCGGTTAAAAATACAGATGGAAGCTACAATGAGAATGCTGCTTGGGGACAAGCTTCGAATCCACATTTGATGTTAGGAGGAAAAGATAGTAAATATTCACTGGAGTGGATCCAGAGTAAGATGTTTCGTAGTTTGACAAATGCTGATGTTAATATCCGATTTTGTGATAAATTGAACTTCAAAACGATTTTTGGATATGACTATATAGATAACAAACATTTTGAATATTGGGATCGTAATAGTGTGAATGGTGCATCTGTTGCAGGTATGGGATCACGTTATAGCTTTGAAAGCCGCGTTGCCACCAGTTCATCTACATTGCGCTATTCTGATACATTCAAAGATATGCATAATCTGGACTTGATGGCAGGTTTTGAAGTAGAGAACAGAGATCTGCTTCAGATTGTTACTGTGGCTAAAAATTACTCAAGCCATTATCCTGAGTTATCAAACGGACAACCCGATCAGGCATCAAGCGCTACATTCGGCGCAGGAATGATGTCATATTTTGCAAGCGGTAACTATAACTATGATAACAAATATTATCTATCAGCAAGTTTCCGTCGTGATGGCTCTTCGCGTTTGAGTGAAGATAATCGTTGGGCAAGCTTCTGGTCAGTATCCGGTGCATGGAGATTGAGTAAAGAAAGCTTTATGGAAGACATGCCGTTGTTCACAGACTTCAAGATCAAAGCGTCTTTTGGTACAAATGGTAACCTGCCAGGAAGTTATTATGGATACATGGATCTGTTTACGGGCTCAGGATATGGTAATAATCCGGCTATTTACTGGTCAAGCATTAGCAATGACAAACTGAGTTGGGAAAAATCGAAGAATTTTAATGTGGGATTCGAATGGAACATGTACGATCGTGTGAACCTGTCTATTGAATATTATAATAAGAAAACAACTGATTTGCTGTTTAAGGTTCCAACCTCTCTTGTCACTGGTTTTGAGAATCGTTGGGAAAACCTGGGTAGTTTGAAGAATGATGGTGTAGAGTTAGAAGTAAACTCTAAAAACATCATGAACAAGAACTTTACATGGACAACCAATTTCAACATGACTTATCAGCGTTCATTGGTAGATAAACTGCCTGAAAGCAAGGATATTGAATATGGTGACGGAGAAATGTATCTGCATCGTGAGGGCGAATCAATGTATACTTTCTATTTGCCGGAGTGGAAAGGTGTAAATGCAGAAACAGGACTTGGCGAGTTCTGGCTTGACCCGAACGATCATTCTAAAGGAGTAACGAACTATTATTCGGAAGCAGGCAAAGGCGTTGTAGGAAAAGCATTGCCTGATGTGTTAGGAGGTTTGACTAACACATTCACTTATAAGGATTTTGATTTGTCGTTTCTGATCACTTATCAGTTTGGTGGAGATATGTTTGATTATCCGGGATATTTCTCTCACCACGATGGCGTGAGACTTGGTAGCACCAATCTTGATGCTGATGTAGCAGGAAACTTCTGGAAAAATCCGGGTGACAAGGTAGATAATCCGATGCCTATTTATGGTAATCCTTACCGTTGGGATAGATTTTCAAGTCGTACAATCAAATCGACCGACAATATTCGTTTGAGAGAACTGACCTTTGGATATACACTGCCTGTCTGGAAGAACTATTTGAAAACTTGCAGAATCTATTTTAGAGCTAATAATCTGGCTATGCTTTGGTCAAAAACTAAAAACATAGATCCCGATGTAGCAATGAACGGATACAGACAAGCTGATACACCTCAGTTGAGAAGTTGTGTTTTCGGTATCAATATTCAATTCTAATTTAATAAATAGACGATATAATGAAAAAGTTATATGTTTTTACTCTAATTTTAGCCTTATCTGTATCGGCATGCGATACATTTGACAAAACCCCTTCTGCTGAATGGCCTTCGGAAGGAGCTATTGCAACGGTGGAAGATTTGCAATATGCAGTGAATGGTGTTTATCAGTCACAAACTTCCTCTATCGATTTAGGAACAAATCCCAGAGGTAGTTATGCCGGTGATTTTGGATTATATGCCGATATGAGGGGTAGCGATTTTCAGTGTATTGGTAAAAATAACCAAGCGACTGATGTATCCAAATATCAAGCGACTAAAAACAGCACGGATGCATCTAATTTCTATAAGCGTTTTTATCTATCTTTAGCAAGAATCAACAAGATATTTGACAGTGTTCAAAAAGCTGAATTAAAAGGGGATGACGTAGAAGCTATGGAAGGAGAACTGTATGCCCTTCGTGCATTATTCCATTTCGATCTGGCTCGTTTGTTTGCTAAGTTGCCCTCTAATGCGCAAGACGATGATTTGGGGATTGTTCTTTCTACACAGGTATATGAATCAGGATATATAGGTGAAAGAGCCACTATCGCTAAAACTTATGAAACGATTCTTACAGATTTGCAGACTGCATTGAACAAATTGTCAGAGACAGATCACAAAGAACTGGGGCATATCGACTATTGGGGAGCCCGTGCGCTTCGTGCCCGCGTCTATCTGTATATGAATAAAAATGCGGAAGCATTGGCAGATGCTAAGTATGTCATTGAACACTCTCCCTATCGGCTGTTAACCAGAGGTGAATATATCGGTTCATGGCTTAAAGAAGGTAGTAATGAAAGTATTTTTGAAATCATGGTAACATCTCTCTATAATCCTCAACGCAATTCTTTGGGATATTATACACATGCCGAAGGATATGCCGAAGCGGGAATTACAGAAAATTTCAAAACCTTCCTACAATCACGTCCAGACGATATCAGAAGCGAATTGATCGCTGAAGAAACTGATACGGACGGAAAGACTAACAAGGGTTGGTATATACAGAAGTATCCGGGAAGAGACGGACAGATTTATGTAAACAATCCGAAAGTGATTCGTCTGTCTGAAGTTTATTTGATTGCAGCAGAAGCAGCCCTGAAGACAGGTGGTGACGCAGCGTATTATATCAACGAATTGCGTAAAAATCGTATTCAGGGGTATACAGATGTGGCTACCGTTACTTTGGATGACATTCTGACAGAACGCCGTCTTGAACTTTATGGAGAAAACCATTCCGCTTGGGATTACTGGCGTAATAAACAGTCTATTAACAGCCCGGCAGTAAAAGAGGTGAAGTATGATGACTATCGTACTGTAATGCCTATTCCTGTTGCTGAGATCAATGTTTCAAAAGGAAAGCTAATTCAGAACGAAGGATATTAGCAGATAACTCTTAATATATCATTAGAAAGGCCTGCGTCGAAAGCATCTGCTTTAGGCACAGGTCTTTTTAGTAATCGAATCAATACTATTATTATTTCGCTATGCCGAAACTTTGCTCGACCTTGCCGAATGTTATGCCAACAAGGCCGGAGGTGAAGCTACTGCCAAAAGCCTGTTGAAACAAGTCAGAGGACGTTCGGTAGATGCAGCTACGGATCCGTTGAAGATCGATAACTTGACGGGTGATGCACTGAAAGAAGCGATTTACAACGAGAAACGCCTTGAGTTTATAGGCGAGGGTATCCGTGGTATTGATATTATGAGACGTGGGGAACGTTTCATTAAGGTGGGTGCGAATGAAACAATTAATGTGGGTCCGTCCGATGAAAAATATACTTGGCCGATACCTCAGGTTGAGTTGCTGCTGAATAAAGATATTAATAAATAAATAGTCAATAAATAATAAAGAATCGCTCAGGTAGAAACACTTGGGCGATTTTTTCTTTTAGTATGTTACGAAAATAGCTATATTTGTCGCCATATTATGATAAGGTATAAAGTAGAATGAAAGAATTTGTAATATCCGAAGCCAAAGTCGAAACTGCTGTTCTGGTAGGTCTCATCACTCAGACACAGGATGAACGCAAGACCAATGAATATCTGGACGAGCTGGCATTCCTGGCTGAGACAGCCGGGGCGGAAGTGGTGAAAAGGTTTACGCAGAAGTTGCCGACGGCTAACTCGGTGACTTATGTGGGAAAAGGAAAACTGGAAGAAATTAAAGAATATATAAGAACAGAGGCTGAAGAGGACCGGGAAGTGGGAATGGTCATCTTTGATGACGAACTCTCGGCCAAGCAGATACGTAACATCGAAGCTGAACTGCAAGTGAAGATACTGGACCGTACTTCACTGATTCTTGATATATTTGCCATGCGTGCCCAGACGGCTAATGCCAAGACTCAGGTAGAATTGGCGCAATATAAATACATGTTGCCCCGTTTGCAACGTCTCTGGACTCACCTTGAACGTCAGGGTGGTGGTTCCGGAAGTGGTAAAGGAGGTTCGGTAGGTCTTCGTGGCCCGGGTGAAACTCAGTTGGAAATGGACCGCCGTATCATCCTTAACCGTATGTCACTGCTTAAGGAGCGTCTCGCCGAAATAGATAAGCAGAAGTCTACCCAACGTAAGAACCGCGGACGCATGATCCGTGTAGCTTTGGTAGGTTACACCAATGTGGGCAAATCGACCATGATGAATCTGTTGGCGAAGAGTGAAGTCTTTGCTGAAAACAAGCTGTTTGCCACACTCGATACGACGGTACGCAAGGTGATTATCGATAATTTGCCTTTCTTGCTTTCCGATACGGTTGGTTTCATCCGTAAGTTACCTACTGACCTGGTGGATTCCTTTAAGTCTACCCTCGACGAAGTACGTGAGGCCGATCTGCTGGTTCATGTTGTGGACATTTCGCATCCCGGATTTGAAGAGCAGATAGAGGTGGTGAATAAAACACTGGCCGACATCGGTGGAGGTGGAAAACCAATGATTTTAATATTTAATAAGATAGACGCCTATACCTATGTAGAAAAGGCGCCGGACGACCTTACCCCCAAAACAAAGGAGAACTTGACACTCGAAGAACTGATGAAAACATGGATGGCTAAGATGGAAGATAACTGTCTGTTCATCTCCGCCCGTGAGAAAATCAATATAGACGAACTGAAGAGTGTGGTTTATCAGCGAGTGAAAGAATTGCACGTGCAGAAGTATCCCTATAACGACTTTCTCTATCAGACCTACGACGACGAAGAGTAACTTGTAGTTTGTAATAAGAGGATTATGGGAAAGACTTACCGTAGACTGACTGAAGATGAAATTCTTCAGTTGAAGAGCCAGTCGTGTCTGGCTGATGACTGGAACCATGTTGCGGTCGCTGAAGAGTTCACAACCGAATTTGTGCATCACACCCGTTTCTCGGGAGAGGTGAAACTGGGCGTTTTCCATTCGGACTTTATCTTGCCGGGAGGAATCAGGAAGCATTCCGGGCTGAGGCATGTCACCTTGCACAATGTAATTGTGGGCGACAACTGTTGCATTGAGAATATCCAGAATTACATTGCCAACTACGAAATAGGAAACGACACTTTCATTGAGAATGTAGATATTATTCTGGTGGACGGTCTGACTCAGTTCGGTAATGGAGTAGAGGCCGCCGTGCTGAACGAAACGGGAGGTCGCGAAGTGTTGATCAATGACAAACTGTCTGCTCATCAAGCTTATATTCTGGCTCTTTACCGGCACCGTCCGGAACTGATCAGCCGGATGAAGGCGATCACTGACTATTACTCCAACAAGCATGCTTCTGCGATGGGGACCATCGGCAGCCATGTGATGATTCTCAATACCGGTTCTATCAAGAATGTGCGTATTGGCGATCATTGCCGGATTTGCGGAACCTGCCGTCTTTACAACGGAAGTATCAACAGCAATGAAGCCGCTCCGGTACATATCGGGCATGGTGTCATTTGCGATGACTTTATTATTTCCTCCGGTTCTCATGTGGACGATGGAGCTATGCTGACCCGTTGCTTCGTTGGGCAAGCCTGTCAGTTGGGACACAACTACTCCGCTTCCGATTCCCTGTTTTTCAGTAATTGCCAGGGAGAGAACGGTGAAGCATGTGCCATCTTTGCCGGTCCGTATACCGTAACCCATCATAAGTCTACCTTGCTGATAGCCGGTATGTTTTCGTTTATGAATGCCGGTTCGGGGTCGAACCAGAGTAATCATATGTATAAACTGGGACCGATTCATCAGGGGACGTTGGAAAGAGGAGCTAAGACTACTTCCGATTCATACATTTTATGGCCGGCGCGTGTAGGGGCTTTTTCATTGGTGATGGGGCGTCATGTGAATCATGCCGATACCTCGAACCTGCCTTTCTCTTACCTGATCGAGCAGCAGAATACGACTTATCTGGTGCCGGGAGTCAATCTGCGCAGTGTCGGGACTATCCGCGATGCCCAGAAGTGGCCGAAGCGTGACAAACGTACGGACCCGAACCGCCTGGACTATATAAACTACAACCTTCTGAGTCCATATACTATCCAGAAGATGTTCAAGGGGCGCTCTATACTGAAAGATCTGAAGCGGGTGTCCGGCGAGACATCGGAGATCTATTCTTACCAAAGTGCAAAAATCAAGAACTCTTCGCTGAATAGCGGCATACGCTATTACGAAATAGCTATCCATAAGTTTCTTGGTAATTCCATCATTAAGCGTCTTGAGGGGATTAACTTCAAAGATAATGAAGAGATACGCCGGCGTCTGAAACCGGATACCGAAATCGGAGTAGGCGAGTGGGTGGATATTGCCGGTTTGATTGCTCCGAAAAGTGAAGTGGAAAAACTGATTACCGGTATCGAAAGTGGTGAGATCGATCGTTTGAAGAGTATGAATGCCCGTTTTGCCGAGATGCACGATAACTATTATACTTACGAATGGACGTGGGCTTACCATAAGATACAGGAATTTTATGGTCTGAACCCCGAAACCATTACAGCAAAAGATGTTATCGCTATCGTCCGTGCCTGGCGTGAAGCAGTGGTCGGACTGGACCGCATGGTGTATGATGACGCACGCAAGGAATTCTCACTTTCGTCTATGACGGGTTTTGGTGCCGATGGCTCACGCGATGAAATGAAGCTGGATTTCGGCCAAGTACGTGGCGATTTTGAGAGTAATCCGTTTGTCACTGCCGTGCTGCAACACATTGATGATAAGACTGCTCTGGGTGAGGAGCTGATTAACCGTATCGGACAACTGGCGTGACGGAATTACGAGCTATAATATATTTGCTATGAAAATACACATTTTATTTGGAATGATCGGGTTCTTCCTGCTGACCGGATGTTGCCGGACAGCAGAGAAGAACCCTCGTTTTTATGATGCCGGCGTTTCTAAAGAGCTTGCCGATCATCGTAAAGCTGAGATTAAGAATTTGAAGTATGAACTCAGTTTCAGCATTCCACGGCAGAAGGAGACACCTATTGACGGTGATATCACCTTGCGCTTCGACCTTGCTGCCGCTCAGGAAGTCCTGATTGATTTTCGTGAGGAGCGTGGAAAAATAAAAGAAGTCATTGCCAATGGAAAACCGGTAAGTGATGTGCGCTTTGAGAACGAACACATTATTCTGCCTGCTTCGCTGACAGCGAAAGGGGCGAATGACATACAGATTCGTTTCATTGCCGGCAATCAGTCGCTGAACAGGAACGATGAATACCTCTATACGTTGCTCGTTCCCGACCGTGCCCGTACTGTCTTCCCTTGCTTTGAGCAGCCCAACCTAAAAGCCGAGTTTACTTTAAAGCTTGAGGTTCCGGCCGACTGGAAAGCTGTTTCCAACACATACGTCCGGAGTGAAACAGTAGCCGGTGACCGTAAAACCGTTTGTTTTGCACCGACCGAACCACTCAGTACTTATCTCTTTTCGTTTGTGGCCGGAAAATTGGAGCGACAGGAGTATACTCAGGACGGGCGTACCATCGCCGCCTATTATCGTGAGACCGACCCTAAGAAAATAGCACAGTTGGATATTGTTTTCAGACAAGTCATGGCATCACTTCACTGGCTTGAAGAGTATACAGGGATCGCATATCCGTTTGCCAAATATGATTTCATCGTTCTTCCCGGTTTCCAGTTTGGCGGAATGGAACATACAGGAGCTACCTTATATAATGATAACGGGATTTTCCTGAGCGAACATCCCACTCCGGACGAGGAGTTGAACCGGGCGGAATTGATTGCGCACGAGACCTCTCACATGTGGTTTGGCGATCTTGTAACGATGGATTGGTTTGACGATGTATGGACCAAGGAAGTTTTTGCCAATTATTTTGCTGCCCGGATTGTCGAACCCTTGTTTCCGGAGATCAATCATACCCTGAATAAGCTCAAGACTTTTAATGCCGCTTCTCTTACCGAGGACCGTACTTTGGGGACAAATGCCATCCGGCAGCCACTTGATAATCTGCGTAATGCCGGGCTGATCTATGGGCAGATCATCTATAACAAGGCTCCCGTGATGATGGAGAAACTGGTTGACAGGATGGGTGAAGCCAACTTCCGGAGTGGTATACAGGAGTATCTGAAAACCTATTCGTACGCTAATGCCACTTGGGACGATCTGATTCGCATTTTAGACGGCAAGGCGTCCGAAGATTTGGCAACCTTCAGTGATGTGTGGGTGAACCGGAAAGGAATGCCTACGCTGAACTTCCGGATCGATGGACAAGAATTGGAGGTCCGTCAGAGTGATCCTTATAACCGTGGTTTGCTTTGGCCGCAGCGTTTTGCCGTCACTCTTTGCGGAGAGCGCGATTCGGTGTTGCGGGTGAATATGACGGATACTTTGGTTCGGATACAGCTTCCTTTTGTACCTTCGTTGGTGTTGCCCAATACCGATGGCAGAGGTTATGGCTTGTTCGTTCCCGACGAATCTGCTTTGAAGTGGCTGTTGGCACATTGGTGGGAGGTAAAAGACGATACGGCACGCCAATCACTCTTGATGACACTTTATGAGAATTACTTGGCTAAACATATTTCGGCGGACGACTGGACAAACAGCCTGTTGGCAGGGCTTCCTGCAGAAAAGAACGCTCTGGTGGCGTCTACAGTGAGTGGTTATTTGGCGGGTGCCATGCGGCGGGTAGCTCCGGCACAGATAGCAGAGGTTGAGGCGCGGGTCTACGCCATCAGCCGGAATCATCCGTTGCCTTCGTGCCGGGTGCAGTTGCTGCGTTATTTTATGCAGAATGCGACTTCCCAACCTATGGTGAAGGAACTTTATGCCTTGTGGCAGGAGCAATCGGACAAACGGTTGAACCAACAGGATTACACGACTTTGGCTTACGAACTTGCCATCCGCCTGCCTGCCGAAAGTGAACAGATATTACGTACACAACGGGCACGGATTGATGATCCGGACCGTCTGCGCCAGTTCGATTTTATTTCACGGGCGGTCGTATCCGATACCGCACGGCTCGATACTTTGTTCAACAGCCTGCTTGTAGCGGAAAACCGGCGGATAGAGCCTTGGACGGCTGCCGTGATACGTTATCTGAACCATCCGTTGCGCGAGGAGCAATCGGTGAAATACATCCGTCCGGGACTCGAGGTGCTGGAGGAAGTACAACGCACAGGAGATATTTTCTTTCCGAAAAACTGGGCCTCGGCCTTGTTGGGCAATCATCTCAGCCGCCCGGCTTATGAAGAAGTGGTGCGTTTCCTGGACGGCCATCCGGATTATTCACCGCTTTTGAAGAATAAGATATTGCAGGCTGCCTATTCCCTGTATCGCGAAAACGATTAAAATAATTCCCGGAATGCTTGACTTTGCCTGTCCGATGTTGTATCTTTGTCAACAGATTCATTACTTATATTCAAATTAGAATGCAGTAGAAGAGGAAGCCCGCAAAGCTTCCTCTTTTTTTGTACCCTTATCTCCCGGTGTCCCGGAGCCGGGGGCTTTTCTGCTCTTTCCCCGGCTCTCCATGCCCTCGAGACCGTTGCTCCGTGATGTGAAGAGCCTTGCTTCGGCCCAAACAGACGGTTGCATTTGCCCGGACAGACGGTTGCATTCCACAGAAATGAGCCTTTCTTCCGGAGCGGTCTCTTCTTCTTCGTAGAAACGCTCTCCGAACGTTAATAATAAGTAAATCCGCTCTTGACAAAATTCACCACTTTATTCATACTTTGGAAAACTATTCTTACCTTTGCCTCACTAACTAACATTACGTAATAAAATAAAGAGATATGGCAACACCTCCGTTTAAGTATCAACCTATGTTCGAACATGGGGAAGATAAAACCGAGTATTATCTGCTTACCAAAGACTATGTGTCAGTAAGCGAGTTCGAAGGAACACCTGTGCTGAAAGTACAGAAAGAAGGTCTGACAGCTATGGCCAATACCGCTTTCCGTGACGTATCTTTCATGCTTCGCCGCTCACACAACGAGCAGGTGGCAAAGATTCTGAGCGATCCGGAAGCAAGTGATAACGACAAGTACGTGGCATTGACTTTCCTGCGCAACGCTGAAGTGGCTGCCAAAGGCGTGCTTCCTTTCTGTCAGGATACCGGTACGGCCATCATTCATGGTGAAAAAGGACAGCAGGTCTGGACCGGCTATTGCGATGAAGAAGCTCTTTCACTGGGTGTTTACAAAACCTATACGGAAGAAAACCTGCGTTATTCACAGAACGCTCCGCTCAATATGTATGACGAAGTGAACACGAAGTGCAACTTGCCTGCCCAGATCGATATCGAGGCTACAGAAGGCATGGAGTACAAATTCCTGTGTGTGACCAAAGGTGGTGGTTCTGCCAACAAAACATATCTGTATCAGGAGACAAAAGCGATCTTGAATCCGGGTACTCTGGTTCCGTTCCTGGTTGAAAAGATGAAGACACTGGGTACGGCGGCTTGTCCTCCTTATCATATTGCATTCGTAATCGGAGGTACTTCGGCAGAGAAGAACCTGTTGACCGTGAAGCTGGCTTCTACTCACTATTATGACGAGTTGCCTACTACCGGTAACGAATATGGTCGTGCATTCCGCGATGTAGAACTGGAAAAAGAAGTACTTGCAGAAGCTCAAAAGATAGGTTTGGGTGCGCAGTTCGGCGGTAAGTATCTGGCACACGATGTACGCATCATCCGTCTGCCCCGTCACGGTGCGTCTTGTCCGGTGGGTTTGGGAGTGTCTTGTTCTGCCGACCGTAACATCAAATGTAAGATCAATAAAGACGGTATCTGGATCGAGAAACTCGATTCTAATCCGGGTAGCCTGATTCCGGCAGAACTGCGTAACGCAGGCGAAGGTGATGTTGTAAAGATCAACCTGAACCAGCCGATGGCAGATATCCTGAAGGAGCTGACTAAATATCCGGTGGCTACACGCCTGTCACTGAACGGTACGATTATCGTAGGTCGCGACATCGCTCATGCCAAACTGAAAGAACGTCTGGATCGTGGTGAAGATCTGCCTCAGTACATCAAAGATCATCCGATTTACTACGCCGGTCCGGCCAAAACTCCTGCCGGTATGGCTTGCGGTTCTATGGGACCGACTACTGCCGGACGTATGGACTCTTATGTGAACCTGTTCCAGGAACATGGAGGCAGTATGGTGATGTTGGCAAAAGGTAACCGTAGCCAGCAGGTGACTGATGCTTGCCAGAAACATGGCGGCTTCTACCTCGGTTCAATCGGTGGCCCGGCTGCTATCCTCGCCCAGAACAATATCAAGAGCATCGAATGTGTGGAATATCCGGAATTGGGTATGGAGGCTATCTGGAAGATCGAAGTAGAAGACTTCCCCGCATTTATTCTTGTAGATGACAAGGGCAACGACTTCTTCAAGCAAATTAAACCCCGTTGCGGCTCTTGCAGCAACAAATAAGAATCTGGTGAGTGGCCATTAATATTGGTTATTTATCATGTTAACTCGAGTGAGAGGCGTCTGTATGCTGTGTTATACAGATGCCTTTCTTATTATAAACACCTTAATCATTATCAGTAAAACAATTCCCCGATGGAACTACAGAAAAATCCTCAACACATTGTCTGGCTGGACGTTGTCCGTTTTGTTGCCATGTTTACCGTTGTCTGTTGCCACTGCACAGACCCTTTCAACTTTTATCCGGGCACTGCCCCTAATATTGACGAAATCAAACTTTGGGGTGCCATCTACGGAGCATTGCTTCGTCCTTGCGTACCGCTGTTCGTGATGATTACCGGAGCCCTGCTTCTGCCGGTGCGCGGCGAAGTCTCTGTCTTTTATAAGAAACGTATCCCCCGTGTTTTATGGCCATTCCTCATCTGGTCGGTCATCTACAACCTTTTCCCCTGGATCACGGGTGTGTTGGGCATCAAACCGGAAGTTATTCTCGACTTTTTCCCTTATTCGGGCGAAGAAGTAACACGGCAGTCGCTGGTTATTTCGCTGGATTATATTGCCCAGATACCTTTCAATTTTTCGATTGTAGATGTACACATGTGGTATATTTACCTGTTGATCGGTTTGTATCTTTACCTTCCTGTTTTTTCTGCTTGGGTAGAGAAAGCGTCGGATAAAGCCAAATTGTGGTTCCTCGGCGCATGGGCTGTCACTTTATTGCTTCCTTACTATAATCAATTTGTGGCACAATACCTCTGGGGTACTTGTTCGTGGAATGCATTCGGTATGCTCTATTACTTCGCAGGCTTCAATGGCTATCTGTTATTAGGACATTATCTGCGCAATCTCGATTGGTCGTTAAGCAAGATTCTGGCAATCGGCCTTCCGATGTTTGTGATAGGATATGCCGTTACTTTCTTTGGTTTCCGATCTATTACGGCTTTGCCGGAATACAGCGACGAGATGCTTGAGCTCTTCTTCACTTACTGTTCGCTGAATGTTGTGATGATGACCATCCCGGTGTTTATGCTTTGCAAAAAGGTTAACTTCCGTTCGGAGGGAATCAAGAAAGCGCTTGCCAATCTCACTTTGTGTGGTTTTGGTATCTATATGATACACTATTTCTTTACCGGTCCTTCCGTACTGTTGGTACGTACGTTGGGAGTGCCTTTGGGCATTCAGATTCCGGTAGCGTCTGTATTCGCGTTCGGTGCTTCGTGGCTGATCGTATGGGCTGTCTATCGTGTGCTGGGCAAGAAGGCGAAATGGATTATGGGATAAAACAGTAATTAAAGCATATTATTTATGAATCGTAAATCAATACTATTAACAATCTTACTTTGTGTTACTTCTTTGACAATGGCTTCTCCGGTGACCGGCTTGTTGGAGCGCATAGACAAAGGAGCTTCGAAGAAGTTTATTATCGAGCAAGTGAAGTCCGGTACCGACTTTTTTGAACTCGATCAGAAGGGTGATAAAGTCGTTATCCGTGGAAACAATTACGTGAGCATCGCTACCGGGTTGAATTGGTATCTGAAGTATTATGCCGGTATCCACCTTTCCTGGAACGGAATGCAGGCAAAACTGCCGGCTGTGCTTCCTCCGGTGACAAAAAAAGAACGGAGAGAAACGACCCTGCCTTACCGTTATGATTTGAACTATTGTACTTTTTCTTATTCCATGGCTTTCTGGGATTGGGACCGATGGGAGAAAGAAATAGACTGGATGGCTTTGCACGGCATCAATATCCCTTTGGCTGTGACCGGGGCAGAGGCTGTGTGGTATAACGTGCTTGATAAGTTGGGATATACCAAAACCGAAATAAATGAGTTCATATCCGGTCCGGGCTTTTTTGCCTGGTGGCTGATGAATAACCTTGAAGGCTGGGGCGGACCTAATCCGGATAGCTGGTATACACAGCAGATTGCTTTACAGAAGAAAATCCTGAAGCGTATGCGTGAATACGGCATCGAACCGGTCCTTCCGGGTTATTGCGGCATGGTGCCCCATAATGCGAAAGAGAAACTCGGATTGAACGTATCCGATCCGGGAACATGGTGTGGCTATCGCCGTCCGGCATTCCTGCAACCAAGCGACCCGCGTTTTGAGGAAATCTCTTCTCTCTACTATAAAGAGCTTGAGAAACTATACGGGAAAGCTGACTTTTACTCCATGGACCCCTTCCATGAAGGAGGCAATACGGCAGGCGTGGATCTCGATGCGGCAGGTAAGGCTGTGATGAAAGCTATGAAGAAGGCCAATCCGAAAGCGGTTTGGGTGGCGCAGGCATGGCAGGCAAATCCACGTCCGAAGATGATTGAGAATCTGGGGGCCGGTGACTTGCTGATACTCGACCTGACCAGTGAATGCCGTCCGCAGTGGGGAGATTCCACTTCCGAATGGTATCGCAAAAACGGATATGGACAGCACGACTGGGTATACTGTATGTTGCTGAACTACGGTGGTAATGTCGGACTGCACGGAAAGATGGATAATGTGATCGATAATTTTTATCTCGCTAAAGCCGATCCGCACGCAGGTTCTACACTTAAAGGTGTGGGGATGACCCCTGAGGGGATAGAGAATAATCCTGTGATGTACGAACTGGTGATGGAACTGCCTTGGCGTGCAGAGCGGTTTACGAAAGAGGAATGGTTGAAGGAGTATGTGAAAGCACGTTACGGTGCAGATGATCCAGTGGTACAGGCTGCCTGGACCAAACTGGCGAACTCCATTTATAACTCACCGAAGAACCTGACGCAGCAAGGTACACACGAATCCGTATTCTGTGCACGTCCGGCGGAAGATGTGTACCAGGTGTCCAGCTGGTCGGAAATGAAAGATTACTACCGTCCGCAAGATGTGATTGAGGCTGCACGCCTGATGGTATCTGTGGCCGATCGTTATAAAGGAAACAATAATTTTGAGTACGATCTGGTGGATATCGTTCGGCAGGCACTCGCAGAGAAGGGCAGGCTGATGCAGAAGGCGGTTACCGCTGCTTACCGGAGTGGTGATAAAGAACTCTTCGGAATGGCTTCTCAGAAGTTCCTGAACCTGATTCTGTTGCAGGATCAGTTGTTGGGTACCCGCCCGGAGTTTCGCGTAGGAAAGTGGATTGAAGAGGCGCGGGCGTTGGGTGGTACATCCGAAGAAAAGGCTTTGTATGAGTGGAATGCCCGTGTGCAGATTACGACTTGGGGCAACCGGAATGCAGCCGATTATGGCGGACTTCGTGATTATGCCCATAAAGAGTGGAACGGATTACTGAAGGATTTCTATTATATGCGTTGGAAGCTTTATTTCGATTCTCTCTCTCAGAAACTGGAAGGTAAAACCCCGGAGAAAATTGATTTCTATGCAGTGGAAGAACCTTGGGCCAAAGCCACTAATCCCTATTCGGCGGAGGCTGAAGGAGATTGCATTGAAACAGCGAAGCGGGTGATGCAAGCGGTGGAATAGTATATCGCAAAGTTCACCACAGATTACACAGATTATCTACGTAATAAATAATCTGTGTAATCTGTGGTGAACTCGTTTTTAGACTATTTTTGCTTCGCTGTCCCTTTCCAGATACGCATCATATAATATGCACAATGCGTAAATGCGAAAACAAACGAGATTATCAGCAATACTTTACTTTCGTCCCAACCCACCGTCTGCTGGTGCCATAGCCCGGTGATGACACAAAGCACGGACAGTGTGATACCGATCATGTTCAGTGCCGATTGGCCCCGGCGGTTTTTCACGCCTTGTTCCAGTTTGCTGTGCTTCATACCATAGCCAACGTAAATATCCAACCCGATGAGCATCCACAATACCAGACGTATCCAAGTATCGGCGGGAAGGAAAAGCATCATGCACAGGCAGGTGAGTATTCCTAAAATCGGGACGAGTGGCACAAACGGAGTTTTAAAAGAACGGGGGATATCCGGCATGGTCTTTCGTACTACCAATACGGCGGCACATACCAGTGTGAAAGCCATCAGTGTGCCGATGCTGGTCATCTCTCCTGCAAGGCGTGCCGGGACGAATGCAGCCAATAAACCTACTATCAGCATAAACAGGAGATTGCTGCGTGCCGGTGTGCGAAACTTTTCATTGATGTGCGAGAAGAATGGAGGGAGCAGTCCGTCATGGCTCATACTCAGGAAGACGCGGCTTTGTCCCAGTAAAGTGACCATAATTACAGAACAGTAACCGAACAGGATGGCAAGAACGATAGCACGGTTCAACCAGGGATAGTCCGGATGGATGATGCCTGCCGCATCGGTATGCCCCATGTGTTCGATGGCAATAGCTACCGGTGCAATGCCCTGCTGTCCGCTAAACTCGGTGTAGTGGGCAACTCCCGTCATTACGTGGGCAAACAACATATAGAGCACAGTACAAACAAGGAGTGATACCAGGATACCGATCGGCATATTTCGTTTCGGGTTCTTTGTTTCCTGGGCGGCTGTACTGACGGCATCGAATCCTAAAAAAGCAAAAAAGACAATAGCTGCCCCGCGTAAGACACCCGAAATCCCATACTCTCCAAGTGTGCCTGTATTGGCGGGAATGTATGGAGTATAGTTATCCGCATTGATATATTTCCAGCCCAATACGACAAAAATAGCGATCACCGATACTTTGAGGAATACTACGATACCGTTAAAGATGGAGCTGCCTTCCGTACCGCGAATCAGGAAGATACTCATCAGTACCACAATCAGGAATGCAGGGATATTGACGATTCCTCCATCCCACGGGCAGGCGGTTAGTGCTTGCGGAAGATGTATGTTGAGTCCTTCAAGGAAGACCACGAGGTATCTGCTCCAACTGATACTGACAGTGGTAGCCGCTACTGTATATTCAAGGACAAGATCCCAACCGATGATCCAGGCAATCAGTTCGCCCATGGTGGCATATGAGTAGGTATAGGCACTTCCGGCAACCGGAATCATGGAAGCAAATTCCGCATAGCAGAGTCCTGCAAAACAGCATCCCAGTGCGGCAATGGCAAATGAAAGTGTAATGGCCGGTCCTGTATAGCCTGCTGCTACGGTTCCGGTGATTGAGAAGAGTCCTGCTCCGATAATGACACCGACACCCAGTGCTACCAGACTCCAGGGACCTAATACTCGTTTCAATGATTTACTTCCTGACGCATTGGCCTCTGCCAACAGGGCTTCAAAGGGTTTCTTTATGAATAATCCCATCTTTCTGTTTCTTTTTTTACTTAGTTGTACGTGGTACACAAAGAGTCGTGGGAAATATCGCTTGGTTTGCCCGCCGTACTCTTGTGATTGGATTGGCTGCAAAGATAAGCAATCTGAACGGGCGATACAAGGCTTCTTTTGTATTAAAACAAACAGTTCCGTCGGTTTAAAAGGTGGGGGCGTGTCAAAAGTCTTTCCCTCTGTGGTAAGTTTTGACACACCCCCGAATGTTATAAGGAGAAGGGCTAAGTGTACGTTTAGTCCAGATATTTTGTTATTTTCCCACTGATCTGTAGCAGGGAGATTTCGCATAACTTAGTGTCATATTCGGCAGACAGAATTCGCTCTTCCGCATCCAGCAGACTCTTCTGTGCTTCCCGCATTTCGATACCCGAAAGGTTTCCTAACATATATCGTTCCATGGCTATCTCGTGATTCTCTTTGGCAGCCACCAGGTTTTGCCGTTCCAGTTTCAGCATTTGCAGATTATTCTGGTAGGCTTGCCACAGATTGCTAAGGTCTGCTTTCAGTCCTTGTTCCAGCTGCTCCCGTTGCAGACGGGCGTTTTTGATGGCGATACGTGCGTTGTTCTTTTCGCGACGGCGGTTTCCGTCGAAGATATTGAATCCGATTGTTACCCCGAAGTTGGCACCCAGATTGCCTCTTTGGCTATTGGAGGCAATGTCGTATTTATTAAAAGTATAGCCATATCCGGTATTCATTTTGAGGTATGGGTAGTTACGAGAGTTTACCTTTTTATAGTCCAGCATGGCGAGTGTATTGTTCTGTTCGGCTTTCAGCAATGAAGCGTTGGTCAGTAGAGTGGCGTTCCATAATTCTTCGAACCGGAGTCCTGCGTTAACTTTAATGATACTGTCTTCTATCACAATCGGCTGGTCCACATCTTCATTGGCCATCAGTTCGTTCAGCTGGATGCGCGACGTATGCAGTAATTCCTGTTGCTTCATATATTTGGCACTGTCAGCATTGAAGTCTACTTTGGCCTGTTGATAGTCCAGGCGGGAGAAGTTACCGATGTGATAACGTTCTTCCACGATTCGCAGGCGTTCTTTTGACAAGGATACGGCGTAGCGGAAGTTCTGAAGGCGGATTTTCTGTTGAACATAATTGTAGTATTCGGCTGCAAGGTTAGCTATCAGGTCTTCGATGGCAATACGGGTATTGGTTTCTCCCTGTCGTTCCAACTCTTTCAGCTTTTGATAATTGGCAGTGATGTTGAAGCCGTCGAAGATAGTCCAGTTCAGGTTCAGCCCCACGTTAACGGTCTGGTCGAAGACACCGTTTTCTTTTACCGACTCCCCGGTAGCCCGGACCTTGGTGTTGGTATTGTCCACAGTTCCTGTATAACCGGCCGTTAGGTCGAGGGTAGGCAGGTAGCCGGCATTACCCGGCGTAGCGTTATTTTTGCTTACTTGCTCTTCGTTACGGACTATTTGCAGGGAATAATTATTCTGGAGGCCGTACTCCAGACAGGATTTTAGAGTATAAATTTGTGGCTGTTGTGCTTGCAGACCCAAAGGGGTGCAGCACAATGCTATGATAAATAGGGCAATCTGTTTCATTCTCTCTTTAATTTATTACTTCGGTTCGTCGAAATATAACTGTAAATAGCGGGTACGATGTACATAGTCAGCAAGGTAGATACCAACATACCTCCCACAACAGCCGTACCCATTGCAATGCGCTGGTTACAACCTTCACCTGAGGCGAACGCCAGCGGGATCAATCCTAAGATGGTAGAAGCACTTGTCATTAGGATGGGACGCAGACGCTGCAATGCCGCATCCTTGATAGCTGTCAGTTTGTCTTCACCTGTTTCCTGTTTCTGATTGGCAAACTCCACGATCAGGATACCGTTCTTGGCTACCAGACCGATCAGCATAATAATACCGATCTGACTGAAGATGTTCATCGTGATACCGCCGAAGTACATGAATACCAGTGCACCGGCGATGGCCAGAGGTACAGTCAACATGATGATCAGCGGATCCTTGAAACTTTCGAACTGTGCCGCCAGGATCAGGTAAATCAGCACAATGGCCAGGATAAAGGCAAACATCAGGCTTGAAGAACTTTCACGGTACTCCTTCGAATCACCGGTCAGTGCCGTACGGAACGTGTCGTCCAAAGTCTCTTTGGCTATCTTGTCCATCTCGTCCAGTCCCTGTCCGATGGTCTTGCCCTCCGCCAGTCCGGCGGAAACAGTAGCCGACACGAAACGGTTGTAACGATACAGCTTGGGAGGTGCGATGCCGTCGGTCAACTCGATCAGATTGTCAAGCTGTACCATGTCTCCTTTGTCACTGCGGATGTAGATTGCTTTCAGGTTGGCAGGCGTATTGCGTTGTTGACGGTTGATTTCTCCTAAGATTTCATATTGCTTACCGTTCATATAGAAGTATCCCATACGCTGTCCGCTCAATCCGTATTGCAGGGTTTGGGCAATGTTGCGGGTACTTACCCCCATTATACTGGCTTTATCGCGGTTGATATTGATACGTGCCTCCGGTTTGCTGAATTTCAGGTCTACGTCCGCCATCTGGAATACCGGATTTTCGTATACCTTGGCCATGAACTTAGGCAGTACTTCCTGTAGTTTCTCGATATTGGTAGCCTGCAACACATATTGTACGGGCATGCCGCCACGCCGTCCGCCAAAAGAAGACGATTGCTGGACGAACGAGCGCGCCATCGTCTTTTTCTGTACTGCCGCCGATAGCTTTTCGGCAATGTCCATCTGTGTATAGTCACGATCCTTCATATCTTTCAGCGTGATGCGTACATTACCGCTACCACTCGATACACGTGCTGTTACCGACTCTGCATCCGGTACGATCGAGTCTACCAGATCGTTTATGTCTTCCGTATAGTCACGAATGTACTCGTATGTCACACCTTCAGCACCACGGGTGTTGATACTTATTTGTGAGCGGTCTTCCAGCGGAGCCATTTCTGCAGGAATGTGGTTCCATAAGAAAGCGATGATACCGATTGTGATGGCTACAAAAGGTAAGGAAATCCAGCGCTTGTTGAGGAAAGCAGCCAGTGAACGACTGTACAGACGGTTCATTCCTTCGAAGAAGGGTTCTGTTTTCATATAGAACCAGTTTTGTTTTTCCCGTTTTACCAACAGTTTGGTGGCAAGCATCGGAGTAAAGGTCAGGGCTGCGAATGAAGAGATAATCACCGATCCGGAAACTACAATACTGAATTCACGGAACAGACGTCCTGTCATACCCTCCATAAAGACGATGGGGAAGAACACGGCCACCAGCGTAATGGTGGTGGAGATGACGGCAAAGAAAATCTCTTTTGCTCCTTCGATGCCGGCTTCTTTCGGAGGCATACCTTTCTCTATGCGTACATAGATGTTTTCGGTCATCACAATAGCGTCGTCTACCACCAGACCTACCGCCAACACGACCGCCAGCATGGAGAGTACATTGATGGAGAAGTCCGCCAGATACATGACGAAGAAGGCACCGATCAGTGATACCGGGATTACGATACAGGGAACCAGCGTCACCCGCCAGTCGCGCAGGAAAAGGAAAATAATGATGATAACCAGGATGAAGGCTACATAAACCGTCTCTTTTACCTCATAGATGGATGCACGGATAAACTTAGTGTTATCGAATCCGTAAGAATACTTCACGTCTTCGGGAAGGTCTTTCTGCATCTTCTCCATGCGTTCGTACACTGCGTCGGCTATCTTGATATGATTGGCACCGGGTTGTGGGATTACGACGATACCTACCATCGGTACTCCGTTCATCTTCATATAGCTTTTGATATCGGCCGGCCCCAGTTCGGCGCGGCCTATGTCACTGAAACGGATAATACGGTCGTTCTCTTCTTTGATGATCAGGTTATTGAATTCTTCTGCGGTGTGCATCAATCCCAAGGTACGGATGGTGAGCTCTGTCGTATTTCCTTCGATACTGCCCGAAGGAAGTTCGACATTTTCTTTGTCTACTGCATTCTTTACGTCGATAGGGGTGATCCCATAACCCGACATCTTGATAGGATCGAGCCATAAGCGCATGGAGTAGCGCTTTTCTCCCCAGATGGAAACGCTACTTACGTCGGAGATGGTTTGTAATTGCTCTTTTACGGTCAGGTCGGCAATTTCACTGAGTTCCAGCAAGGAGCGTTTGTCACTTTGCAGAGCTACCATCAGGATAGGAGTAGCATCGGCATCCGCTTTCGAAACAGTAGGAGGGTCACAGTCGCGCGGCAGGTAGCGCTGGGCACGGGATACTTTGTCGCGTACGTCATTGGCTGCTGTTTCCAGATCGACGGACAGCTCGAACTCTACCGTGATACGGCTTTGTCCCTGCTGGCTGACGCTGGACAACGAACGGATACCCGGAATACCATTGATGTTCTGTTCCAGGGGTTCGGTAATCTGATTCTCGATTACATCGGCATTAGCACCCGGATAGGAGCAGGATACTGAGATTATAGGATTATCTACAGACGGATACTCCCGGACACCCAGGTAGTTGTACCCGATCAGTCCAAAGAGTAAAATGATGATGGTCAATACCGTTGAGAGTACCGGCCGTCGTATGCTTAATTCGGATATATTCATAAGGCGGTCGGGAGTTAATTGATATTATCCAGTGTGACAGGTAATCCTGTACGGAGTTGAAGGGTTCCCGAAGTGATGATGGTATCACCCATCTGCAGACCTTTTATTACCTGCACTTCGGCTTCGGTACGAATGCCTGCGGTTATTTCTACCGGTTCAGCCTTGCCCGATTTATAGAGGAATACTTTATCCTTACCCATTTCCGGTACAATCGCTTCGGATGGGATGGCAATGGCATTCGGGATTTCTTCTTTTTTCAGCTGAATGCTGGCGTAGCGTCCCGGGAGTAGTGCGCCGTTACTGTTGGCATATAGGGCACGAACGGTCAGCGTACGGGTAGACTGGTCGATTCTTGACTCGGTTGCGTACACTTTTGCCGGGAAAGAACTTAATTTACCTTCCAGTTCGAAGTTGAGGTTGGTGCCCTTCTTTACCTGGCTTGCATAACGTTCTGGTACGGAAAATTCTATTTTCAAAGGAATAATTTTCGTCAGTTTGGCTACGATAGTGGTTGGTGAGGCATATGAACCGACACTTACTTGCCGGAGCCCGATTACTCCGTCAAAAGGAGCGCGAAGTTCGGTCATGGCAATGTTAGCTTTCACCAGGTCGATGTCCGCATTGAGGGTAGCCAGTTCCGTTTTTACTTGTTCGTAGGCTTCTTTACTGACAGCGTCCCGTTCAAGCAGAGCGTTCTGACGGAATACACGATCTTCGGCAAGTTTTAACTGAGCTACGAGGCGTTGCAACTGAGCCTGCAACTGACGGTCGTTTACTTTCGCTAATAGCTGTCCTTTTTTTACGGCACTGCCTTCGTCAAAGTTGATTTCAACGATCTTTCCTGAAGTCTCGAAAGAAAGATCCACTTCTTCATCAGGCATCAAGCTGCCGCTAATTTGAATCTGATCTGTCAGCAATTGTGGCTTTATGATCTTGGCATTTACATTCAGAACTCTTTTGTTGATCTGCTTGCCAGCCATCACTTTGTCGGCTGCTGCCAACTCTTCATTTGCTTTAGGAAGCTGAGAGTAGATACCCCAGCCTATCAGTCCGGCACCAATCAATGTGATGATGCCCCATTTAACCTTTTTATCCATGTCTTAGTATTAGTATATGTCCGTTCTAAGGTTAGACTAAGAGGGTGGGAAAAGGTTTAATCGGGAAATTAAAATATAGATTTATTTTTTGTGTTAAGGTGTCTTATTGATTATGTTTTCAGTATATGAAAGCCCCAATATCCTTTCAGTAAAAGGGTGAGGACTTATTGTAACAGTCATCGAATCATCCTCCTGATAAAGTGCGACGGTTCTTTTCTTCTTCGCGGATTACGAACTAACCAACGGTATTTGTTTTTGGTCTTAAAGGCTTGTATCCAAAATTATTATGATGAATCTCCGTTTGTTTATTCCGGCCCTGGTATGCGGGCTCATGGGCCTTGGTATGCGGGCTTATAAGCCCGAGTATACGGACTCATGAGCCCGGGTAGCGGGGATGGGATGAAGAGCGGATCATTTTCGACTAAACAGTAAAGGAAAGCACAATGCTTTAAACAATGTATTCAGTTAATAAATACGTTTCTTGGTGTTGTTTATCAGTGTCTTAACGATTGGATGGCGCTCAAGTTAACGGGTGGAAGATGGAAGATGCGGGTGGAAGATAAACAGGCTGAAAATGCGATCTTCCACCATGTCATTGCATTGATTATTAATGGAGTAAGTGGAAAAAGGTGGAAGATGGAAGATCGAAACGTATTTTTTGTAGGAGAAGCAGTTGCTTTGCCAAGTGAAGCATTAAAATAGAATAAAGAATATTCTCTGAAAAATAGCAGAGATTCAGTATGCCGCACGGTATTTTCCTTCCTCCTTATCCTCAAGCATACTCAGATAGGAAGTGTAGCGTGATTCGCTGATGTAGTGCTCTTCTACCGCTTTCCGAACAGCACAACCGGGTTCTTGACGGTGTGTGCAGTTTCCATATTTGCAGTCTGCCGAAGTCTTGAATATTTCGGGGAAGTAATGCCCTATCTCTTCCTCTTCCATATCGAAAGTGCCGAAACCTTTGATACCGGGTGTATCGATGATATATCCGTTGCCGGGGATGGGGAACATTTCGGAGAAAGTGGTGGTGTGCATTCCTTTGTTGTGATAAGCTGATATCTCTGCGGTCTTGACTTCCAGTCCCGGGACAAGGGCATTGATGAGGGTTGACTTGCCCACTCCCGAATGTCCGGAAAAGAGAGTTACCCGACCTTTCAGTTCCTCGCGTATGGCATCGACTCCTTCACCGGTCAGTGCGGATATTTTAAAACAAGGGTAACCTATTTGGGTATAGAGGGTGATGAGGCTGTCCAGATAATGCAGTTCGTCTTCATCATAAGCATCCACTTTGTTGAAAAGAATCTTCACCGGTACACGGTAGGCCTCTGCCGACGCCAAAAAACGGTCGATGAAGGTGGTTGAAGTTTCGGGATAGTTAATAGTCACCACCAGCATACATTGGTCGAGGTTGGCTGCAAGAATATGCGATTGTTTGGAGAGGTTCGATGAACGGCGGATGATGTAATTTTTCCGGTCTTCTATCTCATTGATAAAGGCCGTTCCTTCCTGGTTGAGTATGATTTGTACACGGTCACCTACGGCAACGGGATTTGTACTCCGTATGCCTTTCAGCCGAAAATTACCTTTGATCTTGCATTCAACCAACTGCCCGTCATCGGTTTTCACCTGATACCAGCTACCTGTATTCTTTATTACTAATCCCTTCATGTTTTATAAACTGCAAATTACAAGTTACGAGCTATAAGAAATGATTGGAGAGGCTGTGCTTGTGCACTGCACTCGTAGCTCGTAACTTGTAATTTAGAATTATACGGTCATAATTTCTTTGTCCTTTTCAGCCAGCATTTCTTCAATCTTGGCGATGTACTTATCATGAACCTTCTGCAGTTTAGCTTCTGCATTCTTTTGTTCATCTTCAGCCAAACCGTCTTTTACAGCTTTTTTCAGTGCATCTATACCGTCGCGGCGCGCGTTGCGGATACTTACTTTAGCTGTCTCGCCTTCAGCTTTACACTGTTTGGCAAGTTGTTTACGGCGTTCCTCGGTAAGAGGGGGGATGCCGATGCGGATAATTTCACCGTTATTCTCCGGCATGATACCGAGATCGGAGTCGATAATGGCTTTTTCAATAACCCGGAACATGCTTTTATCCCAAGGTTTAATTGTGATGCTGCGTGCATCGGGAGTGGTTACGGCAGCTACGTTGCTGATGGGCACCATGCTTCCGTAAGAGTCTACACGGATACCATCCAGCAAGCGTGTGCTTGCTTTTCCGGCGCGGATGTGTGCCAGTGCTTCTTCCAGATACATCACTGCCATATCCATCTTCTCTTGTGATTCTTCGATAATCGTTTTTACGTCTACCATCTTATTAAGTCTTTATAAAATTGGCACTTTGATTAATTTTGAAAACAAAAGTAGATTATTTTTTGGTTATCTGCAACTATCTATAGAGAGAAATGCATTGCCTGACGTTTCTCTTTCTAAATAGTATTATTGGTAATTATCGCAATAGGTGGTAGACGGGCTGCTGATATAACGTCCGCTTAAGTTACAACTGGAACCACTGAGGTGACTACAATTGGAGCATCTTTTACCGCCGGATGAAGAAGATGATTTTCCTAAAAGTGAAAGCAAAAAGAGAGCAATTAGTACAATTAGTAAAAGGATGAGGAAATGAGCTACAATTAAGACAGTGGCTGTTGAACCAATTAAATAAGTTAATGTACAGATACATGCATGTTTCCATCCACCTTTGGGAAGTACTTTATTGAAAATAATACCTGTTTGCACAGATTGTCCGACAAGAAATCCAATTCCTATCACAGGCAAAAAGCCTGCAAAGAAAAAGCCACAAATGATAGCGCCTATGATACAGATGCCCCAAGTATATATTCCCCATGTCCAATTGAAAGTTGCGTAGGAATTGTATTGCACATCATTCAAGGTATTGAAAAAACACATCCATTGATTAAATACAACTGCACCGAATATAAAGAAATTAATGATGGTCCATAGCCATCCTATTTTATCGGGAGTGCAAAACCAAATACTATTTGCCCCCATTGAAAACACATAAAATAGTTCTAACAAACAGACGGTAATGAATAAACTGAGGTTTATCGTATGTTCGGTGTCTTCCAGCGGAGTACTTTCTCCACGACGCATTCTAAGGATGAATAGCACAATAGAAAGTCCTAATATGATATAAACTAAAGGGCGGCAATCATAATTTGTTTGTCGAAACCAGTCGCTGAATGTATTTGTTGGAGCTTTTGCGGGAGGTGTTGGAGTAACAGGTCGTATGTAGGCCGTACTTACGTATCCATATCCGCCATTGAAGGATATCTTTGCCCATTCGCCATCTATTGATTCTACATTTACGATTCCCCCATGATTTATTGTTCCGATGACAGGAGCATTTGTGCTTCCATGACTACGTATGTTTAGAAAAGTATTGGCGGTCACTTCATACTTTTCCAAAGCTTGGGTAGAGAGGACTATAATGAATAGTCCGATACAAATGAACAGGAATCGTTTGAATGTTTTCATCAGTTTGTTATTTACTGGGTTTTATGTCTTTTACAGCAGGCGTGATGATAACAGTTGTCGGCACTCGGATTAAAGATACTAATTGCTCTAATTCTGAATTTTTGATTCGAATGCATCCTTCGGTCGCTCGGGTCCCAATAGATAATGGGTCGTGGGTGCCATGAATCCCAATTCCTTTATGTCCGGGTGTTTCTAACCGGATGAAATGATTACCGTATGCACCCTCTATTTCACCTTTCCCATCTCCAAAATCGTGTTTCCATTTAGAAGCATCTTGGATATCGATTATTTTAAAAGTTCCTTCAGGAGTTTTTAAATCTCCTTGTTTTTCCTTATTGCCATAATTCTTCCCACAAGCTATGTCGGCAGTGAATAATTCTTGGCCCTTATAGTCTATTAAGCGTAATTTCATTTCATCTTTTGAGATGAGAAGAATGTTCGCATTCTTAATTTGTGCCATTTGGGCAGTATGGTAGTAGTAGAAAGCTACTGCCATACCGCCTATAGAAAGGATAAATGTTAGATGCGATATAATTAGATACCGTATAATTTTCTTTTTCATTGTATTATGCTTAGTGTACGATTACTTGGCAGGAGAAGATTTTACTTCCCTCGTACCATATCTCGTACTGATAAGTACCTGGAGAATACACGTCACACTCTGGACTTCCCCAGCTTGTTAAATAAGAAACATTGTTATCAGCTCCGACAGCAGGTGTATATATACCATGCTTGTAAGTGTATCCGTTCGGCGAGTTCTTGTTGGCAATGAGTACACCATTGGGCCGATAGATTTTGGCATACAATGTAATGTTTCTGGCCCCGTTTAGACTTGAATAAATAATCTTTGGTTTCAGGTATTGTAATTTATTTCCGTAAAGCGGCTTCCCATAATCTTCTAAAATGGTCCCTTTATCGTTTGAGTTGGCAAATAACATTGTTCGGATCTTGATGGGACACTCAACTGGTTTTGAAGAAACGGTTACAGCCTTTTCTGAATTGCCCTGAATTTGCACTCCGGTTGAATACAATAATTGTCCTTCGGACCAGAATTCTATCCGGTAAGTTCCAGAAGTGTACGCATCTCCGGTCGTATTTCCCCAACCGGCTAAATTAATATATCCGGATCTGTTTAGAGTTACTTTTTGTTCATTAGTATATCCGGAGGGTGATCCTGTTCCAGTCATTAAGTTCCCCTGTGGAGTGATAATTTTATATTTGATAACCACTGAACTCTTCCCTGCAGGATTTTCATAGAAAATACGTGGAGACAAGTACTGAGTGGTGGTGGGGAGCTGTGTCCCAAATTGAGTAAGAACATTGTAACTTTTATCAGTGTTTCCAAAAAGTGCCTTTGTTATTTTTAGTCCGTTCTCGCTCTTTGTTTTTGACGGCTGCTGGTTGGTTGGGAGTTGAGGCGAGCGACTAACCGTAGCATTTGGGGTAGCATAGATAACTTTATATTTATCTGTTTTCCATGGATAATATTTAATATCTTTTATTTGGGCATTTTCTGTTGTTTGCTCTTGATATATAAAAACGGGAGTTTCGTCATCTGCAAACGAATAAATAGCCAGTACGCCTTCGTGTGTGGAGGTGTTGGATAAGATGAACGCAAATTCTGTAAACTTCGTATATCCGTTAGCCAGGCGGGGGTAAAGTACTGCGTTAGGTTTGACTTCTATGGGCTGTGCAAACAACTGCCATTGTCCCGTCCCTGTTTTATAGTTGTTTTTCTTTATAAAGTCTACGAGTGCCAGCCGACATTTTGCTGTCGGTGCTCCTTCCATAGCTTCTTTGCTTCCCCATAAGTTATTCAACAATTCAAAATCAGCCTTACTTAGGGTGTAATTGGTAGATACATATCCTTTTTTCTCATTGGCTTTAATGTATGACCATCCATCTCCTTCTTTTTGGTAAGTGATGAGCTCCGAACCATAGGGCAGAGATTGGATACGATTATATTCTACATTTGCATTTTTATCGGAACGTTGCAGCAAGCTGGATACGTATACATAGGTACGCTCTGCGTCCCGATCAATGGCCATAGGTTTATACCAATATTGATAGCCGCAAAAGCCTATGATAGCGGTGATAATCAGGAACGACCACAAACCTCCGTGCCCCTTTTTAGGCGGAACTGTAGATGTTCGTCGGTTAGATGGGGTTCTTGGAGGAGGTGGCGGTGTTACCCGTGACTGCGGGGGCGGGGTAGAGGCCCGGTATTGTTTGATTGTGAATGTGTATGTTGCAATTTGCAGATCATTTTCAAAGAACTCAATACTCCATTGACCGGCGGAGAATACATTTCCAGACATACTTCCGAAGCCATTCAAGGGATATGCGGATCGGGAACCTGTGAGAGGGACATTGCCATACCACGTATAACCGGACTTGCTGTTGCTGGCTGTCATGAGTGTCCTGTCGGGAGCGTATAATTTGTACCATATATCTACACTGCTCCCTCCTCTTAATACTCGATAATCAATTCGAGGCTGTAAATAGCAGCTACGAGTATCGAGCTCGGCCTGATTCGAAGGAATGGGATCACCTTTTTCGTCAGTATTGGCAATTACCAATCTGGTTATTTCAATGGAAGGGGATGTTTGCCGGGGAGGAGTTTGTGGTATTCTTTCCTGAGGGGCTCTTTCTTGTATCGGGTTTTCGCGGGTATATTTCGTCATGAACTTTTTGAAGTCCTCAAAAGTTTTAGAATCTTTTGTATAATATGTTTTGGCTATTCCACGAAAATCTTTGCTCCAGGTAATGATGTTTTTGTTATTGCTATGCAATTTGTCTGATGCGATTAGAATGGAGATATACTGCTCACATTCTTTTCGGGACGTTTCGTTAAATGTACCGTTTTTCCAGAAATTGGCTAAGAAACGGACAGCATTCCATTCATCTCGGTCCAGTTCATTCTGATTCTCGTATAATTGCGAATAAGTGCTTGCCCATTTTTTGGCATTTTGTTTTAATATGATATTTTGAGATTCACTGTTGACAGGTGTCTGAAGAGGAGCCGAAGAGCGGGGTGCAGAACTCTGATATAATTCCTTTAACGCATTTTGGAATACTAAAAATGTAGTTTCGTCTTTAGTGTAATATTTCCTGGCGATGGTACGAAACTCTTTACTCCATACAATAATTTCTTTATTATTGCTGTGTAATTTATCCGATTGTTCAAGAGTGCTTATCAGGTCTATGCATTCGCTGGTAGCATCCGGATCAAATTTTTTTCGCCAATAGTCGGCAAGTGTCTCTATAGCAGTCCATTCTGCTGTAGAGAGTTCTGTTTGTTTGCTTTTAAGAAATCGACAAGCTTCGTTCCACTTGCCGATTTCCAGTTTTAATAAAGTCTTATCCATTTATAGGGTTCTGCTTTGTTCTGTTTTTTACTCTACTGATGCTTTGTCGATGATTGCTTTTGATTTTCTGAGTTCTTCTTCACATTTTACACCGGTGATTTTGAGATCGAATTCAAGTTTATCATTTTCTACATAAGCTAATCCGTGCAAGATACCTTCCTGGTCAATCTGATATGTAACTGAAATCTGGGTACCTTGAGGCCAGTCTTTGCTCAGTTTAAGCGTATGGTCGTCAATTAGTGTGCAGAATCTTTCTTCCACGATACTTTCTGTTTCCATATTTGTGAAATCACTTTCAAATACTTTCACAGATACACCTCGTTGGTTAGGAATAGAAGTAGTAAAGGTTTCAATTCGTTTTGTGGGTAACGAACTATTTGCAAAAATGAGGTTTTGCACCATGCTTTGTCCTTCAATGATTACGTCGGTACCATATGTTTTACTGGTGACATTGACCACTGTGGTACGATCTCCACGGAGAGGAGCCGGTTTATCATCACTTTCTCCTTCTTCATAGTCGCGAACTGCTTGTGAATAGGCGGCATTCATAGCATAAATTGCCGCTCCTTTGGCTACACATTCATCCGGGTCGGTTAGTTTGGCATCACAATTGAATTCTTTATCTACCCGTTCCTTTATTTGTGGCATGCGGCTGCTACCTCCCACCAACAGTATTTCATCAATATTATTGTAACCTTTTTCTTTGGCAATAGCAATGACCTTCTTGGTGGCATCAATCGTTTCGTCCAGTTTCCTTTCTGTCAGCGAATTGAATAACTCACGGCTAATTTCTATACGTGCGGAATTGCCTTCATATTGGTAAGTTGCTTTCGCTGTCTGCTTGGCTGTCAATACTTTTTTCTTGTCTTCTGCAAGTAATAACAACTCATATTTTAGGTCTAATCGGTCTTCGAACGAATAAGAAGTGTTATTTTGTTCGTTAAAAGCTGCCAGCATATATTCAGCTAATGCGGTATCCCAGTCTACTCCTCCTAAATGATGGTCTCCACCTGTGGCTATTACTTTAATGGCACCACCGTTCACATTAATCAGGGTAACGTCAAATGTTCCGCCTCCGAGGTCGTATACTAAAACCGTTTTTTTCTGATCTGTCTTTACACCGTAAGAGATCGCGGCAGCCGTAGGCTCATTGATGATAGAAAGTACATTTAAGCCGGCTATTTCTCCGGCCTGCTTGGTTTGCATACGCTCTTTGGTTCCAAAATAGGCCGGACAAGTGATAACGACATCTTTGATCGGTTCCGGATTGTCTCCCAAATCGTTGGCATCTTTAACCAGCTTTTTTAAGATGAAAGCCGAGATTTCTGTTGGGTCGTAATGATAGGGAAATTCGTTTGTGTTTTTATCGAAACTGTCATCTACACCTATATGGCGTTTTATGAATACTGCCGTTTTGGTAGGTTCAGTGGCCAACATACCTTTGGCTTCTTTTCCCACGACAACATGGTCCATATCCTCAAAATATACAGCGGATGGAGTAGTGGCATCTCCTTCGAAATTGCGGAGAACAATGGCTTGGTCGAATTTATCTACTTGTGCAATGCAACTGTAGGTGGTACCTAAATCGATACCATATACACTTCTGGTATTGTCCATAGTTATTTATCTTTTTAGAGTTTTTTTAGATGAGTTGATTATTCTGATTTTTTATATACAGTGACTGTTGAGGGTTGAAATATTTTGTTTGTGGTAGTATTTCGGAAGCCTCCGTAATGAAATTCTTTAATAGTGCCGGCCTGTTCAGGAGTATCAGTGATCACTGTCCGGATGGCTGTTTGCTCTTTAGGTGAATATGCGCTGCCTATTGTTGGTTCAAAATACTCTAAGTCGTATTCGTCTTCCAGAATATCTTGAATATGCAGTTTACAATTTTCCACTTCTCTCAATAATCTCGTATAAGTTTCAGGGGAACTCTTAGCTTCCGTATTTTCATAAAACTTATAAGTTTTCGTGAGTCGTTCATGCATTTTTATCATGTTTTTCAGAAGAGGTTTTACGATTTCCGCATGAAGATCCCGGTTATGACTTTGCAGTTCTTCATGAAGATCCTTAATGATTTTATCTTTGTAAGAAGAATCTTCCAATAGTTTTTTTAATGCATTTATTTGATCTCCGATTTGAGAAGGGAACGAGTGATCGGGATGCGTCGCAGGCTCTATGGAGCGTTCATCGTTTGGATTCCTATTCTCCAGGTTCTGCTGCCGTTCTTCAAGTTCTTTTGCTAATTTATCCAACTTTTCAGCACGTAGATTCAACTCTTTTTCTTTTTGTTGAAGCTCCTGGATTTTTAATTTCATTTCTTCTTCTTGTTCGGGAGAAAGTTGTTCCTGTTCATTGGGGGAGGATGTCGCCTCATCGGTAGCTGGAGAGGGAGTGTGATTGGGCATTCCGGTTGAGATTAATTGAGCAAGATTAGCTTCAAATTGGCTCATTCTTTCCAATAGCTCTTCCATTTTGTTATTTTTACTTTTGGGCCATTCCATGTTGTGTGTATTTATAGATTAATATATAGATTTTTATTTCTGGTTTTACATAAAGTATGAATACTTTTTATTAGATCAGATAACGAATAACTCTGTCTTTTTCAATCTTGTTTCGCAAATATATAGTTTGTAGTTGTGAAAATCAAACATATTGCTTTATAAAATTGTTGTAAAATGATTTTGTACCGGATATCCGGTACAAAATTGGAATTAGTAAAGAACCTCTTTGATTTATATTGATGATCGGTCATGTTTTTAGCACATTAATTTAATATTCTATATTGAATATCATTAATATGCTATTAAGGCAAAATAATGGAAAGTATGTTTCACTTGGTATTCATAAAACAATAGGTTCTCTTTGATTTATTCAAGTGTCTTTCCGGACGTATATCCGAGTATATCCTGTATGTATGCGCGGAATATATCCGGATGCATGTCCGGAGATCTGCCTCTTTTAATGAAAGAAACGGGTTGAAGACATGAAATTTTAAGAATCATATGCTTCTGTTTTAAGGTAAAAGAAAATACACTTCCTGAAAGGAGGCTGAATAAGAGGCTAAAAGAAGAACACTGTCATAGGATACCTTTTCATTATTATTTCCCGGAAGAGTTGCTGACTCGTGAACTGTTGGAGAAGGATGGGAAATTATCTGATGAAATGGAAACTGGAGAATAAATGAAGAATGGGTTAATAAGTGAACGTATCCTGTCCACTTATTAACCCATTCGTATTTCTTCAGATTAGAGAATTGACTAATTGTGTACCAATGTGCCAATCTCTTCTCCTGTGATTACTTTTTTCAGGTTACCTACCGTATCCATATCGAATACCACGATGGGCAGATTGTTTTCCTTGCACATACATGTAGCTGTGAGATCCATCACTTTCAATCCGCGTTTCAACACTTCGTCGTAAGTGATGGTGTCGAATTTTGTAGCAGTCGGGTCTTTTTCCGGGTCAGCAGTGTAGATACCGTCTACACGGGTGCCTTTCAGCATTACGTCTGCTTCTATCTCGATGCCGCGGAGGGAAGAACCGGTATCGGTAGTGAAGAATGGATTTCCTGTTCCTGCTGACATGATCACGATTTCGCCGTTTTCCATACATTCGATGGCTTTCCATTTGCTGTAAAACTCACCGATGGGTTCCATACGTACTGCGGTCAGTACGCGTGCTTTCACCCCGGCAGCAACCAATGCCGAGCTGAGTGCAAGGCTGTTGATAACAGTGGCCAGCATTCCCATTTGGTCGCCTTTTACCCGATCGAAACCTTTATTGGCTCCGCTCAGTCCGCGGAAGATGTTGCCACCACCGATGACGATACCTATTTGTACGCCTTGTTCGTGAATCTCTTTGATTTGTGCGGCATATTCGGCCAATCGTTTTTCATCGATGCCATATTGCTTTTCTCCCATCAGGCTCTCACCGCTGAGCTTCAACAGGATTCTTTTGTATTTTGCCATACGAGTTGGTTGTTAATGATTTCTTTTTTTGCAAAGATAAACGAATAGTTTTAAAGCGAGATTCTTTTGAGAGTTATTTTTGTTGCATTATCTTTCTGGCGAGTAGTGCTTGTATGAATCCCCGTGAAGAGAGATAGACGATAAATGCCATCCATAAAGCGTGGTTACCCATTGAGTTATGAAATGTGTAATAGATAATGAAGAAACTGGCCGAAGCTATAAACATGGAATAGAGCATTTGGCGTGTTGCAGTCGCACCAATGAAGATGCCGTCCCAAAGGAATGCCGAGAATCCGGCAAGAGGAATAGCCAATACCCAATAGAAATAGGTTTCTGCTTCATTGATAACAGACGCTTCGTTGGTGAGTAAGCCGAGAAATGATTGTCCTCCTATGCCATAAAGTAGGGTGAAAGCGATTGAAAGGCCGGTACCCCAGGCAAATAATCTGCGGACAGTGCGGTGAAGTTCCGCCCGGTTATCGGCACCTATATAGCGTCCTGCCAATGCTTCGCCTGCGTAAGCAAAACCATCCATGATATATGAGAACAGAGTAAAAAGTTGCATAAGTAGTGTGTTTACGGCCAGGACAACTTCTCCTTGTGCTGCTCCGGCAGAGGTAAAATACATCGTTACCGCCACCAGGCATAAAGTACGGAGAAAGATATCACGATTTACCTGGAAGAAACGATACATGGCCTGTCTTTGCAGCAGGCCTTTCCACTGGATGCGTTTTCGCAGTTGCCCATAATATCGGTGCCATAACAGGAATGCCATGAAAAAACCTGCATATTGGGCAATCAGAGTACCCAGCGCAACGCCTTCTACTTTCATACCCAACAGATAGACAAAGCATAGGCTGGCTGCGATGTTGACTATATTTTGAGTGATGGCGATGTACATCGGGAAACGGGAGTTTTGCATACCGATAAACCATCCGGCAAAGCCATAAAGCCCTAACATGGCGGGAGCGCCCCAAATGCAGATATAGAAATAAAGTGTAGCAAGGCGTTTCACTTCATCGGAGGTTTGGATAAAAGTAAATGCCGCTTTTAGTATGGGATATTGCAGAAGCATCAGGCAGAGAGCAATGAACAGTCCTACACCGACCGACCGTAATAGGAGTCGGGTCACTTCGTCAAGATCGCGCTTGCCGTATGCCTGAGAAGTCATTCCGCTGGTACCCATCCGCAGAAAACCGAATATCCAGTAAATGATATTAAACAGCATACCTCCCACGGCAATGGCACCAATGTAGGCTGCTGACCCCAGATGGCCTACAATAGTAACATCGATCAGCCCCAATAGCGGAACGGTTATATTGGAGATGATGGAAGGGACGGCTATTTGCAGAATCCGTCTGTTACCACTGCTGAGATGAAAGATTTTATCCATGGACGGGCAAAGTTACACGAAAAAAGGTGAATCTGAAAATGAAGAGAACAATAACGTTATTTAATTGGTTTTTAGCGACCGGTGAGTCGGAATAATTTCTATCTTTGTAGGGACCTAACTAAATAAATATGAATAAGATGAAGGCCTTAACTTTATTTCTTTCCTTGTTGTTTTCGCTTCCGTTTGCGCTTTCAGCACAATCGGCAGGAGAAATGCTGCAGAGGGTATCAGTCGCCATTGATAATAAACAGTGGGAACAAGCTATTAGTCTGTTCCGTCAGGCTGTAAATACAAATGTGGAAAAGGCTGAAATGTTTTACTGGACCGGGGTGGATAAGAATACAGATGTAGCCTCGAAGTTTGCTAATGAGCTGGCTTCATTCTATAAGAAGTCACGTAGCTATGATAAGGCGTATCTGTTTTATAAAGAATTGCTGCAAAAATCACCGAACGATGTGAACTGTTTAGCTTCTTGTGGTGAGATGGAGGTTTGCCGGGGTAAGGAAGCAGAAGCTTTGAAGACTTACGAGAAGATATTGACGCTGGATGCAGATAATCTGGCTGCTAATATCTTTGTCGGTAACTACTATTACCTGAAGGCTGAACAGGAAAAGCAGAAGATAGAGAATGATTATAAGAAAATAAACACTCCTACCCGGATGCAGTATGCCCGTTACCGGGAGGGACTCAGCCAGATACTTACTACCGGATATATAAAGGCAAAAGGATATTTAGAGAGGGTGGTCAGCCAGTTTCCTTCTACTGAAGCAAAGAAGACATTAGATAGAATAAAACTGATAGAAAAAGAGGTGAACAGATAGTAAGGCTGTTCACCTCTTTTTTCTTATCTTCTTATAAGTATTGGCAAATCCAAAGGACCTTCGACTGCTGTGCGGGTTTGTGTCTGTCCTTTTTTCGGTCCCGGAATTAGTGGGCTGTAGGTCAGGACATGGCGGATACGGTTGCGCTGGTCATGGCTGAATTGGTCAGAATAGCTATATGCGTAATCCATGATGTTATGGGATGTAAATGTCTGATCGGTCATGCAATTTTCTCTTAAGGCGAGGGTAGACAAGGCATGTACTCCTAAAGCTAATTGAGTGTTTGACCACTGATCATAATATTCTTTATTGTATGTCGGAGTATCCTTACAATAATCCGAATCAATGCATCCGTCGTAAGTGCCGTTATCATCTTCGGAGAACACATGGTGCAGACCTAAATAATGACCTAATTCGTGAGCCATAGTGACGGTTACGTCTGCTGAGTTATATGAGTTTCCCGATGATTGTTCATTTATGTAAAGGCTGTTAATTGATACACAATAGGGAAACTTTAAATTATTTAGCGTCAAATAGGGACTTTCTACCGGATTGAGCCCTTCCAAAAAGGTACTGCCTTTGGTAGAAAAGGGAAGGTGGGCAATACCTAATGTTGTAAAGCCGGAATTGTCATTGGTAAAGTTGTAAATCATCACATTGATATACTGGTTAGGATCCCAAAGGTAACTTACATATTTTCGCGTATTGTCGGACATAAATGCATCGCAGTCGATGGGATAACTTTCCGGCCAAAGGGTGTATTCCACTCCCGGAGTAGTTAAATCTTTTCCGTCAGGACCCGTAGAGGCAAGTGTAAAAGTCAGGTTCATATCTACGCTTCCAATCTTGTTTTTATATAATTTGTTGACCGTTTTTAATATGTCAGTTAAACGGTTTGGACTAATGTACTGTTTGGGGTCGGAACTATTCTTATATAGCACGTGGAAGATTATGGGAAGTTCATAGTGGTACGCTTCGGGATCGGTTGAATGTCCAGCTGCCAATTGTGTGACGGTTATGACCTTTTTTATTCCACTGGAAGTTACCGCAATCGTTGCACTTCTTTCAGTCGTTTCAAGGTTAGTCTCTACAACAATGCCGAGTGGCTGATTACTTGCTCCCTTATTGGGTACGAGCTTGCACCAGGTTGAAGAACTTGCTGCTACCCACGAATCGCTGCTGGTGATATTTACGGTTAGAGTAACTCCATCGCTGTCAATATCTTGAAAAGATGACTCCGACAACTCAAGTTTTGAATTATTTTCGGTATTGGAGTCTTCACAACTGACAAACAGTAGTGTTAATATGGATATTAACAGTAGGCATCTGATTTTCATAAATTAAATGTTTTTATATTTAAAACAATATTGCAAAGGTAATGTTTTAAACTAAAAAAGAAGAAGTATTATAAAATGTGCTGTACCTCTTTAAATACGTATCGGCGTATTTTGCCTGTATCGTCTTGCAAAACAAGATGACCGTCGGCTTCAACTTCTATGGTTCTGGCTATAAACTCTCCGTTCGCATCGGAATACTTATGCATACCTTCTTTTCGGAAAAGCGCCTTCTGATACCGGTGGGTTATGTAAGTGTGCTCTCCTTTTTGAAGCAGGCTGTAATATTCTATAATTCGTTGCATAACTCCTGCCAATATTCCGGAGAGTTCGTAAGTTTGACCGGTGATTTGTTTAAGTGATACAGGATTGGGGGCCGGGCTAAAAAACTCTTCCTGGTTAATATTGATACCAATCCCTGCAATGCTTTGGCTGATATGTACTCCCATCAAATCATTTTCAATCAATATTCCGCAGATTTTTCTTTCTTTCCAGTAGATATCGTTCGGCCATTTAATAGAGATATCTTTAACGTATGTGTCGAGTTCTTCCTTAATGGATAAAGAGATGATTTGAGATAGAAGAAATTGTCTGCGGATTTCTAAAGAAGTGGGATAAAGTACGAAGCTAAACATCAGATTCTTACCTTTCTCCGATTCCCAACTGTTTCCTCGCTGTCCTCTGCCCAAGGTTTGGTAGTTAGCTACTACTGTGGTTAGTTCACTGACATCTTGCTTATTGCACAGATCGTTTAAATAATGATTGGTGGAGTCTGTCTCTTCGATATAAATCAAAGGTACAGGAAAAGACTCAGGGAAGGGCATCATATTCGGCACGTAGTTTTTTAGTGAATTTCTTCAATACTTCTTCGTAAGAATGGTCAATCAGCTGTTTTATCAATTTATCGTCGGCGTCCCGGTCAAAGAAAATCTGATTCCAATATTTTTTGTTGAAATGATAAGCACCTTCGATGGCTGAATAATGTTCACGTAGTTCGATGGCATAATCAGGATTACATTTCAAAGCAATCATATTGGCTCCCTCCAAATCGATTAGTGCGAACATTTTATCCATCACTTTCAGTACAAGTGAGTATTCATCGAATGGGAGGCATTCGGTGACTGCTTTTTTCTGAAGGCAGTATTCTCTGGCTGATTCTATATTCATACTATTTAAAATAATGGCGGGTAAAACGCCTCTTTTATATGTTCAATTCTGAAATTTCCTACTTTACCTACGACAGTAATAATATCAAATCTTACAGATGCGTCTATTTGGAAAAGCTTAATATATGTATCGGCTGCGATTACGGTTCGCCTGATTTTCTGTGGAGTAACAGCATCCTGAGGTAATGCAAAGTCCGTGTCGGTACGTGTCTTTACTTCCACAATTATCAGTTCACCGTTTTTGGCTGCCACAATGTCCAGTTCCAGATGTCCTTTACGCCAATTCCGATGACGAATGGTATATTCGTGCTGCTCCAGATATTGAACAGCAGCATCCTCTCCGGCCTTTCCTAACAGATTATGTTCTGCCATATACTTTTAGCATACTATTTTCTGCAAATTTACTCTTTTTCTTCTTTGAAATTACAGAAGTAAAAGTAAATTTGCAAAGAATATGAGAAAGAGAGATAAAAAGTGTAATAAGGCAACTCTTGACGAACCTAAACGGGAACGCAGGATGAGTATATTGCTAAGCGAAGATGAGCAGCAGATTGTAGATCGTTATCTGGATAAGTATAAGATAACGAATAAATCGCGTTGGCTTCGTGAAACGATTCTCATGTTTATACATAAAAATATGGAGGAGGATTATCCGACTCTTTTTGGTGAACACGATATGCGGCGTTAAGATTATGTTGGACGATTCTTATTTTATGAAACAAGCTCTGGTTGAGGCTGCTAAGGCCGGCGAACGTGGAGAAGTCCCAGTGGGAGCAGTTGTCGTATGTAAAGAGCGGATCATTGCTCGTGCACACAATCTGACTGAAACATTGAATGACGTGACAGCCCATGCCGAAATGCAGGCTATTACTGCGGCAGCCAATGTCCTTGGAGGAAAATATCTGAATGAATGTACGTTGTATGTTACTGTAGAACCTTGTGTGATGTGTGCCGGTGCTATTGCCTGGGCACAAACTGGTAAATTGGTTTTTGGTGCTGAAGACGAAAAAAGGGGGTACCAGAGATATGCTCCAAAGTCCCTTCATCCCAAAACTGTAGTTGTCAAAGGGATACTCGCCGATGAATGTGCCAATCTGATGAAAGATTTTTTTGCGTCTAAAAGAAGGTGAATTTTTATATTATCAATCTTTTATCTCTTCATAATCCACATATTCTCCTTCATTGTCATCAAAAAGTTTTTTGTGCTTGTTAGCTCCGGTTTCAGTAATGATTTCCTCTTTATCGTTAGCTTGTGTCGGACGATAGTATCTTTGCCCCGAATTACTGTGTGTCGAATTCTGGCTTCCGGAACCGGAGGCAGATGAGCGTTTCCCCAGTCCGAAGATGGCTCTTAACACACTTCCTACAAGGGCCAGTCCGATAATGATAACGGCGATAACGATAATGAATAAAAATCCTAAAATGTGAAACATAGGCTATTTGTTTTATGCATTGTTTAAAATTTGTAGTACAACAAACGTGCCAGAAGGATTGTTTATTTATTTTTTCTTGTTAAAAGTGAAAGAATGATATACCATACAATAACCGCTGAGAATCCGCTGATACCCAAGAACAGCAACAGTGGAATGCAGACTATCAGGAATATGAAACTAATCTTATTGTCTTTCCAAGAAAGATTTTTAAATTTCAGGGAGAACATGGGGATCTCAGCTACCAGCAACCATGAAAAAAGCATTACCATTATAATAAGGTATATAACATTGCAGTGAGCAAGTAAGAATTCTTTGCCTCCTACAATAAGTGCACCCCAATATAAAGCGTTGGCAGGGACAGGAAGACCGATAAAGGAACTCGTTTGGCGTTCGTCTACATTAAAGTTGGCCAAACGGAGAGCTGAGAATATCGAAATAAGAAAAGCCAGATAAGGAATATACTCTTTTACGCCTGCCAGAAAGTCGGGATACATAAGTCCGGGTTCTTTCATGAATGAAAAAACAAGTATAGCCGGAGCTACGCCGAAGCTGACATCATCGGCCAAAGAGTCCAATTCTTTACCAATAGGAGAGTAGGCATGAAGCAAACGTGCCAACATACCATCGAAAAAATCGAAGACAGCACTCAAGATGATAAAAGTGACAGCCAATTCGTATTTGGCTTCAAAGGCCATAACACAAGCAATGCATCCTGAAAAGAGATTCAGGCAGGTCACTGTGTTGGGTATATGGCGGATAATAGCATTTGCCATTGTTCGTTTTTTATTTTAATTTGGCGATAACGGTTTGGTTACCGGTTGTCAATTGTCCCATACTAACACAAATCTCAGTGCCCAATGGCAGATATACATCTACACGGGAACCAAATTTAATAAAGCCCAAATGTTCGTCAATATAACATTCCTCACCCGACTCGGCATATGTTACGATGCGGCGTGCCATTGCACCGGCTATTTGCCGTGCCATGACCTCTACACCCTCGGGAGTTTCAATAACAACCATTGAACGCTCGTTTTCTGTGCTGGCTTTCGGAAGCCATGCTTTCATGAACTTGCCGTTTTCGTGAGAGACTTTTTTGACGACTCCATCCACCGGGTACCAATTGGCATGTACGTTTAGAATGCTCATGAAAATGGATACCATGATCCGGCGGTCATGAAAGTATTCATGTTCGTCTACCTCTTCAATAACTACGATTTTCCCATCGGCCGGTGCAACTACGATCCTTTCAGTATCTTGTCCGAACAGGCGGATCGGGCAACGGAAAAAGTTAACCATCAACAGATAGACTATAACACTGACCAGAGCCATCAAGTAGAATGGTATTTTACAATCAATTCCCCAGTAAAGGGCTGCATTTATAATTAGTAGCAGAAAAAAGCTACCCCATAAAATATGTGTTCCTTCACGGTGAATTCTTATCTTTTTTAATTTTTTAAGTCGACCCATTTGCGCTATTTAATGATAATTATCCGCAAAAGTATACTTATTTTAAAAATCCAGCAAGCATTTGCAGATAGAAATGACTTATGTTGATAACTTTTTGGAGTTTATCTTTGTTAGTAGCTACAGACATTGTAATTTTATGGCTTCAAATTATCAACCTATAACTATGCAGGATTTCGTTCATTTACACGTCCATACGCAATATTCTCTTCTGGATGGCCAAGCCAGTGTCAGTGCACTTGTCGATAAGGCCATAAAGGATGGAATGAAAGGTATTGCCGTTACGGACCATGGAAACATGTTCGCCATCAAAGAGTTTACGAACTATGTGAATAAGAAAAACGGGGGGCCGAAAGGAGAAATCAAGGACCTGAAGAAACGGATTGCAGCCATTGAGGCCGGTGAAGTGGACTGTGCGGATAAAGAGGCTGAGATTGCTGATTGTAAAGCTAAAATAGTGGAGGCGGAGGGGCGGTTGTTCAAGCCCATTATCGGTTGCGAAATGTACGTGGCACGCCGGACTATGGATAAAAAGGAAGGAAAACCCGATCAAAGCGGGTACCACCTGATTGTGCTCGCCAAAAACGAGAAGGGGTATCATAACCTGATCAAATTGGTTTCACGTGCATGGACCAAAGGCTATTATATGCGCCCCCGTACAGACAGGAATGAATTGGAGAAATATCATGAGGGCTTGATTATCTGTTCGGCATGTTTGGGGGGTGAAGTTCCTAAAAAGATAACTCAGGGATTGTTGGCGGAAGCAGAGGAAGCTATTCAATGGTATAAGAATCTGTTTGGGGACGATTATTATTTGGAAATGCAGCGTCATAAAGCAACGGTGCCGAAAGCTAATCATGAAGCATATCCATTGCAGGTGAATGTGAATAAGCATTTGATAGAATACGCCAAAAAGTATAATGTCAAGTTGATTTGTACAAATGACGTTCATTTTGTCAACGAAGAGCATGCTGAAGCCCATGACCGGCTAATCTGTCTGAGTACGGGAAAAGACCTTGATGATCCCAACCGGATGTATTACACTAAGCAGGAATGGATGAAAACGAAAGCAGAGATGAACGAGCTCTTTGCCGACGTGCCTGAAGCATTAAGTAATACTTTAGAAATTCTGGATAAGGTAGAATATTATTCGATCGATCATGCACCGATTATGCCTACTTTTGCTATTCCGGAGGATTTCGGAACAGAAGAAGGGTATCGGCAAAAATATACGGAAAAGGATCTTTTTGATGAATTCACCCAAGACGAAAATGGCAATGTGGTGTTGAGTGAAGAAGCAGCTAAAGATAAAATAAAACGTTTGGGGGGATATGATAAACTGTATCGTATCAAGCTGGAGGCCGATTACCTGAAGAAGTTGACTTTCGATGGAGCCAAGAAGTTTTATGGCGATCCGTTGTCACCGGAAGTAAAGGAACGCTTGGTCTTTGAGTTACATATTATGAAGACGATGGGTTTTCCGGGCTACTTCCTCATTGTGCAGGACTTCATTGCTGCCGGACGTAATATGGGGGTATCCATTGGACCGGGACGTGGTTCGGCTGCTGGGTCAGCCGTGGCCTATTGTTTGCAGATCACCAAAATAGACCCTATTAAATACGATTTGCTGTTTGAGCGTTTTCTGAATCCCGACCGTATTTCATTGCCGGATATTGATATTGACTTCGATGACGATGGTCGTGGCGAAGTGCTTCGTTGGGTGACGGAGAAGTATGGGCAGGAGAAGGTAGCACATATCATTACATATGGTACTATGGCAACAAAGCTGGCTATCAAAGATGTTGCGCGTGTACAAAAGCTTCCGCTTGCCGAATCGGATCGTTTGGCCAAACTGGTTCCTGATAAAATTCCTGATAAAAAACTGAACTTAAAGAATGCCATAGAATATGTGCCCGAATTGCAGGCTGCCGAAGCGTCACCTGATCCATTGGTAAGGGATACGATGAAATATGCCAAAATGCTTGAGGGAAACGTGCGGGGAACCGGTGTACATGCCTGTGGTACCATTATTTGCCGTGATGATATTACTGACTGGGTGCCGGTCAGTACGGCTGATGATAAGGAGACCGGCGAAAAGATGCTGGTTACCCAATATGAAGGTTCGGTGATTGAAGATACCGGACTGATTAAGATGGACTTTCTGGGGCTGAAGACTTTGTCTATTATCAAAGAAGCCGTCGAAAACATCCGTCTGAGTAAAGGCATGGAACTGGATATTGATTCTATTTCAATTGAGGATCCTGCAACTTATAAACTTTATAGTGATGGACGGACTATCGGTACATTCCAGTTTGAATCTGCCGGTATGCAGAAATACTTACGTGAGTTGCAGCCATCTACATTTGAGGATCTGATCGCGATGAATGCCCTTTATCGTCCGGGTCCAATGGACTATATTCCTGACTTTATCGACCGTAAACATGGACGTAAGCCTATTGAATATGATATTCCTGTCATGGAAAAATATTTGAAGGATACGTATGGAATTACGGTTTATCAGGAACAGGTCATGCTTCTGTCACGCCTTTTAGCCGATTTTACCCGTGGGGAGTCGGATGCCCTCCGTAAAGCGATGGGTAAGAAACTGCGTGATAAGCTGGATCACATGAAACCTAAGTTTGTTGAAGGTGGAAGGAAAAACGGTCATGATCCAAAGGTACTTGAGAAAATCTGGGCGGACTGGGAGAAGTTTGCTTCGTATGCGTTCAATAAATCACATGCTACCTGTTATTCCTGGGTTGCATACCAGACAGCATACCTGAAGGCTAACTATCCGGCTGAATATATGGCAGCTGTCATGAGCCGAAGTTTGTCGAATATCACTGATATCACCAAACTGATGGACGAGTGCAAAGCAATGGGAGTGCAGACGCTTGGTCCGGATGTGAACGAAAGTAACCTGAAGTTTACGGCAAACCGGAATGGAAATATCCGCTTCGGGCTGGGGGCTGTAAAGGGAGTAGGTGAAGCTGCTGTGCAAAGCATCATGGAGGAACGAAGGGAAAATGGTCCTTTTAAAGGCATCTTCGACTTTGTTCAGCGTGTCAATCTGAATGCTTGTAATAAGAAGAACATGGAGTGTCTGGCTCTTGCGGGCGGATTCGATAGTTTTCCTGAGCTGAAACGTGAACAGTATTTTGCGGTGAATGCCAAAGGCGAAACTTTTCTTGAAACATTGATGCGTTATGGTAACCGTTATCAGGCGGATAAAGCTGCTGCCGTTAATTCATTATTCGGAGGAGACAATGTGATTGACATAGCTACTCCCGAAATTCTTCCGGCAGAACGTTGGAATGATTTGGAGAGGTTAAATAAAGAAAGAGAATTGGTCGGTATCTACTTGTCGGCTCATCCGCTTGATGAATATGCCATTGTGTTGGAACATGTATGCAATACCCGTATGATCGAACTTGATGATAAAGCTGCTTTGGCAGGAAGAGAAATAACGATGGGAGGTATTGTTACCAGCGTGCGTCGAGGTATAAGTAAGAATGGTAATCCTTATGGCATAGCCAAAATAGAAGATTACTCCGGTTCTGCCGAGATACCTTTCTTCGGAAACGATTGGGTTACTTTTCAAGGCTATTTAGGTGAAGGGACTTTTCTGTTTATCAAAGCTCGTTGCCAGCCTAAACAGTGGCGTCCCGATGAACTTGATATTAAGATTACTTCGATGGAATTGCTGCCCGACGTCAAGGAACAACTGGTAGAGAAGATCACAATTCTGATTCCGCTTGCCGAACTTAATTCGAACTTGGTTACGGAACTTGCCACTTTGACGAAAGAGTCTCCGGGAAATACAGAACTTTATTTTAAGGTAACAGATACGGATGGAAAGATGTATGTAGACTTGATTTCTCGTCCCGTTAAACTTTCGGTAGGTAGAGAATTAATTTCCTATTTAAAGGAACGTCCCGAACTTGCGTTTCATATAAATTGATTATCTTTGCCCCATAACAGTGATGGATACTTAATAACTAACAATTAATAATTAAAGAAATGGCTTTAGAGATTACTGACAACAACTTTAAGGAAATCCTTGCAAAAGGAACACCGGTTGTTATTGACTTTTGGGCTCCCTGGTGCGGGCCTTGTAAGATGGTAGGTCCTATCATCGACGAGTTAGCTAAAGAATATGAAGGAAGAGTGATTATGGGTAAGTGTGATGTAGATGAAAACTCTGATCTTCCTGCAGAATTCGGTATTCGTAACATTCCTACGGTTCTTTTCTTCAAAGACGGAGCATTAGTGGATAAACAAGTCGGTGCCGTAGCTAAACCTGCATTCGTAGAGAAAGTTGAGAAATTATTATAATATACTTTCATTAAAAATATTTGTTTATGGGACTGGAAGACGATTTTTTGTTAAGTGATGCCGATGATGAAAAGACCATCGAGTTCATCCGGAACTATTTGCCTCAGGAGTTGAAGGATAAATTCTCAGAAGACGAGTTATATTATTTCCTCGATCTGATCGATGAGTATTACTCTGAAAGCGGAATCCTTGATGCTCAGCCCGATGCTGACGGTTATGTAGACATCGATCTGGAGCAGGTAGTGGAATATATCGTGCAAGAAGCCAAGAAAGATGAAGTGGGTGAATACGACCCGGAAGAAATCTTGTTTGTGGTACAGGGAGAAATGGAATACGGAAATTCTCTGGGACAGGTGGAATAAGCCAGTCTTCGTAAACCAAAAGATAAAGAGCGTGCAGAAACACTTCTGCACGCTTTTTTGTTGCATGTATGTGTGATAGTTTACTTTGTCTTGGTTCTTCTCCTCCTGCTAAAAATACATTTGGTTTTTCGGCCCTCGGAAGTATCGGATGTGTATAGGGGTCCGGATATCTACCTGAAAATAGGATGAATAAAAGTCCGGCTTACTCTGTTTTTACGAAATAAGATCTACTAAATTTCTTCTAACGCATAGTATTGGTAGTCTCTTACAACGGTTTGAAGAAACTTTTCATCATTTACGTCTGTTTGGTCTACAGAAAGCAGTGCACGAACTTTGGGTGCCAGTTGTGAGATATGCCTTGCCCGGTCCTTATGATGCAGTTCTAACGCCTTACTGATCACATTTATTTGCTCCAAGGACAGATCGGCGGCTAATGGAAAACTGGGGTGATATCCTTTGGTCAGATAATCGAACTCATCAAGGCTTACTTGTATTTTGCGGTAATTTTTCTCTTTAATTACCATTGTTCCTGCCGCAAGATCACCTAAACGTTGGCTGTTTTTGGTTAATAGTATGACCAGTACTCCCAATCCTCCGGTAATAGTTACGTCTATCCCATAGAGCAACCACCTTAACAGATACGCGCTCAGGCTGGGTGTCGTACCGTCTGCTTTTACCACACGTATATTCATGACCTTTTTTCCGATACTTTGTCCTTGGTTAAAAACTTCGCAAAGTAACGAGTAACATAGTACGGGCAGATAGATAAACAGGAACAACAAGAAAAAAGTACTTCCGGAAAAAGCGTGTATATTGAGTTTCCCCAATACATAAGAAGTGGCAAGAATGTAGATAAACAGCAGAAAATAATCGATGATACGAGCCAGTATCCGTTCGCCGAGGCTGGCGGGTACCTGACTGATTCGTACGAATTGTCCCGTGATGATAGTCGATTCTGCCATTTCTGGTTAAACATTTTTTAGTTTCGGTTGCAAATATATCATAATTCTCTTACTTTTGCTTCCGGTTTCGGACAAAACTTATCCGGAATTCAACGAGTTAAATGAAAGAGGTAACGTTTATACGTCGGAACATTGAAAAATGGAAAGAGACAGAGAAGGTGGTGGAGCAGGCAGATAAACTGACTCCCGACCGTCTTGCCGATGCTTATACGGAACTTACTGCCGATCTGGCATTTGCGCAAACTCATTATCCGTCTTCCCGCATTACTATTTATCTGAATAACCTGGCTTCGGCCCTCCATAATGTGCTTTATCGCAATAAGAAGGAGAAATGGACCCGTATTTTTACTTTCTGGACACAAGAGGTTCCACAAACGATGTACCATGCTCGTAAAGAGCTGTTGATTTCGGCTCTGATCTTTTTGGCCAGTGTATTGGTGGGTATTGTTTCAGCAGCGAATGATGATAACTTCGTCCGTCTGATTCTGGGGAATGGTTATGTGGATATGACGCTCGATAACATAGCGCGTGGTGAACCGATGGCTGTATACAACGGTTCGGATGAAGTTCCTATGTTTTTGGGCATTACTTTGAATAATATCATGGTTTCTTTCAATGTCTTTGCTATGGGGTTGCTTACCAGTTTTGGGACAGGATGGTTACTTTTTAATAACGGAGTAATGCTCGGGGCCTTTCAGACCTTCTTTTTTGAGCATGGCCTGTTGGGAGAATCGATGCTTGCTGTCTGGCTGCATGGGACTTTGGAAATCTGGGCTATTATCGTAGCCGGTGCCGCGGGATTGGCATTGGGAAACGGATGGCTGTTTCCCGGGACTTACTCCCGCAAAGAGTCTTTTATGCGTGGAGCCAAGAAAGGACTAAAGATTATAGTGGGTACGGTTCCTGTCTTTGTTATGGCCGGATTCATTGAGGGTTTTATCACACGCCATACTGAATTGCCTGACTTTCTACGGTTGAGCATTATTCTTTTATCACTGGCATTTATCATCTATTACTATATTTATTTACCAAATAGAAAAAATCATGGAATCACAAAAACCTAAAATTGCTTTATATGTGAAGCGTCCTTTTGGTGACAAACTCAATGCCACCATGGACTTTATAAAAGAGAACTGGAAGCCGATGTTGAAGTTCAGTACCTATTTAATTCTGCCATTATGTCTGATTCAGGCTATCAGCATGAATGGAATCATGGGGGGAACAATGGGCTTTGCAGCTGCCAAAGAGACCGGAGCCAATCCTCTGGAAGCGATAGGTGCACAATTTTGGGTCAATTACGGATTGATGTTTCTTTGTTATTTGGTAGGATCTATTTTACTGACTTCCATTGTTTACGGATTGATGCAGATTTATAATCAGCGTGAAGAACGTTTGGCGGGTGTGACTTTTGCCGATCTGAAGCCTTTTCTGTTCAGGAATATAAAACGTCTGCTGGTTATGGTACTGTTTTATATAGTTCTGATTATAGCAGTGAGTATTGTTATAGGGATTCTGGTTGCAGCTTCTCCATTCACGCTTTTGCTTACTATTCCGCTGCTGATTGCCTGTGCAGTGCCTTTGGCCTTGTTTACTCCAATTTACTTATTTGAGGAGATCGGCATCTTTGCTGCTTTCCAGAAAACTTTCCGTCTGGGGTTTGCCACATGGGGAGGTGTTTTTGGCGTTTCCTTGGTCATGGGATTGATCTCCAGTGTATTGCAGGGAGTTACTACGACTCCGTGGTACATTGCTACTATTGTGAAATACTTCTTTATGTTGAGCGATACACAGAATGAGTTAACTATTTCCGCCGGATATAGTTTTATGGTCTATCTGCTGGCCATTATCCAAACTTTTGGAGCCTATCTTTCTATGATATTTTCTTTAATTGGTATAGTATATCAATATGGGCATGCCAGTGAAGTGGTAGACAGTATTTCGGTAGAAAGCGAGATAGATAAATTTGAGCAACTTTGATTAAACTCTTTGGATGACTTTGCAAGCTGATACTCTGGTCTGTGATACCGCAAGAGTTGCCTTTTGGCAGTCCAATCCGGCTTATGACTACAACCGGGAGCTGATAACACCTGAGATTGATGTCTTCGGCTGGCTCAGTATGCAGCTTTCTAAGTTACTGCGCGCCATTTTCGGAAGTCGTTTTGCGGAGGAGTATTCCGGTATTATTCTGGTTGTCATTGCCATTCTGATCTTGTTGTTGATCCTTTGGTTTGTTTATAAAAAACGTCCCGAGCTTTTTATGCGTTCACGCAGGGGGCCTGTGAACTATAGTGTCCATGAAGATACTATTTACGGGGTTGATTTTGACTCTGAGATAAAGCGTGCCATGGAACGTAAAGATTACCGGGAATCCATTCGTTTGCTTTATTTGCAAACCTTGAAACTATTGAGTGATGAGGGGCGGATAGACTGGCAGCCCTATAAAACTCCTACAGAATATATTTATGAGGTAAAACAGGAAGCACTTCGCAGCTCTTTCAGGCGTTTGACAAATGGTTTCCTGAGGGTGCGTTATGGCAATTTTGCTGCATCCGAGCCATTGTTTGAGGAATTGTTGTCCTTGCAAACCGAGATACGGAAAGGAGGTATCGAATGAGAGGTAGCCGCTGGTTTATCATTGGGATAGTTCTCTTTTTGCTGATCATGTTTGTGGTTGAGTATCATCTGCCGAAGAAATTTGTCTGGAACCCGACTTTCGGGCAACATGATCACCAGCCATTGGGAGGGGCTGTATTTGATGATGTTTTAAAGTCTTCGCTTCCGGATGGATATTCACTTTCGCGCAAGACATTCTATCAGTTTGCTGCTGACAGCAGCCCCCGGAAAAGTATTCTTGTCGTTACTCAGCATCTGGATTTGGTGAAGGCGGATGTCAGTGCTTTACTCGATCTGGCCTGTAGGGGAAACAAGATATTGATAGCCAGTTCCTCTTTTAGTCCGTTACTGGCTGATACATTGGGATTCAATAATTCGTATGCTTATTTCAATCCGAGGCGGTTAAAAGAATATGCAGCCGATCTGTTGGAACGTGACAGTGTGTTCTGGATTGGTGATTCGGCGGTATATGATAAGCGTACTTTCCGTTTTTATCCGCATTTATGCGGTATTTATTTCACGAAGTATGATTCGTTGTCTCTGCCGTTGGCTACGAGCCGGATCGATTCTATGCAGATGTTCAATGACAGTTTACCGGATTGCTTTCCGCCTGTGGCTATCAGCCGTCCGTTCGGGAGGGGAGAGATTGTCTTGGTCACCACGCCTTTACTGTTCACTAACTATGGGATGCTCGATGGCGATAATGCAGCCTATCTTTTCCGTTTGCTTTCACATCTGAAAGGGTTGCCCGTAATTCGTACCGAGGCTTATGGTGCCGGTGCGCAGATTGAAGAATCTCCTTTCCGCTACTTTCTTTCCCAACGTCCTCTGAAGTGGGCACTCTATCTGACAATGTCAGTATTGGTGCTGTTCATGGTGTTTACTGCCCGTAGGAGGCAAAGGGCCATTCCGGTGATTCGTGAGCCGGCCAACCGTAACCTTGAGTTTACGGAGTTGATTGGCATACTTTATTATCAAAAAAAGAATCATGCAGATCTTGTACGTAAAAAGTTCACTTATTTTGCCGAGAGCTTGCGGCGGAACATACAGGTGGATGTAGAAGATGACAGTAATGATGATGTCTTGTGCAGCCGGATTGCGCGGAAGACGGGAAATGAAGAGGTGAAAGTCCGGAATCTTTTCCGTAAACTTCGTCCTGTGGTACGTGGGGAACAGGAGGCCGGAGAGACATTGATGAAAGACCTGATTGATGGAATGAATGAGATAGAAAAGCCTCGATCTTGATCCTTTGGCGGAGGAAGAATAATTGGAAAGAAAAGAAATATGAATTTGATAAATAAAAAGAATATGGAAGAAAACATGAATGATATGCATGGAGAAGAAGCTCCGCGTACCGATTTGACTCTTTTTTCAGAGAAGATACAGGAACTGAAAAGTCAGATTGCTTCCGTTATTGTGGGGCAGGAACGTACTGTCGACCTGGTGTTGACGGCTATTCTTGCTAACGGTCACATTTTGATAGAAGGAGTGCCGGGAGTAGCCAAGACCTTACTTGCCCGTCTTACTGCGCGCCTGATAGATGCTGATTTCAGCCGTGTACAGTTTACTCCCGACCTGATGCCGAGTGATGTTCTGGGTACGACCGTCTTCAATATGAAAACCAATGAATTTGATTTTCATCGGGGACCTGTCTTTGCTAATGTTATATTAGTGGATGAAATCAATCGTGCTCCTGCCAAAACCCAGTCTGCCCTTTTTGAAGTAATGGAAGAACGTCAAGCCAGCATTGACGGAACGACTTACCGGATGGGAGAACTTTATACCATTCTGGCTACACAGAATCCTGTGGAGCAGGAAGGAACCTATAAGTTACCCGAGGCCCAGCTTGACCGTTTCCTGATGAAGATTACCATGGATTATCCGTCGCTTGAAGAAGAAGTCAGCATTCTGGAACGCCACCATACCAATGCTGCATTGGTGAAATTAGAGGAGATAAAGCCGGTGATTACCAGTGAGGAGCTGCTTTCTCTTCGCCGGCTGATGGGAAAGGTATTCGTGGATCAGACTCTGCTTCAGTACATTGCTTTGATTGCCCAACAGACCCGTACCAGTAAAGCTGTTTATTTGGGAGCCTCTCCCCGTGCTTCAGTAGCTATGTTGCAGTCTGCCAAAGCTTATGCACTTTTGCAGGGGCGTGATTTTGTGACTCCGGAAGACATTAAGTTTGTGGCTCCCTACGTTTTGCAGCATCGCCTGATTCTGACGGCAGAAGCCGAAATGGAAGGATATTCGCCAGTCAAGGTAACCCAGCGCTTGATTGATAAAGTGGAAGTACCTAAATAATTATGTTCCTGACCAAACGTTTTTACATATTCGTCCTTGTCGTCATCCTGTTGTTAGGTGGCGGATATCTGTTCAGCTCTATGTTTATCATCGGGCAGTTAGGGTTGGTTGCGCTATTGCTCGCCCTGGCCTTCGACGGGTATCTGTTGTATCGTACCAACGGTATCCGGGCCTTCCGTCAATGCGCCGGGCGTTTCTCTAACGGAGATGATAATGATGTCAGTTTACGTATCGAAAGCCGTTATCCCTATCCCGTGAATCTGGTAGTGATCGATGAAGTGCCCGTCATATTTCAACAGAGAGACGTTCATTTTGAACTGTCTCTTCAGCCTAACGAAGGGAAGACAGTGACATATCAACTACGTCCGACCCATAGGGGAGAATACGGTTTCGGATCTATTCGTGTCTTCTCAACCACCCGGATCGGATTAATATCCCGAAGGTTTACGTGTGGTAAGTCCGAAACCGTCAAAGTATACCCTTCTTACCTGATGCTTCATCAATATGAATTGCTGGCGATAAGTGATAATCTGACCGAATTAGGCATCAAGCGTATTCGTCGGGCAGGACATCAGACGGAATTCGAACAGATCAAAGAATACGTAAAAGGAGATGATTACCGTACTATAAACTGGAAGGCCAGTGCACGCCGCCATCAGTTGATGGTCAATGTTTATCAGGACGAGCGCAGTCAGCAGATATACAGCGTGATTGATAAAGGGCGTGTGATGCAGCAGGCTTTTCGTGGTATGACGTTGCTGGACTATGCCATCAACGCCTCTTTGGTGCTTTCGTACGTAGCCATGCGAAAAGACGATAAAGCCGGGTTGGTGACGTTCAACGAGCATTTTGATACGTTCGTCCCTGCTTCCAAGCAAGTCGGACAAATGCAGACTCTTCTTGAGAATCTCTATAAACAGGAAACAACGTTTGGTGAAACGGACTTTTCCGCCCTTTGTGTGCATTTAGGGAAGCATGTGAATAAACGCAGCTTTCTGATGCTCTATACCAATTTCAGTAACATGACCAGCCTGAACCGGCAACTGGTTTACCTGCAACAACTGGCCAGACAACACAGAGTGTTGGTTGTATTCTTTGAGGATGCCGACCTGAAAGAATATATTGCCGGGAAACCGGAGACAACCGAAGGGTATTACCAACATGTTATCGCAGAGAAGTTTGCGTTTGAGAAACGACTGATTGTGTCTACTTTGAAGCAGCATGGCATTTATTCGCTGCTTACAACTCCTGATAAATTGTCAATTGATGTGATCAACAAATATCTGGAAATGAAATCCCGTCAGTTACTCTGATACAGGTTGCGTATTGAGGAAGAAGAAGACAGCCATACCTATCATGATGATCCCCAGCAGTCCGTAAAACAGCCGGGCGCGTTTTCTGCCTACATTCCGTACAATCAGTTGTGCATTTTGGGCAGTGAAAAACCAGTTCCAGTTGAGTATAGATGCCAGCAGGGCGGTAAGCCCTGCGATGGCAAATATTCCCTGAACAAAATATTGAGGGGCCATTGCTCGGATGATTAGTCGTTAATCACTATTTTTCTTGTTCCATCCTCAAGTTCCTCGATGGTAACCTTTACGGCGTCTCCCGGCAACAGTTCTTCTACCAGTTCCGGCCATTCGATGAAACAAAGTGCACCACTGTAGAAATAATCTTCATACCCCATGTCATATACTTCGCTCAACTTTTTGATCCGGTAGAAGTCGAAGTGATAAATCAGTTCTCCGCCTTCGTCCGAACGGTATTCGTTAACAATGGCAAAAGTTGGGGAAGTGATAACATCCGACACCCCAAGCTCTTCGCAAAGTGCCTTGACGAAAGTCGTTTTACCTGCCCCCATCTTTCCATAGAGTGCAAAGACTGTGTTATCGCCCATGGCAGAGATGAACTCGCGGGCAGCTTCGTGAATCTGTTCCAGTGATTGAATCTTGATTTCCATACTTATATGTTGTTTTTATTGTTTCTTTCTGAAAAGGCTCTTTCCTATTTTACATGCAATGTAGATAAGAATAGAGAAGAAAATGATGGATGCTCCCGAAGGCACATTCAGGCGGTAAGAGATCAGCAGACCTCCCAGGCAACTCAGGTAACCGATGGCAATCGACAGCCAGATGATGCGTTTAAACTTGTTGGTAAACAGATTGGCCGTCATTTGTGGGATGGTCAGCAACGAAATAGCCAGTACAATCCCCACCATGCGCAGACAGGAAACGATGGTAAGGGCGATGAACATCATCAGGATATATTCCAATACTACTACCGGGATTCCTTGTGAACGGGCAAACTCACGGTCGAAAGCGATGTATATAATCGGGTGGATGAACAAGGTGAAGAACAGGATTAGCAGGATGGCAAGAATACCCAGCATCAGCAAGTCGGTCTGTGTAATGGTGAGGATATTGCCAAACAGGTAGGCCGAAAGATCGGGAGCGAAACCCGGGGACAGAAAACTGAACATGATTCCCAATGCCATACCCAGTGTCCAGAACATGGCAATGGCCGAATCTTCACGCATGTCTTTTCGTTTGCTGAGCCACTCTACTCCGAAAGCCGATAAGACGGAAAAGACGGCTGCCGAAAGAATGGGAGAGAGGCCGGTATACAGTCCCAGTCCAATGCCGCCGAATGAGGCATGGGTGATACCTCCGCTGATAAATACCAGGCGGCGAGTGACGATATACGTACCGATAATGCCACAGGCAATGCTTGCCAGAAGACTTCCCAGGAGAGCGTGTTGAAAAAAGGTATATTGTAGTAAATCCATACGGTTCAGCTGTTAGGAACGTGAGGCAGACGGGCGGGTTAAGGATGTATCCTCCGTTCGCCTACTACCAGAAAGACTTCATCTTTTATTTCATCGGGAAGGCTGATTCCTCTCAGTTGCAGGCTGCGTACCCATCCGGCTACATCGGTGTCTTGCATGGTATAAAAGACATCACGGAATTTATCAGCTTCTTCCGGTGTATATTCTTCGGGGGCCCTGCCGATAAATGTATCCAGTTCTTCGTCGTCGTAATACTCTATTTGCTTACTGACGGCAGCCAGCAAACTGTCCCGTTCACAAACTTCATGCTGTCCGCAACACTCTACGTCGACTTCCTTTACTTCCGGGAAGCTGTCCAGTTCCCCGTTATCTATTTTCTTTTGCAGCCTTTTGTTGCGGATATACCCGGCAATCATTGCCACGATGGCGAGCAACACCAGACCAACTATAAGTATCCACATAATTACGAATCAAATTTTCGCAAAGGTACTTATTAATTTGTATTATTCCGTATATTTGTCCTTGCAATGTGCTAAATGAACTAAAACAGAAACATCCCGATCATGAAAAGAAAACACCTGATTACTGTCTTTATGTGGTGTGTCGCCACTACTTTGTGTGCCCAGACCCCGGTCGAAAAGGGGCTGAAAAGTATTAACCGTCAGGCTGCCGAGGCTTATATCGGCTTTTTGGCCGATGATGAATTACAGGGACGTGAAGCCGGATTCCACGGTTCGCGTGTGGCTGCCCGGTACATCGTTTCCCTACTGAAAGAGATGGGAGTCCGCCCGTTGGGTGAAAGCTATTATCAGCCGTTCGATGCTTATCGCAAGGAACGCCAGCAGAAGGGACGTCTGGAAGTGCATCCGGACTCGATAGCCAAACTGAAACAAGTGGTACATCAGAAACTGTCAATGAATAATGTATTGGGTATGATTCCCGGAAAGAAGACGGATGAGTATGTGATTGTCGGTGCGCATTTTGACCATTTGGGTATTGATCCTGCCCTGGACGGCGACCAGATTTACAATGGTGCCGATGATAACGCTTCCGGAGTATCGGCCGTACTGCAAATAGCCAAGGCTTTTGTGGCAAGTGGTCAGCAGCCGGAACGGAATGTGATCTTTGCCTTTTGGGACGGAGAGGAGAAGGGACTCCTCGGATCGAAATACTTTGTGCAGGAGTGTCCGTTCATCAAGCAGATAAAAGGATATCTGAATTTTGATATGATTGGCCGTAACAATAATCCCCAACAGCCTAAGCATGTGGTTTATTTCTATACCGAGGCCAACCCTTCTTTCGGCCGCTGGTTGAAGGAAGACATTAAAAAGTACGGTTTACAGTTGGAACCCAATTATCGTCCTTGGGACAAACCGGTGGGAGGAAGTGACAACGGATCGTTTGCCAAAGTCGGTATTCCCATCATCTGGTATCATACGGATGGACATCCCGATTACCATCAACCTTCCGATCATGCCGACCGCCTGAATTGGGATAAAGTGGTTGAAATATCTAAAGCCTCTTTCCTTAATGTCTGGAATCTGGCAAACGAAAAGGATTATTAAGAATGAAATGAAAACTAAACTAACTAATTGTGTAAGAATCGGATTGCTCTCTTTTATGTTGGGGTGTTTGCTTACTTGTTGCCAAGGAACGGCTCCTTCCGGCAATACAGGTAAAAAAACTTCCAGAACGGCTATTGCGTCCAATGACTCAGTGAAGTTGATTCCCGATAAAGTCTTGAATGACGCGTCTTGTGTGCTTGCCGGCTTGCCGGTTGATAAAGAAAGCGGGAAGCTTTATGCCCTGACCCAGACGAAAGAATGGAAGAACCATGCCCGTTACATGGATCAGATATGGAACGTTTTCCAGCAGACGGCTCCCCGCGTGGTAGCTTTCTCACAGACGGAACTGGAAGATATCAACGCCCGTTGCCATACACTGTTCTATCCGTTTGGGGGGCCTGACTTTCTGTTTGCCAATGCATTCTTTCCTGAAATGGATACTTATGTGCTGATCGGGTTGGAACCCGCCGGTAGTGCGCCGAAGGTGAAACACCCTTCTGCCGAAACCTACCGTTTGTATCAAAACGCTGTGTCGGATGTACTCAACCTGAGTTTTTTTAATGATATGGACAAAGAGTTGGCCAATGATACCATTGACGGGGTAGTTCCCATCTATTCGTTGTTGATGGCCAGGGGAAACAGGAAGATAGTCAGTATTAAGGAAGTCCGGTTATCAGAAGCCGGGGATCTTATTGAAGTCAGGAAAGGAGATACCATCCGGAATGGAGATTGTACGGGAATGGAAGTTTGTTTTTTCCGTCCGGGCACTTCCCGGTTACAGACTCTTTATTATTTCTGTACCGATATCAGTAACGAGGGGTTGCAAGCCAATAAGCCTTTACAGGCATTTATGGACCGTTTTGATACGGAGGCTACCGCAACATTCGTCAAGTCGGCTTCGTACCTGATGCATGAGCCTTCTTTTTCCCGTATACGTGAAACGATTCTCAGGAAATCATCTGCCGTAATACAAGACGACTCTTCCATCCCGTTGTCCTGTTTCGACCCGGAGATGTGGACGGTTACTTTGTACGGTACCTTTTATAAACCTATCTCAGCTTTCTCGCAATATTCTCAGCCGGAGTTGCGAGATGCTTATCAGTTGGGCGATCCCAAGCCCCTGAATTTCCGGATCGGTTATGCACGACAATCCAATTTGCAGGTTGTAAGAAGAAAATAATCCCGGTTAATGATTTTTCTCTGGAGGGTTAACCGGGAATTAACCCTCCTTCTAACCCTTCCTCATTAGCTTCGCAGCATAAATTAAATGCAAGAGGGTGTGTCATAACTCACCACAGAGGACACAGAGTAACACAGAGGTGTTTTTAAGTTACTGATTATTAGTGAAAAAAAACTCTGTGATACTCTGTGGTGAAAAGAGTTTCGACACAGCCTCGTTTAAAATTCAATTTCTGAGCTATGAGGAAGAATATTTCGATTACCTTTATCGTTAGTGCAGCCCTTTTGCTGGCTTCGTGTACACAACAAAAAGTACCTTTCAGTCCTGTCGATTATGTAAATCCCCTGATGGGGACAGAGTCTACTTATGCCTTTTCGCATGGGAACACCTATCCTGCCGTAGCAGTCCCGATCTCCGCCGTGGTACCCTGAAGACGGATCTGCCTTACTCTTACTCCCGGGGGCACTAATCCCCCGGTATACGTTTGTCATTTCTATTATTTTTCGTATTTTTGTTGCACTATGGAACGGATGACGCATTTATCGAAGAACAGTATATGAGAAGGTTGAGATGTTTGTTTGCTATCGGAATGATATGGCTTTGTATAGCCGATTGTTTCCCGCAGGGACTTCTTTTCTATGGAAATGAGAAGCGGATCAGTGAGCGTGCCACTTATTCTGTCCTGCGCGAGGAACATCAGCGTACCTTTACCAACACCTTCTGCATCTCTTTTGACTATCTGGTACGGAATGTGGAGAGTCCCGGTTATATCCTTTATCTGGAAGACCGGGATGCCGGAAAGACCTATAGCTTCACCTATCTTCATAAATCCGGTGACCGCTGTTCTTTTTCTTTTAACGAAGACGGCAAACGTATCTTTTGTACTTTTGAACTGAATAAAGAAGATTATGACCATCGTTGGTTGCCCGTCTCCATTGCGCTGGACATACACAAAGACCAGGCCCGGATAACCGTTGGCAGCCAAAGCAAAGAGATCTCTAATCTGGGATTGGAGAAAGGCGGCTTCTCTCCGCATATTTATTTCGGTAAATGTGAATACATTCTGGACGTGGCTTCGTATGCCATCCGTAACCTGTCGCTTACCGACGGAGAAGAGATCATGATATTCCCTTTGAACGAGAGTAGCGGAGAAGATGTACACGATAGCCGGGGACATGTTGTGGGACGGGTTACCAACCCCATGTGGCTTATCAATCAGTCCTACTATTGGAAAGAGCTTTTTACGGATTACTCTTCCACACCCTCCGGTCTGAACTTTGACAAAACACATCAGGAGATTCTTTTCTTTAATCAGGATTCTCTGTCTACGTTCAACCTCTATACCCACGAATTGTCACAGGTGCCTTATAAGAATCCTTTGCCGGTTCAGCTTCGTCTGGGTATGAACTTCCTGGATGAGGCTTCCCGCGAACTGTATACCTACGAAGTAGCCGACTCGCACGGTGATGCCATGGTGGCGGCACTCGATCTTTCCACCAACGAGTGGCGTTCCGCCAGTACCGATTATCTTTGTCAGCAACTCCATCATCATAGCGGATTCTTTCATCCGGCCGAAAAGAAATTCTTTCTGTTTGGCGGTTACGGAAGCCGCAGGTATAGCAATACGTTTCTTGCATACGACCTGAAAACTTGCCGCTGGGATACACTGACTTTCTCAGGCGACCGGGTAACTCCCCGCTATTTTTCCGGTATGGCCGTCAGCCGCGATTACAAACGGGTTTACCTTTATGGAGGCATGGGCAATGAAGCCGGTGATCAGAATGTGGGACGCAACTATCTGTACGATCTGTACCGGGTGGATATGAACACCCGTTCGGTACGGAAACTCTGGGAAGTGAAAGCACCGGCGGTCAACCGGGTGGTCCCCCGCAATATGATACTCTCTGCCGATGAAAAATACCTGTTCTTGTTGGGGTATCCGGAATATCTGCCCAATTCCACTTTGCAACTGTACCGTTTGTCCGTCCGTGACGGAGAGTGTGAAGTGGTAGGAGACAGCATTCCCATTGTTTCGGAAGAGATTGCCACCAATGCTAATCTTTATTTCAATGAAGAACTCGGCGAGTTCTACTGCTCTGTTCAGGAGTTCGAGAAGCACGGTCAGGTGACTACCCGCCTCTATTCTCTGGCTGCTCCGCCGGTGACTCTGGCCGATGTGGAATATTACAGCCGGATGCGGACCACTCTGAACAACAGGCTGACCGGGGGAATCGTTGGCGGGGTATTGCTCTTGATGGGCTGTGTATGGGGAATCATACGTTACAGGCGGAAACGGAATGCGGCATCCCCGGAGGAAACATCTGCCGGGGTTCTTCCCGAAAGAGGGCAGAGTGCCCCGGAACTTTCGGTTATGGAGCTGCCTGAGATCGAGGAATCCGAACTTGGAAAAGAACCTTCTGAGTGGGATGAGTTGCCGGCTGTATTGCCGCCCGATAAGAATGCGATTTTTCTTTTTGGTATGTTTACCATACTCGACAATGCCGGGCGTGATATAACTTATATGCTCAGTCCTAAGCTGCGTGTTCTCTTTTTATATATTCTGTTGAACAGTGTGGGGAAGAGAGGGGTGCTTTCATCGGATATGAATAAGATATTCTGGCCGGACAAACCCGATAGTAACGTGAAGAACCTGAAGGGAGTAGCCATGAATCATCTGAGAAAGATATTGCAGGATGTAGACGGTATCGAGCTTGTATTCCGCAACGGATACTTCTGCCTGGTGTTTGGTGAAGAGTTCTATTGCGATTATATCCGTCTGATTGCTCTTACTTCTCCCGAAAAGAAAAAGAAGGAGAGTCCCGGTGCCATCCGTGCCGAATGGTTGGAAATACTTCTGCGGGGCAAGTTCATATCTACTGTCGAATCCGATCTCTTCGATTATTATAAACAAAAGGTGGAATCTCTGATTCATTCTCTGCTGCCCGAACAGCTGGAACTTGCTTACAAAGATGCCCGGTTCAGTATCGTCATCCGTCTTTGTAACATCCTTTTCATAGCCGATCCTTTGTCGGATATGGCACTTGCCTACACGGTTTGCGCCCTTCGGAAACAGAATAACCCGGAGGAGGCCATCAGGCGTTATGCCGCGTTTACAAAAGATTATAAGCGGATGATGAACGAGGAATACAGCATTGCTTTCGCCGACATCAAAGTTTAAGTATTGTCCCGTTGCCAATTTGTCAAAATGCTAACGAAAGCCTCCCGGTTTTCGTTATTTCGGCCATTGGACAAGGCGGGGGTGAAAAAACGCCGCCATTTCGTTTGTCTGTTTATCTTTCCGGCAGTAATTCTGCCTGTTTTCAATCAGTGGAGAAACGTAAGCGATGCCATCCCGTACCGCCTGTCCGCTTAATGGTGGAATACCTGTCCTTTCGATACTTCGTGAAGCCTTCTCCCGGTCATCCAACCAGAAGTAAAATAGTTCCCGTAGACCCTCTGTCTCCGTAACAATATATGTTATCGGCCAAAACATATAGAGATATTTGAAAAAGAAGTAAGCATTTTCCGGGAATGCTTACTTCTTTTCGACCAAATGCTTACTTCTTTTTCGGAAAAGCCCGGCTCTTTTCACTCCCAATCAAGGCTCTCGAGGAGAAAAAGCCCGGCTTTTCACCTCCATTTGCCCGGTTTTGCCTGCATGTTTCTTCCGGTTGCTCCTTTTTTGTAAAGGGTACAGTCAGTGAAAAAGGCTTTTTACTGTCTTTCTGATAGCTCGGTGTTTCTTTATGCTATCTTTGTGTATATTTTAACTTAGAGGATTCTGTGTCCGGAGATGGGAATGCTCTTCATTAAATAATAAATATTTAGTATTACTCTGCTGCATGCGCCTCGATCATAAAACCGGCTTTGCGCAAATCGTCCCAATATCCGGGATATGACTTGGATACGACCTGTGGCTCATCGATCTGTATTGTCGGATAATGAATCGCTGCCGGGGCAAAAGCCATGGCCATGCGGTGATCTTCATACGTCTTTATGACGGGACATACCTGCGGCTCTATGCGTTCGCCGTTCCAGTACAGAATGCTGTCGTCCTCGTCGTGTAACACATACCCCAGTTTCTTCATTTCCGCTTTAAGAGCTTCGATGCGGTCTGTCTCTTTGATTTTGAGGCTTTGCAGCCCGGTGAACCGGAAAGGGACATCCAGTAGTGCACAAGTTACGACAAACGTCTGCGCCAGATCCGGGATGTCGACGAAATCTTCATCCAGCCGTTTGACACAGCTGCCGTTTTTCCTCAGCCGTATGCCTTCTTCCGTATATTCGGTTTCTATTCCCAGCCGGGCAAATACCTCCGCTCCCCGGCTGTCCCCCTGATAGCTGTGGCGGAACAGTCCGGTCAGTTCAATATCCGCTTCGGAAGACAAGACAGCCATCTGATACCAGTAAGAGGCTGCGCTCCAGTCGCTCTCTACAGTAAACGGGACGCAGCGGTAAGGCTGTGGCTCGACCGAGATGCTTTGGTCCGACGTCCACCGGGCCGATGCACCGAAGTCCTTCATCAGTTGCAGGGTCAGGTTGATATACGGGCGCGAGACGACCTCACCTGTCAGCCGGAGCTGCAAACCGTTTTTCAGGATCGGCCCGATCATCAGCAAGGCCGAAATGTATTGTGAACTCACGTTGCCCTTCAATGTAATTTCGTTGCCGGCCAGTGGTGCCCCTTCAATCCGCAGGGGCGGGAAACCCTCGTTGCGGGTATATTCGATACTGGCTCCCAGTTCCCGTAAGGCGTTCACCAATATCTGTATGGGGCGCTGCTGCATCCGTTCCGTCCCGGTGATGATGTGAGTGCCCGGCGTACTGCTCAGATAGGCTGTCAGGAAGCGCATGGCCGTTCCGGCGGCAAGGATGTCGATTACTTCCCCTCCCTCTGTCAGAGCCTTGACCATGACCCTCGTATCGTCACAGTCGGACAAGTTCGAAAGCGCGTCATTGCCCTTCGACAGTGCATGGATGATAAGCGCACGGTTGCTGATACTTTTTGACGCCGGAAGCTGGATGGTGGCCTTTATGTGCGAAGGCGCTGAGAGTAGATAACGCATGATCTTTGTTGCTATAGTTATATTTGGTTGCAAAAATAGGAAATCTATTCTTTTCCGTCCCTATCCCTTTCTTAAAATATTAAAGATATGAACGGAATCCAATATACATTAACAGGGCGAACAAACAGATGCGGAATAGGTTGTTTATAGTCTTATAGACATTTTGTTTATAAAAAAATGTCAAGAAGAGCCCCCATATTTCCGTATTGTGATACCAAAAGTCTTGTGCGGTAACGGGGTTAGCATAGTTATTTTACTTTTGTATCAACAATGAAAGAATTCTGATGCCAAACAGGGATAGTGAGAAATTGATAACAGATAGTTATGCCACGACTTTATTGGGGGATGAACTCATGGTTTGTGAGAATATGAAGCACATTCGTGTGACCTCTGCTCCTTCCTATACTGAAGCCGGAATGATTATTTTATGTTTGAGAGGGACCGCTAAGGTTTGTATCTTTGACAATATCCACATTCTTACGAAGAACGAGCTGGCAGTTATTCTGCCTGGGCAATTGGTTTCGATAACCGAGTTGAGCAGTGATTTTCTTTGTGATATAGTCGTGCTCTCCCGTGCGCTTTTTGATGATACGTTGAGTGGGTTCAGTCGCTTTTCTCCTCTTTTCTATGTTTATATGAGGAGCCATTACTGGTACGAACTGACCGGAGAAGAGATCGGGCGGTTCAAGCGTTTTTATGAATCGCTCTCAGAACGGGCCAAAGATCCTACCCACTTTTTCAGGAGAGAGTCCGTACTGCTGTTGTTGAGGATTTTTTATCTGGACATCTACAACGACTATTATGGCAAGTCCCATCTGGTGAAAGGAGAGTCGGACTTGGGTAAAAGCAAGTTGGCACATGAGTTCTTTTGTTTGATAATGCAGCATTACAGAGAACATAAAGATGTCGCCTTTTATGCCGACAAATTGTGTATCACCTCCAAATATCTGTCGATGGTGATAAAAGAAGCAAGCGGAAAGACGGCGAAAGACTGGATTGTAGAGTATACCATTTTAGAGATCAAAGCCATGCTGAAGAACTCTACCATGAATATACAGGAGATATCCATCAAGACAAATTTTGCGAACCAGTCGTCATTGGGACGCTTTTTCAGGAAGCATACCGGGATGACACTCACAGAATATCGTATGTATCAATAAATAACGCATAAATGAAACAAAAAGAACAAACCGAACTGTTGCGGACTCAGCAGATGCTGAATGAAGTGAACCGCAAGCTGCTGATGACGCTTGGGGTTGCAGAGGTTTTCCCATGGAAATGGGAACTGGCGGAACGTATGGTCTGGTTTGATGCCCGTCCGTCGGACGATCCCGAAGGGTGGGAGATTATTCATAATGATTTGTTCCCGGTTTCTATTACGCGTGTTTACGAGGGCATATACAAGGAAGACCGCCCCCGTGTGGTCAGGGCCTGTCGCGAATTGCTGGATGGCAAAGCCAAGAAAGTAGTTATTGAACTCCGTTTCTGGGCCAAAAAGAAAGAAGGACTGGTGTTGGAGTGGTTGGAGATGCATGCCATCCCCGGTAAGTACGACGGGAATGGCAAGTTGCTGACGGTAGAAGGCTCGCTGATGTCGATTTCCAAACGGAAGGCCTTGGAAGAAGAGCTGACAGCCGCCAAGGAAAGGGCGGAAGAAGCAAATCGGCTGAAGTCGGCATTGATTGCGAACATGAACCACGAGATACGTACTCCCTTGAATGCGATTGTCGGTTTTGCATCCCTTCTTTCCATTGTGGACGATGAGAAGGAGCGGCAGGAATATATCGGCTTGATACAAAGCAATACGGAACATCTTTTGCGGTTGATGAACGATGTGATCGACCTCTCTAACATTGAGTCGGGTGTGATGAATATGGCCGGTTCGGATGTTCTCCTCGACCCGTTGATGGAGGAGATTGAACAGATATACAGGCCCAAGGCGGAATCACGTAACCTCGTGTTGGCTTGGGACGGAGAGCAACTCGGAGGGCATATTTACACAGACCGGGGCCGGTTGATACAGATATTGGAGCATCTGCTGTGTAACGCCATAAAGTTCACGTTGAAAGGAACGGTCCGCTTAGGTTATCGGAAGAAAGAGGAAGGACGGATCTGGTTTTACGTGACGGATACCGGATGTGGTATTCCCGAAGAGAAAAAGGAATTTATATTTGAACGTTTTGTGAAACTTGACGACTTTGTGCAGGGGCTGGGACTCGGATTGCCCCTTTGTAAAATCATTGTCGACCGATTGCACGGAACAATTGGGGTGGACTCAAAGGTCGGAGAAGGATCGACTTTCTGGTTTACTCTCCCCGATTTGTCCGGTAAACTTATTTAAGATCTACGGATGAGAGACCGTGAGGTTCCCTGAAAAGGACTTCTGTAGCAAGTTGGTGTTTGCCATCAGCTTGATGTTTGTTTTGTTTGTGATGAGGTCACCGTTTCAGCGGAAACAAAGACCCCGCGTTGGCACTTCAGCGGATATGTAATTTTGTCTGCCGGGGTGCCAACTTTCTTTTATTTTGAACAGAATGTTGTACAATCGATAGATTTACATTACTTTTGGTTCCGCAATCGGATGTCCGGTTGAATTAACCCTTTTATAACGACACGATATGAAACTTGTTAACCGATTCTTTATGATTCTTGTGGCACTATGCCTGGTTTGTCCCGGCATCAGTGCAGTTGTTAATCCCAAACCTTTTGTGATTCCCGAACTGAAAGAGTGGAAAGGTGCCGAAGGAGCGTTTGTGCCTACCGAAGCTACAAAGATTGTCTGTCCCGCCAATCAGCCGGAACTGTTGCGCATAGCCCGTATGCTGGCCGATGATTGTGAAACAATGTTTGGCTATAAACCCGAAGTGGTACAGGGCAAAGGCGGAGCCGGCGACGTGATCCTTGCCATCCGCGCAGATAAAAAGTTGGGTAAAGAAGGTTATACGGTAAAAGTAACCGACCGGATCTTGCTGACTGCTCCCGAAAGCATAGGCGTATATTGGGGAACCCGTACTTTGCTCCAGATTGCGGAACAAAGTGAAAACCACCGGTTCCCGAAAGGAACTTTGCGCGATTTTCCCGACTATGCCGTGCGTGGCTTCATGATAGACTGCGGACGTAAGTTTATTCCTCTTGCTTTCCTTCAGGACTATGTGAAGATCATGGCTTATTACAAGATGAATACTTTGCAGATTCACCTGAATGATAATGGCTTTAAACAGTACTTTGAACATGATTGGTCGAAGACTTATGCTGCGTTCCGTCTGGAGTCGGATACGTATCCCGGACTGACTGCCGAAGACGGATATTACACCAAACGTGAATTTATCGACTTGCAAAAGCTGGCCGAGAATCTTTATGTAGAGATCATTCCCGAGATCGATGCTCCGGCACATACTCTTGCCTTTACACATTATAAACCGGAGATCGGCAGCAAAGAATATGGCATGGATCACCTCGACTTGTTCAATCCTAAAACTTATAAGTTTATGGATGGTCTCTTTAAGGAGTATCTGGAAGGAGACGAACCGGTATTCCGTGGAAAGAAAGTGCATATCGGTACTGACGAATATTCTAATAAAAAGAAAGATGTGGTAGAGAAGTTCCGTGCTTTCACCGACCACTATATCCGTTATGTAGAGAGTTTTGGCAAACAGGCTTGCGTATGGGGAGCGCTGACACATGCCAAAGGTGATACACCGGTGAAATCGGAGAATGTGATCATGAGTGCCTGGTACAATGGCTATGCCAATCCGAAAGATATGATCGAACAGGGATATAAGCTGATCAGTATTCCTGATGGGCTGGTATACATCGTTCCGGCTGCCGGATACTATTATGACTACCTGAACACGAAGTATCTGTATGAGAACTGGACTCCTGTACACATCGGCAAAGCAGTTTTCCCGGAGAAAGATCCTTCTGTCCTGGGTGGTATGTTTGCCGTATGGAACGACCATGTAGGCAACGGTATCTCGACAAAAGATATTCACCACCGCGTTTATCCGGCTTTGCAGACTTTGGCTGTGAAGATGTGGACAGGAAAAGATACGTCTGTTCCTTATGCCGACTTCGACAAACAACGTAATGCCATCAGTGAGGCTCCGGGTGTGAACCAACTCGGGCGTATCGGTACAGCACCAGGGTTGGTATACGAGCAGGCCTCTGTTGCTCCGGGTAGCAAGACACCCCATCGCGAAATCGGATACGACTATCTGGTGACATTCGATATTGACGGAGCCGACGAAGCAAAGGGTACAGAACTGTTCCGTTCGCCCGATGCCGTATTTTATCTTTCCGATCCGATCCGTGGTATGTTAGGTTTTGCCCGTGACGGTTATTTGAATACATTTAGTCACCGTATTCACAAAGGTGAGAAAGCAACCATCGGTATCAGTGGTGATAATAAGTCGACCCGCTTGCTTATCAACGGTCAGGTGGTAGAGGAAATGAATACTCAGAAACTTTACTATAATGCCGGAAAGGATTCTATGAATTATGTCCGTACTTTGGTTTTCCCATTAGAGAAAGCCGGGAAGTTTGATAGCAAGATTACGAATCTGAAAGTCTATAAGAAATAAGACATTAATCTGAATAAAGAGAGGGAGTTTGGCTGCGTGCTTGGCTCCCTCTCTTGGTTTTCGGAGAGGCTGTATGAAAAAAATAACCTCTTCCGTTGCCACCTGAATCTTGTTTTTTTGTAACTTTGTCCCCCGGATGGAGCATAAAGTTCCACGAGACGAATGAAACAGAAACACAGAAAGCCCCGTTTTGAGTCCTTTCAAGGTATACTAACCAAACTTGCACTCTTCCATCAGTGGGGAAGAGAAAATTCGGATTAGGTAAGTCCCTTTACCTGATTTTTCCTCTTTACATTTTATTATTTCTTAAAATTCATAAGTAACAACGTATGAACAAATTCACTTTGTTCATAATGATGCTCTATGCGTCATTATGTCCCTTGAGCGTGTATGCTCAGGAAGCGGCACGACAAACCATGTCCATTGAAGAGATGTTTTCGCTTGCCGACCAGAACAGTAAATCGTTGCGTCCGTGCGCAACCGGTATCAGTGAAGCACACGAAGGCGTGAGGGTTGCTAAAAATGCCCGTCTGCCCGAGATTGAGGCTTCTTTGTCATTCAGCTATCTGGGAGATGCATTGCTGACAGACCGTAATTTTTCGAATGGGTCCAATGCGTCAATGCCGCATTATGGCAATAATTTTGCAATAGAAGCCACGCAAGTGGTATATGCGGGAGGAGCCATCACAAATAGTATTGCCATTGCCCGTTTGCAGGAAGAGATGGCCCGTCTGAATCTGGATACAAGCCGCGATAAGGTGCGCTTTCTGCTGATTGGGTATTATCTCGACCTGTTCAAACAACAGAACATGTTACAGGTATATGAGAAGAACATTGAACAGACTAAACAGGTCATCGGGGAACTCCACGCGAAGGAGGCTGAAGGAGTCGTTCTGAAAAACGACATCACCCGGTACGAGTTGTTGTTGGCCAATCTGGAATTGACCCGTACACAGATTGAAAATACAATCTCCATCCTGAATAACAATTTGACCACCAGCCTGGGGCTGCCGGAAAATGTCAGTATACAGCCGGACACTACCATTCTTTCGAAAGCTCTGCCTGTTGAAGCTAAAGAGAACTGGACTACTGCCGCTTACGCGAACTCTCCCGTATTGAAACAGATGTCGCTTGCAGTGCAAATGAGCAGGCATCAGCAGAAGATTACCCGATCGGAACGGATCCCGAAGGTTGCTCTGTTTGCCGGTAACAAACTGGATGGACCTATTACCATCGAAGTGCCTCCCATCAATAAGAACCTTAACTATTGGTATGTAGGAGTGGGGTTGAAGTATAATTTCTCTTCTCTGTTTAAGGCTGACAAGGCCGTTGCCCGGGATAAGTTTGCCATCCGGCGGAGTACAGAGCAGTATGAAGATGCCAAAGAGCAAACCGAACTGGCCGTCAATGCAGGACAGGTGAAATATCTGGAAACTTATGTGGAACTGAATACCCAGCGGAAAAGTGTGGAACTCGCCAATCTGAACTATGCCGTTATCCGTGACCGTTATAAAAATGATATGGCACTGATCACCGATATGCTGGATGCCAGTAACTCAAAACTTGCTGCCGAGGTGCAACTGGTAAATGCACAGATCAATATTGTATTTAATTATTATAAACTTCTGTATATCTCCGGAACTATCTAAAATCAATCGTTATGAATAAGAAAACTAAAAAACTGGCGTTTAATATCTCTGTTATTATCGTGTTGCTTCTGGCTCTCGGTTGGGTCTGCTCTCGTTTTATCCATTGGGGAAACGTGGAGTTTACGGACAATGCACAGGTGCGTCAACACATCGTACCTGTCAACTGCCGGGTACAGGGTTTCATCAGGAAAATCTATTTTACGGAGTATCAGACGGTGCATAAAGGTGATACACTGGCCTTGATAGAAGATGCCGAGTTTCGTTTCAGACTGGCACAGGCAGAGGCTGATTATCAGAATGCCTTATCGGGTAAGACCGTGATGACTTCGTCCATCCATACCATCCAGAACAATATTTCCGTATCCGATGCCAGCATTCAGGAGGCTAAAATACGTATGGATAATGCCGGACGCGAATATAAACGTTATCAGAACTTGTTGGAACGAGATGCCGTTACCCGTCAGCAATACGATGCGGTGAAAACAAATTTTGAAGCATCGAAAGCACGTTACGAACTGTTACTTCGTCAGAAAAAGTCGACAGCACTCGTCAAGCAGGAGCAGACGGAACGTCTGGAACAGACCGAAGCCGGTATAAAACTGGCAGAAGCAGCTCTGGAAATAGCCAGGTTAAACCTTTCGTATACAGTGATTACGGCTCCTTGCGACGGAACTACCGGACGAAAAGAGATTCGGGAAGGTGTATTGGTACAGCCCGGACAAACATTGGTCAATCTGGTAGACGAAAACGATAAATGGGTGGTTGCTAACTATAAGGAAACCCAAACAACCCATATTGATGAAGGTTATCCGGTCGATATTGAAGTAGATGCTATTCCCGGAGTCGTGTTTAAAGGGGTGGTAAAATCTGTTTCGCAGGCAACGGGGGCAAGTTTCTCTCTTCTTCCGCAGGATAATTCTGCAGGCAATTTTGTGAAGGTAGAGCAGCGTATTCCCGTACGTATCGAGTTTTCGGACGGAAACAAACCCGAAGATATGAAGCGCCTGCGTGCCGGAATGAATGTGGAATGTGTGGTAAACTATTAAAGTATGCATGAAATAACTCCTTTTGCCATTCCGGCAATGCGTGATTTTGTACCGGAGAAGCTGAGGCCGTGGATTGTAATCCTCTTTGTTATCATCTTCCAGTTCTCCGGAGGTGTCTATCTGGCCGCAGTCAGTGAGATGGTCGGCTCGACGGCATTGATGCAGGAAGATATTATGATGGCGGGTTATGCTTCTCTGGTAGGGATGTCGCTGACGTTTGCCATCATGTTCCGTCTGAAGTTCCGTTTTCCCTCGAAAACCACTTTCCTGACATGTGGTATTGCCATTATTTTGTGTAATCTGATATGTATGTATACCCGCAGTGTACCGCTATTGGTGACGGTTTGTTTCTTTGGTGGAATTTTCAGGATGTGGGCTACCTTTGAATGTAACTCTACCATCCAGCTTTGGCTTACCCCTCAGAGAGATCTTTCTGTCTTCTTCTGTTATATCTATCTGTTGGTGCAGGGCTGTCTTCAACTGTCAGGACTGATAACCGTTTATACTGCTTTCTGGATTAAATGGGAATATATGCATTGGTTGATTATTGCTTTATTGCTGCTTGTGATGATAGCGACTATGATTCTGTTCCGCAATTACCGTTCGATGCCAAAGTTACCTCTCTTCGGCATTGACTGGCTGGGCGCTTTGATGTGGGGGATTGTGATTTTATGCATAATCTTTGTCTGTGTGTATGGCGAACATTACGATTGGTATGAGTCAGTCTACATTCGGGTGGCAACCGTGGGAGGAATAACAGTCCTGTTATTGAACCTGTGGCGGGCTTCTTTCATTCGTCATCCGTTCATTGCGTTGGCTACCTGGCGGTTTAAAGCGGTTTATCTCACATTTCTGCTTTACATTGTTGTCGATATCTTATTGGCACCTTCGCATTTGTTTGAACATATCTATATGGAAGTTGTGCTTGGTTATGATTCTTTGAATGTGATTTCGCTCAATTGGATGTTATTATTGGGAACGGTTGTAGGCAGTGTTTTTACGTTTTATTCCTTTTCCCGCCGCAAATGGTGTTATCGGACGATGACCGTCATTGCATTTCTTGCTATCACCGGTTATTTGATGATGTTTTATTTTACTATCGACTACGGCTTGTCCAAGGAGGTTTTGATGCTTCCTCTTTTTTTGCGTAGTTTCGGATATGTGATCATTGCCATTTGTTTTATTACAGCACTTTCACGTGTGCCGTTTCAGAACTTTTTTGAAGCGGTGTCTGTCCAGGCGTTTGTCAGTGCCAGTTTTGGTGGAGCACTCGGTGCGGCCGTTCTCGAGCGAGCCTTGAGTGTGGTGATGAAGAAGAATACGATGTTGCTGGGCAGTGAACTGGATGCAGTTCATCCACAGGCAAGCCACATCCCTTTAGGGCAACTATCCGGGATCTTACAACAACAGGCCCTGATGGTTTCCATGAAAGAGCTGTACGGATGGCTTACGCTGATCAGTCTGTTTTGCCTGATGCTGTTTTGGATCAGTCATAATTCTGTTCGTCCGCTCCATGCCTTGCATCCCAGATACCGGGTGATACGTCGTTATATCAAGCACGAATTGAGGGCTGTTAAACGATAGGGGCATTTATACTTTTTATCTTTATATATTCAGAGTTGAGCCCCTGTCCGGAATATACTGGACAGGGGCTCACTGTTATTTGTTTCTATATTAAAAATCTGATCTGATTCAGAGGATCGTATATCTCTGATTATTAGTTATCTGATTCAGTATCCTATGGTATTTGCAATATTCCATTTTATAACAGTTCCGATAGCGGATATTTATCCTATTATCCATTTACTGCCCGGGATGAATGAGATGATCTTTGCAGTTACGAAGCAGCAGATGAATGTACTGACAGCGATACATGGTATGGCAGCGACAGTAGGAAGTGCCAGTGTATGTTTGAACACTGTAGCCCATAACCCGAGCCAGAATATGTGCATAAGATACATGCCATAGCTGAGTTTCGATATTTCTGTAATGAGCCGTGGGGCTTTTTGACTGTTTATACATGTAAAAAGAAGGAATGTACCCGCTGTGAGAAGTACACAGTTGATTGTGCAGAAAGCCCATCCTATTTCTATTTCGGGTGTAGGGAGAATTTCTCCGGGTATGGCTTGGACATAGAAAGAGTAGATGGTTAATATTGCTCCGGCGACCATTGAAATAATTCCTACAGTGAGACGTTTGGAACGGTTCCAAGTGAGATGGACATGTATGTAATGTGCCAGTACAAGATAGCCCAAGTAACCTGAGAAGTACCACAACATGTGGTATTCGTTCCAAAAACATTGTCCCCATACTTCACCGCACCAACGGTTTAGATAGGGTATACATGTTGATAATAAGAACAATCCGATGAAGAAACGTTCTTCTTTTGCCGTGGCTTTTTTCAGCCATGGCGATATTATGGGTATGAATAAGTAAAGGCTGATCAGAGGGTACATGAACCACAGGTGTCCGGCCAGTGTCGGGAAGTTCAGGAATATCCGTGACAGATCTTTTAAGGAGGTTTCTTCATTTAGCTGCCCCCATAACATTGGCAGGGTACTGTATAGTATCATGAAGATGAAAAATGGTGGTACGATGCGGATGAAGCGTTGGCGGTAGAATTGCCATGTGGTCTGTCCTTCTTTCATCGGCGCAAGAAGAAAGGCTGAGACAATCATGAACAGCGGCACGGCCATGCGTGAAAAGCCATCGTAGACAGCTACCCATAGCCGGTCTGCTTCACTGGGTAGATAAGACTGTGGTCCGGCCATATCTGTGGATCCGGCGGCACCGTAGAAATTTTCACTGGCGTGTACGATCATAACGAGGAAGCACGCGAATACGCGTACATAATCTAAAAAAACAATGCGTTTCATTTTTGTTTGAGTTTTCTTGTTAATAAGACGATTTTTATTTTGTGTTTTTATGCGAAGTATCCATTTATAGTGGACATACCCCGTTTATTTTCCGGATGCTGTTTTATTTGGGGCAAAGATAGAAAAAAACTTGAGATACTGAGTAATATGTGGAAATAATCAGGGGAATTGCATTGAATATTCAACGTTCTGCTTTTTCTCTATTTGCAGTGTAGGTGTTGTAACGGTGAAAATGGGAATCAAACTATCAGATAAAAAGAAAAGGAGTTAAGTTTGATTCTTAACTCCTTATTTCATTCAATTCGTCGGGATGACAAGATTCGAACTTGCGACCACACGCCCCCCAGACGCGTACTCTACCGGGCTGAGCTACATCCCGAATTGCGAGTGCAAAAGTAGAATTTTATTTTTAATAAGCAAAATATTCGGATGATTTATTTCTCCTTTATAGCATTTTTCATGCTCAGAGAGTAGAGTCTTTGGGTGAAACGATCCATTAACATTGTTAATCTGAATATGAGATAATAAAACTCTTCTTTGCAAAAGATTTGTTCCTTGACGTTAGAGAACAAGTCTTTTATCAACCAAACCTTTGTTTTAACATTGTGTTAAAACAAAGGTTTGGGGAACAGATCACTATCCATTTAAATGATTAGTTAATAATGCATTATACTAACATGTCCTGATACCCCTTGGGATTGTTAAGGCGGGTGGTCATTCGTATTAGTTGTGATTTTCGCAACCTGCCGATTCGTCTTATGCTTCTTATGTGGTACTTCATTTATTCATGCTCGGAAGTGGATACCTCTGTCACGATGCCTGCTTTACATACCCATGCACTCCCGATAGAAGTCGAACATTTCGAAAATAGTATCTTTGTCCGTTGTCTGGTTGATACTGATATCGCCGATTTCTTTCAGAAGCGTGAAGTTTATGACACCTGCATTGTTTTTCTTATCATGTTGCATGAATCCGTATAGACGTTCGTACTGTTTGCAGTCGAATGTGAAAGCGCCATAATTATCTTTTATGAATTGGATGGTCTGACGCATCTTGTCTTTCGGAAAACCGGTTTTTAAATGTGACAGATAGAGTTCGCAAACAATTCCCCAGGCTACGGCGTACCCGTGGAGGACCGGACGGTTCTCGGCAAGAGCCAGGCTTTCAAAAGCATGTCCTACGGTATGTCCCAAATTCAACGCTTTGCGGATACCGTGTTCAAACGGGTCTTGCTCTACTATATCTTCTTTTACTTGTACGGAACGTCCCACCAACTCTTTCAGGTATCCATAGTCCATCTTTTCCGTATCGAATGCGAGTAGTTCCGCCCAGTGAGCAGTGTTACTGATCAGTCCGTGTTTCAGCATTTCGGCATAGCCGGAAAAGAAATTGTGTGCATCGAGTGTACGGAGGAACTCTGTTTCGATTAATACACTGGATGCCGGTGCAAAGGCACCTATCTCGTTTTTCAACCCGTTAAAATTGATTCCGGTTTTTCCGCCTACAGAAGCGTCTACCATCGCCAGCAGGGTAGTGGGAATATTGATGTAAGCGATGCCGCGTTTGAATGTGGCAGCGGCAAATCCGCCTAAGTCAGTCACCATTCCACCTCCGAGATTGATAAGGAGTGAGTGGCGGGTAGCACCTTTTTCACTTAACACTTGCCAAACGGAGGCCAGTGTTTCAAGTGTTTTATGAACGTCTTCGGCTCCGATAGTGATTTCAACCGCATCTTTCAGGAACGGCAGATTCATCAGTTGTGACAGACAGAGACGGTGAGTATGATCGTCGGTGAGAATGAACAGGCGGTCGTGTGGGCAGTTTTCGACGGCACGTCCTATACTGCTTTCCAGATTCTCGCAAAGAATGACTTCTTGTTTACTCATAATGGTTCGATGTTTTTTTATATACTGCAAAGATAGGGGTTCGGAGATAAATATTGAAACTTAGCACTTAAAAATGTAAAACATAGAGTTTCGTTTATGAGAAAAAGCTATCTTTGTGACATTAATTTTAGATAAAATGAAAGCATTATTACCTGTATTCTGCCGTCCGTTAGGATATGTGATTCTTTTTGTATCGTTATTCATTCCGTTCCTGTTAGTGATGCAAGGAATGGTGACAGACAGTAACCTGTTATTCTATAAGGAATGCACCAAGCTGCTGATGATGTTGGGAGCAGTGATGATTCTCTTTGCTTTATCGCGTAATGAAGGGCGTGAAACGGAGATTATACGGAACAAGGCGACTCGTAACGCCATCTTTTTGACAGTACTTTTTTTATTTGGGGGGATGCTTTATCGGGTAGCAACGGGAGATATCATGACAGTTGATACTTCTTCCTTTCTTATTTTCCTCATTATCAATGTGCTCTGTCTTGAGTTTGGTATGAAAAAGGCACAAGTCGATAAAATCTTTAAAAGATAATCGTGTTTAAATTAAACCTTTTGCCTTAAAGGTTGTCAAACAAACGATTGTTATTATTCAACCTACAGGCAAATGAAGAAACTATTGATCTGGATGGTGTTGCTGCTGACAGTTACCCTATCCACTTATGCGCAAAACAAAATTGTAACCGTATCGGGCCGTGTAATAGAGGCCGGTACGAAAGAACCGGTCGAACTCGCTGCCGTGCAGTTATTATCTCTCCCCGACAGTGCTCAGGTAGCGGGTATGACCACTTCAGCACAAGGCTACTTCTCTTTATCCAAGCAGAAACCGGGAAAATATCTGCTTAAAGTATCTTTTATCGGATACATCACAAAAGTTATCCCCGTTCAGTTAACGGCTAATGTTCCTGCCAAAAAGATGGGAAATATCGAATTGGCAACCGATGCTGTTATGCTTAAAGAAGCAGTTGTGGTGGCCGAAGCTCCGCAGGTGACGGTAGTAGAAGATACGTTGATGTATAATTCCAGTGCTTATCGTACGCCTGAGGGTGCTATGTTGGAGGAGTTGGTTAAGAAGCTTCCGGGTGCTGAAATAGATGATGATGGTAATGTCAAAATCAATGGGAAAGAACTGAAAAAAATTATGGTCGACGGTAAGGAATTCTTTGGTGGAGACGTAAAAACCGGTTTAAAGAATCTTCCTGTAGACATGGTCGATAAGTTGAAAACTTATGATAAAAAATCAGATTTGGCACGTGTGACGGGTATTGACGATGGCGAAGAGGAAACGGTGCTTGACCTGACCGTGAAGAAAGGAATGAATCAGGGATGGTTTGGCAATGCAGATCTGGGAGCCGGTACTAAGGACCGTTATACCGGACGAATGATGCTGAACCGCTTTATTGATAATACTCAGTTTTCGATTATTGGTTCGGCAAACAATGTAAACGACCAGGGTTTCTCCGGTGGAGGTGGAGGGCCGCGCTGGCGGAGCAACAATGGCTTGAATGCCACTAAAATGTTAGGAGCTACCTTTGCCACTCAGACCAACAAGATTGAACTGGGAGGTAGTGTACGTTATAATTTCCAGGATGGAGATATTTCGAGTATCAACTCTTCCGAACGCTTCCTTCAGAATGGCAATTCATATTCTAATTCGAATAATAAGAACCGGAATAAGGGGACAAACGTGAATGCCGACTTCCGTATGGAGTGGAAACCGGATACGCTGACAAATATTATTTTTCGCCCGAATTTTTCTTATGGAAGAACCAACAATGCTTCTCTCTCGGAGTCGGGAACCTTTAATGAAGATCCTTTCAATCTGGTGGCAAATCCGAATGATTATCTGAATTTTGACAATCTTTCCGATGATCCGCTGAAAGATATCCGTGTAAATGCTACCAACAGTGCTTCGCTGTCCAAGGGGAATAGTCTGTCGGGAAATGCCACTTTGCAGGTTAACCGGAAATTGAATAATAAAGGACGTAACCTGACTTTCCGTGGGGTTTTCGGTTATGGTGATAATGATAACGACCAATATACGCAATCCGAAACACGTTATTACCAATTGTTGAATCATTTGGGGGGTGACTCCATCTTGTATCGTAATCAGTATATTACAACTCCTACACACAATTATAACTATACGGCACAAGTGACTTATAGCGAACCGATTGCAAAGGCTACTTTCTTACAATTCAGCTACCAGTTCCAGTACAAATACAGTAAAAGTGACAAGACCACGTTCGATTTACTGGATTATCCCGATTGGACTATCGGGGGGACTCTTCCTTCCGGATACGAAGCTCATGCAGTGGACAGCTTGAGTAAGAATGCCGAATATCGTTACTATAACCATGATGCTTCAGTGGGTTTACGCTTCATTCGTCAGAAGTATCAGTTGAATGTAGGTATGTCTTTCCAGCCGCAGAATTCCACTTTGTCCTATAAAAAGGGAGACTATATGATTGATACGACACGTACTGTGTTTAACTTTGCACCGAATATGGATTTGCGCTTCCGTTTCTCAAAGGTGAGTCAGTTGCGCTTTACCTACCGGGGACGTAGCAGTCAACCTACTATGGAGAATCTGTTACCTATAACCGACAACTCAAACCCATTGAATATCCGTATGGGTAATCCCGGGTTGAAACCTTCTTTTGCACATACGATGCGTTTATTCTACAATACATACAATGCAGAGAAACAGCGTGGAATTATGACCCATTTCAGCTTTACTGCTACACAGAACAGTATCAGCAATAGTACTCGTTATAATGAAGAAACCGGTGGTTTGATTACGCGTCCGGAAAATATTAACGGTAACTGGAATGCTTTTGGTTTGTTCGGTTTCAATACAGCTTTGAGGAATAAGAAGTATACGATTAATACTTTTACCAACATCAACTATCAGAATAATGTAGCGTTCCTCTACAATCAGGATACGAAAAACAATGATAGAAATACAAGTACCGGTTTGATGTTGGGCGAGAGGGTTACAGGCTCTTATCGTAATGACTGGTTCGAGTTTTCGTTGAATGGTTCAATCAATTATACAGCAGAACGTAATAAACTCCGTCCGGAGAATAATCAGGAACCTTATACATATTCTTATGGAGCAAGTACCAATATAACGATGCCCTGGAAGATGACCTTGGCTACTAACATCACTAATCAAAGCCGTCGTGGTTATCGTGATTCGAGTATGAATCGTAATGAACTGATCTGGAATGCACAACTTGCGCAGTCGTTGCTGAAAGGTGCAGGTACTATCAGTTTTGAAGTATATGATATCCTTAGGCAGCAGAGCAACATCAGCCGTTCGTTGACAGCCGATATGCGTTCGGTATCCGAATATAATGGTATCAATAGTTACTGTATGGTACACTTCATTTATCGGCTGAATATCTTTGGTAGTAAAGCGGCCCGTGAAAAGATGATGAATAGCGGCGGACGTAGAGGATTTGGCGGACCCGGCAGAGGTCCCGGCGGTTTTGGAGGCGGACGTCCTCATTTTTAATAAAAGACTGACCTGATAACTCCCTCCGGATAGATTGCAAAATCTCTTTAATTTTGCATCTGTTCGGAGGGATTGTCGTTTTGAATCGGGACAGTTGTTGTTCGTATCCGATATTTTCCATACATTTGTTGTTTGTATAATACGCGGAGGGTGAATATGATAGATTGGAACTACATAGCAAGCGTAATAGCTACCGTTGCTTTTGATATTATTTATTTCGGGGCTATTATCGGTACGATTGTCATCGTGATTCTCGACAATCGTAATCCGGTAAAGACAATGGCATGGATTCTGATCCTTATGTTCCTTCCGGTTGTAGGGTTGGTTTTCTATTTCTTTTTCGGGCGTAGCCAGCGGCGTGAGAAGATTATCGGTAAGAAAAGTTACAATCGATTGCTCAAAAAGCCGATGGCAGAGTATCTGGCACAGAACTGCTGTGAAACGCCGAAAGAATATGCCCGTCTGATACAACTGTTTCAGAACACGAACCAGGCCTTTCCGTTCGAAGGAAACCGGGTGGATATTTATACTGGCGGATATTCTAAACTTCAGGCTTTATTGCGAGAGCTGCAAAAGGCCAGATTCCATATTCATATGGAATATTATATCTTTGAAGATGATCCGGTGGGGCGTCTGGTGCGTGATGTATTGATAGAGAAGGCACGCGAGGGAGTTGAGGTACGTGTGATTTATGATGATGTAGGGTGCTGGCACGTTCCTCATAGATTTTTTGAAGAGATGCGTGATGCCGGAATTGAGGTGCGGAGTTTTCTGAAAGTACGTTTTCCCCTATTTACGAGTAAGGTCAACTATCGTAATCACCGAAAGATTGTAGTGATAGACGGTCGTATCGGATTTGTAGGAGGAATGAATCTTGCCGAACGTTATATGCGCGGTTTCTCTTGGGGAATTTGGCGGGATACGCATATAATGCTTGAAGGAAAGGCCGTACATGGTCTGCAGACTGCCTTTTTGCTGGATTGGTATTTTGTAGATCGTACCTTGATTACGGCTTCACGTTATTTTCCTAAGATAGAGGCCTGTGGCAACTCTTTGGTACAGATTGTAACGAGTGAACCGATTGGACCTTGGAAAGAAATCATGCAGGGATTGACGGTTGCCATATCCGGTGCCAAGAAATATTTCTATATGCAGACTCCTTACTTCCTGCCTACCGAACAGATACTGGTTGCTATGCAGACTGCGGCATTAGCCGGGGTAGATGTTCGGTTGATGTTGCCTGAACATGCAGACAACCGAGTGACGCACTTAGGTTCCTGTTCTTATCTGGCAGATGCTTTGCGGGCAGGAGTCAAGGTCTATTTTTATAAAAAGGGATTCCTGCATTCCAAATTGATGGTTTCAGATGATATGCTTTCAACCGTGGGGTCTACCAATCTCGATTTTCGCAGTTTCGAACACAATTTTGAAGTAAATGCCTTTATGTACGATATGGAGACTGCCCTACAAATGCGGGAGATCTTTTTACAGGATCAACGGGAAAGTACCCAGATCTTCTTGAAGAACTGGGAGAAGCGTTCCTGGAGGCAGAAAGCGATGGAGTCTGTAGTCCGTTTGCTCGCTCCTTTGCTGTAAAGTGTATCTTCTGCAGTTTATCTGAAAAAAGAGAAGTTTACACTACCGTATACTCTTCTTTCAATGAAATGGGGATTATCCTCAAAGTTATTCTTTTTGCCATGCTCCAGGACAAAAAGTCCGTTTTCTTTCAACATATTGTTTTCGAAAACCAGATCCGGGATTGTTTCCAGTTCTTTCAGTTCATAAGGAGGGTCGGCAAAAATAAAGTCGAATTGCTCATGACTGCCATTAATGAATTTGAATACATCTCCACGTATAGGCAGGCATTTATCCGTCTGCACTTCCTCCATTATTTTACTGATAAAAGCATGATGGGCACCATCTTTCTCTACACTGATGACACGGTCGCAACCGCGCGACACCAGTTCAATGCTGATGCTGCCTGTACCGGCAAAGAGGTCAAGGGCAACAATGCCGTCTTCGAAGTCCATGTAGTTGGATAAAACGTTAAACAGATTTTCTTTGGCAAAATCTGTTGTGGGACGTGCTTTGAATGTTCTGGGCACATCAAATCTTCTTCTTTTATATATTCCGCTGATTACTCGCATGTTAATAAGGCTTGCATGTCAATATTGCTTGCAGGGTTCATTATGAATACTTGTTGAATGTATTTACGTAACTCCTGCGTCAGTTTTTCTTTATCGTCAAATACACCTGTCAGGTGAAGTTCGTCTCGCTCCTGGTCGAAATTCAGTTGTTTCCAAAGATAGAGGAGATAGTAGATTCGGTCATCTGTTTTGCGACATTCAAATGAATTGGCAAGAAGCAGATGTCCGCGTTCGTAACAGAAAAAGTCGATGGCATTGTGGCGGATAGAGGCATATATCTTTTTACTGTTGCCTAATCTGCTTTTTGCTGAAAAATATTCTGCTAATGGGGCTGCCTGTGAATAAAATCTTGCCTCAGGGTAGTGATCGGACAAGAATTGATAAGTGCTTTTGTCCATACCGAAGATGACTACGGCATTATTCTTTTTTAAAATATTGTATTTTACCGTTTCATTTTCTTTGGGAGTGTGGTTGTGGTAGAATACCATTTCGGACTGATCATCCTCAAACAGTTCAAGGGGGATTAGTGTGAAACGTTTGTCCGCTATCAGGATGTTTACCCGTTTGTAAGTATGATTCAGAAAGTTCAATTCACGAAAAGCCTTTTTTAGGTTGGCTGTAAGAGATAATGAAGGCTCGACCTCTTTCTCAAAGAAAGAGAGCGAACTATCGTGAATCGGATTGTAGATAGAAAAAGAAAATCCATCCGTACTAAGACGGATGGACAATGTATATTGTTCCGATTTACTAAAGTCAATCGTTTCTGCAATTGCTCTATCGGGCATATTCGGATTATTCCCAGTTACCTGCGCCGTTGTTCGGAGTGTCAATAGAACCTACCATCAAGCCTGGATATTTACCCAGTTTAACCTGAACGTCTTTCAAGTTTGCAATTTGTTGCTTGTCAAGTCCGTTGAGGTATACATCATACGGAGTGTTAGCCTGGAACAGGAAGATAGGAGCTCCTGATTTAGTTGTATCGTTTCTGGTGTACATTTCAAACTGTGCACCGCCACCAAACGGAACGTATCTCAAAGAGTCTGCATTGAATGATTTATCATAAATGGTATCTGTTACGGCAACCCATATTGTATCACGTTTAAAGCCCATCAAACCGGCAGCTTCAACTTCTTTCCAGTTGTTAGTCTTTTTAGCCTTGTTGATTATAGCCATAGCTTTCTTTTCAGTCATACCGTCTTCCAGTTGTTTGTCGCTCAATACACCTTCTTTAGATACGAAAGGTATTTTTTGTGTCTTAACGAAATCGATCAGTGTGTCAAAGCTTGCAGTGTACTGCTTGTAGATATTACGATATTCTGCCTGAGCTTTACGAATATCGATCAAGCGGGCAACAACTGCTTTGTCTCTGTGCTTTTTAGCATTTTCGAAGTTGATAGGACCCATGATGCTGGCATAGCAAATGTAAACCAAAGCAATTACGCATAGACCTAGTACGATATTAAATACTGTTTTCATGATAAATATGTTTTTTTTAGTTTATATTCGTAGCGCAAAAATAAAATAAATAAATCTAATTAACGATAGTTCTTGTAACTTTTTTCTCGTACAAAAATGATAAATAACTATTTAGAGCGGCAAATTAAGGAAAATTTTTCTTATCAGCCAACTTTTGAGCAAGAAATAGCTGTAAAATCTCTTTCAGAGTTTCTACTTTCTACGGCTAATGAGACGGTTTTTGTGCTTCGTGGATATGCAGGAACCGGAAAGACTTCTCTTGTCGGAGCCTTGGTGAAAGCGATGGATAAGTTACAACAGAAATCGGTATTGCTGGCGCCTACGGGGAGGGCAGCTAAGGTATTTTCTGCTTACGCGGGACATCCGGCTTTTACCATTCATAAAAAGATATACAGACAGCAGGCATTTTCGAATGAAGTAAGTAATTTTTCAATCAATGATAATCTTACCACTCATACATTATATATTGTAGATGAAGCTTCCATGATTTCGAATGAAGGCTTGTCGGGATCTATGTTTGGTACGGGGCGGCTTTTAGATGATCTGGTCGAGTTTGTTTATTCCGGTGCAGGATGCCGTTTGCTGTTGATGGGAGATACAGCCCAGCTGCCTCCGGTAGGGGAAGAGCAAAGTCCTGCACTTGTTACAGAGGCATTGAAAGGATACGGACTGAATGTGACAGAGGTCGATCTGACACAAGTGGTGCGTCAGGTACAGGCATCTGGTATATTATGGAATGCAACCCAAATACGCCGGTTAATTGCTGAAGAGGAGTGTTACTCGTTGCCTAAGATAAAAGTGAGTGGATTTCCGGATATAAAGGTAGTGCCCGGTGACGAGCTGATTGAGACCCTGACCGGATGTTACGAAAAAGATGGCATGGACGAGACGATTGTGGTATGTCGTTCCAATAAGCGGGCCAATATATATAATAAAGGTATACGTGCCCAGATTCTTTACCGGGAAGATGAACTGAATACGGGTGATTTGCTAATGATAGCGAAGAATAATTATTACTGGACTGAGAGGTATAAAGAAATGGATTTCATAGCGAACGGAGAGATTGCCGTGGTTCGCCGGGTGAGACGTACTCGTGAACTGTATGGTTTTCGGTTTGCCGAAGTGGTTCTTTCATTTCCGGATTATAATGATTTTGAAATTGAAGCAAACTTGTTGCTGGATACACTCCATTCGGATGCCCCTGCCTTGCCCAAAACAGAAAATGACCGGCTTTTTTATTCCGTACTTGAGGACTATGCGGATATTACTGTCAAGCGGGAGCGAATGAAAAAGATGAAAGCAGATCCGCATTACAATGCTTTGCAGGTAAAGTATGCTTATGCAGTGACTTGCCATAAGGCACAGGGCGGGCAGTGGCTGAATGTTTTTCTCGATCAGGGGTATATGTCGGATGAATATCTGACGCCGGATTATTTCCGCTGGTTATATACGGCTTTCACACGTGCATCGAAGACACTCTATTTGGTGAATTATCCGAAAGAACAAATAGAGTGACAGGAGTATACATAAAAACAGGGAACCCATCTCGGGCTCCCTGTTTCTCTTGTGTAACCTAATCTATTGTCAGTGCATGAATATTAATCTCGTTGTTTAGCGGAAATTGTTTGGAGTAACGTAATTGCCTCCATCATCATTGGTGTCGGCTACGTCCCACCATAAACGAGTTCCTTGTGTATCTACATCTTTCGGACGGTTCGGGTTGGACACTTCACTGTCCGGGTATCTCAGGCGTTTGATGAACTTGCCGTTTGCGACTTCACCCCCTGAGTTGTTGCCTCCTTTAGGTGTTTTCATGTAGCGGGGATAGTCTGTACGGCGGAACTCTGCCCACCCTTCATTACCATTCGGATATACGGCAATCCATTTCTGAGTGATGATCTGCTCCAGTTGTGCTTCTCTGTCACCACTCTTGAAAGCTTGTAATCCTTTCAGTCCTTCCATATACTTGTTGATCTTCTCCTGACCTTCTTCGTCAGCGCCAATCTGATAGTAGTTGAAGGAAGCTTCGATGCCTTCCTTATATAATTGTTCAGCTGTTCTATTTGCACCTGCCCATCCGCGGAGAGCGGCTTCTGCCCGAAGGAATAAACTCTCGGAGTAACCCAGCCATACAATTTCACGTGCGTAGCACCACCAATGTTTACGGTCGAGTTTCTTCTGGTCTTGCTTGATGAATACGCGACTCGGAGAATAAGTGGTTGTATAGCTACCTCCCAATGAAGTTTCACCATTTTCACAACCATTGAAATCTTTCGTCATATCCTCTTTGGGTTCGGTTAGATTAAGATTTTCAAGGGCAGTCGGCCTCCACCACAAGATTTCGCAACGCGGGTCGAGAATGGTGGATTGTTCTTTGTAAGCTCTTTCCATTTCTTTGGATAACACTACGTTGGCACTCCAGTTGTACAGAAGTGTGTAGATGTTTTCGTTGCCACCCGTTATGTATGAATACTTGGGAGTCTGCTTCATGTTGTCGTCATCGTTTTGCATCAATCCGGCAGGATCAGTCATTGCTTTCTCACCCTGTTCTTTAGCCAGTTGAGGATCTACATTCGATACACGCAGTGCCAATCGTAAGCGAAGGGTATTGGCAAAACGAAGCCATTTGTCTTTGTCACCTCCAAAGCACTTATCGTTTTCACCCAAGCTGTATTGTGCGGCAGATGGGGTGTTATGGAGTGCAGTGATGGCTTGGTCGAGCATCTTAAAGATAACGTCATATACATCTTTCTGATCCATATACTTCACATTTTCGTCTGTAGGCATTGCACCCTTTACGTAGTATTCCAATGGAATGGCTCCATAAGTGTCTGTTTGCATAGAGATCAAGAATGCGTAGTAGATGCGGGTGATATAGAATGCGTTATGATAGCGTTCCTTTCCGCAGAACCAGAATGTTTTGATCAACTGGCTGTACTCTTCTACTGTACGATTATCGTAGAAGTGTTCCCAACGTTTTTTGGACCATCCGTCGTTATATCCGTAGGTAGGTGAGTTGGTTACGAATCCGCTGACATTGTTGGCAAAGTAAGCGGCGTAGATGTCATGGGTCAGATTGGTAGTAACCTGGTAGTCGTTATACACTCCTTCGTAAGTCAGGTTGGCAAATACTGAACCGATGGCACTTTCCGTTCCTTGAAGGCTCTTCAGCGCGCTTGGTGTCAGTTCGTAGTCAATATCGATTCCGTCGGGGGTGGCACCGATTATTTCCGGATCGTATACCGGCGCATAGGGGTCGGTATTCATTTCTTCGAAATCATTACATGCAGCCAGTCCTAAGAGGAGGGTGCACATGGCAAGTGATTTATATATTTTGAATTTCATACTATATCTTTATTTATAAAATTAGAAACCAAGGTTAACTGAGAATCCGAATGTACGGGTATAAGGTACGGCCATGAAGTCGATGGCCTGTGAGAACATGGTCGTATCGTAACCACCTTCAGGACTTGTTCCCGGAGTGTGTTTCAACAGATAAGCCAGGTTGCGTGCCACGAATGATACATTCAGCGAGTTGATCGGTGTCTTTTTCAACATGCTTTTAGGGAATGTATAGCCGATAGCCAATTCTTTCAGTTTGATGAAAGAAGCGTCATAGATAAAGTCTTCCGCGTTCAAAGCACCGTAATAGTTGGAAGCTGAAATCTTTTGGGTATTCGGTGTTCCGTCTTCATATACTCCGGGGAATATCATCATGAAGTTGTCGCTTTCACCACGATTCATGGTACGTTTGGCCATACCTGAGCCTGTAGCGTTCATTTCAGAAATAGAGATGATATCACCGCCGAACTTCATATCGAACATGGCCGATAGTGTAAAGCCTTTGTAGGTGAATGACGGAGATACGGACATCAGCAAGTTGGGTTGGATATTTCCGATGGGTTTTGCCAGGCGTTCGTCAGCGTCAGTAGTAGTCATAGGCAGACCGTTTTCTTTGTTGATGATGATGTTGCCCTGTTCGTCACGTTTGTAAAGGGTCTTAGCATAAATTTCACCCAGTTTATGACCCGGACGTGCACCTACGTTGATCGGGAAGTTTGAGTCACCGTTGAAGTAGATGTAATCTACACCTTCAGCCAGTTTCTCTACGTTCGATACGTTTTTGGCCAGATTGACATTCAAGTCGAAAGAGAAGTCTTTCAGTTGTATCGGTGTCGAGTAAATCATCATTTCGAAACCTTTGTTGGTAATTAAACCTGCGTTTACCCATTTCCCACCACTCCAAGGAGCTGCGGCAGGTACTTTCATGATCTGGTTTTTTGTACGGCTGTAATAATAGGTAAAGTCAAATCCCAGACGGTTGTTGAGGAACTTCATATCCAGACCTGCTTCGTAGGATGAAGAGATTTCCGGTTTCAGTTGGTCGTTCATCTTCACGTTCGATTTGCTTGGGATCAGTTCACCCTTTTCGAACTTGAATCCGTAGGTGTTGTACAATTGATACGGATCTGTATCCTTACCTACTTGTGCTGCCGACAGACGTACTTTGGCAAAAGTTAACCAGCTTGGTAATGTCTTGTCCAGTGAACGAACAAAATCAGACACGACGAAACTCAAATTGGCAGACGGATAGAAGAAAGAGTTGTTCTTCTTTGGCAGTGTGGACGACCAGTCGTTGCGGGCGGTCAGGTCCAGTGACAGATACTCTTTCCAGGAGAGTTGTAGAGATCCGAAAACAGAGTTAGTAGCACGTTCATGGCCCGTTTCTCCCGCTGTGTTCAGCATATTGGCTGCATTGAAAATCCACTGTCCTTTATCTAGCATATTGCGTACACCGGCATTCAGTGACTCGTAGTTCTGGTACATGAAGTTACCGCCTACAGTGAAGCCCAGACGGAAATTGTCCGTCAACTGTTTGTCACCCATCAATACAATTTCCGCGTTCGATTCGAAGAAGTTCTGTTCTTCACGGTTCATTTCATCATCCGTGATATCTTTGATACTGCTTTCGCCGTTGATACCGTCACCTGCGTTAGTTTCTTCGATTCGGGTACGATAATAGTCGAATGCATACTTGGCGGATAGGTGCAACCAGTCGGTAAAGTTGATTTTCATTCCATAGTAACCGAAGGCTCTCCAACGTTCGTCAGAGTTGTGGCGTTGGTTCAGAACGTAATAAGGATTGCGGATACCGGCAGTAGGCCCTGTCCAGTTCACGTGTGCATTGTCGGCTGTGGAGTATTGTTTCAGATCGTCCAGACGGATATTGTTAGGAATACCCATCAATTGAGCGATGGCTCCGTATGTACCGAAATAGGGGCGGTCTTCTGCTTTGGTGCGTGAAAGTGAAATCTTTCCATCCATAGAAAGATACTTGTTCATTTCCATTCCGGCATTCAGGTCAAGGTTGATTCGGTTCAGTTTTTCGTTCGGGAATACGCCTTTGTTGTTTGAACTACCAAAAGAAGCGCGGAAATGTGATTTGTCTGTAACGTTACTTACAGATACATTGTGGTTCTGTGCGAAGCCGGTATCAAAATAATCTTTCAGTTTGTTTCCGTATTTGGAGAAAGCGTATGTGTCGCCGTTCCAGGCTTTCTGCATGCTTCCGTCCAATACCGGTCCCCAGCTTGAGGAGTCTGTCGGATCGTATTTCGCGTAATATTGAGATAGCGGATTCTTGTTCTCGTCCTGGGTCACAATGTGTCCCTGTCCATAGCGATCCTGCATCTCGAGGGTTTCGGCTACTTGACTCCAAGTGAAGTTACCACTATAGCGCACTCCGAAACCGTCTTTCTTGCTGCCTTTCTTAGTAGTAACCAAGATAACACCGTTACCGGCACGTGAACCGTAAAGAGCGGCGGCATTCGGACCTTTCAGTACAGAAATCGATTCGATGTCTTCGGGGTTGATATCGACGGAAGAACCACCGCGGTCAACACCGCCGTAGTAAGTAGCATCCGAGTTATTGTTATCGCTAAACGGCACACCGTCTACAATCCAGAGTGGTTGGTTGTTGTCAGCCAGAGAAGAGTTACCACGAATCGTGATCTTGGTAGAACCGCCAAGACCTGTACCGGCCGTGTTCATTTGCAGACCGGCTACTTTACCTTGCAATGCACTGGTAACCGAAGGGTCTCCGGTCTGGTTCAGTTGGTCACCTTTGATTTCCTGTACGGCGTATCCCAACATTTTCTTTTCACGTTTGATACCTAAAGCTGTCACAACCACTTCACTGATCATCTGGGTATCTTCACTCATGGTTACGTTCAGGATGCTTTCCTTTGCAGGCAGTACTTGTTGTTTGTATCCGATATAGGAGAATACGATTTCAGCTTTCGGATCGTTGACCGTCAGGGTGTATTTACCTTCCAAATCGGTAATGGCTCCTGTGCTGGTACCTTTTACGGATACGTTTACACCGATCAGTGCTTCGCCGTTGGCATCTACAACTGTACCACTGACCTGCCGTTTGACCGGGGTTTGTGCCGGATCCTGCTGTTTGGCAGCCTGAGACAGATAAACAATGTTATCTTCGATTTTGTATGTCAGGTTTTTGCCTTTAAGTGCAGCGTTCAGCAGTTGTTCCAGACTTACATTCTTTACTTCCAGATTCTCAATCGGCATGTTCGACGATTGATCGTCATAAAAGAATTGATACTTAGATTGGGATTGCACTGTCTTGATCACTTGCCCCAATGTAGTACGGGGAGTCGAAAATGTGAATTGTGCGAATGACCACTGAATAGGAGCAGCAGCCAAAAGAATAACCAGCGATGCTTTGAGCAGCTTGGGTCTTTGAAACAGAGTTTTGTTTTTCATTGACTATAATTAAGTTAATTAGTTAACTTTAAAAACATACAAGGTTTAAGCATGGTATTTATAATATAAATCAAGTGGCTTTTGTGCCCTTGATGTTAATAAAACAAGTATCCCGAAAGAAACACTTACTTCAGTTGCTAACTTTTTTGAGATTTATTTAGGAGGGACTTTCGAAGGGGGCTTTTCTCCCCTTTATTATGGGATGGGGCGACTCAGTTTAATGAGTAGGAGGATATTCAGCCTAATGAGTAGGGGCATTCCCATTGGGTTGAGTCGATCCACCATTTAAATGGAGGTGGATCGACTGCCTCTAAGACAAGTGGAGTTGCTTATTTCTCTTTTGAGAATGAATACGGAGCGTCTTCTTCGCTAATACCTCTGTTGAGATTAGGCTGTGATCCCATCTTGAACTCAAGGATTCCACCTTTCAGCAAATCGTCGTGCTTCAAATAGTTCCGTGATGATTCCTTTCCATTCATATGGAGCGATTCAATGTACAGGTTTTCTTTACTGTTATCCGGTGCATCTATCACGAGATTATTGCCGTTCTCAAAATGCAGAGTTGCCTTTTTAAAAAGGGGAGCTCCTAAGACATACTCGTCTGTACCCGGACATACGGGATAAAATCCGAGTGCGGAGAATACGTACCAGGCAGACGTCTGTCCGTTGTCCTCGTCACCACAATAGCCGTCAGGTCCCGGAGTATACATGCGGTCCATCACCTGACGAAGCCAGTATTGTGCTTTCCAAGGTTGTCCGGCATAGTTATACAGGTAAATCATGTGTTGTATCGGTTGGTTGCCATGCGCATAGTTGCCCATATTCATCACTGTCATTTCACGAATCTCATGAATCACCTGTCCGTAATAACTGTCATCGAACACCGGCGGAACGGCAAATACGGAATCGAGCATTGTGATAAACATCTTTTTACCTCCCATCAGATCGATCAGGCCTTGCGGGTCATGAAATACCGACCAGGAATAATGCCAACTGTTGCCTTCTGTAAAAGCATCACCCCATTTCAGCGGAGAGAACGGTGACTGGAACTGTCCGTTTTCATTGCGGCCACGCATCAGTTTGCTTTCTTTGTCGAATACATTCCGGTAATTCATGGCACGTTTGGCAAACTGTTCGATTTCTTTTTGGGGGCGGTTCAATGCTTTACCCAATTGATAGATACACCAGTCATCATAGGCATACTCCAATGTACGGGCGGTGTTCTCATTGATTTTCACATCATAAGGGACATACCCCAGTTTGTTGTAATATTGATAGCCCAGACGTCCGGTAGAAGAGACCTCCGGATGCACGTTTTTCGTACCGTGAATCAATCCCTCGTACAGGGTCTTCACATCATCTACCTTCACTCCTTTCAGATAAGCATCTGCCAGTACTGATGCCGAATTATTGCCAACCATGCAGCCTCTATGTCCGGGACTTGCCCATTCCGGGAAGAAGCCGCTTTCTTTGTACGTGTTGATGAGTCCCTCCTGTATCTCTTTGTTTACCGAAGGATACATCAGGTTCAGGAATGGGAACAAACAACGGAATGTATCCCAAAATCCGGTATCGGTGTACATATATCCGGGAAGCACCTGACCGTTGTAGGGACTATAATGAATCGGTTGACCGTCCGCTGTCAGTTCATAGAATTTACGGGGAAATAGGAGAGAACGGTAAAGACAGGAGTAGAATGTACGGTACTGATCCAGATTGCCGCCTTCTACTTCTATTTTGCCCAATACATGATTCCAGGCATCATTCCCTTTCTGTACCAGTTGTTCAAAGGAGTCGTTGCCTAACTCTTGCAGATTCTGAGTAGCTTGTTCGAAACTGATGAACGAAGAGGCTATGCGGGCATGTACGATCTCGCCTTTCCGGGTGCGGAAACCGATGACAGCTCCGGTATGATCGGCTTTCTGTTCCAGACTGCCTTCTTCCAGTTTTTTATCAGCGAAAGTGCCTTTGTAAGAGAAAGGCTTATCGAACTCGATGACAAAGTAATTTTTGAAGTTCTCGGGTACTCCGCCACTGTTACGGGTGGTATAGCCGATAATTTTATTTTCTTCCGGAATTACTTTTACGTAAGAACCCTTGTCGAACGCATCTACAACAACGTACGAATGCTCGTTTTCGGGGAAAGTGAAGCGGAACAGGACTGCACGCTCCGTCGGGGTCATTTCGGTCACGACATCATGTTCGGCCAAGTATACTTTATAATAGGCCGGAGTGGCAACCTCGCCTTTGTGACTGAACCAACTGGCACGTTTTTCTTCGTCAAACTCCGGTTTGCCTGTTATGGGCATGATGGAGAACTGCCCGTAATCGTTGATCCAAGGACTGGGCTGATGGGTTTGTTTGAATCCCTTGATTTTGTTGGCTGTGTACGTATATTGCCATCCGTCTCCCATCTTACCGGTTTGTGGTGTCCAGAAATTCATTCCCCATGGGCGGGCAATGGCGGGATAAGTGTTCCCGGTTGATAACTCGAAAGAGGACTGTGTTCCCATCAAGGGGTTAACATATTGGGTCCAGTCTTTGGCCTTAGCCATCAATGAGCAAGCTACAAGGCAAGCGGTCAAAAGAATTTTTTTCATGGTGTGAATAAGAGGTCCCGGAGACGTGTCAAATCTTGCCACAGAAGACACAGAGCAAAAGCAAAGTCATGGATGATTCATATGAACACTCCGTGCGACCCTGTGGTGAAAAGGCTTTTGATATAGCCCCGGACCTTTTTTATTAAATGAATATTATGTAATTTCTATCTACTATGATTACATGGGGCTGTGTTAAAACTCTTTTCACCACGGAGTAACACAGAGTATCGCAGAGTCTTTTTGCTAATAATCAGTAACTTAAATCACCTCTGTGCTACTCTGTGTTCTCTGTGGTGAGTTTTGACACACCCTCTCTGTTCCCTCTTCCTGAGAGAGATTAGGGTTGCGGTCGCCGATCTGTCATCTCAATTTCCAGTGTACTTCCCGCCACAATGTCATCATGTGTGAAGAAAGGCTTTTCCAGCGGTTCCCCGTTCAGCTTCATGCTTTTGATATACTTATTCTTTTTAGAGTTATTCTTGGCTATTACTATAAATTTCTTTCCATCAGGCAGATTGACTACAGCTTTGTCAAATGCAGGGCGTCCTATGGAATAAACCGGTTTACCGGGGCATACTTGATAGAATCCCATGGAGTTCAGTACATACCAAGCGGACATTTGGCCGCAATCTTCATTACCCGATAGTCCGTCTACGGTATTGGCATATTGACTGCGGTATACACTGTCCACCAATTCCTGAGTTCGCCATGGACGGTTCACGTAGTTGTACATGTGAATCACGTGATGGCTTGGTTCATTTCCATGTGCATATTGGCCGATCAGTCCGCTGATATCCGAAGAGATCGTTTCGCCCTCCAGTGAGGAGTCGGCGGTAAACAGAGAATCCAGTTTGCCGACAAAGGCATCTTCACCTCCCATCAGTTTCACCAAACCTTCGATATCGTGGGGGACAAACCAGGTCCACTGCCAGGCAGTTCCTTCGCAATAGTCGTCGTTGCGGTGAGTAGATGAACGTGGATTGAACGGAGTGCGCCATTCCCCCTTACTGTCCAGTCCCCGCATAAAACGGGTTTCCGGGTCGAAGTAGAATTCGTAAGCTTTCGCAAAGCGGGCATATTTATCCCGGGTGTCATAGTCATTCAGTGCATCGGCAAAGATTGAAATGCACCAGTCATCATAAGCATATTCCAATGCTTTGGCAACCGATTCGTTTTCGCGGTCGCATGGCACGTAACCGATCGAGTTTTTATAATATTTTGCTTTCGGCATCAAGTGAGGCAGCACCAGAGCAGGACATTTGATTCCTGTCGTATCATATTCAGCCGCACGCACACACGCACGATAAGCCTCCTGAATATCGAAGTTGCGGTCACCTTTCATATACGCATCTACAATAACAGGAACAGCATGGTAGCCAATCATTGTACCGGTATAATTGGAAGCCATGTCCCACATCGGGAAAATCCCACCTTCCTGTTGCTTTTTGATCAGAGAACGTATAAAGTCATTGTTCAGGTCCGGATCGATAATGGTCATTAACGGATGAAGTGCACGGAAAGTATCCCACAGTGAGAAGATGGTATACATCGGATTAAGCGTGTCACCTTGATGTACTTGTAGGTCCATGCCCAGATAGCGTCCGTCTACATCTGTAAACAGGTTTGGGCTGACGGCAGTGTGATAAAGTGCGGTGTAGAAAATGGTCTTATCATCCTTGTCATTCGTGGTGATATCTATCTTCGACAAAGTTTTGTTCCATGCTTTGCGTGCTTCCTTACGTACTCCGTCAAAGTCCCAATCGGGTATTTCTGCTTCCACATTTTTGCGTGCGCCTTCTATATCCACGGCGGATATTCCGACTTTTACAAATACTTGTTCGTCTTTTGCCGTGTTAAAGTGTAGCAGTGCTTTGCAGGTCGGCAGTAATTTACCTCCTTCGTCAAGCGCCATCGAGTCGGTTACCAGTGTGTAAGTGAAAGGTTTTGAGAATTTTGCATAAAAGTTGATGTATTGGTCGAAGGCCCAGTACATTGTTTTCTTTCGTCCACAAATTTCGGTAGGGCTGATGACTTCTATCTCCATCTCTTTATTGGTCTGTCGTTGCAGGCTATAGTCAAAATCGAGGATGAATCCGGCTTCTCTACTTTCTGGGAAAGTGTATCTGTGGATGGCTGCCCGTTTGGTTGCAGTTAGTTCGGCCTTTACCTGATAGGTGTCCAGGAAAACGGAGTAATAGCCCGGTTCAGCAGTCTCGTTCTGGTGTGAAAAGCTGGAAGCATAAGCCATCTTCTGGCTCTGTGAACCTGTTGGGAGATATTTTTGTTCGCCTACCGTAGGCATCAGCAGCACATCCCCATAGTCACAACAACCGGTTCCGCTCAGGTGGGTGTGTGAAAATCCGTTGATGGTAGAGTCTGCATAGTAATAGCCCGAACAAGCGTCCCACCCATCTATACGGGTGTCGGGGCTGGGTGAAATCATGCCATGGGGCAGGATAGCGCCCGGAAAAGTGTGGCCGTGTCCGCCGGTACCGATAAATGGGTTGACATAGGCTGCATAATCAGTCATGTCCGGCGAGTTTGTGCAGGAGTTCAGAGACAATAAGCCTCCTAAACATCCCGCCAGGAATGTTCTAAATCTCATGGTACTATATGTTTATTTTAATTAGTTGTTCACTTGTTACGTGAAGAAATAAAAATATTATCTCCCACGATCTTATAACTGATTGGTATAGAGTTGTCCAGCGATTGGAGTACAGACTCTATATTATCTTTCTTTTTCAGTACACCCGAATAAGTTTTGTCTGACTTTATATCGGGTGAGAGAATGATCTTCACATCATAAAAACGTTCCAGTGTCCGGGTGATAGCAAAGATATCGGCTTGTTCAAACGGAATCAGGTCGTTGTGCCATACGGCATCCAGTTTGGCATCTACCTGCTTCACTACCAGTCGGCGGGTTGTTTTATTCAGTTCGGCTTTTTGTCCCGGCGAAAGGATGATCATTCCTTCCTCATTGTTGCCTTTAACCTCTATTTCTCCTTCGATTAATGTCGCTTCCGCCAGTTTGTGGCTTTTGTCACACTTGAAGTTGAAAGTTGTGCCCAATACTTTGACGCGCATCGCTTCACTTTCTACGATGAAAGGACATTGGCGGTTTTTAGTGACTTCAAAGTAGGCTTCTCCGTCAAGGAATACATCTCTTTCGGTATCGGAGAACTCCCGTGGATATCTCAGCGTTGCCGACTGATTCAGCCATACCTTACTACCATCGGGCAGTACTATTTCCTTTACTTTTCCGTCCGTAGATGAAGCTGTTATCATATCCCGGGTGGGGTCAGCCTGGTAATATAAATATCCGCCTCCGGCACCGACCATCAAAGCCAGTATGATGATGGCTGCATATCGCATCCATTGGTGCATTCTGATAACCTTGCGGCTATGTGCCTCCTCCTGAGCCAGCTTTTTGCATAGTCGTGCTTCTGCCCGGGCTGTTCTTTTCTGATCCGGGAAGCTGTCGTGTCTGCCCAAATGATATACCTCCTCCATCCGGAAAAGTCGGCGGGCATTGTCATCTGATTCCTTGATCCAAGCGTTTACTCTGGCAAAATCTTCGTCAGAACATTCGCCCGTCAGATATCTCATCAATATTTCTTCGCTCAGATTATTCATCTTTTCTTTTTCATTATATAATAGAAACAACTAATTCTTTAAAAACACTTATCTATTTGATAAAAAATAATAGGAATAAAAGCCATAAATGGCTAAGACGGCTGCGTAAGAACTTCAGCGCCTTGTACATGTGGGCTTCTACCGTGCGTAAAGATACTCCCATTACGTCAGCTATCTCTTTATTTTTCATTTCGTGCAGGTAGCTCAGTTTGAATACCTCCTTACATTTGTCCGGCAGTTCATTGATGGCTTCGTAGATTTCGTTCCGCAATTCACGGTCTTCTATTCGCCGAATAACTTCGTTGTTGTCCGGTTGGTAGAATTCAGCCCGTTTCTGGTTGATTTCTTCCACAGCGGCGCAGTATCCATCCTCTATACTGCGATGTTTCAGCACATTCAGCGCCCGGGTATATACCGCCCGGTAAAGGAAGGCCTGGATTTGGTCACCTATCACCATGGAGTCTTTTCGTCTCCACAGTTCCACAAATACGTCTTGAACCACGTCTTCTGCTTCTTCGTCACCCACCAGGCGGGTGGCGTAGAATATCAGGTTCGGATAGTATTTGCGAAACAGTGCTTTGTAGGTTATGTCAAATGTATCGTCCATCTTTTTAGTACATATTACCTCTTTTTTCCCATCTCAAATTCAAGGGTTGCACCACTCATGATCTGTTCATGTGTAATATAACTCTTATCATAGGGCTTCCCATTCAACTTGGTTGACAGGATATAAATGTTTTCCTTGTTGACTGCGGGAGCTTTGACAGTGAATGTTTTTCCGTTGCCGAGGTGCATTTGTATTTCCGGGAAAAGGGGAGTGCCTATCTCATATTTACCGCTTATCGGATCGACGGGATAGAATCCCATAGCGCTGAATACATACCAGGCAGACATTTGCCCGCAGTCTTCATTACCACAAAGTCCGGCAGGAGTGTTCTGGTAAAGTTCGTTCATCACTTTGGCTACATACTCCTGAGTCTTCCAAGGCTGACCTACTGCATTGTATAAGTAGATGACGTGGTGGCTGGGTTCATTGCCGTGTGCGTATTGTCCGATCATTCCGGTGCTGAACAGAGGAAGTTCGTCATCAGCCGAGGGATGGAAGGTGAACATGCTGTCCAGCTTTTGGGTAAAGCGTTCTTTTCCTCCGACCAGGCTGATCAGTCCGTCTACATCGTGTTGTACTGACCAGAAGTATTGCCAGCCGTTGCTTTCACAGATGTGAGGAGTATAAGCGTCTGCTTCAAAGTCTTTCTGGAATTCTCCTTTGTCATCACGTGGCTGCATAAACGAGGTGGCAGGGTTATACACATTGCGATAATTCTGCGACCGCTTATAAAATTCGTCCGCAATCTCTTTCTTTCCCAGTTTTTCTGCCATACGGGCTATGCAGTGATCATCGTAGGCATATTCCAGTGTTTTAGACAATGACCAGTTTTCGGCATTATAACTGTCTTTTTCATTGAAGGGGACATAGCCCAGTTTTTTGTAAGCACCTATTCCGCGATAGTTGTCCAGATTGGCGGTAACTACACAGGCTTCCAGTGCTTTTTCGGGATCGAAATTGCCTATACCTTTTAAATAAGCATCCACAATTACGGGAACGGCATGATAACCGATCATCATGTCGGTTTCACTTCCATAAAAGTTCCAGACCGGTAAACGCCCGTTCTGTTCGTAGAATGCAAGAAATGATTTCACCATGTCGTTCACTCGTTCCGGTTCGGTATATGTAAACAGAGGATGTGCGGCACGATATGTATCCCACAGTGAGAAAGTGCTGTAGTTCACCCATCCGTCTGCTTGATGTATCTTTTTATCCGGTCCGTAGTAAGCACCGTCCACATCGCTGTAGATGGTGGGGGCAAGCATACTGTGGTACATCGCAGTGTAGAAGTTTACCCGGTCGTCTTTGTTGCCACCTTTGATTTCTATTTTAGAGAGCTGCCTGTTCCAGTTGTCACGGGCAGCCTCACGGTATTTTTCAAAATCATTTTCAGGCACTTCAGCTGTCAGGTTCTTGGCGGCACCTTCCATGCTTACGCCTGACAGTGCTGTATTGACAAGAATCTGTTCACCGTCTTTCGTGTCAAAATCGAAACGGGCTACAGTAGCGGTACCTATTCGTTTACCGTCTTTCATAATGGCGGTAGTATCCATCTGTACGGCAGCAAAAGGCTTGGAGAAGCGGGTGCGGAAGTATACGTGTTGATTTCGTGCCCATCCGTCGGAAAAGCGATATCCCTGAATAGTCACCGAATCTATTACTTCTATGTGAGAGTCGTTGGTGAAGTCCCAGTTCATAGCCTTTTTCAGGTTGAGGAAGATAGCGGCTTTCGCTTCGGGAAAAGTGTAACGCTGAATGCCACACCGTTCGGTGGCTGTCAATTCTACATTGATTCCATAATCTTTCAGCAGTACCTGATAATATCCTGCCGTGGCGCTTTCGTCCTGATGGGAAAATTTGGAGTAGACGCCCAACGGAGCTTCTGCTTCTTTGTAGGGCAAGGTGACAGGCATAAACGAAATGTCATATAAGTCTCCGGCTCCCGTACCCGAAAGATGGGTATGGCCGAACCCGGCAATTGTGCTGTCGGGATAGAAATATCCTGAAATGCGGTCCCAGCCGGGCAGTCCGTTGTCCGGACTAAGCTGAACCATGCCGAAGGGTGCTTGCGCTCCGGGATATGTGTTACCGGTGAAGTCTGTTCCGATAAATGGGTTTACATATTGTGTGTAATCAGTGGTTGTCTGCTTGGGGGCAGACGTACAGGCTGTGAATACGAATAAAAGAATAAATGATAAATGAAAAAATGCTTTCATGCGGCTTGGGTTAGAATTTTAGTAATTGATTGATTCAGTGTACAAAGGTAGAGAATATAAATGTAAAACGAAAGAACTTGTGTGTGGATTGATTCGTCTTTTTGTTTTTCGGTTCGTTATTACGGGGTAGGAGGACTGCTATTTTAAACTGCTGAGTGTAGACAATACATTTTCCGTTTCGGTTATCTCTTCTTTGTGTTTTGAAAATAGATATGTATAGATAAAGTACTTCTTCCCCCTGGGCGATCGAATGTATAAGTGTGATTTGTGCAGAGTTCCTATAGGTGGTTTAAAGGAAGGGAATCATTGGTTTAAAACCGAAGGGGCATTGGTTTTAAAGGAAGGACCTTTTGCTTTTAAACTAATGTTTGGGCAGTTAAAGGTCTGTTTATAGGTGAATTGTAATTTATGCTACGCTTCGACTTTATCTTCTGTAAGTCGTATTGGATTTGGAACTTCCTTTTGACGTTTGTCAGGAAGAGATATTTGAATGTGAAAGCTTTCAATGATATAGCAGTCCGGAGGGCTGAGCGGATCGTGACAATACATATCGCGTGCACGCATAGGTACAAACAGAACCTGCTAAAAACAATATTCCGGTAGAGGTCATCATATCTCCTAAACTTACCAGGGGCGATACGATACCTCCGAATGCAAACCCGGTGGCTCCCAAAAGTGCCGAAGCAATGCCTGCATTCCGTCGCTCACACTCCATAGCTAATGTGTTGGATGCCGTAAAAGTCATGCCAATCATGGAGAGTAGAGCGAAGATCAATAACTCGTAGATCCAAAAATCACAACCCAGAGGCAAGAGCACCATTGACAGCGCAGATACTAACAACATGCCCCGGCTTCCTATATATAAAGCCCGTTCCATAGTAGGCAATTTTATCGATATTGCTGAAGAGATAACCATTGCTATCGCATTGATTCCAAAGCAGAGGCTGAACGATAGGGGAGAGAGTCCGTAGTGTTGCTGCATGATGAATGGTGCAGAAGAGATATTGGCAAACAATATTCCCATGGTAAAGCCATATTGCAGGACGTAGCCAACATAACGGCGGTTGCGGAGGACTTCCCAAAAACGATGGTATAGGGCTTGCCAACTCACAGCCTGTCTGTGTTCTGTCGGAAGTGACTCATTCAGGTGCAGACTTCCGGATAGGAGAGCCACTCCCATAAGGAATAAGCAGATAAAAATGCCTTGCCAGCCTGTTATCTGGGCCAGAATACCTCCTCCGATGGGGGCAACGACTGTAGCAATTCCGTTTATTCCCCCGATAATGGCGAGCATACCGGCCAGTTGGTGTCCCGAATACTCGTCGGTAGCTATGGAGCGGGAAATCACGACACCACCTGCTCCGGCAATGCCTTGTAAGAATCGGGATACCACAAATAGTGAAATGGTGTGTGAAAAGATACATCCCAGCGTAGCGAGCAGGAACAGAATCATAGCCAGAAGTAATGGAGAACGCCGTCCGTACTTGTCACTCAGGGGACCGAAGATTAATTGTCCGGCAGCCAAACCAATCATACTGGTTGTGAGTCCTAATTGTACCATGGAAGATGAAGTCTGGAAAAAATCTGCCATAGCTGGCAGGGTAGGCAAATACATATCCATTATAAAAGGACCGAAGGCACTTAATACACCTAAAAATAATAATAAGAACCGTCTGGAATTCTGTCTGTCAGTCATTGCTATTCTCTTTGATCAATACAGTCGCAAAATTACTTCATTTGTTAGGAACCGGACGTAGGCTAATCTGTACAAAATATGTTGTTTTCAGAACAAAATAGTCCGAATACAAAAAATAAACCTACATTTGTTGCCTAAAACAGACTTTTATGAAAACAGACCAATTGCTTGCCGATACGAAAACGATCCGATATGAAGAGACCGATCTGACTTCTTTGATATCGACTCCATATCATTTCCGGTGTGGTATCTATCTGATTTGTACGCGGGGGGAAGCCGTTGTCTCTACCGGTGTGCAGAAATATATATTTAATGAACAGACAGAACTGATCTTCCTGACCGGTAGCTTGCTGCAAGTGCTTGAAGCTTCCGAAGATTTGCAGGTGAAAATGTTGATGTTTCCTAAAGAAGCATTTCTAAATGCCATGTTACCTATTGATACACCCTACTTTAATTATACTCACGAACATCCCTGTTACCGCCATACTGCTGACGAACGAAGTCAGAAGACTTGGCGCCAGATCAATTTGTGGATGGATATGGCACAAATGTTGTTTACCGAACCGATGCCGCAGTTCAGAGGACAACAAGAGCACAATTTTTTGCAAAGTTTGCTCATGTGGCTGTTTAATACGATTCCGGAAAAGTTGGCTGTCAGCAAGCAATATAGCCGTACTCAATTACTCTGCCACCGGTTTATGCAATTGATCCGCGAATATAGTATGCATGAACATCAGGTAGCTTTTTATGCCGGAAAACTTTGTATATCGTCTCGTTACCTGCATAAAATTACAGTTCGGCATTTAGATGGAAAGAAACCCAAGCAGCTTATTGATGAACAGTTGGTGGCTGAAATAAAGGTACTGTTGAATGAACCCCGTCTATCTGTAACAGAGATAGCTGAGCAACTGCATTTTCCGGATCAATCCTATTTGACACATTTCTTTAAGAAGAATACAGGTATCTCTCCAAAAGAATTTCGGGCGATAAAGAATCTCGGATGAGGCTGAGTCTGCCCACTCTTCTCCGTTATTGTAATAGTGGGAGCATGGCTCTTTCATTTAACAACCGTCTTCCTCCCTTGCCTCCCCCACAAAACCTTCCATTCGCACACAGCGATGCGGAAGCAGTGCTTCGTTGTTTCTTTTTTAAGAAAGAATCCGGCCGACTATTACCGAAGAAATCCAGCAGATTAACCATTATCATACAACTCTTTATCCCATCCCGCATACCTGGGCTGATGAGCCCACATGCCCGGGCCGATGAGCCCGCATACCCGGGCTGAGATAAAGATCCGACCATTTGCACTAAAGAGAGTAAGGGAAATGAAATGCTTTTAGAGAGATAAACGGATAAGAAATTGGATATATCCATTTGTTTTCCAAACCGTTACTACTGAAATTTCCCCTAAAACAGCGGGTGGAAGATGGGGGTGGAAGATAAATGGTATAAAAACCGCATCTTCCATCAATATATACATCTCACAATCAACGATATGCATTCTAAAAGGTGGAAGATGGAAGATCGAAACGTGTTTTTTGTATGAGAAGAAGGCGGGGTAAATGAAAGAGCCGCGTAGTGGGAGTAGAATAAAAAAGATAATTCTTGCTTTTCCGGGTTATTCTTGCTATTATTGCAACCATAGTAACAGGACTATGAAAAACTAATTTCGGGAAAAAGGTGATTTACATCAAAAAACACTTTTTCTTCCTCAAAAAGAAATTGTATGAAATATATTTGTTTTTGGGCATGTATATTGCCAATGATATTATGTTCAGGTTGCTCCTCTCCCCATTTTAAGGAAATAAGTTTGAATGATGCGGAGTTGGGACTCTGTTCTTTTCGTGAATTTGACTTAGATTCTACCAATATCTTATATCCGCGCGGACTTTTTTATTTTGATCATCACTTGATATTGGTTGAGGTAAAAAACAATCCGACACTTTCTTTCTGGACGTCAGACAGCTTGAAGTATGAGTTTTCATCGGGGTATATAGGCGGAGGCCCCAATGAGCTGATTCGTCCCCGCGCTGATTACTTTACAAGTTCCGATTCCAGTTTCTTTATCTTAGATTCTGATATAGAACGAGAAATCAAGATTGAAAACAGGGGCATTTGTATACTAAATAATATTCCGATAGCCGTTTCGGATGCAATAAATCAGCTGGTTCGATTGGATCATGGGCATTATATCATGAGCGGTAAAACGGATGGAGCTTCGGGTAAAGAGCATTTCATATATTCTAAAGGGGAATTTACCCCTTTTGGAGATTATCCTTCTACGGATTTAGAGAAGATGGAGCAAGCAAAATTCGATTATAAGTTTACAGCGGGAAAAATGGGAAAGAAGGTTATATTGGATTTTTATTTGTATCATAATCTTATACGAAAGTATAGTATAAAGGGAGAGCTGTTGCAGGAAATTAGGTTGCAGGATATTCCGGACAGGCATAATACGTATGAAAAGTTCAGGGAACAAAGTGTGTATCCTTATTGGCGCAAGGCTGTGGCTACTGATGATGCAATTTACGTTCTTTTTTATCAAGGAGTTACTGAGAAAGTAATATATAGTGAAGGAGCAATACCGGAATTGCAAGTATGGGATTGGGAGGGAAAACTGAAAAAGAGATTTTTATTTGATAAAATCTATGATAATTTTACTGTCTCTCCCGACGGTCGGTTGTATGCATTGAATACACAGGAGCCATATAAGATATATACTTATGAAGTCGGTAAATAATGCTTTGCCATTGGATAAAGTGAGTTTATGATATTTGCGTCCGATGAAGGGGGAATGAAATAGAAAGAGCCCGGCACAATACCGGGCTCTTTACTCGGGAGACTATGAGGTTTGATCTGACTTCCAGCTTTATATGGAAACTTTCGGACAGCGTGGTTCCCTTCTCGTGGAGAGTCGGGACTTTTTAGATACCTGCCAGTTCCAGTACCTTTTCAACAGCAGCGTTCAGTCCGTCCGGATTCTTACCGCCGGCTGTCGCAAAGTGAGGTTGACCGCCACCGCCACCTTGAATCAGTTTGGCAGCTTCTTTTACCAGATTACCTGCTTTCAATCCGCCTGCAACCAGATTATCGCTGATCATGACCGTCAGCATTGGCTTGTTGGCATCAACTGTTCCGGCTACAAAGAATAGGTTCTCTGTAATTTCGCCACGGAGTTGGAAAGCGATGTTCTTCACTACTTCCGCGGGCATCGGCAGGCAGAACTTAATGACTTTTATGCCGTTAATCTCTTGTACATTCTTCAGCAGGCGTTCTTTGACGGCGGCTTCTTTCTCTTTCATAAAGTCTTCCACCTGTTTTTTCAGCCCTGCGTTTTCATCGATATACTTACGAATGGCTACGCCAAGGTCGGGAGCATTGTTGAAAAGAGCTTTCAAATCGTTCAAAGTATCCTGGATCGTATCCAGCATTTCTTCTACGCGGGCTCCGGTATATGCTTCGATACGGCGTACGCCGGCAGCTACTGAACTCTCAGAGATAATTTTTACCATACCGATGTTTCCGGTAGCAGCAACGTGAGTACCTCCACAGAATTCAATGGAGGAGCCGAACTGGATAACACGTACGTGGTCACCATACTTTTCACCGAACAGGGCGATTGCCCCCAGTTCTTTAGCTTCTTCGATAGGGATGTTGCGATGTTCCTGCAATGGAACATTGGCACGTATCTTTGCATTTACCAAATGCTCCACTTTGCGGATTTCTTCATCCGTTACTTTCTGGAAGTGAGAGAAGTCGAAGCGCAGAGAATCCGGAGTTACCAAGGAGCCTTTCTGTTCAACATGTTCTCCCAATACTTCACGGAGTGCTTCGTCCAGTAAGTGAGTGGCAGAGTGATTGGCTGCACAAGCTGCACGTTTGTCGGTGTTTACACAAGCCATCATCGGAGCCTCCGGATGTTCGGGAAGTTTTTTTGTTATGTGTATCGGAAGATTGTTTTCTTTTTTAGTGTCGATCACTTCAATAGTTTCGAACTCACTTACCAATACACCGGTGTCACCTACCTGACCACCGCTTTCTGCATAGAACGGGGTATAATCTAATACGATTTGGTACAGAGTCTGATTTTTCTGTTTCACCTGGCGATAACGCAGAATAGAGGTTTCATATTCTGTATAGTCATACCCTACGAATTCTGTTGTGCCTTCTTTCAAAATAATCCAGTCGCCTGTTTCAATGGCAGCGGCGTTGCGTGCACGTTGTTTTTGCTGTTGCATTTCGGCGTCGAATTCCACTGTGTTTACTGTCATGCCGTTTTCACGCAGAATCAGTTCTGTCAGATCGAGCGGGAAACCAAACGTATCATACAGCGTAAAGGCGTCTTTGCCACTGATTTCTGTTTTTCCGGTGGCTTTTGTGTCCGCCATGGTTTTGTCGAGCAAGCGGATACCGGTTTCCAAAGTGCGTAGGAATGATTCTTCTTCTTCTTTGATAACCTTTTCGATCAACTCTTTTTGAGCAATCAGTTCCGGATAAGCATCACCCATGCTGTCAATCAGAACCGGAAGCAATTTGTACATAAACGCTTGTTTCTGTCCAAGGAATGTATATCCGTAGCGAACGGCACGGCGGAGGATACGACGAATCACATAACCGGCTTTGGCATTCGACGGCAATTGTCCGTCGGTGATTGAGAAAGCGATAGTACGGATATGGTCGGCAATCACACGCATAGCGATGTCGTTCTGCTCATTCTTGCCATATTCTGTTCCCGCCATTTGAGCGATTGATTTGATCAGTGGCTGGAATACGTCAGTGTCGTAATTGGATGTTTTACCTTGCAAAGCCATGCAAAGACGTTCGAATCCCATACCGGTATCGATAACTTTTGCCGGTAGCGGTTCGAGGCTGCTGTCGGCCTTGCGGTTGTATTGCATGAATACGAGGTTCCAGATTTCTATTACCTGGGGATGATCATGGTTCACCAAATCGCGTCCTGAAATCTTAGCACGTTCTTCAGCCGGGCGGAGGTCGATGTGGATCTCCGAGCAAGGACCGCAGGGGCCTGTATCACCCATTTCCCAAAAGTTATCATGCTTGTTGCCGTTGATGATATGGTCTTTGGGAAGGAATTGTTCCCAGATGGAAGCTGCTTCGTTATCACGTTCCAGCCCTTCTTCGGGGCTTCCTTCGAACACCGTGGCATACAGGTGTTCCGGGTTCAGCTTCAATACATCTACCAGATATTCCCATGCCCAGCTGATGGCTTCTTTCTTGAAATAATCGCCGAATGACCAGTTACCCAGCATTTCGAACATGGTGTGATGATACGTATCGTGTCCCACTTCTTCAAGGTCATTGTGCTTTCCGCTTACGCGAAGACATTTTTGCGAGTCCGCGACTCTGTGGTATTTCGCCGGGTGGTTACCCAAAATAATATCTTTAAACTGGTTCATCCCTGCATTGGTAAACATCAGGGTAGGGTCATCTTTAATCACCATCGGAGCCGAAGGAACAATCTGATGTCCTTTTGACTCGAAGAAATTCTTAAACGAATCTCTGGTTTCTTTTGCAGTCAACATACTTCTATATATCTATTGTTGAGGTTAATATTCTGAAAAAAGCAGTGCAAAGATAGCTTGTTTTTATTATTTTTGCCGTATTAACAAGCGAAATATTTATAAGATGCGCAAAGTTTACTATATCTATAATCCGCAAACGCAGACTTATGACCGGATTTATCCGACTGTCCGACAACGGGCATTGAGCATTCTCCGCCGTCTTTTTATCGGGATGGGGCTGGGGGCCGGCAGTTTCATTATATTGTTACTGATTTTCGGTTCTCCTTCAGAGAAGGAGTTGCGGAAAGAGAATAGCCAACTTTTGGCACAATATAATGTTCTTTCTCGTCGTCTTGACGAAGCAATGGGAGTGCTTCAGGACATTCAGCAACGTGATGATAACCTTTACAGGGTCATTTTTATGGCCGATCCCGTTTCACCGGCCATTCGTCAGGCGGGCTATGGCGGTACGAACCGTTATGAAGAACTGATGGATATGGCCAACTCAAAACTGGTGGTTAATACGACTCAGAAGATGGACGTGCTGAGTAAGCAACTTTATATACAATCCAAGTCGTTTGACGATGTGGTGGCGATGTGTAAAAATCATGACCAGATGTTAAAGTGTATTCCTGCCATCCAGCCGATATCTAATAAAGATCTTCGGAAGACAGCTTCCGGCTATGGTACACGTATCGACCCTATTTACGGAACGACGAAGTTTCATGCCGGTATGGACTTTTCTGCTCATCCCGGGACGGATGTGTATGCCACTGGTGACGGGACAGTGGTGAAAATGGGGTGGGAGACCGGTTATGGCAATACTGTTGAGATTGATCATGGCTTCGGGTATCGTACCCGTTATGCTCATTTGCAGGAGTTTCGTACTAAACTGGGTAAAAAAGTGGTACGCGGTGAGGTGATTGCCGGAGTGGGAAGCACCGGAAAGAGCACCGGACCGCATTTGCATTACGAAGTGCATGTCAAGGGGCAAGTGGTGAATCCGGTTAATTATTACTTCATGGATTTAAGTGCGGAAGATTATGAACGTATGATTCAGATAGCCGCCAACCACGGTAAAGTGTTTGACTAAACAAAAAGAGAATTATGCAAAATACAGAAAGGGATCTGAAATTATATTACTCTATCAGTGAAGTTGCCCAGATGTTCGATGTCAATGAGTCGTTGCTTCGTTTTTGGGAGAAGGAGTTTCCGCAAATTGCCCCTAAAAAGGGTAGCCGTGGGGTGCGCCAATACCGGAAAGAGGATGTAGAAACCATCCGTCTGATTTATCACTTGGTGAAGGAACGGGGGATGACTTTACCCGGAGCCCGCCAAAAATTGAAAGATAATAGAGAGGCAACAATCCGGAACTTTGAGATTATCAATCGTCTTAAGCAGATTAGAGAAGAACTGCTTGGAATGAGGAATGCCCTTGATAGATTTTCAACGACGAACGGAGAGGAACGATGAACGCAGGTTGGTACTCCTGTTATCGTTCATCGCTGATGGTTCATTAGTTTTCTACACGTGTCACTGACTTTATATTTGGAATCTTGCGCAAATTGTTGCAAATGGCTTTTACGTCTTCCACATCGTGCACGTATAACTGTACTTTTCCTTCAAAAATGCCGTCATTGGTCTCCATGTCCAGCTTTCGGATATTAACGTTCAGTTGGCGTGAAATGACCTGCGTGATTTCGTTCAGTAATCCTACATTATCTATGCCTTTTACATAAATATATACCAGGAAAGAAAGTTTCTTGTGTGTATCCCATTCTGTGGCAATGATACGGTTGCCATAACTGCTTTTTAACTTAGCCGCTACCGGACATTGGCGTTTATGGATGATGATGCGGTCGTTTTCATCCATATATCCCAGTACGTCGTCACCGGGGATGGGATGACAACATTCGGCCATGATATATTTCTTTTGCAGGGCATCTTCCGTCAGTTTAAGAATCTGTTTGGTATTAATCTTCTCTTTTTCTTGCGGTTCTTTTTCTTCCTGCTGTTTGTCTTTATTGTTGTTGCCAAAAGAGAAAGTCAGATACTTCATCCAGTTACTGCTTTGCTTCTCCTTCAGTTCATTCTTGTCGGCGTCTCCCAATACGATGGTTTTGTTGCCGATGGCTACATGGAATTCTTCTTCATTCTTCATGTTATGCAGTTTGCATAACTTCTCGATGATAGCTGCTTCCGGACGGATCTCTTCTTTCTTAAAGAATTCGTTCAACAATTCTTCTCCTTCTTTCTGGAAGGTTTTTCGTTCTTTACGCAGAATAGCTGCAATCTTTGCCCTTGCCCTTGCAGTAGTGGCAAATACTTCCCATTGTGGCTGTACACGTTGCGACTTGGATGTCAGTATCTCCACCTGATCTCCACTTTGTAATTTATGGCTTAGGGGCACCAGTTTATGATTGACTTTGGCGCCGATGCAATGGCTTCCTATATCTGTGTGCAGGGAGAATGCAAAATCCAGCGCAGTAGAGTTCTGTGGCATGGTTTTAAGCTCTCCTTTCGGAGTGAAGACAAAAATCTCCGAAGCAAATAAATTCAATTTGATTGTATCGAGGAAGTCGATGGCGTCCGGTTGCGGATCGTCGAGTATTTCTTTAATAGTACGCAGCCACTTTTCCAATTCACCTTCATCTTCGCTGCCTCCTCCTTCTTTATATTTCCAGTGGGCGGCAAATCCTTGTTCGGCTACATCGTTCATCCGTTCGCTACGTATCTGGACCTCGATCCATTGTCCGTTGTTTCCCATCAAGGTGACATGCAGTGCCTGGTATCCATTGGCTTTCGGGTGGCTCACCCAGTCGCGCAGGCGGTCGGGGTGGGGTTTATAGATTTTAGAGATTGAGACATAGATGTCAAAACAATCATTCAGTTCCTCCTCCATATTGCGTGGTTCGAAGATAATTCGTACAGCCAGCAGGTCATAAATTTCTTCAAAGGGAACATGCTTGGTTTGCATTTTGTTCCAAATGGAGTAGATTGATTTCACGCGTGCCAGGATACGGTATTTTAGTCCCATCTTATCCAGTTGCTTTCGTATCGGGGCGGTGAATTCATTAAATACCTTGTCACGTTCGGCCGCTGTTGCGTTCAGCTTTTCTTCAATTTCCTGATATTCTTCAGGATGTTCATATTTGAAACTGAGGTTTTCCAGCTCTGTTTTGATCTTATACAGTCCCAGGCGGTTGGCAAGAGGTGCATAAATATACAATGTTTCGCCTGCGATCTTATACTGTTTGTTGGGTAACATAGAGCCGAGGGTACGCATGTTGTGCAGACGGTCGGCTATTTTGATTAAGATCACCCGGATGTCATCGGACATGGTGAGCAGGAGCTTTTTAAAGTTCTCTGCCTGTGCCGAAGCGCGGTCACCAAAGATACCTCCGGAAATTTTAGTTAGCCCGTCGACAATTTGTGCGATTTTAGCTCCGAAAATGTTTTCGATATCTTCTACCGTATAGTCGGTATCTTCTACGACATCGTGCAAAAGGGCAGCACAAATGGAAGTCGAACCAAGCCCGATTTCGTTGCATACGATTTTTGCGACGGCAATGGGGTGCATGATATAAGGCTCCCCGGAGCGTCGTTTGATGCCTTTATGTGCCTGATTGGCAAAATTAAAGGCCTTGGTTATAATCTCAATACGTTTACGGTGCTTGGTAGCAAGATAATCGTTCAGCAATTCTTGAAAAGCTTGTTCAATCATTTGCTCTTCAGCTATTTCTTTCTGGTTCTCAGTGTCCATAATTTAGTCCTTTCGTTCCTTTTCTGCAAAAATAATCAAATTTAAACATCAGGCAAGCGAAAGGGGATTTATTTGTATATTTTCAAACGTTTTCCTGCGGAAATGTTAGTTCCCCGCAGTCCATTCCAACTTTGAAGATCTTTTACGCGTACACCATATTTTGCTGCAATAGCTCCCAAGGTGTCTCCATTTTTGATTTTATAATATGTAGGTGTACCATTGCCTGCTTTGGCAGAGCTACCTTTCCTTCTGGAAGCAGGACTGTCATTTTTAATGGCTACTGTACGTCGGTTTTTGAATAATTCGTCGGCACGGTGGGCGTAAATAGTGTCCTGGCGATCGATGAACGAACTTACGGCGTTTTGTGGAAGGCGCAAAGTATAAGGTTTGCTTTCACCCGGAATTATCTCTTTTTTGTATTGTGGATTGAGACTTCTGATTTGATCCATCGGAACATTGCACAAGTCGGCAATCTGTTGGAAGTGAAGGTTTTTGTTTACCTGAATCGTATCGGTGCTTTCCGGAATATCGGTTTCCATCGGACAGATATTATGATCGCAGTAATAGGTCATTACATAGTTGGCTGCTATAAATGCCGGTACATATCCTCTTGTTTCTTTGGGCAAGTAGTTATAGATGCTCCAATAGTCGGTTTCTCCTCCTGCACGGCGGATGGCTTTGTTGATGGTGCCCGGTCCGCAATTGTATGCTGCGATCACAAGATTCCAGTCATGATAAATATCATATAAATCTTTCAGGTAGCGTGCTGCTGCCCAAGTTGCCTTTATCGGGTCACGACGGTCGTCCACCAGGCTGTTCGATTCCAGCCCGTACATTTTGCCGGTTCCTATCATGAACTGCCACAAACCTCCTGCACCTGCGCGTGATACTGCCGACGGGTTCAGAGCCGATTCGATGATAGGTAAATACTTCAGCTCCAATGGCAGATTATACGCATCGAGAGCTTCTTCGAAGATAGGCATGTAGAAGTTGCAGGCACTCAGCATAAAAGATACCTGATTTCGCAGGCGGCCGGCATACATATCGATGAACTTACGTACGATTTCGTTGTATGGCATCTCCATTACGGTCGGCATACGCGATAAGCGGTCGATATATACGGAGTCACTGAACAACGGATTGATTTCCGCCGTACTGCAATCTTTTCCTAAGTCAATGTAGTTTTTGGCTTTCCAGTCGTTGAGCAGACTATCGAGGGGATAAGTCATACTTTTCGGAAGCTCGATGCTTTCCTGGCGTTCTTTGCCGTTGTCGCGAATCACTACGTCTACACTCTGTGCGTTTACCTTTGGGGTGGCAAACAAAAACAATAAAATCAGGGGGCAATAGTTTGCTAATTTCTTCATTCTTATTTGTTCAATCTTCATGGGTTAAAATCTGAGGCTGCATTGCACGCCTACCGACTTACTGCCGGGTTGTAACGGGTTATTATTTATAATAGTAGGTTCCACCCTCATGCTTAGGTCGGGTGATATGTCGAAATTGGATAACTCCGCGTCTACATAGGCGTCGATAACGGAAATCAGATACACGCCGATGACAGCGAATATACTGAGGTCACGATAACGGCGATACGTATCTTTCCGTTTGCGGAGTATATCTTTCAGCTGGGTATCGGTGTAATTGTGATTCGGCGGAAGTAAATCCTGATAGCTGTTCGTATTTGGATTATTGTCCATAATATCCATATAAGCTTGAGCATAGTCCTTATACATTTTCCCGTTCCAGCTTAATGCGTAGGCGCATCCGGCGAATCCACCATATATAATAGGTAGTTTCCAGTATTTGCGGTTATATATCTGTCCGCCACCCGGAAACACGATGGCATACCAGGTTGCTTTTGTTGGGTTAGGTACGAACATTTTTTTAGGCATGATGGGAGGCGGCAGGCTATCTGTCTTTACGACTGACGGAATGACAGGTGTTTCTATCTTTTCCAGGTTCTGCCGGTTGACTTCCTCGAGGCTGTCTGCCGTAACAATGGCGGGTTTCCGGTTTTCCAAACTGTCTATCGGCGGGAGGATAACCGCTTTATTCACTTTCACACTGTCGGCGACCGGCGAAGAAACTACCGGTTCACGATGGCGGCGTGCCCGTGCTTTAGGAGCCTCGCGGACCGGAGAGATGGAATCCTGGACTGTTTTTACAGGCTCCTGTGCATACACATCAATCCCTGCTACCTGAAAGAAACAGAGAAGCAGGGCAATGTATAGCTGATATGTTTTACTTTTTTTCGTCATTTATTTCTTCAGTGAGTCGAAGATTTCCATGATACGTTCCAGTTCCTCTTCATTACTAAAAGGAATACTGATCTTCCCTTTGCCCTTTTCAGAGCAAGTCAGTTGTACCTTGGTGTTAAAGAATCCCGATAGATGTTGTTTCAGCATGTTGAATTCCTCGGGCAGTTTGGCCCGCTTCGGGGTAATCTTTTTGGTTCCGCTCTTCACGGCTTCTCCTTCGCTCAGTGATTTTACTATTTCTTCTACTTTGCGGACAGAGTATCCGTGTTCCAGAATTTCTTCGAAAATTTTAACTTGTAGTTTCGGGTCGCCCAGTGTGATCAATGCCCGGGCATGTCCCATGTCTATCTGTTTGTTCTGCAATGCCATTTGTATCGGTGCAGGCAATTTGAGCAGACGCAGATAGTTGGCAATGGTTGTGCGTTTCTTGCCGACACGTTCACTTAACCGTTCCTGTGTCAGGTCATATTGCTCTATCAAGTGTTGGTAAGCCAGTGCGATTTCTACCGAATTAAGATCCTCGCGCTGTATATTTTCTATCAGCGCCATCTCCATCACGTTTTCATCATCGGCTGTGCGGATGTATGCAGGAATCGTGTCCAGTCCGGCTTTCTGTGAAGCGCGGTAGCGACGTTCCCCGGCAATGATCTGGTACTCGTCGTCCGAGACTTTGCGCAGGGTGATGGGTTGGATAATTCCTATTTCCCTGATCGAATCGGCCAACTCTTCCAGTGCCGTTTCATCAAATTCGCGACGTGGCTGGTTGGGGTTGACGGAGATTTTCGACAGTTCTATTTCGTTAATAGACGAAGAACCTTCGGTTTTCACCTCCTCCATGGAGAGCAGGGCGTCGAGCCCGCGGCCTAATGCATTTCTTCTTTGTGTTGCCATATCTTCGTTTATTTACTATTTCTGCTTATTAGTTCCTTAGCCAGTGCCAGGTGATTTTTTGCTCCGGTAGATTCTGCATCATATAAGATGGTGGGCAGTCCGTAACTGGGTGCTTCACTGAGCTTCACGTTGCGCTGGATGACGGTTTTGAACACCAGTTCCTGAAAGTGGCGTTTCACTTCGTCATAGATCTGGTTGGCTTGGCGCAGGCGTGAGTCGTACATCGTCAGCAGGAAGCCTTCTATTTCGAGTGCCGGGTTCAGTTTTGATTTGATAATCTTGATGGTATTCAGCAGTTTGCTGATTCCCTCGAGGGCAAAGTATTCTGCCTGTACGGGGATAATCACCGAGTCTGCTGCCGTCAGGGCGTTGATTGTGATCAATCCCAGCGAAGGAGAACAGTCTATCAAAATATAATCATACTCTTCCTTTAACGGAGTCAGCACTTCTTTCAGTATCTTTTCGCGGTTTTTGAGATTTAGCATTTCAATTTCGGCGCCTACCAGATTGATGTGCGATGAAATGACTTTCAGCGAATCAATTTCAGTGTCATGAATAGCGTCCTGTACGTTGGCTCTGTCGATAATGCATTCGTAGATAGTACATTCGGATTGCTTGATGTCGACTCCCAATCCGGAAGAGGCATTTGCCTGTGGGTCTGCATCAACAACCAGTACTTTCTTTTCAAGCGTAGCCAGCGAAGCTGCGAGGTTAATCGTAGTCGTTGTTTTTCCTACACCACCTTTTTGATTGGCCAAAGCAATTATTTTTCCCATATTATCTAAATTTATTGGCAGCGAAATAAGTGATAAATCCTCAGAGCGCCTACTAAAAAATAGAAACTTTGCTTAATCTGTTGATAAGTCACCTGTTTTGTTAATAACTGCCAGGCGAGATACGGGCATTTTTTCTCTTTTTAGCTCGCAAATATACGTATTAAAATTGAATATCAATTCCTTTTTTTACTCACTTGCAGAAGATTAAGATTTGTAAACGGGTAGTCTGCATGGCTAACCATCAGATGGTTTCAAGACTTCCATTAAGAGTTAGCTGATAAAACATCCCCATGTTTTTGATAACAAGATCCCCATGTTATATCTAATAACATCCGGATGTTCTTCACAATAACATCCGGATGTTTTCTACTCTTGTTTCTTATCTGCTGTGAATACAATATTAATAGACCTTCGCTTTCCTATTTGGTTCTGTTGTCGATACAAGTTCTTTTTGCTACTTTTGTGCATTTCGAAAACATAAAATAATAGATAAGGTAAGATTGTATGGAAAATAAAAGGCCTTTGATCCTCGTTTCCAATGACGACGGTATTATGGCAAAAGGTATTAGTGAACTGATTAAATTTCTTCGTCCGCTGGGCGAAATCGTAGTAATGGCTCCTGACGCCCCCCGTTCCGGCAGTGGATGTGCACTGACGGTGACACAGCCGGTGCATTATCAGTTATTGAAAAAAGATGTGGGGTTGACTGTTTATAAGTGTTCCGGTACGCCGGCCGATTGTATAAAACTGGCACGAAATCAGATACTTGACCGTGAACCCGATCTGGTTGTCGGTGGGATTAATCATGGTGACAATTCTGCTACCAATGTACACTACTCCGGCACGATGGGGGTTGTAATCGAAGGTTGCCTTAACGGAATTCCTTCTATCGGGTTTTCTATTTGTGATCATGCCCCCGGAGCTGATTTTGATGCTGCAGGACCTTATGTGCGGAAAATAGCGGCAATGGTTCTTGAGAAGGGACTTCCGCCACTGACTTGCCTCAATGTGAATTTTCCCAATACTCCGGAACTGAAGGGAGTGAAAATCTGCGAACAGGCCAAAGGGCACTGGAGCGGAGAGTGGCAGGCCTGTCCACGGAGAGACGATACGAATTATTATTGGCTGACCGGAGAGTTTATCGATCACGAACCGGAGAACGAGAAGAACGATCATTGGGCGTTGGCCAACGGATATGTAGCCATCACACCGACGGTAGTGGATATGACTGCTTATCATTTTATGGACGAATTGAAATCCTGGGAATTATGAAATACTATCTGATTGTTGGCGAAGCCTCGGGCGATTTGCACGCTTCTCACTTGATGGCTGCACTGAAAGAGGAGGATCCGCGGGCTGAATTCCGTTTCTTTGGCGGTGATATGATGGCTGCTGTAGGAGGAACGATGGTGAAGCATTATAAGGAGCTGGCTTACATGGGCTTTATTCCTGTATTGCTGCATCTGCGAACCATCTTTGCCAACATGAAGAGATGTAAGGAGGACATCGTGGCATGGTCGCCGGATGTTGTTATTTTGGTGGATTATCCGGGCTTTAATCTCGATATTGCCAAGTTTGTGCATGCGAAAACGAAGATTCCGGTTTATTACTATATTTCTCCCAAGATTTGGGCATGGAAAGAATATCGCATCAAAAATATAAGAAGAGATGTAGATGAGCTTTTCTCCATTCTCCCTTTTGAGGTTGAGTTTTTTGAGGGGCATCAATACCCGATTCATTACGTTGGTAATCCGACGGTGGATGAAGTTACCGCTTTCAAGGCTGCAAATCCGGAAACATTTGCCGATTTTATCAGTGATAATGAGTTAGCGGATAAGCCTATCATTGCTTTGCTTGCCGGAAGCCGGAAGCAGGAGATTAAGGATAATCTCCCCGATATGATCCGGGCAGCCTCGGCTTTTCCGGATTATCAGCTTGTGCTGGCTGCCGCTCCCGGCATTTCTCCGGAATACTATGCTGAATTCGTAAAAGGGACAAATCTGCAAGTAATCTTTGGCCGGACTTACCGCTTGCTTCAACAGGCGGATGTCGCTTTGGTGACATCCGGAACTGCCACTCTTGAGACGGCACTTTTCCGCGTACCGCAAGTGGTTTGCTATCATACTCCCGTAGGGAAGCTGGTGTCTTTCCTCCGGAAACATATCTTGAAGGTGAAGTTTATCTCGTTGGTCAACTTGATTGCCGGACGGGAAGTAGTCAGGGAATTGGTGGCTGATACGATGACGGTGGAGAATATGCGGAACGAGCTGAAACGTTTGTTGTTTCAAGAAGACTATCGACGGAAAATGTTGGATGGTTATAAAGAAATGGCACGGTTGCTCGGACCGGCAGGAGCCCCGAGGCATGCTGCACGCGAAATGGTGAAATTGCTTAAAAAATAGTTTTTTATTCAATAATAGGACAGAAACCGGTGCAGTAAATGCCCGGTTTTTTTATTTATAAGGTAAAAGGAATAAATTAAGAATAGATATGAAAAGAGTTAAACTACTTTGGGTGGCAATGCTGACGCTGATACTGCCGGCATTGCAGTCGTGTGATGACGGTGACGGTTATTCATTGGGCGATATAGCAAGAGACTGGGCTACAGTCCGGGTAGTCGGTGGCGATACTTATGCACTGAATGCCGACCATTGGGGAAGTCTTTGGCCTGCTGCGACTGCGATTCCGGGCTATAGGCCGATAGACGGACAGCGTGTGATTACTTATTTCAATCCTCTTTATGATAATTATGAAGGATACGATCATGGGGTAAAAGTAGAGTGTAACTATGACGTCCTGACTAAACAAATAGAGGACCTGACTGCCGACAATGAAGCGGAAATAGGCAATGACCCTGTTCTTGTATATAAAGATATGATGTGGATTGGAGGCGGATATCTGAACATCATTTTTCGCCAGTGCTTACCGGCCAAAGAAAAACATCGCTTCAGTCTGGTTCGCGATACGCGAAACATGGCTAAAGATGGTGATGACGGGTATATCCATTTGGAATATCGTTATAATACGTATGGTGATGTGACTAAGCGTTGTTTAAACGGTGCGGTATCTTTTAATTTGAATTCGTTGGATCTGACCGGTAAGAAAGGCATTAAAGTGAAACTGAATTCTGTTGAAAACGGAGAAGTTGAGGTAGTCTTTGATGTAAAAGAACAGCCGATACCCGAGGGTGCAAAGAATATAGAGCTTTCAAACGAAGTTCAGGTAATGTAAAAAGGGTGAGTTGTAAATAACGGGCTACAAATGGAAGTTTCGCTATATTCTGCGAGATGCTTTACGTTTGTAGCCCGTTTTTATTTGCGGCTATTATTTTTTTATCGATTTTAGAACAGGGTCAGTGCATATAAGTAGACAACTCCTGCCGGTATGGCCATAAGCGAACTGTCGAAGCGATCGAGCATACCACCGTGTCCCGGCAAAATGCTTCCAGAATCTTTAATTTGCAATTGACGTTTCAGAAGTGACTCCGTTAAGTCTCCCCAAGTTCCGAAAATAACAACGACCAGTGCCAACCCGGCCCACTCAGCCCAAGTCATGACCGGAAAGAAATAGGCAAATGCAAACGAAGCGGCAATGGCTACGATACCGCCGCCGATAGAACCTTCCCATGACTTCTTCGGAGAAATACGTTCGAATAAACGATGCTTGCCAAACAGAGAGCCGAAGCAGTAGGCGCCCGTATCATTCAGCCATAGAAATACAAATATAGAAAGCGGTAATATCGGATTATAAGAGACGCTGGTTGTTTCCGGATCATTCTGGAAAGCGAGTACATTCAGTAAAGCAAAAGGGAGAGCGATATACATCTGGCTCAACATGGAATAAGCCCAGTTGAGTACCGGATTCTTTTTCTTAAGGTATAATTCGCTTACCATCAGGTAAATGAGCAATACCAGATAAGGAATGAATATTTTGGAATCGGCAGCATCGATGCAGAATCCCATGAGAGCAAGGAACAGATAAGCTCCTCCCAGCATGGTGATGGTCCGGTTGATGGCTACTTCCCCCGATTGATTGACAAGATGGCCGAACTCACGTATGGTCAAAGCACTGACAATAACGAAAAGTGTTCCGAAAGCCAGTGGATCGTACAGTATACAACCCACTATGATGGCTACAAATAATATTCCTGTTATGGCGCGTTGTAAAAAGTTGTTTTTCAAGGTGCTGTTACATTTTTAGTTTTGTGATGCCGCCGGTTCTTGTTGCGCATTGTCTTCTTGAGACTCTGTTGCTTGTGGAGTATCGGTATTTTCTCCATCCGTAGAGTGGGCGGTATTTTCTTGTTTGCTATTGGCTGCCATGATCTCTTCCGAACGGGAAGCCCAAGGACGTTTACCGAAGATACGTTCTACGTCTTCGGCAAAGATTACTTCTTTATCGATCAGTAGCTGCGCCAATTCGTTGTGCTGCTCTTTGTGTTCCGAGAGGATTTGTTTGGCACGTTCATATTGTTCGTTAACCATTCTTTTCACCTCTTCGTCAATCAGTTCGGCAGTCTTTTCGCTATACGGACGTTGGAACGAATACTCATCATTATTATAATAGCATAAGTTCGGCAACTTTTCACTCATTCCCAAGTAGGCGATCATACCATAAGCCTGTTTGGTCACACGTTCAAGATCATTGGCAGCTCCACTGGATACGCGGCCAATGAAGAGATCTTCTGCTGCGCGTCCGCCCAGAGTGGCACACATCTCATCGAGCATTTGCTCTTTGGTGGTAATTTGCCTTTCTTCCGGCAGATACCATGCAGCTCCCAATGCGCGTCCACGAGGAACGATGGTTACCTTAATCAATGGGTTGGCATATTCCAATAACCAAGAGATGCTTGCGTGTCCGGCTTCATGCAAAGCAATAGAGCGGCGTTCGGCTTCCGTGGTGATTTTGGTTTTCTTTTCAAGTCCACCGATGATACGGTCTACAGCATCCAGAAAATCCTGTTTGCCTACGAATTTCTTTCCATGTCGTGCAGCTATCAGGGCTGCTTCGTTGCATACGTTTGCAATATCAGCTCCCGAAAATCCGGGGGTCTGGCGGGCAAGCAGATCTACATCTACTGTATCGTCTATCTTGATGGGGCGCAAATGCACACCAAATACTTCCTTACGTTCGTTGAGATCCGGTAAATCTACATGAATTTGCCGGTCGAATCGTCCGGCACGGAGTAATGCTTTATCGAGTACATCCACACGGTTAGTGGCTGCCAGAATAATAACACCGCTGTTTGAGCCGAAACCGTCCATTTCAGTTAGCAGCTGGTTCAACGTGTTCTCACGTTCATCATTGCCGCCCATCGCAGGATTCTTGCCGCGGGCACGTCCTACGGCATCAATCTCATCGATGAAAACAATACAGGGAGCCTTTTCCTTAGCCTGTTTGAAAAGGTCGCGTACGCGGGATGCACCTACACCGACAAACATTTCAACGAAATCGGAACCGGCCAAAGAGAAAAAAGGTACATTGGCTTCACCGGCTACAGCCTTTGCAAGCAATGTTTTACCTGTTCCCGGAGGGCCTACCAGCAAGGCGCCTTTAGGAATTTTACCTCCCAAATCCGTATATTTCTGGGGTTCTTTCAGGAATTCGACAATCTCTTCTACTTCCTGTTTGGCTTCTGCCAGTCCGGCTACATCTTTAAATGTCACTTTGATGGATCCACCTTTCTCAAAGAGCTGTGCTTTCGATTTTCCTACATTGAATACGCCACCTGCTCCACCACTGGCACCACTGCCCATGCGGCGCATGAAGAATATCCACAAGGCAATCAGGAAGACAATAGGCAGCACATTCCAAAGTATTGCGCTGAAGTAGTCTTTCTTCTTATCATAGCTGACAGAACCGTCGAAATGTGTTTCTTCTTTTTCCTTTTGCAGGAAGTTATCCAGATTTTCGCGTGAAGGAGCTTCGGTGGTAATCATCGGATTCCGGCCTACACGTGTAGAATCTTGTTTGAATACAGCTCCTACGTACTGTGGCTTAATATAAATTTCAACTGTGTTGTCATCATAGCCAATCACTTTACTGACATACCCGTCACGTACGTATTGTTGGAATTCATCATAAGAGATGTTCTTGTTAACAGAACTGTTTCCGTTAGCGAAATACAGCCCTAAAAGCATCAGGGCGATAATCATATACATCCAGTTCAGATTGAACTTGGGCATATTTACTTTATTGTTGGTTTTCTTGCTGTTATTGTCCATACTGATAGATTAATCAATGTCGGGAATAGTAATTAGTTTGGCATCTGCCCACAGGTGCTCCAAATTATAAAAGTTTCTGGCCTCCGGCAGGAATACGTGTACTAATACGTCAGAAAAGTCCATAGCTACCCACTCTGCGTTTCGTTGTCCATCGATGGCAGAGGGTTTAGTGCCGGCACCTTTTCGGGTAAATTCTTTTATGGAATCTACGATGGCAACGACCTGGCTGGGGGAGTTCCCCTGACAGATTACAAAGTATTGGCATATCGTGTCGTCAATGTTTGTCAGATCTGCTATGACAATGTTTTTACCTTTTTTTTCTTGTATACCTTCGGTTATCTTTTCTATTAATACTTTCGTTTCGTTCATTTATAGGTTGAAATTAAATAATCAATGTTTAGTTTCTGTTTATAACAAGGAAGGGGCATTCTTTGTTTTCCTGTCATAAACGTGATATTTTTTACAAATATACGCTGATTTATTGTATCAAGGAAAGTTATATGCTAAATCTATTTCATTTTTTGTTTTTTTTTAGGGATGCATCTCTTTGGAATCCGGCGTATTAGATATTTTTTTGCAAAAAAAGAGCGAAAAGTATTTGTGATTAAAAAAAACTTTGTACCTTTGCAACCGCAAACGAGAAACAAAGAATGTGAATCGTTAAGCGACATTGGGCTATGGTGTAATGGTAACACTACAGATTCTGGTCCTGTCATTTCTGGTTCGAGTCCAGATAGCCCAACAAAGAGAGCGAAGTTTTTATATAAAACTTCGCTCTCTTTGTTGGTATTCTTTCCTATCTCTAATTTTCGTATATAAAAAAAGCGAATCAAAGCGGCTTATGCCTCCTGATTCGCTTTACATAGAACTAAAAATTATTTTCCTTTATTCTTCTTTGATTGATTCATCAATTACCTTTATCTTCTGCAATACCAATTCCAGATCAGCTTTGAGCTTTTCTACCTTACGATTAATTTCGGTCAAAAGGCTGTTTCCTTTTTTGGAAGAGGTAGTGAGGAAGCCCAAGTTGTTTTCATAGGTCTGGAGTTCGTTTTTCATGTTCTCGTACGTACGAACCAATTTTTCGCGTTCACGATAAATAGATTGCGAACCTCCACTTTGAATATTACCGATAGAAGATTTGAAATTACTCAGTTTCTTGTTCGATGCACTGATATTGAATCGGTCGAAAAGCTGGTCAATCAAACCGTGATATTGCTTATAAAGCTTATCTTTCTCTTTGAAAGGAACATGCCCGATATTATTCCATTCTTTCATCAATTCACGAACTTCTTTGCTTGCTTCATCAGCATCTGTTGTTTCGTCAATTGAGGTTAATTGGGCTATGATTGCTTTTTTCTTTTCCAGATTTTCTTGTTCTACAGAACGTTGGGAAGAGGTGGCTTTGCCCTTTTGTTCAAAGAAGTAATCACATGCAGTGATAAAACGTTTCCAAACTGCATCCGAATATTTTTTAGAAACAGGGCCGATTGTCTTCCATTCTTTTTGTAGTTTAGTCAAGACTTCGGCTGTTTCTTTCCAGTCGGTACTATCTTTCAGAGCTTCTGCCTTTTCACATAATGCTTTTTTCTTTTCCAGATTGGCATTCATACCCTCTTTCAGAGACTTGAAGAATTCTCCTTTTTTCTTGAAGAACTCGTCGCAAGCTTTACGGAAACGCTCAAAGATTTTCACGTTCATTTTCTGTGGAGCGAAACCGATTGTTTTCCATTTGTTTTGCAGGGCGATTACTTCTTGCGTCTTGGTTTCCCATGCAGCAAATGTTTTCAGTTGATCGAATTCGATTGCTTCTACTATTTCGCAAATAACTGTTTTCTGATCCAGATTATGCTGTTCGCTCTCTTTTAATGCTTCGAAATGTTGCTGATGACGACGATTGACAGCAGTAGAGGCAGCTTTGAAGCGGTTCCATATTTCGTCACGCAATTCTTTGGCAACCGGGCCGGTATCGCGGAACTCTTGATGTAGTTTCTGTAATTGATGGAAAGCGGAGACTACATCTTGTTCGTCGGCCAGTTTCTCTGCAGCTTCACAAAGGTGTGTCTTGATTTCCAGATTCTTCTTGAAATCATATTCCCTGAATTCATTATTCAGTTTTAGTATATCGTAGAACTTCTCAACATACAGTTGATAATTCTTCCACAACTCGTTTACTTTAGCCTGTGGTACCAGCTTTACTTCATTCCACTGTTGCTGTAGCTTTTTAAATTCATTGTAGGATTTATTGGCGTCATCGGGTGATTCCACCAGTTCTTTTAATTCTTCGATAATTGACAGCTTGACTTGAAGATTCTCTTCTTTCTGTTTTTCAATCTCAGCAGCCAAAGCACTTCTCTTCTCTTTGATGGCTGCCATTAAACTTTTGAATTCTTCTTCTACACCGTTAGGCTGTGCAATAAATTCATCTTCGGCACCACCATTTTCTACGAATAACTTTTTCGCAGCCTCGAGTTCGGCATTATGAATTTTATAGAAAGTCTGCTTTAAACCATCCAGCTCCTGTTTACTTGCATTTTCAGCATCTTGGGCAACTTCTTTTAATCGGGACAGCACTTCTTCTTTAGTGTTCAGTTTTGAACCTGATTCGGTTGATTTTTCAGCAATCGTTTCTTCAGCCGGAGTTTCTGTAATCTCTTCAGAAACCTCAACTGCTTTTTTTTCTTCTTCTAATTCCCCTTGTTTCAAAGGTTGGTTAGTGTCATGAGAGTCCATCATTGTATATTCGTTTTTAGGAAAACAGGATTTGTCCTTAAATCCATTAGGTCACAAATTAATGAAATAAAATGATTACTTCATACTATTTTCCTTTATTTTTTTTCATTATAGCTGTTTTTTACGATAATAACACCGTAATTCCCATGTACATCATCATACCAATGATGTCATTTGTAATGGCAATAAACGGCCCTGTAGCTATAGCAGGATCTATTTTCATCTTTTCCAGTGTCATTGGAACCAGAGTACCGAAGATGGAGGCAAACATCACTACTGAAAACAGGCTGATGGATACCGAATAAGTAACAGTGGCCGTTGCACCGAAACGAATGAAATTATAGGTATATACCAGTAAAGAGATGATTGTGGCATTAATCAATGCAACTACAGCTTCTTTGCTGACTTGTTTGAACGTGTTTTTAGCATCGAGAGAACTGTTTGCCAAGCCTTGTACGACAAGTGCCGATGACTGGGTTCCCACATTTCCACCCGTACCGCCAATTAACGGTATGTAAAGAGCCATTTCGGGATGTGCGGCAAAAGTAGAATCAAAATTACCTAATATCATAGAGTTACCTATGCCGCCAATCATACCGATTAATAGCCAGGGCAAGCGGGCTGTAGTCTGACGAAGTACATTGTCGTCCGTTTCTACATCCTGCGAGAGACCGGATGCCAATTGGTAATCGCGCTCCGATTGTTCACGAACCTCGTCCATGACGTCGTCGACGGTAATCTGTCCTACCAACCGGCCGATGCTGTCGAGAACCGGGATAGCAACCAAGTCATACTTTTCGATAATTTGTGCCACTTCATCGATAGGTGTGTCTACGTGTACGGAGATAGGGTCTTTCTGCATCACATGTTTAACTTTGGATACAGAGGGTGACGTAATCATCTTTTTCAGTGGAAATATTCCGCGAAGACGTTCGTCATCGTCTATCACATATACATAATAGATGTCATCAAGTTCTTCTGCCTGTTGACGCATTTCTTTCAGGCATTCGGGCATACTCCAGTTTTCGTTGACGGTCACCATTTCCGTACCCATCAAACCACCGGCGGTATTTTCGTCATATTTCAGCAGGTCGACAATGTCTCCTGCCTGTTCGATGTCTTCAATGTGCGAAAGTACCTCTTCCTGCTTGTCTTCATCCAGTTCGCGCATCAAATCTACGGCATCGTCCGTATCCATATAGTCAACGAAACGTTTGGCAATGGTTTCTGATGGCAGGATGTCAAGAAACTCTTTACGAACATCCTCGTCCATTTCTACAAGTACGTCCGCGGCAGTTTCATTATCAAGTAATCGATAGACGAAGCGGGCTTCTTCCGGATTCAATTCGTTACACAACTCCGCTATATCAGCAGGGTGCAGATCGATAAGAAGCTCTTTTACTTTATCGGCATCTTTTTCTCCGATAAGCTCTTTTACGTTGTCAATGTATTCTTCGTTCATAATTACATCCTTACCTGCTTCCTGTAAATCGAGGAAGTCACGTTTAGTATACTACGTTTGTTCAGTCCGATAATCCGGCTTCCCCATTGGGAATTTCTTTTTGAGAAGTTGCTTCTATCGGGGACTTCAGCGCTTGTTCCACCCGGTTTGTCAGGTCTATAAACTCCTGTACCGAGAGTTGTTCAGGGCGTTTGTTGAATAGAGCGTCTTCTGTCAACGGGCAATCTTTACCCAAGATCGGTTTGATGGAGTTTCGTAATGTCTTTCGACGCTGGTTGAAAGTAGTTTTCACTACCTGTTTGAATAGCTTCGGATCACAACCAAGGTCTTGTATCTCGTTGCGTGTCATTCGTATGACTGCACTCTTCACTTTTGGAGGTGGGTTGAACACATGTTCGCTTACAGTGAAAAGATACTCTACCCGATACCAGGCTTGTATCAGAACGCTGAGAATGCCATATGTTTTACTGCCCGGCCCGGCCGCAATGCGTTCGGCTACTTCCTTTTGGATCATTCCTGTACAGCAAGGAATCAGGTCTTTGTTATCCAACATTTTGAAAAATATCTGGCTGGATATATTATAAGGATAGTTTCCGGTTAATACGAACGGATTTCCGTCAAATAAACGTTGCAGGTTCATTTTCAGGAAGTCATCCTCAATGATGTTATCTTCCAGTGACGGATAGGCTTCTCGCAGATAGGCTACTGATTCATAATCGACCTCCACCACTTTTACCAACCGTTCTTTTTTGACAAGGAACTGAGTGAGCACACCCATTCCCGGCCCAACTTCCAGAATCGGCAGTTCGGGGAATGTATCTACTGTATCGGCAATGTCCTGTGCCACTTTCAGGTCTTTCAGGAAGTGTTGCCCGAGAAACTTTTTAGGCTTTACTAATTTCATTTATCAACTAAATAACTACTTTTGCAGCAGACAAAGGTAATTCTTTTAAATGAAGAATAAAGAATTAGGGATGAAGAAACTAATAAAAAAGGCACTGAAACTTATCTTACCATTGGTTTTGGGAGGCTTTATCTTATATTGGGTCTATCGTGACTTCGATTTTGTAAAAGCCGCGGAGGTTTTGCAACACGGCACAAACTGGTGGTGGATGGCTTTTTCACTTCTTTTCGGCATATCGGCACAAGTGTTTCGTGGTTGGCGTTGGCGTCAGACGCTGGAACCTTTGGGAGCGTTTCCCCGAAGAAGTGATTGCGTCAATGCCATTTTCATTTCGTATGCAGCCAGTTTGGTGGTGCCGCGGGTAGGGGAAGTGAGCCGGTGTGGGATACTTGCAAAATACGATGATGTTTCCTTTGCTAAATCTTTAGGTACTGTGGTAACCGAACGTCTGGTAGATACACTGACTATTCTTTTGATTACCGGTATCACGGTTTTGTTGCAAATGCCTGTATTTGTCACCTTTCTTGAACAAACCGGTACGAAGATTCCTTCATTGATGCATTTACTTACGTCTGTTTGGTTCTATATCATTCTGTTTTGTGGAATAGGAGTTGTTGTGCTATTTTATTATTTGATTCGTACCCTTTCTTTTTTCGAAAAAGTGAAAGGAGTTGTACTGAATGTTTGTGAAGGCATTATGTCACTGCGGAATGTGAAAAATCTTCCGCTTTTCCTGCTTTATAGTTTTTTGATTTGGCTCAGCTATTTTCTCCATTTTTATTTCACTTTCTATTGTTTTGCTTTTACGGCACATCTGGGACTTCTTGCTGCATTGGTCATGTTTGTCGGAGGAACATTTGCCGTAATTGTTCCTACTCCGAATGGAGCCGGTCCGTGGCATTTTGCAGTGATCACCATGATGATGCTTTATGGGGTAAATGCGACAGATGCCGGAATATTTGCATTGATCGTTCATGGCATTCAAACCTTATTGGTCGTTTTATTAGGCATTTACGGGTTGACGGCTATTTCCTTTCTCCGACGAAAATAATATTTGCTGATAACAATTGTGTTTCAGGAAATGCGCTTTGCTGACTTAAAACAATATGTGTGTTATTGCTATACATATTTAATCTGTAAATCCGGTTTTTGAACTTTTTTTATTTGAATTTCTTCCGGTAATTCTTTCTTTTCCATTCTTTTTAGTAGCTTTGACCTTTAGAAATTGATTTAAAACCTATAAATAATTCATTTATGAGCACAATTCTTGATTTAGCTCCACAAAATGTATGGAAGCACTTCTATTCTTTGACGCAGATTCCGCGTCCGTCGGGACATATGGAAAAAATTACCGGGTTTCTGGTAAATTTCGGTAAAGGTCTCGGCTTGGAAACCTTTGTAGATGAAGCCGGCAATGTGATTATCCGTAAACCTGCCACTCCGGGGATGGAAAATAGAAAAGGAGTAATCCTTCAGGCACATATGGATATGGTACCACAGAAAAACAATGATACTGTTCACGATTTTGAGAAAGATCCGATTGAAACTTATATAGATGGTGAATGGGTGAAAGCTAAAGGTACTACACTTGGAGCCGATAATGGTTTGGGAGTAGCTGCTATCATGGCTGTTCTTGAAGATCAGAATCTGAAACACGGACCGTTGGAAGCTTTGATTACAAAGGATGAAGAAACAGGTATGTTTGGTGCTTTTGGTCTGAAACCGGGTACTGTGAATGGAGAAATACTGCTTAATCTCGATTCTGAAGACGAAGGTGAACTTTATATCGGCTGTGCCGGTGGTATGGACGTTACCGCATCTCTTGAGTATAAGGAAGTGGCTCCGGAAGATGGTGATATTGCCATTAAGGTAAGTTTAAAAGGTCTTCGTGGCGGTCATTCCGGACTGGAAATCAATCAGGGACGTGCCAATGCCAACAAATTACTGGTACGTTTTGTGCGTGAAGCTGTAGCAAGTTATGAAGCTCGCCTGGCAACTTGGGAAGGTGGAAATATGCGGAATGCCATTCCTCGTGAAGCCCATGCAGTAGTAACTATCCCCGCTGAAAATGAAGAAGAACTATTGGGTTTAGTGAAGTATTGCGAAGATATTTTCAATGAAGAGTATAAAGCAATCGAAACTCCTATCAGCTTCACTGCCGAGCGGGTAGAACTGCCTGCAGGAGAAGTACCTGAAGAGATTCAGGATAATCTGATCGATGCTATTTTTGCTTGTCAGAATGGTGTGATGCGAATGATTCCTACAATTCCCGATACAGTAGAAACCTCTTCAAATCTGGCAATCATTAATATTGGTGGTGGAAAAGCTTCTTTCAAGATTCTGGCACGTAGTTCCAGCGACAGCATGAAAGAATGTCTGACTACCAGCCTTGAATGTTGCTTTTCTATGGCGGGTATGAAAGTGGAGATGACGGGAGGATATTCCGGATGGCAACCCGACATCGATTCTCCGATTCTGCATGCAATGAAAGAATCTTATAAAAAGCAGTTTGGTACAGAGCCGGAAGTGAAAGTTATTCATGCCGGGTTGGAATGCGGTATCATTGGGGCTATTATTCCTGGACTGGATATGATTTCATTTGGTCCTACACTGCGTTCACCGCACTCTCCTGATGAAAGAGCCTTGATTCCGACTGTGCAGAAATTCTATGATTTTCTGGTTGCTACGTTAGAACAGACACCGATTAAATAAAGGTTCATCAGCGAATATACGAATGAGGGGCAAGCGTTACAAGCGTTTGCCTCTCTTCTTTTTTAAGGCTCTCTTTTTGTTTTCCTGTTTCATGACGACTTGTCATCCAAATGCAGAATTGTCAATGGCAACCTGCCTTTCTGACTTTATTTATGTCCGGTTTTGTCATATGATTGCCAATAGAAACCAATTTTCTTGATATACATCAAGAAATATGTTTTAAAACATATTTTTCTTCCCTTTTTGAGTACAACGTATCTATTTAGGCCTTATTTTTGTGCTGTAAAACATAAGAATTAGGATAACATAGTTTTTAGGTAACAGTTTTTTTAGGTAAAAAGATTATGAAGATTGTAAGAAGTTTATTAAAGAATTTGGCAAATGCCAATCCTAACATCTGGGGATATGTAACGCTTTAAGCGTTCTCCCCTTTAGGTTTTCGATGTGTGTTTATTAATTAAGGTAATTATTATTAGTATTTGAAGCAATGAAAAAAGTAGTAATGCATCTGCTGGAAAGATGTTTAAGAGAAGCCGGCAGAAATGAAATGATGAAGTGGGGATACACTAAATAAAAGTGTTCCCCACTTTTTTATTGGGGAGTTACTTCACCCATTGGCCCATGAGGTGCATTGCCCAAGACGAGAATTCGTTTCACCTCGGATTTTTTCCATTGAATAATCATGCGGCAATCGCCAGCATATACTTCAAGAAGGTTCCTACAAAAAATCATTTCGATCTTCCATCTTCCACCCGTATCTTCCATCGTCTTTCAAATGTTAAGATGCTGATATACAATACTGAGAAGCGTATTGATTAACCGGATAGTCTGTTTAGAGCATTTTGTTTTCCTTTGCTGTTTAGTCCGAAATGCTCCGTTCTTTGTCCCATCCCCGCCACCCGGGATCGGGTATGCGGACCGGGATAAATAAACGGAGATTCATTATAATAAATTTGGATACAAGGTTTTAAGAGTAGGGACGGATACAGCTGTTTAGTTCGTGATCCTTCAAGAAAAATCAGAATTTTAATGTTTTTATTGATTGTGGTAAAAATAGATCTGAGTAGTTACAAGTATTTGACTTTACGTTAAAAGACCTTAATTTTACTCTTGCTGGTTATGGAAATATGCCCGATCTGTTCTCTTTTTTTATAAGAAAAAGAACAGATCTTTAAACTTTATTTTGTTACTTTGTTAATTATGTATTGATACTTAAACTTTTAAGATATGAAGATTAGACTGATTTGTATTATCGTGTTACTTTCTATGGGAATGATGTCATGGACACATGCCCAATCATACGATAAGTTATGGAAGCAAGTGGAGCAGGCCCAACAGAAAAGCTTGCCCGAGACTATCGTCCGGTTGACCGGTGAAATTTATAAGAAAGCTGAAATTGAGAAGAACTCTCCTCAAATGCTGAAAGCCTATGTCTGGCAGATGAGATTCAGGGAAGAGATCACTCCGGATAGTTTCTATGTGTCGTTGAACGGATTAGAGCAGTGGGTGAAAACTACAGATAAGCCACTGGACCGTGCGGTTCTGCATTCGCTTATCGGCAGTATGTATGCCGATTATGCTTCTCAAAATCGTTGGAAACTAAACCGCCGTACAGATTTGGAGGAAGTGACTCCCTCAAATGATATTCGGGAGTGGAGTAAAAATCAGTTTGTAACGAAAGTGATGTCAGAAACAGCCGTAACGTTTCAGGATTCCCTGTTACTGCTCGATACTTCATCCCGAAGTTACATTCCTTTTGTCGAGCTGGGGGTAACAAGTGATTATTATCATCATGATATGTATCATCTTTTAGCTTCCCGTGCCATTGCTTCATTAGAGAGTTTATCCGGGTTGGGCAGTGATTCTCTGATAAATGCACGTATCGAAGGGATTTATCGACACATGATGGATTCATATCGCCGGACCGATAATCCGGACGCTCTGTTGCTTACTAACTTGGATTATCTGCAGTGGAAAAGGCGCACCGATCCCGGTTTTCGTCCTTATCATGCTCCCGAAGGTAGAATCGGGCTGACGCAAGATCCTTATCTGGCAGCATTGAATAAACTGATTGCCGAGAACCAGTCACGTGACATTTGTGCCGAGGTTTATTTACTTAAGGCCCAGGAGGCAGTGAACGCCGGCGTACCTGCTTCTGGATTGCAATTGTGTGATGAGGCCATTTCCTGCTATCCGGCTTATCACCGTATTAATGCCTTGAAAGAGCTGAAGCAGGATATCCTGAGCCCGGATTTTACAGTGCAGACCCCGTCAGCGGTTTATCCCGGTGAGGAATTCGACTTGAAAGTCAGTTTTAAGAATCTGAAGAGTTTCGCTGTTCAGTTGTATGCGATCAATTTGCCGGCTCGCCCCAATGCAGTGGAAGTACCTGATGAAACATTCTTAAAGAAACATGGGCGCTTGCTTTCGTCGGTGCATTATGTCCTTTTCCCATCTGGTGACTATAAAATGCAAGACTCTATATTTCATATGAAAGCTCCTGAAACAGGCCTCTATGCCCTCCGTATTGTTCCGGATGCTGAGGTTCGTTCTAATTCTGCGAAGTTTCTGTCTTCCACTCGCTTCAAAGTGCTGACCCGCTCTTTGCCTTCCAAGCTAAGTGAGGTAGCTGTACTCGATGATATGAGTGGGAAGCCTATAGAGGGGGTTCTACTTTCAGTCTTCGACCGACAGAACAAACAGCTTCTGACCGCTACCACTAATGCTGAGGGGAAAGCACAGTTTGCTTCATCAGGAGAGTACAGATACCTGACGGCTGCCAAAGGAGCCGATACGGCTATGCCTCAAATCTATTTATGGGGTGGGAATTATAACTTTACAGATGATACAAAGCCGGTTTCTGCCGTAACTTTGCTTACCGATCGTTCTCTTTACCGCCCGGGACAGACTGTCTATGTGAAAGGGATTGCTTATGAACAGTATCCGGATTCTGCCCATGTGCTTGCCGGGCGAGAATATACACTGACACTTACAGATGCCAATGGGCAGGAAGTGGGTACAAAGAAGTTGCGTACCAGTGATTTCGGCTCTTTTACCGCTGAATTCGTATTACCATCCGTTTGTTTGAACGGCACTTTCAGCCTGAATACCCAAAATGGTTTCCGTACCATTCAGGTTGAAGATTATAAACGTCCTACATTTGACATTACATTTGAGCCGGTGACTGAAAGTTATCGTTTAGGAGACCGTGTCGAATTGAAAGGGAATGTGAAGACTTTCAGCGGTGTGCCTTTACAGGATATTCCGGTTACTTATACCATAACCCGCTCCCTTTGTTCTTGGCGGATGTGGGGAGTGAACCCCGTCATATTGGCTTCTGACACCGTGCGTCTGGGGGCAGATGGAAATTTTGAGCTCCCTGTTGACCTAAAACCCGATACTTCAGGCTCCGACCTTGACGATGGTGATGACACTTCTTCCTATTATGACTATAAAGTACAGGTTTCGGTCACGAATGTTGCGGGCGAAACGCAGACTTCGGAAATCAGCCTGCGGGCCGGAAAGACTTCCTTGCTGCTATTTGCCGATATAAACGGACTTATCTGTAAAGACGATTCCATAAAAGCTACTTTTCAGGTAAATAATCTGGAACGTAAACCGGTTGCCGTCGAAGGCAGTTATCAATTGTTCTCTATTTCAGATTATGAGGAATCCAAAGCTGTGAAAGATCAGAAAGTTTCTGCTCAGGCAATCCTTTCAGGTTCGTTCAGATCCAATGAAGAGACGTTATTGTCCGACTGGAAAACACTACCTTCCGGTGCTTATAAACTTGTGGCTTCTGTGACAGATACCCAGGGACGTAAATCAGAAACGGAAAAGGTTGTGATCCTTTTCGCTTTGAATGATAAACGTCCACCGGTGTCCATGCCTTTATGGTATTATGAGGTAAATACCCGGTTTGATGCAGAACATCCTGCACTGTTCTACTTTGGAACTTCCGAAAAGGATGCTTATGTACTTATGGATGTATTCAGTGGTAACAAGCATCTGGAGAGCAAACTTCTTCATTTGTCCGATTCGCTTGTCCGTTTTGAGTATCCTTATCGGGAAGCTTATGGAAATGGTTTGGGCATTACTTTTGCATTTGTTCGTAAAGGAATAGTTTACGAACAGGAAGTAAGTCTGACAAAGCGTTTGCCCGATTATACTTTGAATATACGCTGGGATGTATTCCGTGACAAATTACGTCCCGGACAGGAAGAGGAATGGAAGCTGACGATTCGGAATCCACAAGGATCACCGGTTTTGGCCGAGATGTTGGCTACCATGTACGATGCTTCACTGGATAAAATCTGGAAAGCTGACCAGTCTCTGCAGCTATATTATCATCTTTCCGTTCCTGTTTCCCATTGGAGGAGGGACTATGCAGATTCGAACCATTTCTATTTTGGTTTCCGTCAGCGTAGTTTGAAAGTACCTTCGTTCAGTTACGATCATTTTGTATTACCTCCTGTCGGATATGCTGTTGCCGAGGTGTTGTCGATAACCAATGACGCCGCTCCGGTTACCCGCTATGCTCGTATGCGTGGAATGGGAGCTATGAAACAACAAATGAAAAGCGAGGTCGCAGACGATGTCCTTTTTGAATCCGAGTTGATTTCTGTTTCACAAGATGCGGGGGCTGTAAATCAGGCAGACCATCCGGCTGTGAATGGGGCTGCAGATATAGAGTTACGTACCAACTTTGCTGAAACAGCTTTTTTCTATCCGCAACTTCATACCAATGCTCAGGGTGAGGTCAGCTTCTCTTTCCGTATGCCGCAAAGCCTTACGACCTGGAATTTCCGTGGTTATGCCCACACACAGAATATGATGACGGGTCAGATAAATGCTACTGCTGTTACCAGTAAAGAGTTTATGCTTACCCCAAATCTGCCGCGGTTTGTCCGAGTGGGAGACCATACTTCCATCGCTGCTTCTGTCAGCAATCTCACAGGTAAAAGCATGTCGGGTACAGTGAAACTTGTGCTTTTCAATCCTATGACGGATCAGGTGATATCTACCCAGCAAAAGAAATTTAATGCCGGGCCCGGACAGACTGTCGGGGTGGATTTCCTGTTTACGGTTACTGATAAATATGAAGTTCTGGGATGCCGGATGATAGCCGAAGGAGGCAATTTCAGCGATGGTGAACAACACCTGCTTCCGGTTCTCAGCAATAAAGAGAATCTGACAGAGACCTTGCCTATGCCTGTCCGTGGTGAACAAACGCGTACTTTCTCTTTAGCAGACCTTTTCAATCATCATAGCAAGACTGCAACCAACCGGCGTTTAACCGTTGAGTTTACTGCCAATCCGGCTTGGTATGCCGTACAAGCATTGCCAGCGTTGTCGCAACCCAGAAATGATGATGCCATTTCATGGGCTACTTCCTGGTATGCCAACACAATGGCCTCTTACATAATGAATGCCCAACCACGTATTCGAGCTATTTTTGACAGTTGGAAACTCGGGGGAGGCACCAAAGAAACTTTCCTGAGTAATTTGGAAAAGAATCAGGAAGTGAAGAATATCCTTCTTTCCGAATCTCCCTGGGTGATGGAAGCTACCTCGGAAAGCGAACAAAAAGAACGCATTGCCACTCTATTCGATTTGAATAATATCCGTAATAATAATGCAGCAGCCTTACTGAAACTACAGGAACTCCAATTACCTGATGGTTCGTGGAGTTGGTATAAAGGAATGGACGGTAGTCTTTTTGTTACCGATTTTATTGTGGAGCAGAATGCACGTATAGCCCTGCTTACAGGAAAACCACTGGAAGGCGCAGCCTTGAATATGCAACGGTCGGCTTTCAACTATCTTCATAAAGAGGCCTTACAGGAATATCGTTCTATTCGTGAAGCCGAAAAAAACGGCAGTAAATCACAAGGAATTTCACGAAGTGCATTAAAGTATCTCTATCTGGTTGCTATTTCTGACGAAAAAGTGCCGGTATCCATGAAAGAAGCATATACCTATTTCCTTTCAAGAGTTGCTCCGTCATTGTCTCAGCAGTCTGTAACCGAAAAAGCTTGGTCGGCCATTATCTTGCAGAAAGTAGGCAAGGTGAAAGAGGCTCAGGAGTTTATGGCATCCCTTAAAGAATATCTCACTCGGACAGATGACCAGGGTATGTTTTTTGATACAGCCGACAGTCCATATACTTGGAATAACCTGAAAGTACCTGCCCATGTGGATGTAATGGAAGCTTTTGAACGAGTGGGAGAGGATGCACAGGTTGTTGAAGAAATGAAAATGTGGCTTTTAAAGCAGAAACAGACCCAGCAATGGGATTCTCCGGTAGCTACTGCAGATGCTGTTTATGCTCTGCTTTACAATGGAACTAATTTACTGGATAATCAAGGAGATGTCCGTATTGTTCTTGGCAATGAAGTGTTGGAAACGGTAAGTCCTGCCAAAACGATTGTTCCGGGATTGGGCTATGTTCGGAGGACTTTTACGGACAGAAAGACCGTAGATGCCGCTGAGATTATTGTTGAAAAACGAGATCCGGGTATTGCCTGGGGAGCAGTATATGCACAGTTCGAAGAGAGTCTTGATAAAGTAGTTCGCCAAGGGAGCGGTCTGGATGTAGATAAGAAATTATATGTGGAAACGATTGCTCATAACAATCGTCAGTTGCAACCGATTATTGGTAAGACTCAGTTAAAGGTTGGTGATAAAGTGGTAGTCCGTCTGACTGTCCGTCTTGATCGTACGATGGATTTTATACAGTTGAAAGACCAGCGTGCTGCCTGTCTCGAACCGATTGAAGTCCTGTCCGGATATCGCAATGTTGGTGATGTCGGTTGTTATGTAGCAGTAAAAGATGCTTCAACTGATTTCTTTTTCGATACCTTAAATAAAGGAACTTATGTTTTAGAGTATAGTTACCGTGTCGATCGTGCAGGAAGTTACGAAACAGGAATTGCTACTATTCAGAGTGCCTATGCACCCGAATATGCAGCCCACTCAGCTTCTGCCCGTTACGAAGTTTCTCAGTAAATAGAACTCTATATTTTTAAAATGCAGATGCTTGGATTATGTAAGTATCTGCATTTCTTTTTTTTGTTTTTAGTTTATAATATTTGAATTACATTGTAATATTTTTCATTAAAATGGTTTTTGTTACAAAGAAAACTTATCTTTGCAGAATGTGATTGTTAAACTTTTAATTTATTATTTATGAAAACAAAAATCTTATTTACTATTCTAACAGTGCTCTGTTTCTCCGCTTTAGCAGGAGTTGTGTTTCTTAAATCCGTAGATAATAAAAAGAACGCCAAAGATATTGCATTGGCGAATGTTGAATCTCTTGCCAATGCTGAAGGCGATGGTATAGGGAATGAGGATAATCCATCAGCTACGATAAAAAAGTGTGTAAGCTCCAGTGAATTTACAAAAGATGATACTACGGGAGAATATTATTTGGTGTGTAATTCAGGAACTACCGAAAGTGTTATTTACCGTTGTCCATCTGGTACTACCGAAGGCCACAAAGATTGGATATATAGTTTTCTTTATTGTACGAGATAGTTAACTAATAAATGTTAGAATGATGGTTTTAAAAAATAAATGGAAGAATAGGTTTATTTTAATCCTTTTCATGGTCGGATTTGTTTTTTTTGCTTGTAAAGAAGAGACGGATCTTTACTTTAATGGTGATATAACAGTTATCAAATCGTTTGATAACGATACTTTGTTGTCTCCGGTAAAAGTAGAGCTTGAAGATATTTATGATGGTTCAGTATTAGCGTATGACTCATTATTGTTTTTTACTTCGCATAAATATAGTGATTGCTGGATGTATGTATTTTGTGTGAATAGTGGCAAACATATCGCTTCTTTATGTCCCAAAGGGCAAGGGCCAAATGACTATTTATCTTTTAAAAACTCTCAGCAGTTTGTAAGGGAGAACGGCGAATTGAAGTTATGGGTCAGAGATAATACTAAATCAGCTAGGTTGCTGAATATTACAAAGTCTATAGAAACAGGAGTCACTGTTTGCGATACCATTATTCCCATGGATTGGAATAAATATTTTGTTTATCCTGCTACTACCCTGTTCTTTTTGAAAGATGGATATATATTAGGGCAAAATCAGTGTGAAGAACAGTATTCCAAAGGTAAAGAGTATATTCCGCGCAAATTTTATTTGTATAAAGATTCTTTAGAGAATAAAGTGAAGGAATATAAGTTGTTCAACCGACCGGTTATTTTGAAGGATGATAAATATGATGTTCTGAGTGGCATGTTTTACGCTAATCATAGTTATATACATCCGGATCAGACTAAAGTGGCCATTGCCATGCAGCGGGTTGCCCAGATAACCATATTAGATGTGAAGTCAGGAAAACAAGTCGGGTACAGGATGGATGATACGCTTGACTTCAGTGATATAGAACAAAATCTTGAGTGCATACGCTATTACTATACAAGTGCGGCTGTGAATTCACGATATATATTTGCCCTTTATATTGATCAGGCAGAAATGGGAGGTAAGTATCCTTTTAAATCAAAGACTGTCCATGTCTTCGATTGGGAAGGGCGGCCTGTATATAAGATACAGTTGGATAAGGCGGCCTCTTGGATCACTTTAAATCCTCAAAATGATATCTTGTACGCTCAGGACAAAGAAGATACGATTTGGGCTTATGACGTTTCTTGGCTTGGTAAACGAAGTCGTTGATGGGAAAGCTCGGTATTTTAAGTTTAGTTCTTTGCGTCATTGGTTTACTATCCTGTGGTAAAAAGAAAAACGTGCATACGGACTTTGAAGCTTTTATCGGGAAAGAAATTGTTTTTCCCGATAAAAGCTTCAAAGTGATTGGTAATAAGGTTTTTAAAGACCGGTTTTTATTGATATCTTATGTTGATTCCGGAAATTGTACACCTTGTGCTTTAGGTAAGATGCAGTATATGAAAACCAATAAGCGTCAGTTACTGGACGCACATACAGGAATTCTTATGGTTGTACACGAAAAAGATACTTTTGTTGTTAATGAAGTGTTCCGGCAGATGCATGTTAGTTATCCGGTCTTTTTCGATTCATTGGGATGTTTTAAGAAAGAAAATGGAATATTTGATAGCCCTTTGTATCAAGATTTCGTTATAGACCAGTCAAATAAAGTAATATGGTTGGGAAATCCTTTGCGTAATAAGCAGTCATGGCAACAATACGAGAAAATGATATCTATTATAATGGATAGTAGTAGATAGTTGTTTTAAGAGCGTATACTAAAAAGAACGTCACTATGTCCTGTGCTTAAAAATATGTAATCAGTGGCAGATTCTCGACGAAAACTCCTATTTTTGTACTTTAAACAACTAACAATAATAAAATAGGAACGAATGAAACGTAGTTTACTCTTCATATTTACTTTACTTACTATTACTTTATCGGCTGTAGCTCAACCTCGTATCTCTTCTAATAAGGAGACCCATCATTTCGGACAGATTGAATGGAAGCGTCCGGTTTCTGTAGAGTATACTATTACCAATACTGGTGATAAACCTTTGGTACTGACTAATGTTACTACCTCTTGTGCCTGTTCGGTTGCTAACTGGACGAAAACTCCGATTGCTCCCGGAGAAAAAGGAACGGTTAGTGCTACGTTTGATGCAAAAGCGTTGGGGCATTTCAATAAATCGATCGGCATTTACAGCAATGCGCAGCCTGGTTTGGTTTATCTGAACTTCGATGGAGAGGTGGTTCAGGAGATCAAGGATTTTACTAAAACCCATCCCTATGCAATCGGACAAATCCGGATTGACCGTACAGATATAGATTTTCCTGATGTACACAGCGGAGAGAAACCGGTCATTACATTGGGGGTAGTCAATCTTTCCGATCGTCCATACGAACCTGTATTGATGCATCTTCCGCCTTATCTGAAAATGGAAACTAATCCTACCGTCCTTTTGAAAGGTAAGAAAGGAACCATTACCCTGACACTTGATACCAAACAACTGATGGATTTAGGTTTGACTCAGTCTTCTGTTTATCTGGCTCGCTTTGCCGGTGATAAAGTGAGTGAGGAAAATGAAATCCCCGTGTCAGCAATACTTCTTCCTGACTTTTCAGGAATGACCGAGCAAGATAAAGCTTTAGCTCCTGCTATTCGTCTGTCCGAATCCAAGATTGATTTAAGCCGGGTTTTGGTTAAGAAAAACAAAGCCCGACATGACATTGTTATCACTAACACAGGTAAGTCTCCTTTGCAGATCAGTAAACTGCAAGTATTCAATCCTGCGGTAGGTGTTGCTTTGAAGAAAACTATACTGCAGCCGGGCGAAAGTACCCGCCTGAGAGTGACTGTCTTGAAAAAGAACCTTGGAAAGAAGAAGAGACACTTGCGAATTCTGATGATCACCAATGATCCGGTACAGCCGAAAGTGGAGATCGATGTAAAAGCTACGAGTAACGAATCACATAATTAATATCTGCCATGGAACATCCTGAAAATAACGAAGCATATAAAGGTTTGGTTGTGAATGCAGGCATTGAACAACCGTCATCTGTAAATCCCTATCTGAAGCGAAAAGTAAAAAAACGCCAGTTGTCGGTTAATGAGTTTGTGGAGGGCATTGTCAAAGGGGATGTGACGATTCTGAGCCAGGCTGTAACTTTAGTGGAAAGTGTGCGTCCCGAACATCAGGCTACCGCACAGGAGGTCATTGAAAGATGTCTGCCTTATTCCGGTAATTCGATTCGTGTAGGCATCAGTGGTGTGCCGGGAGCCGGTAAAAGTACTTCGATTGATGTCTTTGGATTACACGTTCTTGAAAAAGGAGGTAAGTTAGCTGTTTTAGCTATTGATCCGAGTAGTGAACGCAGCAAAGGAAGTATTTTGGGTGATAAAACCCGTATGGAGCAGCTTTCTGTACATCCTAAATCATTTATACGCCCCAGTCCCTCTGCCGGTTCGTTGGGAGGAGTGGCCCGTAAGACTCGTGAAACGATTATTCTATGTGAAGCTGCAGGGTTCGATAAGATCTTTGTGGAGACTGTAGGAGTGGGACAAAGTGAGACCGCAGTTCATTCAATGGTCGATTTTTTTCTGTTGATTCAGTTGGCCGGTACGGGAGATGAACTACAGGGTATCAAAAGAGGGATTATGGAGATGGCTGACGGTATTGTGATAAATAAAGCTGATGGCAATAACATTGACAAAGCCAAGTTGGCGGCTGCGCAATTCCGTAATGCTTTACATCTTTTCCCGGCTCCGGATTCCGGATGGACACCGCGTGTACTTACTTATTCGGGATTCTATAATCTTGGAGTAAAGGAAATATGGGATATGGTGTACGAGTACATCGATTTTGTGAAAGGTAATGGCTATTTTGAATATCGTCGTAACGAACAAAGCAAATACTGGATGTATGAGAGCATCAATGAACAGTTACGTGACAGCTTTTATCACAATGCCAAGATTGAATCGATGTTGCAAGAAAAGGAGCAACAGGTGCTCAAGGGAAATCTCACCTCTTTTGTTGCTGCCAAGAGCTTACTCGATACTTATTTCGAAGATCTGAAATAACGATGAAGAGGTGTCAAAATTCGTATTCACCACAGATTACACAGATAATTATTATTGGTTGTCAGTAGATTAAAATCATTTTGTGTAAATCTGTGTAATCTGTGGTGAGTTATGACACACCTTCCAAATCTGCCTTCGATTTACTTTGAGTCACAAAGTAGACTCCAAGAAATACCAATGCAATCGCAACTCCTTTTTCCCAGCCGAAGCTTCCGATTCCCATTAAGATCGCCGCTATGGAAGCAACAATGGGTTGCACATAGTTATACATACTTACTACTGTAGGGCGCATCAGTTTTTGTGCAGTCATGATGCAGATGTAAGCAATGAAGCTTCCGCATAGTACCACATAAAGTACCTGATAAATGGCAGCGGTCGAAATACTGTTCCACTCGATGCCCGCTATATCCTGATAAGAAAAAGGGATATAGCATATAGATGCATAAATAAACATCCACTTATTAATTGTGATGGCCGAATAGCGTTGGGATAATCCTTTGAATACGGTCAGGTAGATAGAGAAGCTGAGTTGGGCAATCATACAAAGTAAGTCTCCCCAGATGCTTCCTCCTCCTGCACTTGTCGCCTGACTGCTTAAAATCAAGATCAATGCTCCCATTGCTCCAATGAAAATTCCCAATACCTTTTTGTTTGTAACCGGTTCTTTCAGATAGATAGCTGCCACAATCATGGTGATGATAGGTGAAGTCGTTGTTACGATAGATGCGTCTATCGGAGAAGTGAGAGACAGGCCGAATATAAATATTCCCTGATTGAAAACAAGGGCGAACAGAGAAGCGAAGAAAATTTTCAGCATGTCACGGTGCCCTACCTGCTCTTGTTTACAGAAAGCGGAAAGTATCCAGAAAGCTGCTGCCGCCCCTACCATGCGAAAGGTGGTTACCGAAAGTGCCGAGAACTCTGTCAATGCCGATTTGCCGATAGGGGACATTAATCCCCACATCACGTTGGCCGTAAATGCCAGTGCATGTCCTTTCAGATTCTTATCAATCTCCATACCGAATGTTACCTTTATTGAAAACTGATGCAAAAGTAACTAATTTATCGTTTGAATTTTCTATATTTGTTTAATTTAAATGCAACCATTTATGGAACTATCAGCCAATTATATCAAACGAATTGAAATAAACGGATTATGGGACCGGTTCAACATAGTCTGGGACCTTCGTCCGGATGTCAATATACTATCCGGTATCAATGGAGTAGGAAAAACTACTATCCTGAATCGATCGGTCGGTTATCTTGAACAGTTATCAGGCGAAGTAAAGAGCGATGAAAAAAACGGGGTACGTGTCTTTTTTGATAATCCGGAAGCTACTTACATTCCGTATGACGTGATCCGCAGTTACGATCGTCCGCTTATTATGGGAGACTTCACAGCCCGTATGGCAGATAAGAATGTGAAATCCGAGCTCGACTGGCAACTTTACCTGTTACAGCGCCGCTACCTTGACTACCAGGTCAATATCGGCAATAAGATGATCGATCTGCTGAGTAGTAATAACGAAGAAGAGCGCGGCAAAGCAGCTACTCTTTCAGTAGCCAAGCGCCGTTTTCAAGACATGGTCGATGAACTGTTCAGCTATACCCGTAAAAAAATAGACCGTAAACGCAATGATATTGCTTTTTATCAGGATGGTGAACTTCTGTTTCCTTATAAGCTTTCTTCCGGTGAGAAACAGATGTTGGTGATCCTGCTTACCGTACTTGTACAGGACAATGCCCATTGCGTTTTGTTTATGGACGAACCCGAAGCTTCATTGCACATCGAATGGCAGCAAAGATTGATTGCGATGATCCGTGAACTGAATCCGAATGTACAGATTATACTTACCACTCATTCGCCTGCAGTCATCATGGAGGGATGGCTCGATGCAGTAACCGAAGTCAGTGATATTGCAACCAGTTATAAATAGCATTTAACCAAAACACGACCTATGGCAATTAGTCTTAAAGATAATCTGACCTCTTCCTACTTCAGTGCAGCCCATAAGCTGTACTCTAAAAAGGCACGCCGCCGAATCGTTGCTTATGTTGAGAGTTATGATGATGTAGCTTTCTGGCGTACCCTGCTTGAAGAGTTTGAGGACGAAGAACATTATTTTCAAGTGATGCTTCCTTCCGCAACATCGTTGGCCAAAGGCAAGAAGATGGTGTTGATGAATACTCTCAATACCGCTGAGCTCGGGAAAAGCCTGATTGCTTGCGTAGATAGTGACTATGACTTTCTGTTGCAGGGAGCTACCTCCACCTCGCGTAAGATTAACCGTAACAAATATATTTTTCAAACCTATGCCTATGCCATTGAGAACTATCATTGTTACGCCGACAGCTTGCATGAGGTTTGTGTACAGGCAACTTTGAATGACCGTCACCTCATTGATTTCAACGAGTTTATGAAGCGATACTCCCGGATCGTTTATCCGCTTTTCCTATGGTCTGTCTGGTTTTATCGCCGCCATGATACTTATACGTTTTCCATGAGTGAGTTTAATGGCTGTGTTCGCTTGCACGATGTTAGCCTGAGACATCCGGAACGTTCTCTGGAAGTGGTGAGACGTTCGGTTACAGCTAAGTTGTCCGAATTGTCTACACGCTTTCCGCAGGGGCTCGAAGAGATTGACAGATTATCGGCCGAACTTGAAAGGCTCGGAGTACTTCCTGATACTACTTATTTGTTTGTTCAAGGGCATCATATTATGGATAATGTAGTGATGAAAGTGCTGACTCCCGTCTGTACGGCTTTAAGGCGCGAGCGTGAACAGGAAATCAAGAAGTTGGCAGAACACAATGAACAATTTCATAACGAACTGACTTGTTATCAGAACAGTCAGGTGAATGTGGAAGTAATGCTCCGCAAAAACAGTGCATACAAAGATTTATACCTCTATCAATGGTTGAAAGAAGATATTAAAGAGTTTTTATATGGAACAAATAACCGAAAAGATAAATAACCTATTCGTTTCCTGGGGATTTAACAGCAATGAAGTAGGTCCTATTATAACACTGATACTGATTATCGGTGTTGCCTTTCTGGCTGACCTTATTTGCCGTCATATCCTTTTGAAAGTGGTTGCTAAATTAGTGAAAAAGACCAAGGCAACCTGGGATGATATTGTATTCGACCGTAAAGTACTGATTTATCTCAGTCATCTTGTCCCCCCCATTATTATTTATGTGTTGATTCCTTTGGCAATTCCAAATGTAAGTGCCCTCGATTTTATTCGTCGTATCTGCATGATTTATATCATTGCGGTTTTTCTACGTTTTATCAGCGCATTTCTATCGGCTGTTTATCATGTATACAGTGAGCGAGAGCAGTTTCGTGATCGACCATTGAAAGGTTTGTTGCAAACAGCGCAAGTGATACTATTTTTCATTGGAGGAATTGTTGTTATCAGTGTATTGATAGATAAATCTCCGATGGTGCTACTCACCGGGCTTGGTGCTTCGGCTGCCATCCTGATGTTGGTGTTTAAAGACAGTATCATGGGATTTGTGTCCGGCATCCAACTTTCTGCAAATAATATGTTGAAAGTAGGTGACTGGATTGCTATGCCCAAATACGGAGCCGACGGTACGGTGATTGAAGTGACGCTCAATACAGTGAAGGTGCGCAATTGGGACAATACCATCACTACCATTCCTCCCTATCTGCTGGTCAGTGATTCTTTTCAGAATTGGCGGGGTATGCAGGAGTCCGGTGGGCGGCGTGTGAAGCGTTCTATCAATATCGATATGAACAGTGTCAGATTCTGTACCCCCGAAATGCTGGCTAAATATAAGAAAATCCAATTGTTGACCGATTATGTGGAGCAGACCGAGAAGGTGGTGAAAGAGTATAATAAAGAACATCACATAGACAACTCTATTTTGGTCAATGGGCGACGCCAGACCAATCTTGGCGTGTTTCGCGCCTATTTGACGAACTACCTGAGAAGTCTTCCCGACGTGAATAAAAATCTCACTTGCATGGTACGCTATCTTCAGCCCACCGAACAAGGTATTCCGGTCGAACTTTACTTTTTTTCTGCTGTGAAAGAGTGGGTACCTTACGAAGGAATCCAGGCCGATGTATTCGATCATCTGCTTGCCATTATTCCGGAATTCGGATTACGTGTATTCCAGAATCCTACGGGAGAAGATTTTAGGGAGTGGAGTAGAAGAAATTAAAAAAGTGTATTATATTTGTAGCTAATAATACTATATTAGCTATGAATGCACTACAAAGCAACATTATCCGGGAGATCACTCCGTTGTCTGACAAGGATTGTTTTTATATTGCCGAACGGTATAAAACGGAGTTTACCTATCCCATTCACAACCATGCCGAGTTTGAGCTGAACTTTACGGAGAAAGCCGCCGGAGTACGTCGCATTGTCGGCGATTCGGCAGAAGTGATCAGTGATTATGATTTGGTTCTGATTACTGGAAAAGACCTGGAACATGTATGGGAGCAGCACGATTGCCATTCAAAAGAGATCCGTGAAATAACGATCCAGTTTTCCTCCGATCTCTTTTTTAAAAGCTTTATCAATAAGAATCAGTTCGATTCCATTCGTGATATGCTTGAGAAAGCTCAGAAAGGTCTTTGTTTTCCGATGTCGGCCATCCTTAAAATCTATCCTCTGCTCGATACCCTGGCATCCGAGAAACAGGGGTTTTATGCTGTTATCAAATTCCTGACTATCCTTTACGAACTGTCACTTTTCAACGAAGAAGCTCGTACGTTGTCAAGTTCTTCTTTTGCTAAAATCGGCATTCATTCGGATAGTCGTCGCGTACAGAAGGTGCAGGAATATATTAATGCCCATTATCAGGAAGAGATCCGCCTGAATCAGCTGGCCGATATGGTAGGAATGACTCCGGTATCTTTCAGTCGCTTCTTTAAATTGCGTACCGGTAAGAATCTTTCGGACTATATCATTGATATTCGTTTGGGGTTTGCTGCCCGCCTGCTGGTTGATTCTACTATGTCTATTGCTGAAATCTGTTATGAATGCGGGTTTAATAATCTTTCTAATTTCAATCGGATTTTCAAGAAGAAGAAAGAATGTTCACCCAAAGAGTTTCGTGAAAACTACAGGAAGAAAAAGAAACTGGTATAATTTTATGTGAGAATACTTACCCTCAATTAACATTGTTAACGCCATTTCTCCGTTATTTTATTCTTGTGTGCAAATAACAAGCCTTTTGCATTTAAAACACTTGCTATTTGCATTTAAAGAACAAACTTTAACGTTGCGTTAAAACAAAGCTTTGGGCGAGAGAAATCTTGTGCTTTAAAAACACTGTGTTTTAGTTTGTTAAGCACACTCTTTACTTCTTTGTTTCACTGAATCCCTTTTGGGATAAAAGCCTGTATACTTGTTTTTTTGTCAACTACAAATCGGGGACTGACACTCCCTGCTATCTTCTTTTCGCCTTGTTTAGCGCCGCTATCAGATATCTTCCTTTGGCCCCTATATCGCTCCAGCAAGTGTTTGCAATCAGTTTCCATACCGTCGTTCCCTTTCTCCCATAGTCCGACAGCTTGAGTATGGAGTTTACTTCCCCGGTGTCGGTAACGCTCAATCTCTTTAGCGTGTCTATCAGTCCCGAGTAATTGTGCGTCATTGTATTGAAGGCGTATCCCGGTATCGGAAGAGAAGCAGAATCCTCCTTCCATTCTTCCTCCTTCCCCTTGGGGGGAGCTGAGGGGGGTAATTCTTTATTTTCCTCTCCTTTACTTTCCTTTACTTTACTTTGTCTGGAATCGCATGCATTTTTTGCGTCAACGGCTACATGATGTACTACGTTTTTCGGGTTAACAGGTGTTTTTTCCTCTTTGAACAGCTCCGGTTGCTGAGTTTCCTGTGGTGTAGAAGGAGCATCGGGTTTTCCGTTTTCCTTTTCCGGTTTTACTATCAGATAGGGGAGCTCCGACAGTTCTCTTTTCCTTCGCTTCGTAGCTTCCAGCCATACCTTTTGTATGCTTTCCGAAGTCAGTATTCCGTCTTCCCGATAACTGTTTTCGTCCAGTATCCCTTTGATGAACAGAATCTTGATGATTCCCTTCACCTCTTCTGTTTGCACTTCCCTCCCTGCTTTGTTTGCGAAAATCAGGCACTGTTCTTCATCCCACCGTATGTAGTATCCCTCCTTGTAAATCTTGCACATCAGTTTCAGCACAATTGCCGGGCCCTTTATTCCGTATTTTGCTTCTATCACTTCCATTGCGTTCTCTTCCATGAAGTTTACGCCTATCGGGAAATAGTTGATCCCGTCGTATGTTGTCGCCATATTGTTTTTTAGATTAGTTGTTTGTACTTTCAATAAGATATTTACCACAAATTACACCGGATTCCCAAAGACGTTTTCTCCTGATTCCTCAAAATAGAAATAATTCATTTGTGAAAATCTGTGTAATCTGTGGTGCCTCCCCTATACGATCGGTCTCCATTCCATGAAATTCTCCATTTGAAACGTCGTCCACCGCTGTTCGTCCACATTCCAGTACACAACCGCCCCCTCTACTTCTGTGGGATCATATTCCCTATGGAACTCCGCTTCGTAATAAATCAGTGTTGCTTTCGCCAGTTGGAAACTCCCGTTCTGTTTTCGGTAAGCCACTGCCGCATGTCCATATTGCATGTGATCCAATAACGCTTCCAGGCGTTCCGCCATCCATTCTGCGCACGACTCGGTGTATCCTTTTTCGAAGACGATACGTCTTTTCCATTTTAGTCTCATGGCTTCACTTTGTGATGCCGGCCTTTTTTTTCGTTTCATACATATACGATTTTAAAGTTTATAAATTGTTTACGGCTCGAAGGTAGAGTGTTTGCCGATTAAGTTGGAGTATAATAATTCATGGTATGTTTTCTTGTCTATTTTATGCCAATGGATTTATCTTGTAGCGTTTCGTTCCAGATGGTGTTTATTTCCTTTAGAATGGTGCTGAGCTTCAATGGAATGAATATTCCGTTTCGAATATTCCCTAATAGTTTTTTGTCATTTATATATCGGGCTAACGCAATTTGTGATGTCTCTTTTTTTATACCCATTGCTCCATTTTGATAGAGTGTGATTAGTAGCTTTAAGCATTCGTAGTGTTTCAAAACAATCCCTTGTATAGGTTTCTCCTTTTTTCGTCCCCTGTTTGACTTAAGTCTTTTATTGTCAGAAGTTTGCTTGTTGTCTGTTTTGTTTTTTTTGAGTTTCTTTTTTTTCTTCTTGTTGTTTGTTTTCGTAGTTCATACTCTTTTTAATTTTAGTGATTTTTATTTGTGTAAAATATGGCAAAGGTATGGACGAAAAATTTAGTAAACTTGCAAATACAGGATAAATTGTGGAATTTGATTTCTTTTTGTCGGTAAATTGATGATTTATAATGCGATAGTTTGGCAGAGGAGGGATGTTTCAAAAAACGTTCGTCTGATTGAACACTGTTTTTGTATTCATTTATTCATTATCGAGAAATAAAATCAGACAGATAAAAAAAAGATTTTTATTCAGAAGTATCTGTTTGGCAATTAATACATTAAAGCAGAAAGTCAAGAGTGTAAATCATTTTTTTTATTAAACATTTTGCTATTATGAAAATAGCCCTTATCTTTGCGTTCAAATAAACGAACGTTTAAAAACACGTTTTTTTAGTGTAATTCGTTCGTTTATAGTTTCTTACCAGATAGGTAATGAGTAACTGCAAGAAACCGTGGCAAGAGAGTACAAAGCTTGCCGTATATTACATAAAGTACTCGCAAGTGATTGAATTTCAAGTGTGTGCAAGAAGTTCAAAGCCCCGGGAGAATGTCCTTTTCTGAAATAATCGAATAATGGAAGTGGAGAAAGAGACCGAAATATGGTTCGCTATGCGTGCCACCTACCGTCGTGAGACTGACGCTATGCGGTTGCTTGCGAAAGAGAACTTGGGCTGTTTTGTTCCCATGCAATACAAGATAAGTATAAAGAAAGGGAAAAAAGTCCGTGTTTTGGTTCCTATCATTCACAACCTGATTTTTATTCATGCTTGTCCTTCCGAAGTGAAGCGTGTCAAGTCTATGGTTGCTTATTTGCAATATATCACCGATACCCGTAGCGGCAAGAAGATAATTATCCCCGACAATGAAATGCAGCGCTTCATCGCTGTAGCCGGCACTTACAATGACCACCTCCTATATTTTCAACCCGATGAACTCAACTTGTCCAAAGGAACCAAAGTCCGTATCACGGGTGGTGACTTCGAGGGCCAGGAAGGTGTTTTCCTGAAAGTGAAAGGCGCCCGGGATCGTCGCGTGGTCATTGCTATACAAGGTGTCATAGCAGTTGCCATGGCCACCATTCATCCTGATCTTATAGAAGTAATCAAATAATTCATAATTCAAATTTATTATGACTCTTTCCGAAGAAGTAGCTTCCCTTCAGCGTGCCGCGCACGACCTGATGTATTTGGGCATGGACGGGAGTCCCATTTACAGCGATGACTTGTCCCGCCGTAACAATGAAGTTTACCGCTTGACCACAACATTGTATAATTCCGGTATCAAAGGTTCTACGGTTGAAGAGCAGGCCTCTGTCTGTCTCGCTCTCCTGATGGGCTACAACGCATCGTTCATCGACCACGGAGAAAAGCGCGAACATATCCAGGAAATATTGGATCGTTGCTGGGATATCCTCGATACTCTTCCCGCTTCGCTATTGAAGCTCCGCCTGCTTACCGCCTGCTATGGTGAGGTATTCGACGAGCCTTTGGCTGACGAAGCCCGTGCAATTATCGCTTCTTGGGATTCGGTGTCACTTACTACTGAACAGCAAGAGGCTATCAACGAGTTTCAGACTGTGGTGGATAATCCTTATCCGTGGGAGTATGTTGAAGAATAAATTGGGATGAACGAAAGATAGTGATTTCTGAGTAAGATACTTATCTGTAAGCACTCAATTTAGGGCTCAAAAATGATATATATCTTTGCTGCCAATCAACAACCAACTGTTATGGCTGTATGCCAATAGTTAAAAATCAATCGAATTCCCTTTAAGTTTTAATTATGAAAGGTATTGTTTTGGCCGGTGGTTCTGGCACTCGCTTATATCCGATAACCAAGGGAGTCAGTAAGCAGTTGCTTCCGATATTTGATAAGCCGATGATCTATTATCCTATCTCTGTACTCATGTTGGCAGGGATTCGTGAGATCTTGATTATCTCCACTCCTTATGATTTACCCAGCTTTCAACGTTTGCTGGGTGACGGTTCTGATTATGGAGTGCGATTTGAATATGCGGGACAACCTTCTCCTGATGGTTTAGCACAAGCTTTTATTATTGGAGAGAAGTTTATTGGTGATGATTCAGTATGTTTAGTTTTGGGTGATAATATTTTTCATGGCAATGGCTTTTCGGTTATGTTAAAAGAGGCAGTCCGTGTTGCTGATGAAAAGCAAGAGGCAACAGTGTTTGGTTATTGGGTGAATGATCCGGAGCGTTATGGGGTTGCGGAGTTTGATAAAAGAGGTAATTGTCTTTCCATTGAAGAAAAGCCTAAAGTGCCTAAAAGCAATTATGCCGTTGTTGGACTTTATTTTTATCCTAATAAGGTTGTGGAAGTTGCTAAGAACATAAAACCTTCTGCTCGCGGTGAGTTAGAAATCACAACTGTGAATCAGTATTTCCTGAAAAAAAAACAATTGAAAGTACAGACTTTGGGGCGTGGCTTTGCTTGGTTGGACACAGGTACTCACGACTCTCTAAGTGAAGCAAGTACCTTTATCGAAGTGATTGAGAAACGTCAAGGGTTGAAAATAGCCTGTTTGGAGGGTATTGCTCTTCGCCAGAGTTGGATTAATTCTGATAAGATGAAGAAATTGGCTCAGCCTATGTTGAAAAACCAATATGGGCAGTACCTTTTAAAAGTAATTGATGAATTAGCTGCAGACCAATAATGAATATAATAGAAACTGCCATAAAAGGGTATTGTGATTATTGAACCTCGCTTTTATTGATTCTTAACTCGTTTTGAGTGTCAAGTAACTACTCATCTATACGAATACGTAAGTAAGGGTACGATTTATCGATTGGCCTATCGGACCAATGCTAAAACGGCATACCAACGTGAATATTGATTCTTTTTTGCCGTATAGGTGACTGAATGTATCGCCATAAAGTCCTTGGCGTCTTTGTCGCTACGGAAGCCACCGCTTCTTTTTTGTTTTACCTTTAAGATTCTGATTCCACCTTCCACCAGATTATTAAAAAGTTTGGATAACGAAGTTGAGCGAACCATTCGAAAGCTGACTACTCAACGAAACAGTTCGCTTCATTACGATAGTGACGCAGGAGCTGAAATGGCTGCAACTTATCACAGTGTGATTGGAATAGTGAAGCTTCATGGTATTTCTATTTGGAATTTCATCGAATTTATTTTCAAAAATATCTTCAACGGGTGCAGGGATTATGTTCACATGGTCCTTGACAAAATCGCTTTGGCTACATGCAAATGTTAAATTTAAAACCAATTAATTAACAAAACTCTGTTTAGGGCACACTTGTGTGCCCTTTCAAAGGGGTATGCCCTAAATTGAATGCTTACGGTTGTTGTAACAACAACTAATTAATTGTGAAAAAAAATCAATATGATATGCAAGAATACAAAGATTTGAAAATCGCCGTTGCCGGTACAGGCTATGTCGGTCTCAGCATGGCAGTACTATTGTCACAACATCATAATGTGGTGGCTGTGGATGTGATACCCGAAAAGGTAGAGAAGATAAACCGTCGTGTGTCACCGATACAGGATGAGTATATCGAAAAATACTTTGCGGAAAAGGATTTGAAATTGGCCGCAACCCTTGACGGGAAAGCAGCCTATAAGAATGCGGACTTTGTTATCATAGCTGCCCCCACTAATTACGATCCTGTCAAGAATTTCTTCGATACTCATCATATTGAGGATGTAATAGACTTGGTGTTGGAGGTGAACCCTGATGCCGTTATGGTTATCAAGAGCACTATTCCTGTTGGTTATACACGGTCGCTTTATAAGAAATATGCCCAACTGTTTCAGCTGAAACCAGAATTGAAAGGTAAGCATTTCAACCTGCTCTTCTCGCCTGAGTTCCTTCGCGAAAGCAAGGCACTCTACGACAACCTCTATCCCAGTCGTATCATCGTAGGCTATCCAAAGATCATTGATGGAAAAGAGTTCGATGAGGAGAATATAGCCATTAAATCTATCGGCAATTCCGATGCAGAGGAATATGCGAAGATATTTGCAAAACTTTTGCAAGAGGGAGCGATAAAGGAAGAAATTGATACCTTGTTCATGGGTATGAAGGAGGCAGAAGCTGTGAAGCTATTTGCCAACACCTACCTTGCCCTGCGTGTCAGCTACTTCAACGAATTGGACACTTACGCTGAAATGAAGGGCTTGGATTCACAAGCCATTATCAGCGGTGTGGGGCTTGATCCACGTATTGGTACGCACTACAATAATCCCAGCTTCGGCTATGGCGGCTACTGCCTACCGAAAGACACAAAGCAGTTGTTGGCCAACTATGCAGATGTTCCCCAAAACATGATGTCTGCCATTGTGGAATCAAATAGAACCCGCAAAGACTTCATTGCCAACCAAGTGCTGAACAAGGCCGGCTATTACCATGAGAGTGCGAATTGGGAAGCTGAAAAGGAGAAGGTGGTGATTATTGGCGTGTATCGCTTGACGATGAAGTCCAACTCCGATAATTTCCGTCAGTCGGCCATTCAGGGCATCATGAAGCGCATCAAAGCCAAAGGGGCCACGACCATTATCTACGAGCCCACCCTGGTGGACGGGGAATCTTTCTTCGGTAGTAAGGTAGTCAACGACCTCGATGCCTTCAAGCGGCAGTCGCAAGCCATCATTGCCAACCGCTACGATGCGTGCTTGGACGACGTGAGGGAGAAAGTATATACGCGTGACATTTTTAAAAGGGATTAGTTTCATGTTGGAATACAATATAGATTTGAAAGGCAAGACTATTCTTGTCACAGGTGCCGCAGGTTTCATCGGCAGCAATCTGGTGAAACGGTTACTAACAGACTTTGACAATATCAAAGTTATCGGCATCGACTCTATTACTGATTACTACGATGTCAATCTCAAATACGAACGTCTGACGGAAATAGACAGTCTGTCTAAGGATTGGACGTTCCTCAAAGGCAGCATCGCCGACAAAGCACTCATTGAGAATGTTTTCACCGAAAACAAGATAGATGTGGTAGTCAACCTCGCCGCACAGGCAGGTGTACGTTACAGCATTACTAACCCCGACAGCTATATCGAGAGCAACCTCATCGGTTTCTACAACATATTGGAAGCCTGCCGTCACCATGAGGTAGCGCATTTGGTCTATGCCAGCAGTTCCTCTGTCTATGGTAGCAACAAGAAGATACCCTATTCCACCGATGATAAGGTGGACAATCCTGTCAGCCTCTATGCTGCCACCAAGAAAAGCAACGAACTGATGGCGCACGCTTACAGCAAATTATATAATATCCCATCTACAGGTCTTCGTTTTTTCACTGTCTATGGTCCTGCCGGTCGTCCAGACATGGCATACTTCGGTTTCACGAACAAACTCGTGAAAGGCGAGACCATTAAAATATTCAACTACGGCAACTGCAAGCGTGACTTCACTTACGTTGATGACATAGTAGAAGGAGTAGTCAGAGTGATGCGACACGCTCCCGAAAGAAGAACAGGTGAGGACGGTCTGCCCGTTCCTCCCTATACCATATATAATATAGGCAATAACCAACCCGAGAACCTGTTGGATTTTGTCACCATCCTGCAAGAAGAACTCGTTCGCGCTGGTGTGCTTCCAGCTGAATACGACTTTGAGGTACACAAGGAACTCGTCCCCATGCAGCCCGGTGATGTTCCTGTCACTTATGCAGACACAACACCCTTGGTGCAAGATTTCGACTTCAAACCATCGACCCCTTTGCGTGAAGGACTGTGTAAGTTTGCGGAGTGGTACAATGGGTATTATAACAAATGAATGTTAAGTTAAAATGTTTTTATTTCTTTAGTTCTTGACGGTTTGTTTCATAATAGTTTAGAGAAATTTTGAGGAGAAATGGACGCTTAGTGTGTCACGAGAATTATAATATAAATCTATATATGGATATAATTTGTAACTTTAAAAGAGATAAAGGTAGGGCTTCCGCATTCGGTGTGCAGGCATTGATTGCAAACCACTTTGTGCTGCCTTTCAAGACTCATCAAAACCAAGATGTTAAGCAAATTTTGGGATAAGGATTGATAAATCAAGTGTCTATCTCTATGACCCATGATAAAAACAAAACACGATGAATCAATCTATCAAATAACTCCAATGGTAATCGCAAATTTTGCGAGAAGACTTTAAAAAATGGAAGCATAGCATTTGTGCAGTTGATAAAGTACTCCTATTGAGGACAAGTGTCATCGTTCTTTTGAAGATGAAATATGATAATTGAAATATGAAAATAGTATTAAGACCAATCACATTGCAAGATGGAGTTCATCTTGTAAAGTGGCGTAATGACGAAAGAGTGATTAACCATTGTCTCAGTCGAGCAACAATTACTGAAGAATCAAATAAAGAGTTCTATGAGAATTTTGTGAAGACTGGCAAATATAAGCAGTTCATGGTGGAACGCTTGAATGAGGATTTCCCTATCGTAGCATACCCTATTGCAACTGTATATCTGAAGGATATGGACTATACCAACAAGCGTTGTGAGCTGTGTATTTTCACCAGTACAGATACAGAGTGGACACCAGATAGCCAGAGTATGGCTATTCGTATGCTTGTTGATAAAGCTTTCACGGAATATGGTATGCATAAGGTGTATTCGTACGTATTCTATAAGTATCCCGACGAAGTAGAATTGCTTAAGAACGCAGGATTCTCTGCAGAAGCTATTCTTAAAGATGAGGCTCTCAATGCCGAAGGGAAGTATGAAGACATCGTTAGATTAAGTATTATTAATACTGAAAAGTAATGAACGTAATCAAAACTACCATTGAAGGCGTAGTTGTCATTGAACCCAAAGTGTTTAAGGATTCAAGAGGATATTTCGTCGAATCCTTCTCACAACGAGAGTTTGATGAAAAAGTTGCTATACCCCAATATGGTAAACCAATACTATTCGTACAGGACAACGAAAGTATGTCCAGCTATGGGGTAATGAGAGGCCTTCATTTTCAGTTACCTCCGTTCACTCAATCCAAATTAGTCCGTTGTGTCAGAGGTAAAGTTCTTGACGTAGCTGTTGACATCCGCAAAGGCTCACCCACCTACGGACATCACGTTGCTGTGGAGTTGACGGAAGATAATCATCGCCAGTTCTTTGTACCAAGAGGCTTTGCGCATGGCTTTGCTGTTCTCAGTGAAACCGCTGTCTTCCAGTATAAATGCGACAACTTCTATGCACCACAGGCAGATGGCGGCATCTCCATTAAGGACGAGAGCCTTGGTATTGATTGGTGTATACCGATGGACAAAGTAATTCTATCCGAGAAAGACACACAACACGAATGTTTAAAAGACTTTACTCCCCCTTTTGATATTGAGGTTTCTTTGTATTAATGATATATGGCAAAGGCTAATGGAATAATAGGTTCATTATTGTGGAAATCAGGTGAACGGATAATGGTGCAAGGAATAGGTTTGTTGGTTCAGATAATCCTCGCCCGTCTCCTTATGCCTGAAGATTTTGCGAGCCTTGCGATTATTACCGCTATAGTCAACTATCTTGGTATCTTTGTGCAATGTGGGCTGTCAGCCGCAGTCGTCCAGAAGAAAGACCTATCAGAGATAGATGTATCCACATTGACTACGCTTAGTCTTTTGGTGGCATTAATTCTGTATGTAGGCTTGTTTCTTATGGCACCCGTGATTAATTCGTGGTACAATATGGAAGAACTTGTGTGGCCAATCAGAGTAATGGGTATAGCATTGTTCTTATACTCCTTCAATTCCATACAGAGCGGATTATTGCAGAGAAAAATGATGTTCCAAACTATGTTTGTCCGTAGTTTGCTTGCCACTCCTATATCAGCGGTCATAGGTATAACTATGGCCTATTTAGGGTGTGGAGTATGGGCACTTATTTGTTACGTTTTGTCGAATATTCTGGCAATAGTCATATTTATGAATATGCTTCCAGAAATACGTTTGAGGCTTGGATTCTCAAAACAAAGCGCAAAAGCATTGTATTCTTTCAGCCTTAAGATATTAGGAACTAACCTTGTAAGTGCAGGAGGCGACACTATCCGTACGATGACCATAGGAAAGGTTTACAAGCCTGCTACACTTGCGTATTATGACCGGGCATATACTTACTCTGGTCTTGTTACTCAAGTAGTAAATACTTCAATATCATCAGTCCTATTGCCTGTCTTTTCCAGATCACAAGACGATAAAAGTCACATTAAGGAGATGGCTCGCCGTTCCGTCAGTATGTCGGCATTTGTGATGATACCTGTTCTGCTTCTTGTGGCGCTTGTATCAAAGCCATTGATTTTAATTGTCCTAACAGATAAATGGCTACCGTGTGCTCCATTCTTAAGTCTGTTCTGTTTGCTTAGAATTCCAGGTATCATAACATCTGTAGATAAACAAGTGTATCTCTCTTTATGGAAAAGCCAGATAGGGTTGTATTATGAAATGATTCTTTTGGCAATCAACTTGCTATCCCTCGTCTTGATGATTCCATACGGAGTGTTCGCTATTGCAATAGGCTATGTTGTAGTCGAGTTTGCTGGCAATTTTATGCTATGTGTTATCAGTGATAAAGTCTATAACTACTCTTTGATTGAGAGAACTAAAGATTTGATTAAACCCGTTTTCTCTTCCATAATAATGTTAGTTTGTGGCTATCTTCTGTCTCTCATAGAACTCCCTCTGTGGATGACTTTGATATGTCAAGTATTGGTATGTTCAGTTATATATCTGTTCATGCAATACATCCTAAGAGATAGCAGTTTAGCATTTATTATAAACAAGTTCAGAAAGAAATAAAATGGGACAACAAAGACAATCTGGGATAGAACTGTTGCGCTTGCTGGCAATGTTTGGAATAGTATTAAGTTACTGGGGAGGACACGGTTCGTGGGAACTAACACCAGGTAATACGAATCTTATCAACAAAGTTTTCATTCAGCTTACGCAATATTTCGGAGAGGTAGGCAATTGCATATTTGTGATGATTACGGAGTTCTTTTGGGTCTCCACTTCATTGGAAGGTTTGCAGTCCTGCCGATTATAGGTGCATTAGGCTTGTTCTTGCTCTTCAGCAAGATGAATACACATCTACTATTATCAACTTACTTGCTCAAAGTGCGTTTGCGGTATATTTGATTTCAGAAAATCCAAATGTCTATCCATGGTTTTGGAAACGAGTGTTCGACAATATCGATTATTTCAACACTCCTTATATGATTGGAGTGGCACTCCTGCAATGTGCCATTGTATTCGTTACCTGTATTACCATAGATATGTTGTACAAGAGATTACAGAAATTGATTGAATTTCGACATCGATAAAGATTTTAAGATGTTCAAAATCAATACATAGGTATATGTAAATATTAAATTTTATTTATCATGATTAATGTTTTTCAACCTACTTTAGGGGGGGAGGAATTAGCCCGCATCAAAGAGGTTTTCGATTCCAATTGGATTGGAAAAGGTAAACTCGTCAACGAGTTTGAGAAGAAATGGGCTGAACACGTCGGTTCGACTGCAAATAGAGTGCTGACAACAAACTGTTGTAGCGAAGGGTTATTCTCTTCTATGCACCTTTGCGACATCAAACCAGGTGATGAGGTCATCCTTCCTACTATCAGTTTTGTCGGAGCTGGCAATGCAGTTTGTGCCAACGGCTCAAAGATGGTTCTTTGTGATGTTGACCCACGCACACTTAATGCTCGTGCTGAAGACATCGAAAAGTGCATTACATCCAAAACAAAAGCAATACTTCTTCTTCACTTCGGAGGAATTGCTTGTGGGATGGACGAGATTATGGCATTGGCTGATGCCCACAATCTGAAGGTTATAGAGGATTGTGCAGCAGGAGTATGTTCTTCCTACAAAGGAAAGGCATTAGGAACATTCGGAGACATCGGCATGTGGTCATTTGATGCCATGAAGATTCTTGTTTGTGGCGATGGTGCAGCTTTACATTTCAGAGACCCTGAATTACGAGAGCGAGCTGAGAAGTGGCTCTATTTCGGACTTGAAGCCAAAAGCGGATATGAGAACAGTGTAGCTCAGAAGTGGTGGGAGTTCGATATCAGTTCATTCGGCCATCGTGCCATCATGAATGATGTGACAGCAGCCATGGCTCTTGAGCAATTCAAGAGACTGCCGTCCTTTATGGAAGCACGTTCAAAAGTTCACGAGTTCTATAACGAAAACCTTAAAAATGTCAATTGGCTAGACCTGCCTCTGCCTATAGCAGCAGGTTGTACTACGTCATATTATTTCTATCACATTCAGGTTAAGAACGGTAAGCGAGATGAGCTGGCAAAATACCTGCGCGACCGCGGAATTTACACTACTTATCGCTACTTCCCGCTTCACAGAGTCCCAGGCTATGGTGTTCATGCATCTTGTCCTAATGCAGACTATGCGGTCGACAACACTCTTTGCATGCCGATGCATCAAAGCCTCTCGCTCGATGACTTAACCTTGATTGTCGATACAATCAAGGAGTTTGGCTCTAAGTATTGTTAATGCTCGATGATTTAAAACTTTTTAGATTGTATGAAAAAGTTTATCAATATAAAATTCTTATGCGCATGTGGTTAACTGGTGAGGATGTACAAAAGATAGCTACTATATAAACACCTTTGTAAAATAACCCAAATGGCAACTGGCAATATAGGTAGTTCCTTTGGAATGTGGTTCAATACTACCTGCCAGTTCAAAATGTAATTTTTAAAATATGGAATATAAATACAATTATGTCATCTTTAATTCACCTGATAACAAGTTAAGAGTAGACAATGACGGTTACTATACAATTTGTACAAAAGATTTGGAAAATTTAGAGCAGGCAAGAGTTGTTTCATATCCGTTGGATAAACACCTTTATTGGGTACGGTTGCTTTTTGCCCTACACACATCTGAAAAAATTTCAAAACATATAAAGTTACCTTTTCAGAATCTTTGGTATCCGCTATATTTTAAAAATAACTTTTCTGTACGACTACCTATATGCTTTATAATAATAAGTCGTAGCCTACCGTTAGGCTATTTACATTATCTCAAGAAGAAGTATCCTGATTGTAAAATTGTACATATGCACAGGGACTTTCTTTCAGTCGGGAAAAGAATGAGACCAGATTTGCATTTTAATCCAATTTTTGATTTAGAAATGACTTATGATGAGGCTGAATCAAAAGAATATAATATCCCACATTTTGACGAATTTGAGTCTGCAATAGAAATAACAAGAGAGAAAGAGTTTGAGTCCGATGTTTTTTTTGCAGGAAAAGCAAAAGATCGGCTTCCATTATTGTCAAGAGCATATAATCAGTTAACAAAAGCTGGTCTTAAAGTATTTTTTTACCTTACACAAGTGCCAAAAAATGAGAGAACAGAATTACCAGGAATAGTGTATTCTGATACTTTTATGTCATACAGGGAAATGCTTTATCATTCCGTAAACACAAGGTGTATGCTTGATATTACGCAGAATAACCAACAAGGCTATACATCTCGTTTTTTAGAAGCTGTTATTTATGGAAAGAAGTTAATAACGAGTTGTAACTGTGTACGGAAATCTAAGTTTTATGATAGAAATAAAATTCAAGTCCTTGAAGATATGAATAATATAAACATTGATTTCATTACTGAAGGAACTGGTTTCGTTGATTATGGCTATCATGGTGAATTTTCTCCTTTGAATATGGTAGAAAGAGTTGAAGAAGAGTTAAATAAATTATTTAGTTAATTGTGTTGAATTTGTTTGTAAGATTAGTTAACTTATACTGGCGTTTTCTTGTATCTCCAGAAAAGTATGCTTTACATATTGGCGTAAAAATAGGTAAGAATTGTTTTATTGCTACAAGAGAGTGGAGTAGTGAACCTTATTTGATATCAATAGGTAATAATTGTCAAATAACAAGAAATGTCTATATACACACGCATGGTGGAGGTCAAGCAGTACGCAATATTTGTCCAGAGTTTGATACATACGGAAAAGTAACAATTAACGATTGGGTTTATATAGGAGTAAATTCTCATATAATGCCAGGAGTAACAATAGGTGAAGGATGTTTGATAGCAGCGGGAAGTGTGGTTACAAAATCCGTCCCCAAAAATTGTGTAGTTGGCGGAAATCTTGCAAAAATCATTTGTTCTACTAACGATTTTCTAAACAGGAATCACTTTTACAACCTGAACACTAAAGGAAAATTTAAAAACTCAGAGGAGAAGAAGGCATATTTAAAAGTATCCCAGAAGAAAAATTAATCAAAAAAGAGTTGCTTAAGAAATAACTCTCAAATATAGTATTATGAACTTATCTAAGATTATACCAATACGATATAATTTAGGCATTTTAAGTCAGTATAGGACTCCATTGATGGGATGTCTATCATTATGGTTTTATTATGTCATGTGCGAATGGATGGCGCACAGTTGTCAGATGTCGTTTTAAGTATATTATTGTTAGGCAATTGGGGCGTTGACATTTTCCTTTTAGTTCCAGGGATAGGAATGTATTATTCCATTATACATTATTACTCCTTTACTCTATAAACTTCTCAGTTCTTCGTATGAATATTTAAATTTAGGTGTTTTACTTGTTATTGTTATGATAATTTATATTTGCTCAGTAGGAGATAATACTATAGTAAATACGATATAAAGTTGCTTGTCTCGTACTCTTATGTATCAGCAGTGAGGTAAAAGAATCAAAAAAATCATGCCTTATTTAATTCTGATAATTTTGTACATAGTATTACAAACCTTTGGTATCTTCTCGGCTGTATATAAAGGTTGGATTTGGGCTTTATTGATAGCAGTTCTTTTTGCTCAACTATTTTCTTATATGTCTCGTAGTCGTCTTTATAATGTTATAATTTTACTTAATTATATTGGGAAGTACACATTGGGGTTATATATTGGATTAGATATCTCCAAAAATATTCTCATTCAATTTATGGGTTTAAGCACATCTTATTGGCTTCTATTAATTTGTGGCAGTATAGTATTCGCGTTTTTATATAATGTAGTATTCTTAAAAATATTCAGCGAAGGTTTGAAATGGAGTTGACAATTATATACATCATAATAGTATTATTATTAGCTTTTACATCCAATAACAAAGGTGTCAACATTTTGTTAGTATTAACCCTTTATCTTTTGCTGGCATTTGAGCATTCAGATCAAGATTATTTAGTCTATGTTAAATCTTATGATGCTGTAGGTTCTGGCAATATTCTTGAATTGTTGGGATATGAACCCTCTTTTTTCTTATTTTGCATGTTAGGTAATAAATATGGTTTATCATTTGATGCAGCAAGGGCAATTATTTGCTTATTTGAAGTTTTTGCTATATGGTCAACCATTAAAGTATTTACAAATAAAATTGCATGTGTTATAGCTCTCTTCTTGATTTTTCCAGCAACAGCTGATGCTGAACTATTTCGATGGCTGGCAGGAATGTGTGTGGTTATCTTTGCGTTGCCTTATTTGATTAGAGGAGAGTCGAAGTGGGATTATCTAATGTATTCTAGTTTGGTAGTAATAGCGACTACTCTTCATACATCATGCTTGTTTTTTTTACTTTATAATCTTCTTTGTATAAAAGATAGAAAGATTCTATCTACTGTTGTTTTAATTGCATTTATAGTGCTTTTTGTAACAGCTCAAACAAGATTATTATACAAAATTATCGCTTTCCTTCCTATTCCAGATACTCTTAATGATAAGTTTCAACAGACAGGTGAGTCAAATATATTTGGTTTGATTGGTTTGACTATTAGATGTTTTTTTGTATTGAGCTTAGGGTACTTTATCTATATAAAATCTTATTTTATTGCAAAAAAGAGTATAAAGTCTTTTGGATACTTCTCTTTCAATAGATTTAAGTATCCACAATATGAAATGTCAGTTTTGTTGTTTAATAAGTTGTTTAGTATAAATGTTATTTCGCTTTTGCTTATAGTTATTGCTATATATACACCCCAAGTTCAACGTTTATTTCATGTATTGTTGTTTATAAATTATGTGGCAGCGGTAAGTTTGTATAAAGAGAGTAAAAACAAGTCGGTACTGACTGTCGCTTTCTTGTGTTGTATAATGACATTGCTGTTGCATCTAATTAATGGCGAGCAAAATGTAGCGATTTTGCTTAGCCATTTTAAGGAGGGCTTTTTAGTAAATTTGATATCCTGTATCAACAATTGGTAATATAGGAAATGACAAGAGTAATAACATACGGCACATACGACCTTCTGCACGAGGGTCATATTAACATTCTTCGTCGAGCAAAAGAACTTGGCGACTACCTTATTGTTGGTGTCACCAGCGACAGCTTCGACAGAGGTAGAGGGAAGCTCAATGTACGTAATAACGTTTTGGAGCGCGTTGAGGCAGTCAAGGCGACAGGCTATGCTGATGAGGTAATTATTGAAGATTATCTTGGTCAGAAGATTGATGATATCCAGCGATATGATATTGATATATTCGCCATCGGATCCGATTGGAAAGGTAAATTCGACTATCTCAACGAATATTGCAAGGTTGTTTATCTTCCTCGTACCGAAGGCATCTCTTCTACTATGCTTCGAGAGCAGATAGAAGAGGTGTACCGCATTGGTATTGTTGGCTCAGGAAGAATAGCTAAACGTTTTGTTCCTGAAAGTAAGGTGGTCAATAGTGCAAATGTGACAGCTGTTTTCGACCCCAACAAGGAAAATGCTGTTGCTTTTGGAAAATTGTTTGGTGTAAAGCCATTTTCGGATAGTTTTGAGGATTTCCTCGAGGAAGTGGATGCTGTTTATGTGGCATCGCCTCATCTTACCCACTATGATTACACCAAAAAGTCTCTTTATGCTGGCAAACACGTGCTCTGTGAGATACCTTTTATGCTCAATTCTGAACAGGCCCGCGAGCTTTATGATTATGCCGAGGCTCACGACATTGTCCTCTTGGAGGCCAGCAAGACCGCCTTCAGTCCGTCGTTCAATCATCTTGTGACGCTGGTAAAGAGTGGAGTGATTGGTGATGTGGTAGATGTAAAGACATCACTCTCAAAGATGGTTGACGTTCCCACTCGTGAACTCGATGCCTCTCTGGCAGGTGGAGCGATGAACGAGCATGCCCCACTTAACATGATGGCTATCGTGAAGCTGTTAGGAAAGAACTATACCAAGGTGGACTTCTATTCAAAAGTAGAGAATGGAGTTGATATATATACAAAGGCAAACATCTGCTATCCACACGCAACTGCTTCAATGACTTTGGGGATTGGAGTGAAGACTGAGGGTAATATGATTATCTCTGGCACGAAGGGTTATGTATATGTTCCTGCTCCATGGTGGCTAACTGACTTCTTTGAGATTCGATATGAAGACCAGACAAAGAACAAGAAGTATTTCTACAGCTATGATGGTGAAGGACTCCGCTATGAGATACAGGAGTTTATGTCAATGATTGTGAATCATCGCAAGAGTTCATACAAACTCCGTCGGAGAGAGAGTATTGCTATAGCTGAGGTAATAGAGAAATTCAATAAGAAAGATAATTTTAATGAAATATGAGAAAAGCATTAATTGTTGGAGGTGCAAATGGCATTGGCTTGTCGATTGCAACCCAATTGTCAAATCGTGAAGATTGCGAAAGGGTCTATATTGTTGATAAAGTCCTTATTGCAGAGCAATATTTGAATCAAAAATTTGAGAGCATACAGTTTGACCTTATTACTGAAGATTACTCAATATTTGATAGCTTTAAAGATGTAGATACCCTTATGATAACAGCTGGATTTGGAAAGCCGAGCCTCTTCAAGGATATTGCTGAGCAGCACATAACAAGTTCTTTTAGCGTGAATGCTATGGCTCCAATAAGAATCATCCATCATTTCATGGACAAGCTCGTAGGAAAAGAGGATTTTCGTTGTGGCGTAATGGTAAGCATTGCTGGCTTTATGTCTTCACCTTTCTTTGCCGTTTATGGTGCGACAAAGGCTGCACTCAAGATTTTTATTGAGAGTCTGAATGTCGAGCTTGAGAAGGGCGGAAGTACTAATCGCATACTAAATGTTTCCCCTGGTTCTATCAGGGGCACGAGTTTCAATAATGGGAAGACAGACCTTTCTGTTACAGAAGCATTGGCAAACGAGATTATTGAACATCTCGAAGCAAAGGATGATTTATTCATCCCTCAGTATGAGGAAATCTTCAAGCAAGTGCTCGCACGCTATAAAGCTGACTTTAGAGAAGAGGGAAGACACAGTTATGAATATAAATTGAATCGTATGAAATCAGAACGATTACCCCTCCCACACCCAACTGCACAAGTGAAATAGAAATTTTTTACTTCTACCATATTGTTTTACAATTAAAGAGCGAATCGTTTGCAGAAAGGAGAGCCGCATGAAATACGCAGTTGTAACAGGAGGCACTTCTGGAATGGGTTTAGGTGTTGCCAAGATGTTAGTTAGCAAAGGATATTATGTTTTTGCAACATACATTGGTCCAGATTTCACAGAACATGTTGCGAACTTCAAAGCTATCAAAACCGATCAGACGAATCGTGAGGAAGTGTATAGGTTCATCAATTATGTGAAAAGCAAGACAGATCATTTGGATTGTTTGCATTGCAATGCAGGTATGAGCATACGTAAGTCATTTACTGAATATACCGATAAGGATTGGGATATGATGATGGAAGTAACTGTCAATTCGCATTATATTATGTGTCGAGAGTCGTTCCCTATCATTCCCGATGGCAGTCGTATCCTTTTCACAGGCTCGCAGATGGGTGTACTCCCCATGTAATGGTCTTGGCTTATGGTGTCATCAAATCGACTGTTCATGCCCTTTGTAAGAATCTTGTGAAGGAGTTTGAGGGAACAGGAACAACGGTAAATACCATTGTCCCTGGGTTTGTGGAGACACCATGGCAGAAAGAAAAACCGGAAGAGATTAAACAAAACATATATAAGAAGACAGCTATTCACCGTTTTGCTACTATTGATGAGATTGTTGATGCATTCAGATTTTGCATAGACAATCCTTTTATAAATGGCAGTTTGATAGAGGTGAATGGTGGCTATAACTTTAAATAGTAAAGAGATAAAATGATAAAGGTTATAAAGGAATTGACATTTGAAGAACTGCATCATCATTTACTTGAAATAGCAAAAGCATTTGATGCAGTCTGTAGAAAAAACAATATTCCATATTATATGTTGGGAGGAACCATGTTGGGGGCTATTCGTCATAAAGGTTTCATACCTTGGGATGATGATATGGATTTTGGGGTGCCGAGAAAATATTTTGACACTCTTATTGGAATATTTGAACGGGATTTGCCTTCTAAATATAAATGCCGTACAATTTATAATTCAAGGAACATAACACTACCATTTTATAAAATAGAAGATACAACAACCAAGTGTCAAAATAATCAGTATTACGGCAAAATACAAGATTTCTTTGGATTAAATATCGATATATTCCCTCTCGACAGCTGTGATCCTCACAATCACGATGTTAAGAACCTGTTGTGGCTTGTTGATAAATATGCGAGAATATATACACGTGCAGCTAATGGTAGTAAGAAAAAAGAGTTTATTAAGAGAATAATTAGATTCTTTATACCTTTTTCTAAAAAAACGATATATAATTATATTGAGAGAAAAGCTCACGCACTTTCATCAGGTAATTATTTAGGGAATCTTTATGGACGTTGGAAAGAAAAAGAAATTATACCAACGGAATGGTATGGAAACAATTCATATTATTCGTTTGAGGATTCATATTTCCAAGGTTTTGTAGAGTATGACAAATATTTAACACGACTCTATGAATCATATATGGAGTTACCACCAGAGGAAAAACGTACAACTCATTCAGGTAAAGTAGTAAAGATTGAAAGGCAAGAGAAATGAAAAGAATTACTTGCTTTACCTCGAACCTAACAGGAGGGGGAGCTGAGCACCAGTTGACAATTCTCTCAAACCTTTTGGCAGAAAAGGGTTATGATGTTACTATTGTAACATACAACAACATTCCAGACCATTATGTCCTAGATAAAAGAATAAAGAGAATTCTCCTCAATGTTGATGGGAAGAACAATATCATTAAGCAATTGATTATCTCAAAATTCTTTTTTACACATAAGACTGATTGTATCATCAGTTATAGGTCTGTGCCAAATTTCATATTATTGCTCCCCCTCTTTATAACAAGAAAGCCTAAGATTATTGTGAGTGAAAGAAATACGACGATAGTTCCTAGCTTTCGCGAGATAATCAATTACAACATACTATATAACAGGGCTGACCATGTTGTCCCAAATAGTCACACACAGGCAAAATATCTTAAAGGACTAAATAAAAAATGGAAAGACCGTATAACAACAATCACAAACTATACAGACGTAGAAGAGTATTCGGTAAAGCCTGTTCCTAAAAGCACTGAAGTTATCAAAATAGGTGTATTTGCACGACTTTTTCCTCAAAAGAACTACGAGAGATTCTGTTTTATGCTCTCAAAATTAAAGACTTTTTCAGATAGGCAATTTTGCGTATATTGGTATGGTGATAAGAAAGAGGGAGAATTCATAAAAGGCTCTATTCACATACATCAATTGATTGAAGAATATCATATTGCAGATGTGTTTAAAGTAAAGGAAGCTGTGAGTAACGTCGCTGATTATATGAATCAGTTCCATGCAATGTGCTTACCATCTTTATACGAAGGATTTTCAAATTCCATTTCAGAATATATATGTTGTGGAAAGGCTGTTTTGTGTAGTGATGTGAGTGACAATCACATAATGGTACATGATGGGGTTAATGGTTTCCTGTTTGCCCCAACAGATGTAAATTCCATGTGTGACGCTTTTTGTAAATTCTTTCAGTTAACACAAAACCAAATTATTGAAATGGGTGTAAATAGCAGACAAATTGCTGAAACATTATTTGATAAAGATAATTTTATTAACTCATATGTTAGACTTATAGAAGACTGATTATGAAGATACTACAGGTCATAACTTCCCTTCAAATAGGTGGAGCGGAGAAACTTATTTCTGAAATATCTCCATTGCTGCGAGACAAGGGGCATGAAGTGGATGTGCTGGCTTTCGATGGAGTGGAAACACATTTCAAGAGATCTCTCGAAGAGGCTGGCATTAAGGTCTATAGCTTCAGTAAAAACTGTAATGTCTATAATCCCCTTGTGATTCTCAAGTTGGTAAAGATAATGAGAAACTATGATATAGTACATACACATAACACTGCTCCACAGCTATTTGCTGCCATAGGCAGCATGTTATGCTCGGTGCTGCTCGTTACCACCGAGCATAACACTTCCAATCGCAGACGCGATTGGAAGTGTTATGCTCCTATCGACAGATGGATGTATAAACGATATAACAAAGTGATTTGTATATCCAATCAAGCAGAGGAAAACCTTAAGGCATTTCATCCTTCGTTGAAAAACGTATGTACTATTTACAATGGCGTAGATGTACAAAAATTCCATGACGCAAAGCCTCTTGAATGCATACGAAGTGAGAAAACGACTGTTGTGATGGTGGCTGGATTTAGGTATCAAAAGGATCAAGATACGCTCATCAAATCATTCAGTCATCTTGACGAAAATAGATTTGAATTATGGCTTGTTGGAAATGGAGAACGCTGTCCAGAGTTAGAGTGTTTGGTTAAAGAACTCAATCTTGAATCAACTGTTAAGTTTATGGGAATAAGAGCTGACATACCTGAAGTCTTACAGTCAGCAGATATAGTAGTGATGTCTTCACATTTTGAAGGTCTTTCTCTGTCAAACGTGGAGGGGATGTCTGTCGGCAAGCCATTCATCGCAAGTGATGTTGACGGTTTAAGGGAGGTCGTAAGCGGATATGGACTACTTTTCCCACATGGAGATGACAAAGAACTCGCTTCTATTATCAAAAGGCTTGCAGAAGATAAGGATTTTTATAAACAGATAGCAGATAAATGTTGGGAACGCGCTCAGATGTATGACATAAAGAAGATGGTTGATTCTTATAACGACTTATTTGTCAGTCTGAAAAGGGATTTAACATGCTCTCTGCCCGCACAAGTGAAGCCTTGATGGCTAATGGAGCGATACCATCGGTGGCGAGACGGATTATGCGTCACTTTTACCTGTAAATATTACAAAATAACTTAAAGTTTAATCAATAAGATAGCTCAATGTGTGCTGTAATATCTCTTAGGGCATTATAGACGTACAGTGAGTGCTTACATATAATGAAACGTAAATTGCTTCGGATCACAACTATCTCAGATAGTTTATTTGGATTGTTAAAAGGACAACTGAATTTTTTTAATCATTATTATGATGTTGTTGGAGTAGCGTCTGGTAATAAGTATTTGACTTCCGTAGCATTGAGAGAAGGTGTAAGGGTCATTGATGTACCAATGAAACGCGAAATTAATTTACTTTTCGATATTCAATCTTTAATAATATTAATTGCGCTATTTATTAAAGAACGTCCTTATATTGTTCATACTAATACGCCAAAGGCAAGTTTGCTATCAATGATAGCAGCCTGGATTACAAGGGTACCAAATCGTATTTATACCGTAACTGGTTTAAGGTTCGAAACAACCACTGGGACATTGCGTTATGTACTTATGATTATGGAAAGAATTACATGTTGGTGTGCAACGAAAGTGATACCTGAAGGTGAGGGAGTAAAGCGAACTTTGTTAGCAGAAAAAATTACCAATAAAACTTTGCATGTAATTCTTAATGGTAATATTAATGGTATTGATATAGAATATTTCCAGCGATCTCGTGGTGTCATATTGAGTGCTGATATTTTTATGAGTGATTCATTTACATATATTTTTGTCGGCCGTTTAGTGAAAGATAAAGGTATAAATGAATTAATTCATGCTTTTGTTAGATTATATCAACGATATTCTGGAATTCGTTTGTTGCTTGTTGGTTCATTTGATTCTAAATTAGATCCACTAGAAGAAAATACTTATCAATTAATACATAATCATGAGGCTATTTCCTTTGTGGGTTTTCAAGAAGATGTACGCCCTTGTTTTGCAGCTGCAGATGTCCTTACTTTCCCGAGTTATCGAGAAGGGTTTCCTAATGTAGTTCTTCAAGCTGGGGCAATGGGACTTCCAGCTATAGTGACGGATATTAGTGGCTGTAATGAAATAATAGAAGATGGAGTTAATGGAAAAATAATAAAACCTAAAGATGAAACATTATTGTATGAAACAATGAAATGGTTTTATGAACATAAGGATAGGGAAGTGTTGAGTATGGCAAAGCAGGCTCGTCCCATGGTTGTAAGCCGATATGAACAAAATAAAGTTTGGGAAGCGTTATTAAAAGAATATCAATCATTAGAATGAATACGTATTATAATTTTACAAAGAGGTTAGTGGATTTCTTTGTTGCTTTTTGTGTGCTAATTGTTCTTGCTCCTCTGTTGCTTATTATAGCCATTATTTTGTGTTTTGCTAATAATGGAAAATGTCTTTTTTTTCTTCAGGAGAGGCCCGGAAGGCATGGTAAAATCTTTAAAGTCATCAAATTTAAAACTATGACAGATGAACGTGATGCAGAAGGAAACTTACTTCCGGATGATAAACGACTAACTAGGATTGGTAAACTAGTACGTTCTACTTCGATAGATGAGTTACCCCAATTAATTAATGTCTTGAGAGGAGACATGTCTTTAATCGGACCACGCCCTTTGCTTCCTCAGTATTTGTCCTTATACAATACTGAACAGGCTCGGAGACACGAAATAAGACCTGGTATTACTGGTTGGGCACAGGTGAATGGGCGTAATGCTATATCATGGACAAGAAGGTTTGAATTGGATGTATGGTATGTCGATCATTGCTCCTTCTCTCTTGATTTGAAAATTCTGTTTTTAACAGTAAAGAAAGTATTCACACGCGAAGGAATTAGTTCAGATTCGTGTGCAACTATGGAAGCGTTTAATGGTAATAATTAAATAATGGTAAAATGAAGATCAATATTATTGAGTATTTTAAAGAAACAGTACACTTATTTCCTAATAAAATTGCTGTTATAGATCGAGATAGAGAAATAACTTTCTCTTCATTAGATGATAAAGTTCATACATTAGCTTACAATTTTGCATCGAATGCCAATGTTCTGAAAAAGCCAATAGCTGTCTATTTGAATAAAAGTATTGAAAGTGTTTGTGCGGACTTAGCTATAATCTATTCTGGTAATTTTTATATGAATTTAGATGTGAAAACACCTTCCGAACGTATAAAAAATATAATAGATTTAATCACTCCAGCCATAATTGTTACTAATAATCAATATCTTAAAAATATATCAGGAATTCTACCTGATTCTATACAAGTAGTAAACTTAGATGAGGTGGATTGGGACTTGTCTATTGATGAGGAGCTATTAGACATTCGTTTGCAAAAACTAGTTGATACTGATCCCTTGTGTATTATTAATACGTCTGGATCTACCGGTACCCCTAAAGGAGTGGTACTAAATCATAGAAGCTTCTTTGATTTTACTGAATGGGCGTTAGATGTATTTAAGTTCTCAAACGATGAAGTGATAGGCTCATTATCTCCATTAGTATTTGATATATATAGTTTTGAACTTTGTATGTTGATGGCAAAGGGGAATACTATTGTAGTAATCCCAGAGCATTTGTCTGCTTTTCCTGCTTCTATATTACAATTATTGGAAAAATATAAAGTTACGTTTCTTTTTTGGGTACCTACTATCATGGTTAATATTGCTAACATGAATCTATTGACCTCAATAAAGTTACCTGACTTGAAAACTGTTTGGTTCGCAGGAGAAGTATTTCCGACTAAACAGTTTAACTATTGGAAAAAACAATTGCCAAATACTATGTTTGCTAACTTATATGGGCCTATTGAGATTACTTTAGATTGCACATATTATATTGTAGATAGAGATATAAAAGATGAAGAACCTATACCTATTGGCTTCCCTTGCCGGAATACGGATGTGTTGATACTCAATGAGGATAATAAACTTGTTACAAAAGTAAATGAAGAGGGGGAGTTGTGTGTTAGAGGAAGTTCTTTAGCAATGGGGTATTATAATAATCCGGAAAAGACAGCTGCTGCTTTTGTGCAAAATCCATTAAATAGTGCTTATCCTGAGCTTATCTATCGTACGGGTGACATTGTATATGTTAATGCCTTGGGAGAGATTGTTTTCAAAGGCAGAAAAGATAGTTTGGTAAAACATATGGGATATCGTACGGAACTGGGAGAGATAGAACATATTATAATAAATAAGTTAAAGTTAGTGAACAATGGATGTATTGTTTATAATTTTGTGCATAAGGAAATAACTCTGTTCTACGAATCGGCAGAAGAAATTTCACCAGCGGAGTTTAGGACTAAAATAGGAAAGGAACTTCCTAAGTATATGTTACCTACAGCTTTTTATCGATTGGATGAATTACGACGTAATACCAATGGTAAAATTGATCGTTTGTTCTATAATAAACAGATTAATGGATAATTTACAATCGATCAATGACGTCCAAATGCTAATTCAGCAGATAAGGAGTGAAAGAAAGGGGTTTATTACAAATTTTTTTCTTGATCATTTTAAGCATTCTTTATGGATAGATCGTAATGCCTTCTTTTATGAATCATTTGATGATTGCTTTTTATTGATTAAGCGGAATGAGACTTACTCTTATCTTTATTTTATCTCAACTGATATGCGTGCTTTAAATAAAGCTTTAGTAAAATTCTTTCGAAACTACATAGGTACTTGTGTCGTTGACTTAGTGGGAAATGACTCTATATTACCACTTAAAAACAAGTTTGTACTTTGGGGATTTGAAGAGTATGAATTGCTCTATCGGATGAGTAGGACAGGATATCCGAATGTTTCTCTTCCTATAGATGAACACATAAAAAAGGGAGTACTGGGTGATGTTGAAACGATAAAAATATTGCTTGATGCTTGTTTTGATCCACTGTCAGAACAAATACCATCAGAAGAAGAATTAGGCCATTTTGTAAAAAATGGGACAGTACTGGTTTATAAACAGAATGGTTCTATAAGTGGTTTCATTATTTATGAACTTACTGGAGTAACACTTTATTTAAGATATTGGTTTGTCATACCAGAGTTTCGTGAGAAAAAGATTGGAGCAAAATTGTTCAATGCTTTCATGCATGAAGGTGCTTTATCGAAACGGCAGATGTTTTGGGTAATCTCAAGAAATGAGAATGCGATAAAACGGTATTTGCATTATGGCTTTTCCCCAGAGAAACTATATGATTATGTTTTAATTAAAAAATAATATATATATGAAAGAAAAGATTGTAGTAATTCTAAATGGTCTAAGGCCTGAATTTGATTTCAATGAACCGGTTAACTTTATAGAAGAAGGTATGCTAGATTCGTTTGATGTAATTAATTTGGTAAATGAATTGGATTCTACTTTTGGCATTTCCATTGATGGTGTTGATGTATTGCCAGAAAATTTTTCTTCTTTAGAGAGTATTATCGGACTTCTAAAAAAGAATGGAGTTGTCTAATGAAGTTGTTATTTCATAATAAAAAAATATCGGGTATATTGACAATATTGCCTGATAAAGAAGTTTTGTTTGAAGATGAAATGGATAATTATAATTTCTCACATGCAAAATCTTTGAAATTGAAATTAGCTATGGGATATAATAAGCATCGTATTGTGGAAAAGGGTGTTTGTGTATCTGATTTATGCTGCTATGGTTTGAACTATCTAATTGAAAGCGAAAAGATAAGTAGAGATGAAATAGATGCTTTAGTTCTTGTAACGCAATCTCCTGATCATTTTATGCCACCTACAAGTAATATTATCCAAGGAAAACTGGGATTAAAGCGGGATATGATTTGTTTGGATATTAATCAAGGTTGTGCTGGATTTATTATAGGTTTAATTCAGTCTTTTATGCTGCTTGATCAGCCAGAGATAAATAAAGTCGTTTTGCTGAATGCTGATGTATTAAGTCAGAAAGTGTCTAAAAGAGATCGTAATAGTAATCCTTTGATAGGGGATGGTGCATCTGTTACTATTGTGGAACGCTCTAATTGTGATTCTGTTATTTATGGTAGAATACAAATGGATGGGAGTAGGGCTGAAGCACTAATGATTCCGGCAGGGGGCTTTCGAGAACCATCGTCGGTTGAAACCGCTGTGATGAAAGAAGATGTTAATGGGAATTTTCGTTCAAGGGATAATCTTGTAATGAAAGGCGATGAGGTTTTTAATTTTGTTCAGTTAGAAGTCCCTTCCATGATTAAGTCTTTGTTAGAAGATGCAGCTATAGATAAAGATTGTGTAGATTATTACATGTTTCATCAGCCGAACAGGTTTATGTTACATAAATTGGCTGATAAAATAGGAGTTCCTCATGAAAAACTTCCTAGTAATATTGTGGAAAACTTTGGGAATGCCAGTGGAGTATCTATTCCTACAAATATTACTTTTAATTTAGAGAAGAGATTATTAAAAGAGAAACTGAACCTTTGTTTTGCAGGTTTTGGAGTTGGGTTGACGTGGGGGAGCTTATTAATGAAAGTTGGGAATTTATCTTTTTGTGAACAAATAAATTATTAATTATGGAACAATTTTTAGAACAAATTGCAGAATTACTTGAAGAAGATACGGTGAACGTGTCAGATGAATTAAAATCTTTTGAGGCTTGGGATTCTTTAACTATTCTTTCGATTATAGCTTTTGCTGATGAAAGTTATAAGATCACTTTAAATGCCAAAGAGATTACTGAGGCAAAAACTGTTGGAGGATTAAAGGAACTTATAGATTCAAAGTCTAAATAGAATTATGGAATTAGATTTATTAAATCTTTCAGGAAGGAGCTATTTGATAACTGGTGCAGCCTCAGGAATGGGGCGTGCTACTAGTATTTTGTTATCTAAATGTGGAGCACGTTTAATTTTAGTAGATATAAATGAAGATGGGCTCCAAATAACGAAGAAAGACTGTGTAGGAGAAACAATGATTCTAAAAATGGATTTGTCTTTTCCAGAAGAGTTTAAAGGATGTATCCTATCTTCTATTAGCTCGTTCGGAAAGTTGAATGGATTTGTGCATTGCGCGGGACTTCCATATATTTCACCGTTGAAAACCGTATCAGCAGCCCATTGTGAAAAACTTTATACTGTAAATGCTTATGCTGCGGTTGAATTAGCAAAAATATTGATGAATAGAAATGTGTATGCGGGTGAGCATGGCACTATTGTTTTGATTTCGTCGGTTTATGGTTTGGTTGGTTCCGCTGCCAATGTTGGGTATGCACTTTCTAAAGGGGCTATTCAAGGAATTACCAAAGCATTGTCTATCGAGTTGGCACCTAAGAAAGTACGTGTAAATTGTATTGCTCCTGGGTTTATAAAAACTAAGATGATGGAGAATGTATCTTCTTCTTTTTCGGAAGATTATGTTGATCATCTAAGTACTTTACATCCATTGGGACTGGGAGAAACGGAAGATGTGGCTAATTCAGTTTTATTTTTATTGTCTGATATGTCGAAATGGATAACAGGAGCAATTATTAGTGTGGATGGTGGATTTACTGCCCAATAAAATATGATATGAAAAAAAGACAGAATGTTATAATCACTGGAGCTTCGTCTGGAATAGGTAGAATCATTGCTATTAAATTATCAGAGAATTATAATGTTATTTTGAATGGGAGAAATGAAGACAAATTAATGTCTGTCTTACAGGACTGTGATAAGGAGGGCTCTCATCTAATTTGGGCCGCAGATTTAGAAGATACGCATACATTAGAAGATAAATTGAGGACTTTTATTGATTTGGAAGATATCTCAATATCTCATTTTGTTCATTGTGCTGGTTTCATGAAGATGTTACCATTAAAATTGGTAAACTTGTCCAATCTATATACAACATTTAATACCAATGTATTTTCAGTGGCTCTAATCATTAAACTTTTAGTTTCGAAGAAAGTTAATAAATCATCTCTTAAAAGTGCGGTCTTTATTTCAAGTAATATAAGTAACCGTGGTGCAAAGGCGTTCAGTAGTTATGCGGCTTCTAAAGCTGCGTTGGATGGTTTAATGAGATGTTTGGCTATAGAGTTGGCACCGAATGTGAGGATAAACTCTGTGTTGCCAGGGGCTGTTCAAACTCAAATGACGCAATCTATATTTGAGAATGAAGAGGTTGCAAAAAGGATGCTTGCGACATATCCTTTAGGGTTAGGAAGACCTGAAGATGTTTATAATGCAGTGAGTTTTCTGCTATCTGATAAGGCAAGATGGATAACCGGGCAACAATTGGTTGTAGATGGTGGACGGATTATTAATATAACAGGTTGATGGCATTAGAATTATTACGAATAGAAAATGAGCCTGTGAATTCTAATTGCTTTATCCTTTTTGATAAAGTTGTAGGCCTGAGATGTGTTGTTGTGGATCCGGGGAGTGAAAATTGTGCTGTAATAGATATGGTCTTAGAGAAGAATAAACTTATTCCTGAATACATTATTTTGACTCATGAGCATTTTGATCATATATGGGGATGTAATTATTTGGTGAATAAGTACAGCACTCGGATTATATGCTCTAAACAATGCGCTTTTGCTATCAGAGATGCAAAAAGAAATCATTCTTTGTTTTATAATCAAAAAGGATTTATTATATCTAAAGTTGATATTCTTTTAGAAGATGTACAATTCAAATTTTTGTGGGAAGGATATGATATTTACTTTGAGAATGCAAGGGGCCATACTAATGCTGGAGTCTTTTTTAAAATAGACCATTATTTATTCACAGGTGATACTTTGATAAAAGGTATACGTACGGTAACGAAACTGTATACAGGATCTAGATCGGAATTAATAGATACATTGGAGGTAATAGAGAAAATGAAAGGGAAAAAAATGGTCGTCTGTCCTGGACATGGTGAATGTTTTGAATTAGATACTTATGATATGAAGTTGGCTTTATGAATAAAAAAATTGTATTTATAGGAACTGGGGCTGTAGCTGCTGAATTAACCTCTTATTTGGAGGATGGAAGTTGGGGAAATGATTGTACTTTTGAAATAAAGGGATATTTGACATATGGAGTGTCGGGTATTAATAGTTGGAAAGAATATCAATTAGCCCATTCATATTTAGGGCTGTTAGAAGATTATCAAGTTCAAGAGGAGGATCATTTTATTTTGGCTTTGGGTAATAGTGAAGTTAAAAGAAAAATAGTGGAGATAATAAAAGCTCGTAATGGTAAATTTATGACTTTGATTCATCCTACCGCAATTGTGGCAAAAACAGCTAAGATTGGAGAGGGAAATATATTGTGCCCTTTTGTTATGATTGGTCCAAATGTCCTTTTAGGGAATTTTAATTTGCTAACTTCTCAAAGTATTATTAGTCACGATTCAAAAGTCGGTGATTTTAATTTTTTTGCAACAGCTTTATTATGTGGACATACCATTGTAGGAGATGCCAATTATATGGGTATTCGAGTAACAACTGTTCCAGATATAATTATTGGAAATAGAAATAAAATTCAGGCAGGGATGATTGTTGATAAGAATGTTGGTGATGATTCAACTTTGTTTTATCGATACAAAGAAAAACTGATGTTTGTCCCGTCTAGTGAATAAATTTATGTTGATATAAAATTATTGTATATTTAATCATATGGATAGTTGAAAAACAATGTGCCATTTTATTAAATTGTTTTGTTTAAAAATATTTGTATTGCTATCTTTTTTTTATTCCTTACTACGTAAGAAAATCAAATAAACATAGATAATTTCGTTATGAACAAACGAATCTGGCTTTCGCTTGCTCACATGGGTGGCCGTGAGCAAGACTTTATAAAAGAGGCCTTTGATACGAACTGGGTTGTCCCTTTGGGGCCTAACGTGGATGCTTTTGAGCAATCTTTGGCCGAATATTTGCATGAAGACCGCCATGTGGTGGCCTTGAGTGCTGGAACGGCTGCGCTCCATTTGGGCTTGATTCTTCTGGATGTAAAACCCGGTGATGAAGTGATTTGCCAAAGTTTTACTTTTGCCGCTTCTGCCAATCCGATTTCTTATCTGGAGGCCAAACCTGTTTTTGTGGACAGTGAGAAAGATACTTGGAATATGGATCCGGTATTGCTCGAGGAGGCCATAAAGGATCGTTTGCGCAAGACGGGTAAGCTTCCGAAAGCGATTATTCCGGTTCACCTTTATGGCATGCCTGCTAAGATGGACGAGATCATGGAGATTGCCGGTCGTTATGGGATTCCGGTTCTGGAAGATGCTGCCGAGGCGTTGGGTTCGGAATTGAACGGACAGAGATGTGGAACCTTTGGCGAACTGGCAGCGCTTTCTTTCAATGGGAATAAGATGATTACCACTTCCGGTGGAGGTGCTCTGATTTGTCGCACGGAGGAAGAGGCCCGGCAAACAAAGTTCTACGCTACGCAGGCTCGTGATGCCGCTCCACATTATCAGCATACCCACATCGGTTACAACTATCGGATGAGTAATATTTGTGCGGGTATCGGTCGTGGGCAGATGTTTGTCCTCGATGAACATGTTGCCCGAAGGCGGGCTATACATACTCTTTATACGGAGTTGCTTAAGGACGTTCACGGTATAACGGTTCTTCAAAACCCTGATGGGAGGTTTGATTCAAATTTCTGGTTAACTTGTATCCTGGTTGATCCGAGTGTTGCCGGTAAGACTCGTGAGGACATTCGTTTGAAACTGGATGCTGAGAATATAGAGACTCGTCCGTTATGGAAGCCTATGCATCTTCAGCCTGTATTTGTAGATGCTCCATTCTATGGAAACGGTACGAGTGAACACTTATTTGATATCGGCCTTTGTCTGCCTTCAGGACCGACATTGACGGATGAAGATATCAGGAGAGTAGTAGATACGATCAGACAAGATATGTAAAAATATACCCGTTGGGGTATAAATAAATGCTGTGCTCCCACTTTTATACCATATCGGGTATAAAAGTGGGAGTCTTTTATTATACTTGTGCCCCAACAGGTATAATATGGAAAATCAAACGATAGCAGAATACGTAAAACAAATGCGTAGGGAAACCGGACTAACACAGGTGGATCTGTCAGAGAAAGTCGGTGTGGATTAGGTTTTGTACATGCGTTGAAATTGTTGATAATATGATACTTATAACTTTCCTTGAGGGATCGGTTCCGGATGCCCTGTTTTCCTTTGTCATCTTCCTGTAAATGTTCACCTTTGTGGCGTTGATCAACGAAATGTGAATAAAATCAGTAGTAATAACATTAAAAAAAGGAGATATAGGAATATGACTTTATTTTATAAAGCAGTGCAATCGACCATGGCAACTAAGGCCGGTGACAAGAAGTGGCATTTGAATCTGGTGAAGATAGGTAAAACGGTGTCCACCCAGCAACTGGCAGAGATGATTGCGGAGAAGTCGTCATTGACCCCGGGTGATGTACATAATGTGGTCCGGAACTTAATGACGGCAATGCGCAGCGAGTTATTGAACAGTAAGACGGTACGCCTGGAAGGATTGGGTACTTTTACGATGAAGGCGCGTAGCCGTGGAAGGGGAGTAGACAAAGAGGAGGATGTCAATCCGAACCAGGTGGGAGCACTTCTCTGTCACTTCACACCGGAATATACCCGGCCTGCCGCTATTGGCACTACCCGTGCTTTGCTTCAGGGTGTTGAGTTTCAGAAGATAGGCAGTATCGGCACTTCGGGCGGTAATGGCTCTGGAAATGGTGATGGAGACATTGTGGATGATCCGACTGCATAATAACTTTAATCAGATAAATATATGAAGAAGAATAGCTGGAATATCCTTTTAAAGGTGATTATAGCTGTGGCAAGCGCCATTGCCGGAGTGATAGGAGGGCAGGGACTGCTCTGATAACTGACCGATCGTTTCGGTTGAAAAAATAAATGCCGGTATCTGTTCGGAAGAATGGGTACCGGCATTTATTATTATGGTTAGCAAAACCGATAATTAAGAATAATCTTGTATATTTGTGAGTGAAACGATTAATAGAAATGCGTTATGGCTAAACTTTACCCGATTGGGATACAGAACTTTGAGAAAATACGTAGGGAAGGCTATCTTTATATAGATAAGACTGCATTAGTCTGTAGATTGGTAAAAACGGGTTCATATTATTTCCTGAGCCGTCCCCGTCGCTTTGGCAAGAGTCTGCTGATATCTACTCTTGAAGCTTATTTTCAAGGGAAAAAGGATTTGTTTCGTGGATTGGCAATGGAGGAATTGGAGAAAGACTGGATAAAATATCCGATTTTACATCTGGATCTGAACACGGAAAAGTATGATACGCCCGAAAGCCTGGATCGGATATTGAACGATACGTTGGCTAAATGGGAAATGGTGTACGGGACTGCTCCTTCTGAAACTTCTATTCCTTTGCGTTTCAAGGGTATTGTGCAGCGTGCCTGTGAACAGTCGGGGCAGCGGGTGGTGATTTTGATTGATGAATATGATAAACCGATGTTGCAGGCTATCGGTAATGAGGAGTTGGGAGAGAAGTATCGTGATACACTGAAAGGTTTTTATTCTGTGCTGAAAACGATGGACGGGTATATCCGCTTTGCCCTTTTGACGGGAGTTACCAAGTTTGGTAAGGTAAGTGTGTTTAGTGACCTGAATAATCTGAACGATATCTCCATGGACGAACCTTATGTGGAGTTGTGTGGAATTACAGAAAAGGAAATCCATCATTATCTGGAACCGGAAATTCGTCAGTTGGCGAAATATCAAAAGATGTCGTACGAAGATGCTTGCCGGGAGCTGAAGGAACGGTATGATGGTTATCATTTCACGGAAAATTCTATTGGTTTATATAATCCGTTCAGTATACTGAATACTTTTTATAAGATGAAGTTTGGCAGTTACTGGTTCGAAACAGGTACTCCGTCTTATTTGGTAAAACTTTTACTGCGTGATAAATATGACTTGCAACAGCTGGCGCACGATGAGGCGACATCAGATATGCTGAATTGCATAGATTCTACTTCGAAGAATCCTCTGCCGGTGATTTATCAGAGTGGCTATCTGACGATAAAAGGGTATGATGAACGTTTTGATATCTACCATCTGGGATTTCCCAATCGGGAAGTAGAGGAAGGATTTATCAGGTATTTACTTCCTTTTTATGCAAATATTGATAAAGGACAAACAGGGTTTCATATAACCCGGTTCGTTTCTGAAGTGGAACAGGGAGATTGTGATGCTTTCTTTCGCCGTCTGCAAAGTTTCTTCGCCGATACTCCTTATGAACTGGTACGTGACTTGGAGTTGCATTATCAGAATGTTCTTTTTATTGTTTATAAGTTACTTGGTTTTTATGTCCAGGCGGAGTATCATACTTCTAACGGGCGCATCGATATGGTTTTGAAGACAGAACGATACATTTATGTGATGGAGTTCAAATTTGACGGGAGTGCGGAAGAGGCTTTGAAACAGATAGAAGAAAAGGAATATGCTGCTCCGTTTGCCAATGATCCCCGTCAACTGCTAAAGGCAGGAGTGAACTTTAGCTCGAAGACAAGGAATATTGATTGTTGGGTCGTGGATTGACTCTAAATTCCATATGATAATCTGAATACTACACATCTGTGTGATCTGTTAATCTGTGGTGAAAAAGAGTTCATTGAAGAATGTTCCCGATACGTTGAATCTCGTCTGTACTGAACTTACAGTTTTCCGTCGCTTTCAGGTTGTCTGCCAGTTGACTGACGGAACTGGCGCCGATAATGACGGAGGTTACCAGATCATCTTTCAATATCCAGGCTAATGCCATTTCGGCTAAGGTTTGTCCGCGACTGCCTGCCACTTCATTCAATGCTTTGATTTTATTTAATACTTGATCGGTCAGTTGTTCTTTTTTCAGGAAACCTCCGCGGGCTATCCTTGAATCTTCAGGAATTCCATTTAGATACCGGTTAGTGAGCAGACCCTGAGCCAGAGGAGAAAAGGCGATAAAGCCGGTACCGTTCTCTTGGGCTTGCCGGAGGATACCTTGTGCTTCCGGTTCACGGTTAAACAGGTTATATCGTCCCTGATAGAGTAGACAATGCACGTCTCGCTCTTCCAGATATCGGTAGGCAAACTCTGCTTTTTCTTTGGGGTATTTGGAAATACCGATGTAGAGGGCCTTACCTTGCCGGACAATGTCGACGAGTGCCTGAAGAGTTTCTTCAAGTGGAGTTTCGGGATCGTAACGGTGGGTATAGAAAATATCTACATATTCCAGATTCATGCGTTTTAAACTCTGGTTGAGACTGCTCATCAGATATTTTCGGGAGCCCCAGTTCCCGTAAGGACCTTCCCACATGTCATGTCCGGCTTTGGTGGATATGAATAGCTCATCACGATAGGGCATAAAGGATTTCTTCATGATTAGCCCGAACGTCTCCTCGGCTGAGCCATAAGAGGGACCGTAGTTATTAGCCAGGTCGAAATGTGTGATGCCTTTGTCGAATGCAAAGTGAGCCATTCGAAGGCTATTGGCTAATGTATCTACATCACCGAAGTTATGCCAAAGGCCCAGGGAAACTTCCGGTAACAGTATGCCGCTTTTGCCACAACGGCGATACTTCATTCCGCCGGAGTATCTCGCCTTATCTGCTGAATAAATAGGATTGATCATATTCTGGAGTATTTGAGGATTAACTATGTGCAAAGATAATCGATTTATAAAGCAATATAAGTTATCAAAATAATAATTGTATTATGAATGGATAAAATAATACTGGATGGTTTGATGGAATCCCGATAATTTTGCATTATTGAAAAGCGTATGAACTAAAAACAGTGGAGATAGAATATGAAAGACATGCAAACAAAAATAGTAATGATAGGGATTCTACTTTCTGCCGGTATAATGTTGAGAGCTCAAGACAATGGAGGGTGTGAGGATTGTCCGGCTTTTAATGCAGGAGGAAAAGTGGAAGTCCGCGGTGTGAAAGAGAGGATTATCGGAGATTTGTCGCAACCGATTGCCGTTCGCGTGAAAACACTCATCCAACAGATGACACTGGCAGAGAAGGCATCTCAACTCGTGAGCGAAAGTGATAGCATCCCCAGGCTGAACCTTCCTGCTTATAATTATTGGAATGAATGTCTCCATGGAGTGGCTCGTGCAGGTGAAGTGACTGTTTTTCCACAGGCTATTAATCTGGCTTCTACCTGGGATACGGTATTGGTAAAGCGGGTGGCTTCTGCTATTTCTACGGAGGCGCGACTGAAATATCTGGAAATAGGAAAGGGGCTCACTTACTGGTCGCCTACTATCAATATGGCTCGTGACCCGCGCTGGGGAAGAAATGAAGAGACTTATGGTGAAGATCCGTATCTGACTTCACGGCTTGGAGTAGCCTTTGTGAAGGGGCTACAGGGTGATCATCCGGCTTATCTGAAAACTGTCGCAACAATCAAACACTTTGTGGCTAACAACGAAGAGAACAATCGCTTTTCCAGCTCTTCGCAAATACCGACGAAACAGTTGTATGAATATTATTTTCCGGCTTACGAAGCTTGCGTGAAAGAGGCAGGCGTGCAGTCGGTAATGACGGCTTATAATGCTTTTAACGGTGTGCCTCCCAGTGGCTCCCGTTGGCTGCTCGGTGAAGTGCTGAGAAAAGAGTGGGGATTTGACGGATTTGTAGTTTCTGATTGCGGGGCCATTGGGGTGATGAATTGGCAGCATAGGGTCGTGAATTCGTTGGAGGAAGCGGCAGCGCTGGGTGTCAACAGTGGGTGTGATTTGGAATGTGGCACTACATATAAAGAGAAATTGGTTCAGGCAGTGAAACAGGGCTTAATCTCGGAAGCTACTATTGATCAGGCTTTAACGCGGGTGCTGACCGCGAGGTTTAAGTTGGGAGAATTTGATCCGATGGAACTTGTGCCTTATAATCATTACGATAAGAAGCTATTGGCCGGCAAGAAGTTTGCGGAACTTGCTTATGAAGCGGCTGTCAAGTCGGTTGTGCTATTGAAAAATGAAAATCTGTTGCCTTTAAGTAAGGAGAAGGCTAAATCGGTAGCTGTAGTAGGCCCGTTTGCCGATCATAATTATTTAGGTGGATATAGTGGACAGCCTCCTTATTCGGTTACACTTTTGAAAGGGGTGAAAGATTTGATGGGTAAAAGAGGAAAAGTCAACTATTTGAACGGTATAGGAGCTTCCAGGGATTCTATTGTGGCTGCGGTAAAAGGAGTCGATGTGGTTCTTGTAGCTTTGGGAAGTGATGAAAAAATGGCAAGAGAGAATCATGATATGACTTCTATTTATTTACCGGAAGAACAGGAGAAACTGCTGAAAGCTATTTATCAAGTGAACCCGAGGATCGTATTGGTTTTCCATTCGGGAAATCCGCTAACTTCTGAATGGGCGGATGTGCATATACCGGCGATTATGCAGGCCTGGTACCCCGGGCAGGAAGCCGGTAGAGCCCTGGCCGATTTATTGTTTGGGAACGAAAATCCATCGGGTAAGTTACCTATGACTATTTATCGGGCGGAAGATCAGTTGCCGGATATCTTGGATTTTGATATGTGGAAAGGGCGTACTTATCGTTATATGAAGGAAGATCCTTTATATGGTTTCGGTCATGGGTTGAGTTATACATCATTTGGGTTCGATGGTATACAAGGAAGTGATACCTTGAAATCGGGCACAACGTTGCAATGTTCGGTTGAATTATCCAATACCGGTAAATGGACCGGAGAAGAAGTCGTCCAGGTGTATGTTTCCAGAGAAAATACTCCTGTCTATACATATCCGTTGAAAAAATTGGTAGCGTTTAAAAAGGTGAAACTTGCTCCAGGTGAAAAGAAGAGAGTTGAATTTAATATACCTCCCCGGGAGTTGTCGGTCTGGGAAAATGGAAACTGGAGGATGCTTACCGGAAAGTATACGCTGTTTATAGGTTCCGGACAACCGGGACTGGCAAAGGGTGTTACGAAAGGTTTTGAGGTTAAGATACAATAAGGTTGGTTTTTACAGGTTCTGAGGTAGTAGTGTTTTTTTTAAGGAAAGATTGTTTGAAGGTAATTTCTTTATGTACTTGTTCTCTGATGTAAGGGTGTGCTGATTGTATCACTATCGGATAAAATAATACTGGATTGTTAATGATAACTGCACTAATTTTACATTTGAGAAAGTTCTCCGATATTGGGATAAAACAGGTCTCGATTTCGTCTTTTAGATAAACTATGGTAGAATAACGGATGCATTGAAGGCAGAAAAGAAATAAAGAGTATTTGTCTGAATTGCATAAGTGAATGATAAAATCATACTTGTTTGTTCTCCCGGTTGACTCTATTTTTGCATTATCACAAAATTAATCATTTTAAATCAGTGTAATAGTATGAAGAACATGATGTTGTTTCTGATGGCGCTCTTGATGAGCAGCCATATGATGGCTCAGCAAACCATTGTTACAGGCGTAATCACCGATGCTAACGATGGATCTCCATTGATTGGAGCCAATGTACTGGTCAAAGGTGCCGGAACCGGTTCTATTGCCAATGTGGACGGTAAATACAGTGTAAACGTTCCGAGTGGCAAGAAGGTACTGGTCTTCTCGTGTGTGGGGTATAAAGAACAGGAGATTACTTTAAAACCCGGACAGAAAATACTCAATGTGACAATGAAGGAAGATACTGAACTGCTGGATGAGGTGGTAGTCATAGGCTATGGTACAATGAAGAAGAGTGACTTGACAGGATCGGTCACTAGTATCAAAAGCGAAGACTTGATGAAAACCAATCCGATCAGTATCAACCAGGGACTTCAGGGGCGTATTGCAGGTGTGCAGGTCAACCAGAATGATGGTGCTCCCGGAGCAGGCGTGAGTATTCAGATTCGTGGTGCGAACTCGTTTTCAACTTCTACAGAACCGCTTTACATTGTAGATGGTATTCCTTTTACCAGTAGTGGAATGCCCGGAACAGGTAAAGATGGTATGATGCAGACGGCCAATCCGCTGTCGACGATTAATCCGTCGGATATCGAGTCTATTGAGATCCTGAAGGATGCTTCAGCTACGGCTATTTACGGATCACGCGGTGCGAACGGAGTGGTATTGATTACCACTAAGCGTGGTGCGAAGGGAAAAGACAATATCAGTTTCAGTGCTAACTTCGGAATTTCAAAGGTAGTGAAGAAACTGGATATGCTGGATGGATATACATATGCATTGTATAGGAATGAAGCAGCACGGATGTTTAATGAATACGAGAATGCAAATGAAGCTATTCCTTATCCGGGCACTTCGAAAGTGGACCCGAATACCGGTGAATCGGTTTATTCTCCGGGACCGGAAGATTACCGGAATGGTACGTATCCCAGTGTAAACTGGCAGGATGAAGTATTTGAAACAGCTTTTTCTCAGGAATACAATCTGAGCGTGAACGGTTCGAATGATAAGGGGTATTATGCAATCTCCGGTAATATACTGGATCAGAGCGGTATCATTCATAACTCCGGATACAAACGTTATTCATTCCGTGCGAATCTCGCTCGTAAGGTACACGACTGGATTGAAATCGGTACGAATATGAGTTTTACCAACTCATTGAACAAGCTTGCCAAAACCAATTCTGTCAGTGATGGTATTATCCGGGGGGCCTTGTTCTATCCGGCTACAGCACCCTTGGACGATGAAACGAATAATGCCCAGTTGAACTGGTTCTCATCGAATCCTTATGTATATACCCGTGCAGCTAAAGATGAATTGACAACGAATAGTTTCTTCTCTTCTTCATTTGTGGAAATCACACCGTATAAGGATTTGAAAGTTCGTCAGAATGTGGGTTTCTCCTATAATATAAACGAACGTGATGTGTACTATAACAGAGAGACGGTGGAAGGTAAAGATCCGACAAACGGATACGCCTCAAAAGCTGATAACTGGGCGAAGAATCTGGTACTTGAAACGATGGCGACTTACAACAAAACTTTCAATAAGAATCATTCGTTGAATGTGGTTGCTGCTTTCTCTTATGAAAGAGGGGACTATGGTAATAAAGCAATGGTAGCTACCGGATTCCCCCAGGACCTGACGGAAGACTTTGATATGAGTGCCGCTGTGAATCCGCAGAAGCCGACCAGTGGACGCGGAATGACTTCTCTGGTGTCTTTCCTGGGACGTGCCAACTATAACCTGATGAATAAGTATCTGTTTACTGCCTCTTTCCGTCGGGATGGTTCCAGTAAGTTTGCACCGGGCAACAAATGGTCTAACTTTGCTTCAGGAGCTATTGCCTGGAGAGCATCGGAAGAGCAGTTTATTAAGGACCTGAATTTGTTTAGTAACCTGAAGTTCCGTGCAAGTTACGGGCAGACTGGTAATCAGGCGATAGGCGCCTATGCTACCCGTGACTATCTGACTGTGGCCAATTATCCGATTAACGGTGCACTTTCCAGTGGATTTGCCAATCTTACCTGGAGAGGACCTGCCAATCCGGATTTGAAGTGGGAGACCACGAGCCAGTATAATGTGGGTGTGGATATGGGATTCCTGCAGAACAGAATTAATTTGACTGTCGATCTGTATTACAAAAAGACATCTGACTTATTGCAGAATATACAGATACCACAAAGTACAGGTTTCTCGAATATGACGACTAACTTTGGAAATGTAACGAATAAGGGACTTGAAATTACCGGAAAGTTCTATGCGATCACCGGTAAGAACTTCAACTGGGATTTTGATGCTAATATTTCCTTTAACCGTAACAAGATCAGCGGACTTCCGGGAGATCAGTTTGCCCAGGGATGGAGTAAGGCTGATAATGTATTCCTGCAGCGCAACGGAATGCCGATCGGAACCATTTATGGATTTGTGGAAGATGGTTTTTATGATAATATTGCTGAAGTAAGAGCCGACCCGTTTTATGCAAAAGAGTCAGAAGCCGTATGTAAAGCAATGGTAGGTGAGGTGAAATATAAAGATTTGGATGGAGTAGCCGGTATTACAAATGCCGATCGCCAGGTAATTGGGGATACGAATCCGGATTTCACTTTCGGTATGACTCACAATTTTACTTATAAGAACTTTTCTTTAAGCTTTTTCCTGCAAGGATGTGTCGGAGGTGATATTTTCAATGCGAACTTACTCGAGGTGACTATGAGTGGTATTGGTAATATTCCGCTGAATATATATGAATCTCGCTGGACACCCGAAAACCGGGAGAATGCCAAATGGCCGAAAGCTTATGCCGGCTATGGAAGAACGATGAAACTGTCTGATCGTTATGTAGAAGACGGATCTTATCTGAGAATGAAGAATATTAATCTGGGGTATAAGTTTGTCTCTCCGTTTAAGGGAATTGAATCGATCAATCTGTTTGCTTCTGTCAGCAATGTATTCACCATTTCGGGATATAGCTGGTATGATCCGGATGTAAACTCTTTCGGTAGTGATGCTTCTCGCCGTGGCGTGGATTTATTCTCGTATCCAAGTAGTCGCACCTTCTCATTTGGTTTACAGTGTACGTTCTGATGTTTAACTCAAATCAAGAAAAGTCATGAAAAAAATAATATTCAAATCGTTTTTATTGCTATGGACAGTCCTGTTGGCATGTTCATGCAATGATTTGCTGGAAGAAAAGGCCTATGATTTTGTGTCACCCGAACAGTTGGGAGACAGTGAGAGTGCGGCTTCCCAGCTTGTGACAGGTACTTATAATACAGTGATCACCAGCTTTATTGCTCCGGGTTCTTATCTTTATCTGACCAATATGGATTGTGACTATGCGTCGGGTGCATCATGGGCATTTGGTAATGTCGGAGCAGGTAATCCACAAGGATTCTGGGGAATAGATCATATGTGGCAGGGCAGCTATACGTTGATTCACCGGGCAAATCTGGGTATATCCAAGATCTCGGCTATGAATAACCTGACTCCGGAGAGTAAACAGGACGCTTTGGCACAACTCTGCTTCCTTAAAGCATGGGCTTATTTTAACCTGGTGAGAAATTACGGTCCTGTGCCTATTTTCCGGAAATCGATATCGGAAGGGGAAGCTATGAGCCAGCCTCGTGCCTCGGTATCGGACGTATACACACATATCATTGAATTGCTGGAACAAGCTGAAGGAATGTATTCGAAAGATGATGCCGGGTTTGTAGCGGGACGTGCCTCGAGCGGAGCTGCCAAAGCGTTATTGGCGAAAGTATATGTTACTATGGCTTCCGGGGCGATGTCCGGTGTGCCTATCGTGGTTAAGGGAGGAGATCCGAATATATTTGAACCACAACCTATCACGCACATTGCAAAGACTGTTGCAGGTTATGAGTCTTTTGATCCGGCCAAGTATTATGCGTTGGCACGTGACAAAGCTTGGGAGGTGATAAACGAATATACCCTGTTTGATAATTATATGGACGTATGGGCCATAGGAAACCGTAATAAGGGAGAACACATCTGGATGGCACAGGCCATCAGCGGTGATAAGGACTTTGGAAACACGATCTGTCAGGATTATGTGGGCATTTTCAAAGAAGACGGTACGATGGAAGGTAACTGGTATGGTATGCGCGATCACTGGTATCTGCTTTTCGAAGAACAGGATACGCGTATTGTCGATGGAGTTATTCACCGATATGCGTCGGATGGAATATCCAATGGTAAGGTTATCTATAACTATTATCCCCGTTGGTATGCAGATAAAGTAGAGAATAAGGAGGTATATGACAGTCAGGGCAATGCTTTTGATGGTACGGAAGTCTATCATGAAGGTCAGGGGTGGACATTGGCGAAATTGACGAAATTTACTTTTGTTACAGACCGGAAACAAAAAAACAGTGATTTTCACTTTCCGTTACTCCGTTTGCCGGATATAATGTTGGTTTATGCTGAGGCTGTCAATGAATTGAATGGCGGACCGGACGCTGAGGCCTATAATCAGGTGAACCGCATTCGTACGCGTGCCCATGCCACTCCGTTCTCCGGAATGAATCAGGATGAATTCCGTTCGGCTGTACTGGAAGAGCGTGCCCGTGAATTGGCCTATGAAGCTGACCGCCGTTATGATCTTTTCCGTTGGGGTATCTATCTGGATGTGATGAATGCCATCGATATGGATGAGCATAATGTGACTAAACGTCGTTTGGAGCGTAATCTTCTATATCCGATACCTACCAGTGAGGTGAACTCTAATGATAAGATTGATTCTAACAATCCGGGATGGTAATGAATACATTCGTAACATTTAAAATTGAAGATACAATGAAAACATTTAGATATATTTTATTCGTATGGGTGATTCTGGGCTGTGGTCTGTTTGCATCGTGTAAAGATGATGAAGTGGAATATGCCCCTCTGGCTGTCACCCGGGTATCTACGGTACTCGATCGCGAACAGGGGATCGATCAGGCTAATCTTGCACAATATATCATTGTGCAAGGTACAGGATTGAATGCTGTTAATTCGATTCTGGTAAATGATGTACAGGTTGATTTGAGAGATGCGTATATCACTTCCGGAGAAATAACTTTTCCGATTCCCAGGGTAATTCCGGGAGATGTAAATAACCTGATAACTTTAGGAAACGGAAATTCTACCGTAACTACTCCGATATCGGTGTTTATTCCTGAATTGGAGGTGAACGGTATGTTCAATGAATTTACGCCGGCAGGTGATACGATGCAGGTGGTTGGCGATTATTTTGATCTTTATGAGATAACGACCGAATCGGGGCAGCTGTTCTTTGGTGGAAAAGAAGCGGAGATAACAAAAGCAACCGGTAACAGTCTGAGTTTTGTGTTGCCGGAGGATGCCGTAATAGGTTCAAAAATTAAATTAGTCAGCCCGGTTTGTGGAGAAGTCATGGTTCCCGGTAAATATATGGAAAAGGGCAATATGCTGTGTGACTTTGACCCGTTCACCGGTTGGGGAGGTGGTAAATATGTGATAAATGGTCCCGTTCCTGCTCCGTACAGCGGACAATTCTCCCGTTTCAAGATTAATAAGGGAGATGCGAATGATTGGGACTGGAACGAGGTGACTACTATTGCACAGTGTGCTGTCGAATACTTTCCCGAGGTTATTGCCGATCAGGATAAATATTTGCTGAAGTTTGAAGTAAATACAATCAAGCCATTGACCAAAAGACAGATCCGATTTTACTTCTCGCAGATTAATTACGATTGGGAACCTTTTGCATCGGGACTCGCCTTGAATACGAACGGAGAGTGGAAAACGGTTTCTATTGACCTGGGAGAAATGTGGAAAGGGGACATTCCTAATGATGGAGTTTTACAGATTATGGGTAATAGTTGGGCGGAAGATACGGATATCTGCTTTGATAATTTCCGTATTGTTCCCAAAGATTAAGGTGTGTTTAGTGAAAGGTAGTTTATTGACTGCCTGATGTAGGGTAGAGTTGGTAAAAGAGGGGCAGTTTTCTTATAACTATCCCTCTTTTTAACTCACTCCGCAATATGAATAAAAAAAGAATGACAATGCGGAAAATTCAATATTTGTTTATCGGTTTGTTCTTCTGTCTGGGGATACAGGCACAGGAGAAATTTAATATCAGGGGGGTACTTCCCTGGCATAATTTCTTGTCAGGACCTACTTCATGGAACTTGTCAGATTACCGGAATTATCTGGATGAATGTCAGAAAAATGGTATCAACTTCATTGGTTTCCACAATTATACGGGGGGTGGTGAGCGTTATGCCACTTATGTGGAACCTATGATAAAAATAGAATATAAGAATATTCTTCCTCAAGCCTGTTTTGATAATTCTCTGACTGCACGTTGGGGCTATCTGCCGATGGCTGTGAAAGACTTTGCTTATGATACGGGAAAAGCATTCCACTTACCTGCAGGGGCAGAAGCTTTCGGTAATGACGGTTCGGTTACCTCGCACTCTCCCCGGGAGCATTACGAAAGGGCCCAGGGGCTGATGCGTGATGTATTGAAAATGGCACATGAACGGGGAATTCGTATGGCTATGGGATTTGAATTCGGAGTGATTCCTCCCGAATACTTTTCTTTGAATGTAGCCGGAGACTGTTTCTATTGGCCGGGTGAATCGAATATGATTCCGAATCCGAAAAGTCAGATAGCAGCCGAGATACATTATGCTGCAATTGATGATATCCTGAAAGCTTATCCGGATATTGATTACATCTGGATGTGGCTGAATGAACATTCGTTTATGGGAGTCGATACTCAGAAAGCATTGAGGAATGTACCTTTTGCTCGTGCTTATCGGGAAAATGAAAGCTTCTTTGAGGAAGCGGCCGATTCATCGGCCCGTTTTGTCGGAGTGTGGGCGCTGGAATATATGAAACTGACTTATGATTATCTGAAATCAAAGGGTTCGCATGCCAAATTGATCCTTGGTGGCTGGGGGGGAGGACATCAGTTACCTTCATTGCTGAAAGGATTGGACAGAGCTTTGCCCAAAGATATTATTTTCAGTTGTCTCAATCCAGATCTGGGGAAAAGTCCACAACCGGAGTTTTTGGGAGAGATTGCCCGGAACCGTAATGTATGGGCAGTTCCCTGGTTGGAAGGCGATCACCAGTTGTGGCATTTTCAGCCAAGGGTCCATATGATGCGTGAACATGTGAAACTTGCCGCTAAACAGAATCTGGACGGAGTGGTTGCTATCCACTGGCGTACGGAGGAACCTCGTTTTAATTTCCGAACGTTTGCCCATTTTGCTTCGGATAAAGATGCCAAAGAAAGTGTGGAGCAGTTGTATGACAGATTTCTGACGGAGGAGTTCGGAAAAGATGCGGCTAAAAAAATGACCCCGTTGCTTGCCGGAATGGATCGGAAACAAATTCAGTGGAATGTGCCTTCGCCGGAGTTTTACGCCTATACTCCGGAATGGGGACTGCTGGACGAAAATAATGTGCGGATACGGAAAGAACTGGTGTCTTCCGGAGAATCATTATTGAAAAAGTTAAAAGGGGAGCAGCGGGATAATCTGGAACGTTTCATAGCAATGTTTCGTTTTGAACTTCTCTTGGGAGAGGTGGATCAGGCTATGATGCCTGCTTTTACCTTAAAGAAGAAAGAAGCGCAAGGTGAGAAAATAGATGCTTCACAGGAATATGCGGATGCATACCGGTTATTGCTTTCAGCACCAATCAAAGAGATGTTCGATACTTATGTGAAACGGGTTCATTCACGTGGAGAACTGGGCGTTCTTAGCTCTTTGAACCAGCGTGTGTGGCGTGAATACAATGAACTTAAAACTTATCTGGAAAATAAAATAAAATAGAAATGAGACGAATGGCATATCACCTGCTGGCTGTTTTGATTCTGGCAATGACAGCATCGACAATCAAAGCACAGATTTTATTGGTTACTTCGGGTACACCGGTCGAAGAATATGCGGCAGCAGAGCTTCAACGATATTACTATCAGTTGTCCGGGCGGCTATTATCTGTCGGACATGGAGAGGTGCCGGACAGGAAAACGGAATTTGTGCTTACAAGACTGGATCATCCGTTGATGACTTCTTGGAAAGACAATGGAGTGCTGTCTCTGGCATCAGTGCCCGGAGCACAGGGGTATGTCATTCGGACAGTGAAGGAAAAAAGCAGGCAACTGGTGGTTATTGCCGGTGCGGATGCCAGTGGACTGCTTTATGGCGTATATGGGTTATTGGAGGATCATTTAGGAATGCGTTTCTATATGAACGGGGATGTGTATCCCGATAAAAAAAAGCCGCAGACAAAGTTACCGTTTATCCGGGATGAACGTACGCCGACAATGACCGTTCGCGGATTTCTTCCCTGGACTAATTTTCCGCAATCGGCTACGATTTATTCATGGGATGATTGGCGTTACATCATAGATCAGGCTGCGCGGATGCGGATGAATTTTATTATGATTCATAATTATAACGGGTTTTGCGGGCATAATGAATTGTTTCATAATTTTGAGTATAAAGGTCATTTGTCACGTGGATGGATGCCTACCATAAAGACCGGACACGGATGGTGTTGCCCCGGATGGGATGTCAATGAATATCTTTTTGGAGCATCCGGGATTTATGATGACTATGATTTTGGAGCTGATTATGGGTTACATAATGAAACGCTGACGAATAGCCAGATCAAAGAGAAAGGAGCAACTATATTCCGCAAGGTGATCGCCTATGCACATTTGCGTGGTGTGAAAATAGGCTTAGGATTGGATATCGATGTCCTCTTGCCGGAATATCAGACTGAGCCGGATAATAGAGAAGTAATTAAGGCACAGGTTACAGAAATTGCCTGTGAATATCCGGAACTGGATTATCTGCTTTGTTTCCAGTCTGAGGGTCAGAAGAATGAAGCTTTTTATGCCCGCTGGCGGAGAGTTTTTGATGGATTCTATGAAGAGATGAAGCGGATGTCGCCTTCTACCCGTATAGCTGTATCGGGGTGGGGGCTGACCCCGGAATCAGTGAATAGTCTGCCCGAAGATGTTATTTGTGCTCCCATATCTTATTATTCGGCAGCGTTCGAACCGGGAAGTGTGTATGGCAGTCGTGAATACTGGGGATGTCCCTGGTTGGAACGGGATTTTAACAGTTCTGAATATTACTATCCTTATAATGTGGATCTTTCGGAAACCATCCGGGCCTTTGGAGATGCTTCTCCCAATATGAATGGTTTTTATGCACTGACGTGGAGACTGGCCGACGCTATTTCTCCTAAAATGTGGTATATCAGTAAGGCCCCTTGGTATAAGCGTGAAGTACTGGATTCTTCGGAGAAGGTATATCGGGATTTTGCATGTGCCAGTTACGGGAAAAATGCAGCCGATGCCATTACCGGTATTATCAATCAAAACGAGCCTTTTGCCACTGACTTTGGCGAGTGTCAGGAAACACCCGGATTTAATCAGGTGGTGCATACTTATCCGTTGATGAACCTTCGTTCGATGGCTTTTATCGGGAAAAATGGAGAAACCGTAAAGATAGAAGCTACTGGATACAAAGAGAAGAAAGGTACCCAAAATGCCCCTTGTGATGAAGGTGGTGAGTGTGTAGGGTATATTATGGCGGATGACTGGTTGGAGTATCCTGCGGTTGATTTTAGTAATAGTCCTGAGCGGATGTCCGTTCGGGTCGCTTCTGCATCTTCGGGTGGGGTTGCCACTGTTTGTCTGGACCGTCTGGAAGGCCCTGTTATCGCCCGGTTTGAGGTAAAGAATACGGAAGGGTGGCAATCTTGGAGAACGCTGACGGTTCCGGTGAGCGGATTGAAAGGTATTCATACATTGTATATTCGTTTTCAACCTTTTGATGTGATAGCCGGGGCGGAAAAATTAGCTGAAGCACAATTGAAAACCATTGATAGTTGTATGACGGTTACTCCGGATGCACTTCAGAGGTTGCGTCTTTCCCGGTTGCGTGCGCGCATTCAGGGTGCTGCTTGCCACATTGCGTTGAATGCCGGTTTTGAAGCTTATCGGTGGGATGATTTACCCGGAAAGATGGATGAATGGGCGCGCAGCTTCCTGTATCGTATCGAGGATATTTCGTCCTACGGGAATATCATGAGTACTCAGAATAGATTTGTCAAACAGAATTATGTAGCGAAAATCAATCAACTTCGTAAGCAACAGCGGGTACAGGCACCTTCGCATATCACAGCCAAGGGAACCCGTGAGGGAGCATTGGTCAGTTGGCGTAATGAAGAACCGGCGACAAAGGCTTTTGTTGTTTGTCGTAATGGAGAAGAAATTGATACATTGGCAGCCGGTGTGACATGCTATCGGGATATGTTTCATGGAGTTGCTGTCTATTCGGTGTACACGGTGGATGTTGAAGGGCATAAGAGTCCTTTGGGAATACCTGCCCGGTGTCCGGCTGGAAATGCAGATCGTGAAGCACCGGTTATTGTTATTAATTCTCCGGTGACTTCCGTAATGAAGGGAGCTCCGTTGCATATCCGGTTTTCTGTGGTTGAAGACCGGTTGCCCGAAGTTGTATCCGGAACACTTCACTATCGGAAACCGGGAGATAAAGTATGGAAAGAGTTGCCGTTTGAACGCCGGGTCAGAGCTGTCTTCACATTGACGTTGCCTGCTTCCGGGATTACCGAAGAAGGAATAGAATACTATATTTCTGTTTCCGATTCTCACAATACCTCCTTTTATCCGGCCTCTGCTCCGTTCCGGAATCATACGGTAGTGGTGACGGGAGTACAGGGGAATGATAAACCGATACCTCCGGTGGTAAAACAAATCGATAATAACCGTATGTACTGGACTTGTACGGAGAATGCGGAAATGTATCGCATCTATCGTGCTAAGACTCCCGATTTTGCAGTCGGGGCAGGTACGTTTGTGACGTTTGTAGCTGGAAATACATGCACCTTTGCCGATAATGGATTCGATTTTGACGGAACTCCTTTAAAAGGGACTTATTATTATCGCCTGACTTCCGTATCACGGTGGGATTGTGAAAGTGAGGCATCAGATATCATTCAAATAGATTATCAATGAAAAGAATTGGAATATACATTGCTACTGTGGTCTGCATCTTGTCCTGTGTTCCCCCGCAAAGGAATTTGCTGACAGAAACCAGACAGATGCTGGTTGACTCAGGCGCAACTGAACGGACGGCAGCTTTGTTTTATAACTTGCGCCAACTGACCGGGAAACAGGTTGTTTACGGACAACATAATTATGAAATGGATGGGTTTGACTCGGATACCACACGCTGGCGGGATGAAGCGAACCGATGTGACGCATACGATGTGACGGGAACTTATCCAGCTTTGGCCAGCTTTGATTTTCTTCATTTTACAAATCCCCGTAGTTGGGAAACAAAAGACCCGGATTACATCCGGCAGAAGTTTCATGCTGCATATAACCGAGGTAACGTGATTACATTCTGCTGGCATTATTACAATCCGGTGACCGGTGGAAACTTTTATGATACCACCCGGGTGGTCCGCCATATCTTACCGGGAGGTTCCCATCATGCTATATTTAAGGCTGACCTGAAAATCATTGCCGACTTTGCCCACAATGCAAAAGCCGACAACGGAGAATTGATTCCCATTATATTCCGTCCCTGGCATGAGTTTGATGGCAACTGGTTCTGGTGGGGCAGAAATCATTGCCGGGTTGAGGAGTTTAAAGAATTATATAGGTTTACGGTCACTTACCTCAGGGACTCTCTGCAGGTACATAACTTTCTGTATGCTTTCTCTCCTGATTGTGGCTTTACTACCGAAGCCGAATACCTGGAACGCTATCCGGGAGATGAATATGTAGATGTGGTAGGAATGGATAATTACTGGGATTTTCGTCCGGATGGAGGAGACACTTCTCTGGTTGTTTTGAAAGCACGTATACTGACTCAGTATGCCCGGCGGCATGCAAAACTTTCGGCTATTACCGAGACCGGTACACAGACCCGTGACTCGTTGTGGTATACGCAATTGTTGTCCATCCTGCGTTCGGAAGGAGTAGCCTTGAACTATGTGTGTAGCTGGTCCGGGTTTGCTCCTTATAAAGGACATCCGGCTGCAACCGATTTTTGCCGGTTTAAGGAAGATTCCCTGGTACTTTTTGCAGATGAGATTCCCGATTTCTATACTTGGCCTTAACCTGCTTATAATAATATCATGGAATGCTAAGATAGTATTAGGTATATATGGGGACGACGCTTATCTTTGCAATATCAGTTACAGAGTGAAAAGAATCTTATAAATAAAACATCTGATAATTATGAAAACCCTATCGAGTATACTACTGACCTTGCTGGTCGTGTTCGGGGCATGTACTTCTCCCCGGATTTCTTCCGATCCTTTTGTCCGTGTGTCAGACGGGCGTCTGACGGTGAATGGAAAACCTTACTATTATATTGGGACCAATTTCTGGTATGGAGCCATATTGGGGTCACAGGGGCAGGGGGGTAATCGTGAAAGGTTGCTTCGTGAACTCGATCACCTGAAAGCCCATGGAATCAATAACCTGCGTGTTCTTGTCGGGGCCGATGGAAAAGATGGTATCCCGACAAAAGCTGAACCTGCGCTTCAGATAGAAGCAGGCGTATATAACGATACTATTTTCGACGGACTCGATTATTTCTTATCGGAGTTGGGCAAACGGGATATGTATGCTGTGCTTTTCCTGAACAATAGTTGGGAGTGGTCGGGCGGATATTCCCAATACCTTTATTGGGCGGGACACGGTGAGGTACCGATGCCGAATATAGCCGGGTGGGATGCTTTCTCCGGTTATGTGGCACAATACGCTAAGTCTGAAAAAGCACACCGTCTGTTCCGGAATCATGTTACCCACGTCGTGAATCGTGTCAACCGGTACACGGGAAAGAAATACAGTGAAGATCCTGCGATCATGTCCTGGCAGATAGGAAATGAGCCCCGTCCGTTCGGTGAGGAGAATAAGGAAAGCTTTGCGGCGTGGATTGCGGATTGTGCGGCACTTATTAAATCATTGGACCCTAATCATCTGGTCTCGGTCGGATCGGAGGGAATGGCCGGTTGTGAAGGAGATCTTTCACTTTGGACTTCCATTCATGCCGATGCCAATATCGATTATGCCACGATTCATATCTGGCCGAACAATTGGGGATGGATCGATAAGAAAGATATTCCGGGAACTCTCGGACAGGCCATAAAGAATACTTGCTCTTATATTGACATACATGCCCAAGAGGCCTATAAAATAAACAAGCCGTTGGTGCTTGAAGAGTTCGGTTTGCCGAGAGACAGCGTAAAGTTTGCCTCGGACAGTCCGACTGTCCAACGAGACCTTTATTATAGGGAAGTGTTTGATATCGTCAAAAAGCATGCTGCCGGGAAAGGTGTTTTTCAAGGATGTAATTTCTGGGCATGGGGTGGATTTGCACAACCCCGCCACCTCTTCTGGCAAAAAGGAGATGACTACATGGGAGATCCCGGGCAGGAAGAACAAGGGTTGAATTCGGTTTATGCAACGGATTCGACAGTGGATATGATTAGAGAGACGGTAAATGATATTAACCAGATAATTCAGAAACAATGAAAATGAAATTACTGTGTATTCTGTTGCTGGGAGTGATTCCCGTATGCCCGATCCATGGCAAGGATACGTTCGGGAAGAAAAAAGATAAAGCAACGCGACTCCTTTTTTATGATCTGAATAAGAACGGGCAGATGGATACCTATGAAAACCCCTCTGTTCCGGTAGAAGAGCGTGTGGAGCACCTTCTGTCACAGATGACGCTGGAAGAAAAGGTAGGCCAGATGCTTACTTCATTGGGATGGCCGATGTACGAACGGGTGGGAGAGGAAATTCGCCTGACTGCACGGTTGGAAAAGGAAATCAGCGAATATCATATCGGGGCACTCTGGGGCTTTATGCGGGCCGATCCATGGACACAGCGCACACTGCATACCGGCCTCAATCCTTCATTGGCTGCCCGCGCCTCCAACCGTCTTCAGGCTTTTGTCATGGAGCATAGCCGTTTGGGCATTCCGTTGTTCCTGGCGGAAGAATGCCCTCATGGACATATGGCGATTGGTACAACCGTTTTTCCCACTTCCATTGGTCAGGCCAGTACCTGGAATCCGGAGCTGATCCGGCAGATGGGGCGTATTATTGCAACCGAAGCAAGTGCTCAGGGAGCGCATATCGGTTATGGACCGGTACTTGATTTAGCCCGCGATCCGCGTTGGTCACGTGTGGAAGAGACTTACGGAGAAGACCCTTATCTGAATGGAGTGATGGGAGCTGCTTTGGTTCGCGGTTTTCAAGGAGACACACTAAGGGGGCGTAAAAGCGTAATTGCCACTCTCAAGCATTTTGCCTCGTATGGCTGGACCGAAGGGGGACATAACGGAGGTACTGCCCATCTGGGCGAACGTGAACTGGAAGAAGCTATTTTCCCTCCTTTTCGTGAAGCTGTAGGGGCAGGAGCATTGTCGGTGATGAGTTCGTATAATGAAATAGACGGTAATCCGTGTACCGGAAGCCGCTATTTGCTGACAGATATTTTGAAAGACCGTTGGCAATTCAAAGGTTTCGTCGTGTCCGATTTGTATGCTATTGGCGGATTACGGGAACACGGAGTTGCAGGCAGTGACTATGAAGCAGCCGTGAAAGCTGTGAATGCCGGGGTGGATAGTGATCTGGGGACGAATGTATATGCGGAACAACTGGTTGCCGCAGTTCGAAAAGGAGATGTCGCTATGGAGACAGTAGATAAGGCGGTACGCCGCATATTATCTCTCAAATTCCACATGGGATTGTTTGATGCTCCGTTTGTTGATGATAAGCGTCCGGCACAACTGGTTGCCTCTCCCGAGCATATCGGACTGGCTCGTGAAGTTGCCCGTCAGTCGATCGTTCTGCTTAAGAATGAAGACAAGTTGTTACCGTTGAAGAAGGATATTCGTACCCTTGCCGTCATAGGTCCCAATGCCGATAATGGTTATAATATGCTTGGTGACTATACAGCTCCTCAGGCAGACGGTTCTGTGGTGACTGTTCTGGAGGGCATCCGGCAAAAAGTTTCTAAAGACACCCGTGTGCTTTATGCCAAAGGTTGTGCCGTGCGGGATTCTTCCCGTACCGGATTTGCCGATGCCATAGAGGCTGCCCGTAGTGCCGATGTCGTGGTGATGGTAGTAGGAGGATCGAGTGCCCGGGATTTTTCTTCGGAATATGAAGAGACAGGAGCCGCCAAGGTCTCTGCAAACCGGGTCAGTGATATGGAAAGTGGAGAGGGATATGACCGTGCCACACTTCATCTTATGGGCAGACAATTGGAATTGCTGGAAGAGGTTCGCAAATTGGGCAAGCCGATGGTATTGGTCCTGATCAAAGGGCGCCCGTTATTGATGGAGGGAGTCATTCAGGAAGCAGATGCAATTCTTGATACCTGGTATCCGGGTATGCAGGGAGGAAATGCTGTGGCAGATGTGCTATTTGGCGATTACAATCCGGCAGGTCGTCTCACACTTTCCGTTCCGCGTTCGGTCGGACAGCTTCCGGTATACTATAATACGAAACGTAAGGGAAATCGCAGTCGCTATATAGAAGAGGCGGGTACTCCCCGTTATCCTTTTGGCTATGGCCTTAGCTATACGACGTTCTCCTATACCGGCATGAAGGTTCGGGTGAGTGAAGAAAGCAATCACTGCCGGGTAGATGTATCGGTAACTGTACGCAACCAGGGTACAGTGGATGGTGACGAAGTGGTGCAGCTTTATCTGCGGGATGAAGTCGGCAGCTTTACAACTCCTGACAGACAGCTGCGTGCTTTCAGCCGTGTACGCCTGAAAGCAGGTGAGACCCGGGAAATAACTTTTACTCTCGACAAGAAGTCGTTGGCCCTGTATATGCGGGACGGTGAATGGGCCGTGGAACCGGGACGTTTTACAGTCATGGCAGGAGGCTCTTCCGAAGACATTGCCTGTCAGCAGGAATTTGAGATAAACCGAAAATATACTTTTAAAATGTAAATGCTATGAACGGATCAAGAGATAAAGTGCGCAGTGCACTCAATCACCGGAATACAGGTAGTGTACCGGTCGATTTCGGTGCAACAGCGGTTACAGGCATTCATTGCTGCATTGTAGAAGCATTGAGGAATTATTATGGGCTGGAACCCCGGCCGGTAAAGATTGTGGATGCCTTTCAAATGTTAGGGGAAGTAGATGCGGAACTGGCTGAAAAGATCGGGGTGGACTGTATCGGTATAGGAGGTCCTAAAGATATTTTCGATCTGGATGTAACCCGTATGCGTGAACAGACAACACCTTGGGGACAACTGGTGCTGGTGCCTGAAGCGATGGATCTTACTCCCGATGCTCAAGGAGATGTTTATGTGTATGCCGGAGGAGATAAAAGCTATCCCCCCAGTGCCGTGATGCCCAAAGGATGCTATTTTATTAATGCCATCGAGCGTCAGTACCCCATTGACGAAGAACAACTGAATCCGGAAGACAATGTGGAAGAGTTCGGATTGCTGACGGAGGGAGATCTGGCTTATTACCGTTCGGAGACAGATAAAGCATATCAGACTGGCCGGGCCGTCGTGGCCAGTTTCGGAGGCACAGCCTTGGGAGACGTTGCTTTTGTTCCCGGTATGGGGCTGAAGCAGCCGAAGGGGATCCGGAGTGTGGTGGAGTGGTATATGTCTACAGCCATGCGGCAGGATTATCTGCATCAGGTATTTGAGAAAGAGATTGATATTGCCATTGCTAATTATGAGAAACTTTGGGCTGCACTCGGAGATAAAATAGAGGTGGTGCTGACATGTGGTACAGATTTCGGTTCACAAGAGTCGCAGTTTTGTTCCATAGATACCTTCCGCGAACTTTGGTTGCCGCACTATCGGCGGATGAACGACTGGATACATCAGCATACCACCTGGAAAATATTCAAGCACTCTTGCGGAGCTATCATTCCCATTTTGCCCGGGCTGATCGAAGCCGGATTCGACATTATCAATCCGGTTCAGATTAATGCCAAAGACATGGATTCCCGGAGGTTGAAAGAGGAGTTCGGCAGCCGGCTGACTTTCTGGGGAGGAGGGGTCGACACGCAGAAGATACTGCCTTTCGGTACTCCGGACGAGATACGTCGCCATGTAAAGGAGCAGTGTGAGATATTGGGACGTGACGGAGGGTTTGTTTTTAATGCCGTCCATAACATTCAGGCCAATGTTCCCGTCGAGAATGTAGTTGCGATGTTCGATGCTTTAAAGGATTTCCGCTGAGGACCGTTTGTGGGGCTATAATTATTGACAATATGAAAATCTGCCGGCAACTGTTGCCGGATGAGGATACATCAATGCAATGAATCTATGTCAGAGGTTCGTTGGGAAAGAGTACATATATATATACATTATTAATCTTATAAATGATAAATGCCATGAATAACCTCAATGAATTATATGAAGCCATCTTGGCGGGTAAATTGGAACAGGCAGTCAGCGTTACCAGAGAAGCGGTTGCCGGAGGAGTCGTACCTCAGGAGATCATCAATGAATATATGATCAAGGCCATGGAAGCCATCGGTGCACGTTTTGAATCGGGACAGGTGTTTGTGCCGAATCTCCTGATGAGCGCACGTGCCATGCGTGGTGCCCTCGATATACTCAAACCACTGATGCAGGGGAAGGCCGATTCGTACATCGGCAGGATTGTGATTGGTACGGTCAAGGGAGATCTGCATGATATCGGTAAGAACTTGGTCGCCTCCATGTTTGAAGGGTGTGGATTTGAAGTCATCAACCTGGGAGTAGACGTATCGAGTGACAAATTCATCTCTGCGGCACTGGAGAACAAGGCAGACATCATTTGTATGTCCGCGTTGCTCACCACTACCATGAACTATATGAAGGAGGTAATCGATGCCCTTGAAACCTCCGGATTGAGGGGAAAAGTAAAGGTGATGGTGGGAGGTGCGCCTGTCAGCGATGCTTTTGCCAGGTCTATCGGTGCCGATGCCTATACCAGTAATGCCAATGCAGCCGTAATCATGGCTAAAAAGTTGATAAACGCCTGCTGAACATGTTTATGAATCCCCATATCGTTGAAGGATGCCTCCCTTTCACCTCGTTGAGGCTTGATCCGGAGGACATCAGTCTTTCGATGGGTGCCGGTTACGTGCCCGACGCAGAGATGCGGGCAATGTGCCGTGCACTCGAAGAAGAGATTGCCGGCATTTGTATCCCCCGGTTTCTGTATATCCTGTTCGATTCCGAACCGGCCGGTACTTGCGAAGTGGGAGTGAATGGGATTTGCCTGAAGACGGGAGCCGTTATTACTCCCTATCTGAAAGATGCTGCGGGCTATGCGCTCTTTGTGGCCACTGCGGGGCGTGAGTTTGAGGCTTTTCAGCATGAAACGTGCGCCCGGGGTGACATTCTGCGGGAGTTTCTTCTGGATGCCTATGGTTCGGCGATTGCCGAAGCTGTCGTCCGTGAGGTGTGCCGGAAGGTGGAAACACAGATGTTCGCTTTAGGCTATGGGGTGAGCCATCCTTACAGTCCCGGTTATTGCGGGTGGCATGTCACACAGCAACAGTTACTTTTCAGTTGCCTGCCCGAATCTCCTTGTGGGATTCGGTTGAGTGATTCTTCCCTGATGTCACCCATTAAGTCGGTCAGTGGTATTCTTGCTTATGGTCCCCGCATGGTCAAGCGGAAATATGGATGCGAACTGTGCGGCAAAGCCGATTGCTATAAAAACAGAAATAAACTAAAAAGATAGAATGCTATGGAATTGTCACAATATATAAAAGATAAATTAGTATCAGAGAAACGGGTGGCAATGCCCATCATGACCCATCCGGGCATCGAGTTACTGGGTAAACGGGTGCTGGATGCCGTAACGAACGGAGAAATCCATTATCACGCCATCCGTGCCTTGAATGAATGTTTTCCGCAATCGGTGGCTTGTACCACCATTATGGATCTTACAGTAGAGGCAGAAGCCTTTGGAGCACAACTCAGTATGTCTTCCAATGAAGTACCCAGCGTGTCCGGGCGCCTGCTTGCCGGATATGCGGATGTAGAGGCCTTGCAGGTTCCTTCACTTGAATCCGGGCGTGTGCCTCAATACTTGCAGGCCGACCGCCTGGCGGCAAAAGGGATAGATAAGCCCGTGCTGGCGGGATGTATCGGTCCTTACTCTTTGGCAGGACGTCTGTATGATATGACGGAAATCATGATGGCTATTTATACAGAACCCGAAACAGCCCGGCTATTGCTTGAAAAATGTACGGAGTTCATTCTGCGCTATTGTCTTGCCATTAAGGAGACCGGCGTAGCCGGGGTCATTATGGCGGAACCGGCTGCGGGGCTTCTTTCGAATGAAGATTGCCTGCAATATTCGTCTGTCTACGTGAAACGCATTATCGATGCCGTGCAGGACGATTCGTTTACGGTTATCCTGCATAATTGCGGTAATACGGGACATTGTACTCCGGCTATGCTGGCTACCGGTGCCCAAGGATATCATTTCGGTAATAAAGCGGATATGCTTGCCGCTCTCCGCGAGTGCCCTTCGGATGTATGGGTGATGGGGAATCTGGACCCTGTGGGCGTATTCGGGATGTTAACTCCCGAGGAAGTTTTCGCGCAGACAGAAGAACTTCTGAGCCGTACAGGCGGATACGCTAACTTTATTGTCTCTACCGGTTGCGACACTCCGCCCGAAGTACCTTTTGATAACATTCAGGCTTTTTATCTGGCTGTAGAGAAATACAATAAGGGGAGATGAATGATAATACCAGTATTGGATAATATTGTACTTGTTTCCGGGGGGAATCCCTCCTACTTTTGTGAAGTATTCATTGCTAAATAAACGATTTATGATTAAGAGAATAAAGATATTGGCTACAGGTGCACTGCTGATGGCAGGATTGGGCGCCTGTTCTCCTTCGGGAAAGAAAACGGGGTCGGAAACAGTTGCTGATACCCTGCGTACAGCGGAAACGATGAACTTATTGAATAATCTCCGGCAGATTCCCGGACAAGGATTCATGTTCGGTCACCATGACGATCCGCTTTACGGTGTGGGCTGGGAAGGTGACGAAGGGCGCAGTGACGTGAAAAGTGTGTGCGGTGACTATCCTGCGGTTATGTCGTTCGATCTGGGACATATAGAATTGGAAGGTGAGAAAAGTCTGGATCATGTGCAGTTCCGTAAAATACGGCAGGAAACGATTAACCAGTACAAGCGTGGCGGAATGGTTTCTTTCAGCTGGCACCTCGACAATCCGTCGACCGGCAAAGACGCATGGGATGTGAGTGACACGACGGTCGTTGCCTCCATACTTCCCGGTGGAACACATCACACCAAGTTCGTGGGTTGGCTCGACGCCGTTGCGGCCTTTATGAATACTCTGGAAACAGAAGACGGGACAAAGATACCGGTTCTTTTCCGTCCCTGGCACGAACATACCGGAAGCTGGTTCTGGTGGGGACAAAACCTTTGTACGGCTGAACAATACAAAGCCCTCTGGCGGATGACGTATGAACGTATGCATGCCAAAGGAGTAAAGAACTTGCTTTATGCTTATTCCCCGGGATCGGAACCAAAGGATTCGGCAGCTTATCTGGAACGTTATCCGGGAGATGACATCATCGACCTGGTGGGCTTTGACACCTATCAGTTCGACCGGACGCAGTATATGGAGCAACTGGATAAGTCACTTGCCATCCTGACAGAAGTGGGGCAGTCGCACAATAAGCCTATCGCCATCACCGAAACCGGTTTCGAAGCTATTCCCGATTCTACCTGGTGGACACAGACACTCTATCCGGTAATCAGCAAGTACCCTATCAGTTATGTGCTGGTATGGCGCAATGCACGTGAACGGGTGAATCACTATTATGCTCCTTATCCCGGGCAGGTGTCTGCCGATGACTTTGTGAAGTTCTACCGTGAGCCGAAAACTTTGTTTGTCTCGGACGTGAAAGACCTTTATAAATAGAAAATCAAATAAATAACGATAAAAACACTGTCCATTATGAGTCTGTTTAATGATAAAGTTGCTAAATTGCTCTCCGGGCATGAAGCACTGTTAACACGCAGGAACGAACCGATAGAAGAAGGAAACGGAGTGATAACGCGTTACCGTTATCCTGTGCTGACCGCTGCGCATACGCCTGTCTTTTGGCGATACGATCTGAATGAGGAGACGAACCCTTTCCTGATGGAGCGTATCGGCGTGAATGCAACGCTGAATGCCGGGGCCATTAAGTGGGAGGGGAAATATCTGATGCTGGTGAGGGTAGAGGGAGTCGACCGCAAATCATTCTTTGCTGTTGCCGAAAGCCCGAATGGCATTGATAATTTCCGTTTCTGGGAATATCCGGTGACTTTGCCCGAAGATGTGATTCCGGCAACCAATGTATACGATATGCGTCTCACCGCTCACGAAGACGGTTGGATTTACGGCATCTTCTGTGCCGAGCGGCATGATGATGATGCTCCTGCCGGTGACTTGTCGTCGGCTACTGCCACGGCCGGTATCGCCCGCACCAGAGACCTGAAAATTTGGGAACGTCTGCCGGATCTGAAAACAAAGAGCCAGCAACGCAATGTGGTGCTTCATCCCGAGTTTGTGGATGGAAAGTATGCACTCTATACCCGTCCGCAAGACGGATTCATAGATACAGGTAGCGGAGGAGGTATCGGGTGGGCACTGATTGACGACATGACTCATGCAGAGGTGAGTGAAGAGAAGATTATCGACAAACGCTATTACCACACCATCAAAGAGGTGAAGAACGGTGAAGGGCCGCATCCCATCAAGACCCCTCAGGGATGGCTTCACTTGGCTCATGGGGTACGCAATTGTGCCGCCGGACTGAGGTATGTGCTGTATATGTATATGACTTCGTTGGAAGACCCTACCCGGCTGATAGCCTCTCCGGGCGGCTACTTTATGGCTCCGGTAGGAGAAGAGCGCGTCGGTGATGTATCGAATGTACTCTTTTCGAATGGCTGGATAGCCGATGATGACGGGAAAGTGTTTATCTACTATGCCTCGTCGGATACCCGGATGCACGTGGCCACCTCGACTGTCGAACGGTTGGTGGACTATTGCCTGCATACCCCTCAGGACGGTTTTTGTTCCTCGGCTTCGGTGGAGGTACTCAAAAACCTGATTGAACGGAACCTGAAACTGATGAAATAAGAAAACCAAGAATAGAATGACCACCATGATTACACTGAAAGAGAAGATCGGCTACGGATTGGGCGATATGGCTTCATCCATGTTCTGGAAACTGTTCGGTTCTTATCTGATGATTTTTTACACCGATGTGTTCGGGCTGCCGGCCGCTGTGGTAGGAACCATGTTTCTGATTACCCGGGTGTGGGATTCGGCTTTCGACCCTATTGTGGGAGTGATTGCCGACCGTACCCAGACCCGCTGGGGCAAGTTTCGTCCTTACCTGCTGTATCTTGCTGTCCCCTTTGCGCTGATAGGTATCTTTACCTTCACCACTCCGCAACTGAGCGATACGGGAAAACTTGTCTATGCCTACATCACCTATTCTTTGATGATGATGGTATATTCGGCTATCAATGTGCCTTATGCTTCTCTGCTGGGAGTGATGAGTCCCGATCCGAAAGAGCGGAACACGTTGTCCACCTATCGCATGACTTTTGCCTATATCGGCAGTTTCATCGCTTTGTTGCTGTTCATGCCGATGGTAAATCTGTTTGGAGGTGCGGAGGATAAACGGCGTGGCTGGATGTTGAGTGTAGTGGTGATCGCTGTGATGTGTGCGGTTCTGTTCTATCTCTGTTTTGCGTTGACGCGTGAACGGGTGAAACCGATCCGGGAAGTGCAGGGTTCTCTGAAAGATGACTTGAGGGATCTGCTTCACAACCGCCCGTGGTGGATCTTGCTGGGTGCCGGAGTGGCGGCCCTGGTCTTCAACTCCATCCGTGACGGAGCTACGGTTTATTATTTTAAGTACTTTGTGGTAGAAGAGGATTATTCAACAGTCTCCCTTTTCGGGGTCTCTTTTGTGTTGAGCGGGCTTTATCTGGCAGTGGGGCAGGCTGCCAATATCGTGGGGGTGATTCTTGCCGCACCGGTCAGCAACCGCATTGGCAAAAAGAATACATATATGGGAGCCATGAGCCTGGCTACCATACTTTCCGTCATTTTTTACTGGTTCGGAAAAGGAGATATCGCTCTGATCTTTGTCTTCCAGGTACTCATCAGCATTTGTGCCGGAAGTATCTTCCCTTTGCTCTGGTCGATGTACGCCGATTGTGCCGACTATTCCGAACTGAAGACAGGCAACCGGGCTACGGGGCTGATCTTTTCCTCTTCGTCCATGAGCCAGAAGTTCGGATGGGCCATAGGAAGTGCATTGACCGGTTGGCTACTGGCTTACTTTGGATTTCGTGCCAACGAGGTGCAGAGTGTAGAAGCCATTCACGGAATTAAGATGTTTCTCAGTTGGTTGCCGGCCGTCGGGACGGTACTGTCTGTTATCTTTATCAGCATGTACCCACTGTCGGAGAAGAGAATGAAAGAGGTGACCTCGGAATTGGAGAAGAAAAGACAAACTGCTCAATCATGATTCAAAATACTATGGACAAGATTCTTAAACAGGAAATGCTGGAAGAACTCACCACCCACATCCTTCCCTACTGGATGGAACGGATGGTGGATCAAGAAAACGGTGGATTTTACGGACGTATCACCGGACAGGAAGAACGGATGCCTCAGGCAGAGAAAGGAGCCATTCTGCATGCACGTATTCTGTGGACCTACTCTGCCGCTTACCGCCTGTTGGGCAAAGAAGAATACAAAGAGATGGCAACCCGGGCCGAACGTTACCTTATCGACCGTTTTTATGATCCGGAGTTCGGAGGAGTTTATTGGTCTCTTGATTACAGGGGTGAGCCGTTGGATACCAAAAAACAGATTTACGCCATCGGTTTTGCCATTTATGGTCTGAGCGAATATCACCGGGCCACCGGAGATCCGGAAGCATTGGAGTATGCCGTCCGTTTGTTCTATGACATAGAGTCCCATAGCTTCGACCGAATAAAGAACGGCTACTGTGAAGCGCTTACCCGGGAGTGGAACGAGATAGCCGATATGCGCCTTAGCGAGAAAGATGCCAATGAACGCAAGACGATGAATACCCATCTGCACATCCTTGAGCCTTATACCAACTTATACCGGGTTTGGAAAGACGAGGGGCTGAAACGGCAGTTGCGTAACCTGATAGAACTTTTTATGCAGAAGATATTGGACAACGATACATTCCACCTGCGGCTCTTTTTTGATGATGACTGGCAAAGTAAATATGCCGTTATTTCGTACGGGCATGATATTGAGGCCTCCTGGCTGTTGCACGAAGCTGCCCGCGTACTGGGAGACGCCGAACTCCTTGCCGAAGTGGAACCTGTTGTGAAGAAGATCGCTGCGGCCGCATCCGAAGGTTTCACTCCCGACGGAGGAATGGTGTATGAAAAGAACCTCGCTACGGGGCATGTGGATGGCGACCGTCATTGGTGGGTACAAGCCGAAACCGTAGCCGGATACTACAACCTGTTCCGCTATTTCGGTGATTGCGAAGCTTTACAGCGTTCCGTGGCCTGTTGGCGATTCATCAGGCAACATCTGATTGACGATGTCCACGGTGAATGGTTCTGGAGCCTTCGTGCCGACGGTACTGTCAACCGGGATGATGACAAAGCCGGATTCTGGAAATGCCCTTATCATAACGGGCGTATGTGCATTGAGCTGTTGGGCGGATAAACGCATTGTTTCCCCTTTCGTTAGATTGTTTTCCAAACTTTTTGTACTTTTGGGCACAATTTAGCGAATATGAAAAACAAGCACGTCAAGAGAGTGAACCTGCTTCTCTCCATCCTGTTGGGAGCAGGTGTCTTTATCTTCTTTGGAGTATATTATCCTTATCATCTGCACTATCAGGAACAGTTCCAGATGTTTCTTTTCACGTCCGGGTATTTTGTCGAACGGGCATCCCATCCCGGTGGAGTGGCGGATTATTTAGGTAATTTCCTCACTCAGTTTTATTATTATTCGTGGGCGGGAGCCGCTGTTCTGGCAGGTGTATTGTGGGGCATGCAACGTTTGGTTGCATTTATTGCCGGACGTATGGGAGAGTGCTCTTTGTGGTATCCGCTTACCCTGCTGCCCTCTTTGTGTTTCTTTATTCTTCTTTGTGACGAGAACTATCTCCTTTCGGGAGCCCTTTCCGCTTGCATGGTGTTGGGGGCAGTTGCGGGATATACCTGTATTTTCAATCCTGTCGTACGCCGTATCTCCCTTTGGGCAGGCATTCCGGTACTCTATATGTTGGCGGGAGGTTGTGCCTGGTTGTTCATCCCGCTGGCTTTGATGGTTGAGTTTTGGCGCTTCGGCACGAAGCACTCTTCCTTATGGCTTCCGGCAGGCGGAGCGATTCTTGTTGCCGGAGTCACAATCTGGGCCTCCCGGTGGTTGTTTCCTTATCCGATGGACCGCTTGTTGTGGGGAATCGGAAGTTATCGTTTCCCTTTATTTTTTCCGAAAGCACAAGTGGTTGCCTGGATAGCTCTCGTGTTGGTTCCGCCGTTAGTAGCCCGCCTGCCCGGGAAGATTACCCGGGGACGTTATGTTGTGGCCCTTACGGGGCAGTTCCTGTTGATGCTGTTGGCCATGAATCTCCTTGGCAAGCGCAGCATCGCGATGAATAAAGAGGCAGTAATGGCCTACGACTATCACGTACGTATGCAGGATTGGGACGGTATCATTGTCCTGGCCGGGAAGAATTTGCCCGATACTCCCATGGCGGTTTCCTACCTCAACCTTGCCTTAGGGATGAAGGGGCAATTGGCCGACCGCATGTTTCACTATCGCCAGCGTGGAAAAGAGGGGCTGTTCATGTCGTTTGTCAATGACTTTACAATTCCTCTGGTAGCTGCCGAAACCTATTATTACCTGGGGATGGTGAACACAGCCCAACAACTTGTCTTTGAAGCGATGGAAGCCATCCCCGATTATCAGAAGAGCGTCCGCTGTTTTAAGCGGCTTGCCGAAACAAATCTGATAAACGGAAGATATGAAGTGGCAGGCAAATATCTGCGTATCCTGCAACATACCCTTTTTTATAAAGACTGGGCCACGGAGATGCTGGCTTGTCTGGACGATGAGGCGCGGATCGATGCACATCCCGAGTACGGACGCCTGAGAAAACTCACCCCGCAAACCGACCTGTTTTTCAATCCGGCAGAACCGGAGATGACGTTGTCATTGTTGTTGCAGGCAAATCCGGAGAACCGGATGGCCTATGAATATCTGATGGGCATTACCCTGCTGAAGAAAGACATGGGACGATTCGTTCACTATTATCCTTTGGGAGAGAAACTGGGCTACCGCTCGATACCGAAGAGTTATCAGGAGGCACTGCTGTTTGGCTGGAGTATGCAGAAGCATACGCCGGGAGAGGAAATCCCCTGGAAGATTAACCGGGAGACAGGAGAGCGGTTGCGGGAGTATGCGCGCATTTACACTTCTACACGGTCTGAGGAGGCGTTGGCATCCCGGTTTGGAGATACTTACTGGTTCTATGTACATTTTAGATAAAAGATTATGAATAAGATAAAACAGTGTTTAGGTATCCTGCTGTTATCATTAACGGTGGTTTCCTGCCGGCAAAAGGTGGTATCGCCCATTCCGGTAGATGCACTTCCTCCGATATGGCCCAACTATGCGGGGGTAACGATTCCCGCTACCATTGCACCGCTCAACTTCCGTGTGACTGCTGACGGGGCGGAGGCGGTAGATGTCGTGATTTCCGGAAAGAAAGGAGATCCCATCCGGACAAGCGGAGAATCTGTGGAGATCCCTGCCGGAAAATGGAGCGAGTTGCTGGAGAACAATAAAGGGGACAGCCTTGAAGTGAAAGTATGTATCCGTCAAAACGGAGAATGGAAAGCGTATCGGTCTTTCCCGTTCTATATCAGCCCGTTTCCCATTGATTACGGATTGGTGTACCGCCTGCTTGCGCCGGGATACGAAATATACAGCAAGATGGGTATTTATGAGCGCGAACTTTCTACGTTTCGCCAGACCCCTTTGTTTGAGAATACTCAGGTGACGGCCGCCTGCGTCAATTGCCATGCTTTCAATCAGACGAACCCCGATCCGTCCAGCCTGCATGTCAGAGGCGGACACGGAGCCACGGTGATGACCATCGGTGGAGAGAGCGAGTTCCTCGATACAAAGGCTGACGGACAGCTTTCTGCCTGTGTTTATCCTTATTGGCATCCTTCGGGCGAATACATCGCTTATTCGGTGAACCGGACCAACCAGACTTTCCATCTGGGAGGGAAGAAGCCTATCGAGGTTTTTGACCAGGCTTCGGATGTGGTAGTCTACCATCCGCAGTCACATCGGATACTGACTACTCCTTTGCTGAGTACCGCCGCATTCGAAACATTTCCCGCCTTCTCGCCCGACGGACGGACACTTTATTTCTGTTCGGCGGAGCAGAAAGAGATGCCTGCCCGGTATAAAGAGGTGAAATACAGCTTGTGCAGTATTGCTTTCCATCCTGAAGACGGAACATTTGGCGAACGGATCGATACGTTGATCTCCGCCCGTACACTGGATAAAAGCATTTCTTTTCCCAAACCTTCGTTCGACGGAAAGTATCTGATGTTTACGCTTTCGGATTATGGAAACTTCTCCATCTGGCATAAGGAGGCCGATCTTTGGCTTTTGGATCTGAGAAGCGGGGCCTTCCGCAACCTGAAAGAGGTGAACAGTGACGATACGGAAAGCTATCACAATTGGAGCAGCAATTCGCACTGGTTTGTATTCAGCAGCCGGAGGGATGGCGGACTGTATACCCGGCTCTATCTTGCTTCCGTAGATGATCAGGGACGCATCGGCAAGCCTTTCCTTTTGCCGCAGCAAGATCCGTATACATTCTATGACCAATTGATCTATTCGTATAATATACCGGAGTTTGTTTCCGCTCCGGTGCGATGGGACAAACGTGAAATGGAGAAAGGACTGATATCGAAAGAACGCACCCGGGTGAAGTAAATGAAAAAAGACAGGACATGAAATATAGAAGATATAAACAGGAACAAGAGAAGGTAACGGCCGAAGTCTCCTGCTTTGGTGGCGAAGGCAAGGCCTTGGAATATCATATCATGCTTCATGCGGAAGCGGACGGACGGAGTTATGCGGAGCAGCTGACCGCTTTGCACGGCACGCTGGATATGCTGCTCCGGGAGCAATTGCCGGCCGGCCTGATGCCGGTGTTCCGGCGTTATTTCCTGAGTGATGCAGCCAATCAGTGGGCAACCCTGCAAGTAACTTTGCAGGGGCAGACTCCTTGCGCAATCTCTGTCGTGCAACAACCTCCGTTGGATGGAAGTAAGGTTGCTTTATGGATTTATCTCACTTCGGGACAGAATGAAGCCTATCAGCATCACTGGATGGCAGGGGCCGGAATTGCCCGTGGCGATTCGGAACGGCAGATGCGTGAGTTGCTCGAGGCTTATGAAAGCAGTCTGGAAGGAGAAGGCTGTAGGCTGGCAGCCGACTGCATCCGTACCTGGATCTTTGTGCAGAACGTAGATGTAAATTATGCCGGTATTGTCAAAGCCCGCCGGGAGAATTTCGTCGGGCAGGGGCTGACCGAGCATACGCATTACATAGCCAGTACCGGTATAGAAGGGCGTCATGCCGATCCGAAGATTCATGTATTGCTCGATGCCTATGCGGTGAAAGGGTTGAATCCGGAGCAGGTGACCTACCTCCATGCGTTGACTCACCTGAGTCCGACGGCTTTGTATGGAGTGACCTTTGAGCGCGGAACCTGTGTGGAATATGGTGACCGTCGTCACCTCTTTATCAGTGGGACGGCCAGTATCGATCACCGTGGTGAAGTCGTTCATGTAGGTGATATCCGGGAACAGACCCGGCGGATGTGGGAGAATGTGGAGAAGTTGCTTGAAGAAGGTAAGGCAGGTTTTGCCGATGTGGCGCAAATAATTGTCTATCTTCGTGACGCTTCCGATTATCCGGTTGTCCGGGATATGTTTGCCGAACGCTTTCCGCAAATACCCATACAGTTCGTTGCCGCTGCCGTGTGCCGCCCTACCTGGCTGATCGAGATGGAATGTATGGCAGTAGCCGGAAACGATAACTCCAGTTATCAATCGTTTTGATAGAATTTATTCTATTTCGCTTTCTAAAAGATATGAAATGCGCTGTTTGCCAAACAGCGCATTTCTTTTTTTTGATAGATCCGGAAGAAGAAGCCTTCCTCAAAGGGGCTTTGGAAGCTGGAAAGCCGGGCTTGAAGGCTCCGAAAGCCGGGGTGTTGAGAGAATAGAGCCGGGCTTTCCGGAAAAAGAAGTAAGCATTTGCCGAAAATGCTTACTTCTTTCGGGGCAAATGCTTACTTCTTTTTGAAATATCTCCTAATGTTTTTCCGGATTACTCTTATTGTTTCCGATCGGAGCTCCAAAAGAGAGTGGAATTCTCCTGGTTGCTACTCCGGAACGAACGAAGTGAAAATGACAAAGAAACGGATCTTTGGGGCAATTTTCGTCTATGGGTCCTGCTTTTTGCAGAAACGGTGTTATCTTGTTCGTCCATCGGCTGTTCGGGTGATAAAAGTAAAAACAGCGATCGCCATAGAAGGCGATTTTAGTCCTGCGGCTTTATGACGGGCCGAAAGAAAGCAATCTGAGAGGATTGAAGTATCATTTTGACAGAATGTCAAAACCGCAGGAAGTGTGCCGAGATTCACCACAGAGGACACAGAGTAACACAGAGGTGAAAAGGGTTTTGATTCACCTCATTCCGGTGAATTCAATACTCCGTTTCCTGCGGATTAAAGTTACACCATCCTTTTGTCCACTCCGGATAGTTGATTTCTTCCTTTTCACTGAACACTACATTTTCCATTACGGCAGGTGTCCCTTCTATGTCCGATGGATATCCGTTGATCCGGCAGTTCCGGAAGGTTACTGACGTATTGGCCCCCAGATACAGTGCCGAACCGAACAATCCCAACATACTTTCATTCTCCGGCCGCAGTCCGCCGCCATTGATGAAGTCGGGACGGTTTACGAATGAAGCGTCTCCCGAGGCGGGACCATAGATCGTGACATCTTCAAAGGTGGCGGCTGTGGTGGGAGTGCCCGGGCTGTTTGTACCGTTGTTGCTGCATTCGAAGGCATGAGAACCTGTGATGTCGGCTATTCGCGGATGGCGGATACCTAAGAGATGCTTGCACGTACCACTGTAACCATTGTCTGTATCGAAGTCGTCGTCCCAGCAATGATAGGCCACCAGATATTCTGCATTGACCGTTCCGCCGAACCATTCGAAAGCATCGTCATTGGCATAGGATACTTGCAGATGGTCTATCTGCGTACCGTTTCCTACCGAGCCGAAAGTGATTCCGTTAATCTCCTGGTTCTTCTTGAACGGATACCCCGCAAACTCTACGCGGACGTAACTCAGGATGCCCGAATTATCTGCATTGTTCGGACCGCCGTGCGTGGTGCGCGGACCTCCTTCTATCTGCATGATGTTTTCGTTGTTCCGGGCATAGCCACAAAGAATCAGCCCTCCCCAGTCGCCCGGTTTCCGCTTTCCGGCAGGCATTTCGGAAGTGAATACAATCGGTGCATCCACTGTTCCTTGAGCTATCAGCTTTCCGCCCGGTTCTATGATCAGGGCGGCACGGGTCTCTTTGTCGCCCTTGATGACGGTGCCTGCCTCAATGGTCAGTGTGGAGCCGTATGTGACGTAACACCAACCTTTCATCAGGTAAGTGCCTCGTTTCAGGTATTGATGATCTTTTATCTCAAAGGTCTGTTCTCCGTTTCCGATGATGTTTTCACCGTAAACAATGTTGTTACCCTGTCCGCCGTTCTCGTCGTCCGTACAGCTACTGCCGGCCAGGCAAACCAGTGCTGTCAGTGCGATAATCCTTAGTCTGTATCTGTTCATAGTTTGAAAAACAGGTAAATATGTCAAAATCCACCACAGAGGACACAGAGTAACACAGAGACAATTTTAAATTGTTGATTATTAGTGAAAAACTCTGTGATGCTCTGTGTTACTCTGTGGTGAAAAGAGTTTCGACACTACCTCTTCATTCTGTGAGTGTATATGTGATTTATAACTTTGTCCAACCTTTGGTCCATTCGTTGTCTGCTTTCACTGCGCCTTTATAAGCCGCTTTCTCAAAGAAGCTGTCTGCCGAGAGGTCGGCTCCTCCTTCTTGGATTCCGATGAAGGTGTTGCTGAAGCTGAAAGTCTGGTTGATGGCATTGTGATTCTCTGCGGCAGTGAACAGGGCAGAAGAGTAACCGCCGTCACCGCTGGCTTTGATATCTCCCGCGATAGCGATGTAGTTCAATACCGAAGGACCATTCACCAAGTACTTCTCGGTTTGTTCTGTTTCAGTAGTCAGGTTATTGGCTTTGCCTGTAACCAGTGCATTGTAGATTTTGGCCTGAGTTCCGGCACGCAGGCGGATGCCTCTTTTACCTTCGTCATTGTTGGCGCCGATCAGTGTCAGGTTAGCCAGTGTGGGGCATGAAATCGGAGTGGCATCCATGTTCTTGTCATAGTTGTCGGCTTCGATCAGGCAGTCACATGTATATCCCAAAGTGGCGGGATCTTCCTGGTAGGCGACAAAGAATTGACCTTTTCCGCTCCATCCTTCTGTCCAGTCGAAAGAATCGTCACTGTTGCTTACCGATACCAGATACTTGGCATTGACCGTACCTCCGAACCATTCGAAACCGTCATCCGTACCTTTGTATGCTTCCAGATATTCGAGGGTAGTGCCGTTTCCTACACCGTAGAAGGTGAAACCGTTGCACTCTTTTTCTGTGGTGAACTTATAACCTGCGTATTCCAGGCGGATGTACTTCAGGATACCTGAGTTGTCTGCCGGATCGGAACCACCGTAAGTAGCGTCTCCTACTTCCGATTTACCGGTCGATCCGATATTGATCGGGGCTTTACCGCAAATATGGATACCGCCCCATGCTCCGGGTTCTTTGGTGTCGGAGGTCATGATAATCGGAGCAGAGGCAGTACCTACCGCTTCGATCTTGGCCCCTTGTTCCACGAGGATGTAGTCGATGGTGGCATCGTCGCTCTTGGCGCTGATTGTCACACCTTCACCGATCTTCAGGGTAGAACCGGCTTTGATGATATATTCTCCATCGAGGGAGAAGTTGTAGCCTTTGGTCAGGATCACGGTTTTTGATCCGTCTACGCTTCCTTTCAGTGTTCCGTTGTTGGCTACCACTTCTTCGCCTTCGCCGTTTCCGCCACCTGCGCCGTTGTTGTCGTCACTACAAGCTGCAAGCGAACACATTCCCATCAGGGCTGCTACGGCCCAAGAGTTGAGTTTTAGATAATTCATTTTCATCTTCATACTGTTTATGGTTTATACTATCTGTTTGATTATTAATATAAATACTCTGTGTGATTCTGCCTCTCCCTGTGGCGAGCCTTAGAATCTGTACGAGACTCCTATCTCCGCATTGGTTCCCGGACGGAATGATTCTACTTCCACCTTTTGTCCCGTTGCCGGTAGTTCCTGCTTGAAGCGGATGGTACTGTTCAGCAAATCTTTCATCTGTAAGCGCAGATTTAGATGCTTGTTGATGGCATAGCTTGCTATGAAGTCCATCGTGTGCAGGGTCTGTTGCTTGATATTGCCTGTTCCGTAGATACCTACTGTCTCGATGCGTGGCCCTTGCACATTATAAACCAGTGCCAGTGTCAGGTCGCTTTCTCCCCTTAATTGGGGAGTGTAGCTGATATCGGCATTGATCAGGAACGGGGAGGCTCCCTGCAGAGCGCGTTCCGAGTCGGTATATACCCCGCCTTCAGGAAGGATGACGTTTGTATACATATATGAGCCGTTGGCACCGATACGGAGATTCTTGAACAGTTCTTTGCGGAACTCGATTTCCACTCCCGTGGCTATTCCGTCTTCGGCGTTGCGGAAAGAACGGATCACTGTTCCGCCCGAAGACTCCTGGGTCTGCTCAATGGGCGACTTCAGTTTCTTGAAGTAACCGGTAACGGAGAACATGTCGCCATTGTTACGTTTCGGGAAGAAATCGTAGCGCAGGTCTATGTTGTAGTTATAAGCATTCTTCAGCTCGTTGTTACCACGGATGTAGGCACTTCCGTAGGACTCCTGGTAGAGGAACGGAGCCATTTCGATGAATGAAGGCCGGGTGACGGTGCGTGATACGGAGAGGCGCAGGCTGTTGGTCTCGTCGATGGTGTACTTCAGGTTCAGTGCCGGGAAGAAATCACCTTTGTCCAGGTTCGTCTTCTTCTCCTGCCCTCCGTCTGTCCAGTAGCGTACCCATTGCTTGGCTTGCTCGTAGCGCAGCCCCACGTTGACCAGCAGAGATTCAACCGGATAATATTCTATTTCGGCAAACCCTGCCCATACATCCATGCCGGCGTAATAGTTGTAACGGGGTTGTGCGTCGATATTGGCTTTTATCGTTCCGTTGGCTATGTTTTCCTGATTCAGGTATCCGTTGGTATCGTATATGTTGGTGACATCGGCATTCAGGGCATTGATGTCATAATAGAAGTTCACGCTTTCAAAGTCGCGCTTTTTGCTTTTGTAAGTCCCTCCCACACGAATGAGGTTCGCGTCACCCCATTTGTACGAAGTGCGCAGGTCACCTACAATCTCCTTTTCCTGCAATTCTCCGAAATAGCGGTTGGTGGTCTGGTTCAGTTTAAAGAGGTTCAGCTTGTCGCTTCCTTCATTGCGGAAGAAGACAACCTGCCGGCGGTCCGGTTCATCGCTGTTGGTCAGCCCGTAGGAAGCACTCCAGTTTACATCCCACTGAGAGGTCAGCTCATGGTGTCCCATCAACTGGTTGTTCAGCAGTGAATACGCATGAAATACGCTGTTGCTCGACGTAATGTTGTTCTTTTCTGCATCGATCCCTTCGCGTGCCATGTAGTCGTTGATGGCATTGCGGGCATAAAACAGGGTAAAGTTGATGTGGTCGGCCTGCCGGAACGAGTATCCGATGCTGCCCAGTCCCGCTATTTTCAATGCGCTGGAATAGCTGTCGTAATTAAACTTATCGAGGTGGGTGCCTTGTGCCGTCATGGTAGTGACGTAGGCATCTTTCAGAATCTGGTTTTCGTTGCTGATGCCTACCGAGGCGAGCAGGCTCAGGCGGTTGCCGTTGGGCAGAGTCCAGCTCTTGCCTCCTCCGAGGTTACCGCCGAACTCGGGTAACGAACGGTGCTTGCTGATGGCGAAGTTTGTACCGAACGGATCATTGTTGCGGGCATAATCGCGGAACTCGCTTTTACCCATAGCCAGAATCCGGTTTTTGTTCTTTAGGTTGCCTGTACTGAAGAGGCCCCCCTTCCGGTCGCTGTAATAGAAATCTTTTCCGATGGTGTTGAAGCGTCCGCCTACGTTGAAGCCGATGGAGAAAAAGTCACTTCCGGTATTCTCCTTGGTGCTGATGTCGATATGTGCACCCGAATAGTCGGCGAAAGATCCGGCGGCATATACTTTGCTGACCGTAATGTTCTTTACGGTAGAGGCCGGAAAGAGGTCGAGCGGGATCAGCTTGTTGTCCGGATTGGGCGAAGCGATGGGCAGCCCGTTCAGGGTGGTGGTGCTGTACCGGTCTCCCAGTCCGCGCACAATCAGTTGTCCGGCACTGGCAATGGAGATTCCCGTTATTTTTTTAACCCCATCCTGTACGTTCGATATACCTTTGAGAGTCATCTCCTTGGCTCCCATGTTCTCGATGGCAAGCGTTGCTTTTTGTCTTTCCTGCAACAAAGCCTTTTCACCTTCCAGGTTCTTGCGGGCCACTACGGTGACGGCATCCAGCGTTTGTGCATCCACTTCCAGTTCGAAGTTCAGTGTCGCATCGGTTTTTATCTTCACTTCATTCATCCGGAACGTTTTATATCCTATGTATTTCACCTCGAGGGTATAGGTGCCGTTGTTCAGTGTAAGGGTGTAATTACCGTTTAAATCGGCTACGGCACCGGTGGCGGAACCTGTAACCTGTACGGTAGCTCCCGTCAGCGGTTCTTTGGTTTGTTTGTCAATGATGGTTCCCTTGATGACACCTGCTGTGATTCCCAAGGAAAATGTAGTGAGAAGAAGGGTGGAGAGAAGTCTCCCGATTCGTTGTTTCATGTCTTTTTATCTACGTTTTTCTGTCGGTGCAAAGTTGCGGGATTCAGGTTACGGGGGTGATACATGCACTATACGATTCGTTAACATCTGTGTTACATTCCTGTGTATCCTTATCTCCCGCAATACTCTTAGAGCACCGATACCGCAAATATTTAATCCATTCTCTTGATAGAAATGGATAATTTTCTAATTTTGCATACTTACAGCAGACAAACATATACCCCTGTAAACTACTTTTATGGATAACGATATCGAACGGTTTCGGCGAATGGCCTCCATGGCACAGATCGGGTGGTGGGAAGCTGACTTCACAGCCGGACATTATCTATGCTCAGAATATCTATGTGATTTATTAGGACTGGAAGGTAATACTATCTCTTTTATGGATTTCAGAGAACGGGTGCGGAAGGACTATCAGGAACAGATAGTCCGGGAGTTCAACGCTTCTATACACCGGGAGTTTTATGAACAGACCTTTCCCATTTATTCCAAAGAGGGAATCATCTGGTTGCACACACGTTTGGGCAATCGGGAGGAAGTGCCGGGCAGGGGGATCATTTCCTTCGGTACCATACAACGGGTAGAGGCTCCCAATGAAACCTCAGAACGTATCCTGGAGCGTGTCAACGATTTGCTGTATCGTCAGAACTCCATTTCCCATTCGCTGTTGCGCTTCCTGAAAGATGACAGTGTGGACCTTTGTATCATGGAAATACTGAAAGATATCCTCGACCTTTTTCATGGCGGACGGGTGTATATCTTTGAGTATGATGAATATTACCGTTATCAGGACTGTACCTATGAAGTGGTGGCAGAGGGAGTGCCGGCGGAGATTGAAAGCCTGCAACGCATCGCTACCGACAGTTTGCCCTGGTGGACGAGTCAGACCTTATCGGGTAAGCCGGTGATACTGGATTCATTGGATCAGCTTCCGAAACATGCGAAATCCGAATATGCCATCCTCAGCCGACAGAACATCAAGTCGCTGATGGTCACTCCGCTGATAGCGGGCGAACATGTATGGGGATATATGGGAATCGACCTTGTGGATAATTACCGTAACTGGAGTAATGAAGATTTCCAGTGGTTGTCGTCTTTGGCCAATATAATCAGTATCTGCATCGAACTGCGCAAAGCAAAAGATGATGCCATCCGCGAACGTTCTTTCTTGCGTAACCTGTTCCGCTTCATGCCGATGGGATATGTGCGTATGTCTATCATCCGGGATGTCGACGGGAAACCTTGCGACTATCGGGTAGCCGACGCCAATGATCTGAGTTCGGAACTGATCGGATTGCCTCTTTCGGATTATGTGGGGCGTCTGGGCAGTGAACTGTATGCGGATACGAAAGCACCAATAGACTATCTGGTGGACGTTATTGAAGATAATGTGCATAAAGAGACGGATGTTTTCTTCCATCGCTCCCAGCGCAGTTCCCATTGCATCATATATTCTCCGGAGAAAGACGAGGTGGTTTCCTTGTTTCTGGACTCTACGGAGACAGTACGTGCCCACAGGGCTTTGGATCGCAGCGAAAAGCTTTTCAAGAGTATCTTTGCCAATATTCCTGCCGGAGTGGAGCTTTATGATAAGGATGGCTATCTGCTCGATTTGAACAACTGGGACATGGAGACCTTTGGGGTGAAGGATAAAGCGGATGTAATAGGTGTCAGCTTCTTTGAGAACCCGAATGTGCCTCTTGAAATCAGGGAACGGGTGCGGAACGAGGATTTGGTGGATTTCAGGCTGAATTACTCTTTTGAGAGGGCAGGCGACTATTTCCACTCGGATAGACAGAAGATGATTGAACTCTATACAAAGGTCAGTAAGCTGTTTGACAGTCAGGGGAACTTCAACGGATATGTATTGATTAATATCGATAATACGGAGCGCATCGACGCCATTAACCGTATCCGTGATTTTGAGAACTTCTTCCTGCTGATATCGGACTATGCAAAGGTGGGGTATGCTAAACTGAACTTGCTTACCAAACGTGGTTATGCCATCAAGCAGTGGTATAAGAATATGGGCGAGCCTGAGGATATTCCGCTGTCGTCGGTTGTGGGAGTCTATGATAAGATGCATCCGGAAGACAGGCAGAAAGTCGTTGATTTCTACGAAAAGGTATTGAAGGGTGAGGAGAAGGATTTCCGTAGCGAAATGCGTGTGTTGAAGCCCGGCACTGCCGATGAGTGGAACTGGGTGCGCATGAATGTGGTGGTCACCAAGTTTGAACCGGATAACGGGGAGATAGAGATCATCGGCATTAACTATGACATTACCGAACTGAAAGAGACGGAAGCCATGCTTATCGAGGCTAAAGAGAAAGCTGAAACGATGGACCGCCTGAAGAGTGCTTTTCTTGCGAATATGAGTCATGAGATACGTACACCGCTCAATGCGATTGTCGGCTTCTCGGGGTTGCTGGTGGATACGGAAGATCTGGAAGAACGTCGTGAATACATTAAGATTGTACAAGAGAATAACGACTTGCTGTTACAGCTGATCTCTGATATTTTAGACCTGTCGAAAATAGAGGCGGGGACATTTGAATTCACCTATGGCGAGACGGATGTGAATATGCTTTGTGAAGATATTGTCCGCAGTTCCCAGATCAAGGTACCACAAGGAGTTGAGTTGGTTTTTGATCCGCATCCGTCGGAATGCAGTGTGGTGAGTGACCGGAATCGCCTGCACCAGGTTATCTCTAATTTCGTGAACAATGCTTTGAAGTTTACTTCATCGGGCAGTATCCGCGTGGGATACGAAGAAAAAGAAGAGTGCGTGGAGTTTTATGTGCGGGATACGGGAATTGGAATTCCCGCAGGGCAACTGCCTCATATCTTTGAGCGCTTCGTCAAGTTGAACACCTTTATTCATGGAACCGGCCTCGGGCTTTCTATTTGCAAAAGCATCGTAGAGCAGTTAGGCGGAGTCATAGGAGTGGATTCGGAAGAGGGAAAGGGTTCCCGGTTCTGGTTCACCATTCCGAAATAGGGGCTTTCATAGCAAAAGACATTTCACCACAGAGGACGCAGAGAACACAGAGAAGGAGATAAAGATACGTTATCCATTAGGATAATAATATCTTCGGTTTCCCTCTGCGTCCTCTGCGTCCTCTGTGGTGAAATATGGTTAGGCAAACTTATCGATTCCCTGATAGATGCAGCTTGCGATACCTAAGGCTATGATGCCCAATGTACAAAGTGCGAGACTTAACTTGGTATAACCGTCACTGCGGAAAGCGGGGATGGGTTCTTCGTTGGGATTGATATACATGGCTTTCACGATCAGCAGGTAGTAGTAGAGTGAAACTACTGTGTTGATCAGGGCAATGAATACCAGTAAATGGAACCCACTGTTGAATGCGGCCATGAAGATGAAGAACTTGGAGAAGAAACCCGCAAACGGAGGGATACCGGCCAGTGAGAACAGGCCAAGTGTCATGATGAAAGCCAGTTTGGGGTTTGTCCGGTACAGTCCGTTATAGTCGTTTATTTCTACCTTGTTGCTACGTTGCTCCACAATCGAGATAACCGCGAATACACCTAAGTTTGCTGCCAGGTAAACCAGTACATAATAAACCAAGGCGGTCATCCCCATCGCACTGCCACCTATGACACCCAGCATGATGTATCCGGCCTGAGAGATGGCTGAGAATGCCATGAAACGTTTCAGGTTCTGCTGGCGGATGGCAAAGAGATTGGCAATGGTGATTGAGGCAATAGTTACCCAGAACAGTACTTCCTGCCATTGTGCCGTCATCGGTGCAAATACTTTCGTCAGGATGGTCATCAGCACGAAAGCTGCCGATCCTTTGGAGATCACACTTAAATAGGAGGTCACGGCCGTAGGTGCACCTTCGTATACGTCGGCGGTCCAGAGATGGAAGGGAACCAGGGAGATCTTGAATCCCATGCCGGCAAAGAAGAACACGAAAGCCATGACCTGAAGCATGTTACCTGTAATGTGCCCGGGCAGGTCATCGAAGTAGAGAGTGCCTGACGTTCCGTAAATCATCGAAAGACCGAACAGCAGCAAGGCACTTGAGAACAGAGCTGTCAGGATATACTTGGCACCTGCTTCTGCGGAGTGGTGGCGGTATTTGTCGAATGCCACCAGTGCGGCCATAGGGATACTCGCCATTTCCAACCCGATGAAGAACATCAGGAAGTGTCCGGCAGAGATCATGAAATACATACCTAACAGGGTGGAGAGTGTCAGGACATAAAACTCTCCCTGCTTGATGCTGGTGTCTTCACGCTTCAGCCACTCGTGGGCCATCAGTATCACGATGAGAGTACCGACGTTGAGCACTGCTTTGATGATGGTTTGCATCGGTGCATACTGATACATTCCGCCGAAAGCCTCCGCCGGAGCTCCGGGGAAGAGGTTGATTACGGTGTGGATGGTCAGCAGGATGACAGCCGGCAAGGTGAGTGACCTGGTAGGTAGTTTGGGAGCCGTGCCTTTATGGTCCGGGCAGGTAAACAGGTCGACCACAAACAGGATGAGGATAACCGCTATCAGCGATAGCTCCTCTTTCATATATAGAAATTGTGAATAATCCATCTTCTTTTTATGGTATTAAGTGTGAAACAACGGGCAATACACTTTCGCCGATCATGTGGCTTACCCAGAAAGGAGCCATACCCAGTCCGGCAACACAAATAATGAGACAGATAACGGCGAAGCGTTCATCCCAGGTTGCGTCTGTCAGTGCCAGGTGATGCTTGTTGGTACAAGTCCCATACAGAATCTTGCCTACCAGCCGGAGGATGTAGACCGCAGTAATGACAATGGATGAACAAGCGATAATGGTCAGCGTGCGGTGGAACACATCGAAGTTCTGGAATGAACCGACAAAGATGGTCATCTCGGCTACGAAGCCGCTGAGTCCCGGAAGTCCCAGGTTGGCAAGTCCGGCAATTACATAGCAGACACTGAGGAACGGCATCACTTTCATCAGTCCGTTCAACTCGCGTACGTCGCGGGTATGTGTACGTCCGTATATCATACCGATGAGGGCGAAGAATAATGCTGTCATTAACCCGTGGCTGAGCATCTGGAGCACTGCACCGGTGGCGGCTGTCTGGTTCATCATCAGGATAGCGAAAAGCACCAGACCACAGTGGCTCACTGACGAGTAGGCATTAATATACTTCAGGTCGGTTTGCACACAAGCGCTGAAGGCACCGTATACAACCGAGATACCTGTCAGGATCAGGAAGATCCAGCTCAGTTCGTTGGCAGCTTCTGGCATCAGGTACATGGCGATGCGGAAACATCCGTAACCTCCCAGTTTCATCAGTACGCCGGCATGCAGCATGGAGACGGCAGTCGGTGCCGAGGCATGACCGTCGGGGCTCCATGTGTGGAAAGGAAAGAGTGCGCCCAGTACGCCGAATCCCAGGAAGGTGAGCGGGAACCAGATGCACTGTTGTGCGAACGGGATGTTGTGCAGCCGGGCTATTTCGAGGATATTCATTGTCGTTCCGCCGGCACCGAAGAAGATGCCCAGAATACCGATCAGCAAGAAAGCCGAACCACCCATCAACATCAGGGTCAGCTTCATGGCTGCGTATTCCTTGCGTCCCGAGCCCCATACGCCGATCAGCAGATACATCGGGATCAACGCGATTTCGTAGAACATGAACATGGTGAACAGATCGATGGAGATGAAGAATCCGAATACTCCCATCGACAGGAGTGTGAACCACAGGAAGTATTCTTTGGTCAGCGGTTGCAGTTTCCAGGAAGCGAAGGTACCGGTGAAAACAATGACGGCACTGAGCAGCAGCATGGCTACCGATATTCCGTCGACTCCTACTGAATAGGATATGTGGAGGGGAGCATACCATACTGTGTCGGCACGGAACAGCATTTCGGCTGTGGCTCCTGCCTGGCGCTCGCCTAAATAAAGGAACGTCAGCACAATACTCAGGATAAGCAACGCTGTACTTCCCGCTACCATCACTCCACGGATGGCTTTAATGCCTTTGGCAAGGTATAACCCGCCAAGCATCAGCAGAGGAATGAGTACGAATAAGGATAAAAAGTTCATATCTTTTGTGCTTTATAAGATTAATATTAAGATCAGTATCAATGCTCCAAGCAAGAATACGTAAGCGTATTGCTGTACACGTCCGCTTTGCAGTCCCCGTATCTCGTCGCTTGTGGCGTGGGTTCCCCAAGCTATGAAGTTGAAGAATCCGTCTACTACATGGCGGTCGAACCAAGCGATCGGCGTAGAGATGCAACGGAAGATGATGCGGTGCGTGATGAACTGATATACTTCGTCGATATAGAAACGGTGGTAGGCTGCCCGGTGCAGTCCGGCGAACCGTTTGGCAAGTTTGTCTGCCAATGGCTGTTGTGGACGCAGGTACATACAAGTGGCCAGAACGATGGAGCCCACGGCAATCACTACGCTGGTGACGGCTACTGAAGTTTCCAGATGAATGGTATACGATTCACCGTTGGCACTGATGAAATGTCCGAAGGGAATGAAACCGGCCACACAAGTGACGGCAGCCAGGAAGATTAACGGAACAGTCATGGTCAGGGGAGACTCGTGTGGAGTGTGTGCGTCACTTGCTCCATTGCTTGCCGACTTTTGTCCGGGCGTTACACCGGCCCAGAAAATGCCGTAGTAGAGACGGAACATATAGAAGGCAGTCATAGCCGCGATGATTGTCATCACCCAACCCATCACAGGGCTGTACTGGAAGCAAGCTGCCAGAATTTCATCTTTAGAGAAGAAACCTGAGAACGGGGGAATACCCGCGATGGCAAGACAGGCTATCAGGAAGGTGATATGCGTAATCGGCATGTACTTGCGGAGTCCGCCCATGGCGGACATCTCGTTGGAATGTACGGCATGAATGATGCTGCCGGCACCCAGGAAGAGCAATGCCTTGAACATGGCATGTGTGAAAAGATGGAACATGCCGGCCATATAGCCCAGTCCTCCGTGATGCGGGTCGGAAGAGGTGCAGACACCTAATGCCACAATCATAAAGCCGATTTGTGAGATGGTGGAAAAAGCAAGTACACGCTTGATATCACTCTGTACGCAAGCCACGCTGGCTGCATAAAATGCAGTGAAAGCGCCCACCCATCCGATCAGGTGCAGTACGTCCGGTGCATATTCGATGAAGAGAGGGAACATGCGTGCCACCAGATAGACACCGGCTACCACCATGGTAGCGGCATGAATCAATGCACTGACAGGAGTCGGACCTTCCATGGCATCCGGTAACCAGATGTGCAGCGGGAACATGGCACTCTTGCCGGCACCGCCGACAAACATCAGTCCGAGGGCCAGAGGTAACATGCTGGCGCCACCGCTCAACATCGAAACTGTGTCGGGAGTGAAGCCGAATGTACCTCCGTAATATCCGTATAGCAGGATACCGATCAGGAATCCCAGGTCGGCGAAGCGGGTTACGATGAACGCCTTTTTGCTGGCGGCAATGGCTGCCGGGCGGGTATAGTAGAAGCCTATCAGCAGGTAAGAAGATACACCTACCAGTTCCCAGAACAAATACATCTGGAAGATATTGGTTGCCACTACCAGTCCGAGCATCGACATGGTGAACAAGGACAGGAATGCGTAGTATCGCTGGAATCCCCGTTCACCTTTCATATAGCCGAAGGAGTAGATATGTACCATCAGGCTGACAGTGGAGATCACGATCAGCATCATTACCGAAATAGGGTCGAGCAGGATGCCCAGATTGAATGTCAGTGTCTCCGTAAACGGAAGCCATTCGAAGTTATAAGGAATGAGCGTGGCGAACGTTCCGTCCGCCAGGCGGGGAGCCGAAAAGTATTGTATGGCCGTGATGTACGAAAGTACGGTCACCGCTGCCAATACCAGCGTGCCAATGGTGCCCGCTGTCCGGTGGCTCATCCACTTGCCTCCTATCCCTGTTGTCAGGAAGGAGAGGAAGGGGAGAAGAAGGATCAGAATTGTATATTCCATAATCTATCTGTTGTTGTATATTATACTATGTTTATACTGCAAGAGGTATGCTCTGCCTACCATTTTAATTCATCGAGATTCTTTACCTGTATACTGCGTATATTGCGGTAAATATTAATCATGATGGCAATGGCGATAGCCGTTTCCGCAGCCGAGATGGCGATGGAGAACAGGGCAAAGAAATATCCTTCCAGCTCTCCGGGGAAAAGGAAACGGTTGAATACGGCAAAGTTGATATCGGTCGCATTCAGCATCAGTTCCACAGAGATCAGGATTGCAAGTGTGTTGCGCCGGGTGAAGAACCCGTATATTCCTGCAAACATCATGATGGTAGAAACCACCAGATAATATTCCATGTGTATCATCATATCTTTCTATCTTTTACGTGCAATTAATAATCCGCCTACGATACAAGCCAGCAACAGTATGCTGACCGCTTCGAAAGGCAATACATATCCATATTTGCCGCTGCTTAGCAGTGCATGCCCGATGGTCTTGATACTGATTTCTACCGGTTCCGGATCGCTTGTCGGTACGAATTTGTGGGTCAGTGTGATAAAGAGCACCAGTGCCGCGCCTACTATGGTCGTGGCGAGTCCCGCCAGGAATTTACTCCGTTTCAGGTGAGCCGCCCGGTCGCCTTCTCCACTCGTCAGCAGGATGGAGAATACATAGAGCACCACAATACCTCCGGCATAGACCATGATCTGTACCGATCCGAGGAAAGTATACCCCAACAGAAAGTAGATGCCTGCTGTGCCGAAAAGCACAAACAGCAGATAGGTGGCCGAACGTACGATGCGTTGTGTAGTCACCGTCAGTATGGACATGGCAATGATGAACACTGCCAGAAAGTAGAATACTACTGTTTCAAGTGTAAGTCCCATATTCTTTTATTCTTTTTTCTTTTCGATTACTTTACTGCCTTCGTGATTGAGCTGCAGGATGAGCTTGCTCCGGTCGAATACGGCATGCTCAAATACCTGGTCGAAGGTGATTGCGTCGTGCGGGCAGGCATTGACACATAGCTGGCAGAAGATACACGAGCCGAGGTCGTACTCATACTTTGCCAGTATTTTCTTCTTTTTACCCTCTTCCGTTTCAACGGTCTCACTGGTCACTTTGATGGTATCATTCGGACATGCCATCTGGCATAGTCCGCAGGCTACGCAGCGATGCTCATTGTTTTCGTTGTGAGGCATGGTCAATGTACCGCGGAAACGGTCGAACATCTTGAGTTCTGCACGGTTTTCCGGGTATTGTTCGGTTACTTTCTTCCGGAAATACACCTTGATGGTGGTTTTCATACCCGTCAGCAGGGAGCCGATGCCTTGCATCAGGCCACCTAAATATGTATATTCTTCATTCTTCATTTTTCAGTCCTCCGGGTTAGAAGTGCAGTCCGAAGACTACGATTAATACCATGATTACCAGATTGACCATCGAAATGGGCACCAGATATTTCCATTCCAGATTCAATATCTGATCAATGCGCAGACGTGGAAAAGTCCACTTGATCCACATCAGCAGGAATACCACGAAGAATGCCTTGCCAAAGAACCAGATGAAGCCCGGGATGTAATCCATTACGGCATTGAATCCGTCCAGACCGACGATATGCAACGGCATCCAGCCTCCGAGGAAGATGGTGGAAGCTACGGCGGCTACGATAAACATATTCAGGTATTCGGCCAGATAGAAGAATCCGAAGTGCATACCCGAATATTCGGTATGGTAGCCCGCTGTCAACTCACTTTCCGCTTCGGGAAGGTCGAACGGGCCGCGGTTACATTCTGCGTTTCCGGCTATCAGGTAGATAATGAAGGCGATCACCGCCGGGATGTGTCCCTTGAATATAAACCATCCGTTGGCCTGGCTCTCTACGATTTCAGAGAACTGCATGGTACCCATCAGTACCACCATCGTCAGGATACTGAGTCCCACGGACAGTTCGTAACTGATGATCTGTGCACCGCTTCGCATGGCACCGATCAGTGAGAACTTGTTGTTCGAGCCCCATCCGGCCAGCAGGATACCTACCACACCGATGCTCGAAGCCGCCAACAGGAAGAATACACCCACGTTGAAGTCCAGCACTTCCAGCCCCTTGCTGATGGGCAGGCAGGAGAAGGTGAGAAACGAAGCGATAATCACCATGAACGGAGCCAGGTTATAAAGGAATTTATCCGAGTGTTTCAGCTCGATGATTTCTTTGGTCATCATCTTAAGCACGTCACAGAGCACCTGGATGCTTCCCCACTTTCCTACACGGTTCGGTCCCAGACGGCACTGGAAGAAACCGCACACCTTACGCTCCATATAAATAAGGAGAATGGCAAGTATGGCGTACAGGGCCACAATGCACACCCCGATTACGACACATTCAATGAATACAGCCAGCCCCTCCGGCATGACGGAGGTCAGAGTCTGGTGTATCCAGCTTGTTATTATACTAAAGTCAAACATATGCTATATTTACGATTAGACGATTTACTATTTACTTATCTGTCGATATCCGGCACCACATAGTCCAGCGTTCCGCCAATGGCGATCAGGTCGGCAATCTTGGCTCCCCGGCAGATGGTATCGACAGCCGAAACCAACGGCAGTCCCGTCGAACGGTAATGCAGGCGGTAGGGGGTCTTGTCTCCGTGGCTCTCGAGGAATACCCCGAATTCACCTCGGCTGCCTTCGACAGCAGTGTAGTAACTTCCCTCCGGCACCCGGATGATAGGTTTCATCTTCTCCTGTATCGGTCCTTCCGGAATGTTGTCTATCAACTGTTCGATGATGTTCAGACTTTCCATAATTTCATCCATACGTACCATGTAGCGGGCAAAAGAGTCACCTTCGGTGTAAACGATCTCTTTAAAATCCACCTTGTCATATACACCATAAGGCATACGTTTGCGCACATCGCATGCCCATCCGCTGGCACGGCCTGTACCACCGGTGCATCCGAAGGAGATAGCATCTTCGCGGCTCAGTACGCCTACACCTTTCAGGCGCTGCCGGGCAATGACGTTGCCGGTAAATACGTCGTGATATTCGTGAATGATACCACGCATGTAGGGGATGAATTTTTTCACTCTCGGGATGAAGTTCGGGTGTAGATCCGCCTGTACCCCACCAATAGTATTATAGTTCATAATCAGACGTCCGCCACAGGTCTCTTCGAACATGTCCAGAATCATCTCACGGTCACGGAAACCGTAGAAGAAAGCGGTCAGTGCTCCCAAGTCCATCGCGAGGCACGAATAGAACAGCAGGTGGGAGTCGATACGCTGAAGTTCGTCCATAATGGTACGGATGTACTTCACACGTTCGCTGACTTCGATTCCCATTGCCTTTTCGATGCACATGCAAAGGGCATGGCGGTTCTGGTGTGCTCCTAAATAATCGAGCCGGTCGGTCAGTGCAAGGGTTTGCGGGTAGGTGAGGCTTTCGTTCATCTTCTCGATTCCCCGGTGGATGTAGCCGCAGTTGGCATCGAGTTTCCTGATGGTTTCGCCTTCAAGCGATACGCGGAAACGCATTACTCCGTGGGTGGCCGGGTGTTGTGGTCCGATATTGACTACATATTCACGGTCATCAAAGATGACATTCTCCTGGGTTTGGTAAGTTCCGTCCGGGTTCAGCCCTATTTCCTGCGTAGTGTCATAGGTCTCTTCATTATCCATACGCAACGGGTTATCCTTTTCCGGATTATTATCTTTACGCATCGGATATCCTACCCAGTCGTTACGCAGATAAAGGCGCCTCATGTCGGGATGTCCGATGAATACAATACCATAATAGTCGAATACTTCACGTTCGTTGAAGTCGGCCGCTTTCCAGATGTCACTGACGGAAGGGATTTCCGGAGTTTCGCGGTTATCTGTGGATGTTTTTACAGCGATGCGTTCGCCGGTTACGGTCGATTCCAGATGGTAGACTACTCCAAGTCCCCGGGTTACGTTCGGTGCGTCGCCTTCCTCTGCCACTCCCCAGTCCATGCCTGTCAGGCTTTCGAGAAAGTCCATCTGCTTTTCGTTACGCAGACGCAGCATCTCGTCGTGTAGTGCTGCGGGTTCTATGTATTTTATTTCTTCCATATTTTAATGATTAATGCGAATCTGTGATGCATCTGGGTTTATTCCTTCTCAGGTTTCTTCTCTTTCCGGTTTACTCCTCCGAAGAATTTTTCTATCTTCACTTTGCGTTGCAGTTGCATCATGCCGTAATAGAATGCTTCGGGACGGGGCGGACATCCGGGAATGTATACATCGACCGGAAGAATCTTGTCTACTCCGTTTACTACATGATAGGACTTGCGGAACGGACCGCCGCTCACTGCACATCCTCCTACGGCAATCACATATTTGGGATCTGCCATCTGATCATATAGACGCTTCAGCACCGGGGCCATTTTATTGGTGATGGTTCCGCATACCATAATCATGTCGGCCTGTCGCGGGCTGGCACGGGCTACTTCAAACCCGAAACGGGCCATGTCATAACGCGCGGCACCCAGTGCCATGAATTCGATACCGCAACAGCTGGTTGCGAAAGTAAGCGGCCACAGCGAGTTGCTGCGTCCCCAGTTGATAAGATCGTCAAGCACTCCCACGAAGACGTTGGCTCCGCCTTCATTGAGTTCTTTGACCATCTTTTCCAACGATTCGTTGTCGATGAAGTCTTCATAAGGGATAGACTTTATTTTGGGCTTTTTCATTATTTCCATTCCAGTGCTCCTTTCTTCCAGGCATAGGCAAGGCCCAGAACCAACACAACTAAAAAGAAGAGAATACTAATTAATCCTTGGGGTCCCAGATCGCGGGCAATCACTGCCCAGGGAAACAGGAATACCGTTTCGACGTCGAACATCAGAAACAGGATAGCAAACAGGTAGTAACCTACGCGGAACTGCATCCATGATTTACCGCGTGTAGGGATACCACATTCATACGCTTCGAACTTTTGCGCATTATACGATCGTGGTGAGATAGCGTTTGAAAGGGCTATCACCACACCGACAAAGGCAATTGCGGTCAGCAGAACGACAACTAACAATGTAAAATTCATAATCCAATAGTATGTTTAGATTGAATAATCTGAAAGATGCAATAAATCGTCACACCTCTGAGTGACAACTGATTGAAAAAAGGGTTGATAGCTACAGGACATAAGTGAATCTGTTCACAAATGACATCGCTGTTCGTAGCTTGTAGCTTTCCTAAATAATGATTTTCCTTAATCCGTAGACATAGTAGGTCAGTGGATCCGATGGATTGTATGTATGTGAATAGATTGAATGATCTGATAAGGGATTATTTCTCATTCTGTATTTATGGAAGACCGTTTCGGGACGGATAAAGCTTTTATCCGTTGGTACATGAGAAATATCTGCATGACCCATTTCGCAGGGCATGATGGTACAATAAAAATGGAATCGCTCCAGAATGTTCCGGTTTGCAGGAGCGGCTTGTGAAATAAAACATTCGTCCTGATCCGGATCTTCTATTATATAAGAGGTATTTGCCGCCTTCATCGTTACCGAATGAAGCAGCACGGCAAGCGCTATCAGTATATAATATTTTAAACTTTGTTTCATTTCTATTCCTTAAACGGTTGCAAATATAGAATTTAATTTCATCTCTTTTGCAAACTCCATGTGACAAAAAAGGTTTTTTAATAAATCATATATTGTTCTATATTATACAACAAATGAGGTTATCCTCTTGTTTCTAATTCCTTTTCCAAAAATCTGAACTGAATAAAAGCAGTACGGTAAACAGCTCGAGACGTCCCAGCAACATGAGGAATGACAACAACCATTTTGCCAGTTCGGGAAGTCCGTTCCATGAATAAGCGGGGCCGCAGCTACCCAGTCCGGGGCCCATATTGCCGATACTTGAGATCACCGTACCGATGGATTCGGTAAAGCCTACTCCCATTGCCATCATTAATAGTACACTGATGATGATGATAACGGCATATAGAAACGAGAAGGCCAGTACCGTCGAGAGTATGGAAGGGGAGATGACCTGTTTGTTCACCCGGACCGGGAGCACTGCATTCGGATGTACGATGTGTTTAAACTCATTCCGTGATACCTTGGTGAGAATCACCATCCGGATGCATTTCATACCACCTGTGGTACTTCCGGCACAGGCACCTATCAGCATAATGACAGTCAGGGTTCCCCAGAGTACAGGTACCCATTGCATATAGTCGGCCGTTACAAATCCGGTGGAAGTATGGAGCGAAGCTACCTGGAAGAAAGCTTTACGGAATGATTCTTCTGCGCCCATTGAAGTAGTACGGTAAAGTACCGCTGCGATGAATCCGGTAAAGATAATCACTGACATGACGTACCATTTCAGCTCAGCATTCTGGGATACCTTCTTCAACTTGCCGGTAAATAATAATAGAAGCAGCGTAAAGTTGATTCCGGACAGGAACATAAAAATGCCTATTACATATTCTATATAAGGTGAGTTGTAGTAAGCTATGCTGTCTTGTTTAGTGGAATAGCCTCCTGTACCTGTGGTGGCGAACGAATGGCAGATACTGTCAAACAATCCCATACCGCCGAATAACAATAGAATCACTTCGATGGCTGTCAGTCCGGCATAAATCGTCCATATCCATTTGGCTGTCACGCCGATGCGGGGGTGCACTTTATCGTAAGTCGGTCCGCTGGCTTCGGCTGCGAAAAGCTGTACACCGCTCACTCCGAAAATGGGCAGTACGGCAATGGTAAAAAAGACAATACCCAGTCCGCCTATCCATTGTGTCATGCTCCGCCAGAAAAGGAGTCCGTGGGGCAGTGCCTCTATGTCGTCAAGAATGGTGGCTCCGGTACTGCTGAATCCTGACATTGTCTCAAAGAAGGCATTGGTAATGCTTGGTATGTAATGGCTAAGGTAGAACGGGAGCATTCCGAAGAGGGAGAATGCGACCCATGCCACACTGACAATGACATATCCGTCGCGTCGGTTGAGTTGTTTTTCAGCTCCTTTTCCGACGGCAAGCAGGAGGATACCGACCAGAGTGGTCAATCCTGCCGACAATAGGAAACTGTTCAGGTCGTCTTCACCGTAAATCAGCGAAACGCCCGCACAGCAGAGTAACAGGCCGGTCTCTATCAGCAAGAGAAAACCTGTAATGCGGTATATCATTTTGGAGTTTATCATACCATCAATTAAAGTACTTTTCTATCTTCTTGATCATCATGTTCAGGCAGAATACGACGACGTGGTCGCCTGCCTGGATAAGGGTGTCGCCCGTAACCAATACACCTTCACCATTGCGGATCAGGCCGCCGATGGTAGTCCCCTTGGGCAGTCCCAGGTCTTTCACTTTGTTTTTGGTGATTTTTGCGTTTTCGGGTACAGTGAATTCCGCTACGTCCGCATTGGCAAAGGTCAGGCATTTCACGTTCGACACGTCCGCATCCAGCATCATCTGGTAGATGTGGCTGGCAGCAATCATTTTCTTGTTGATTACCGTACCGATATCCAGACTTTCGGCCATACCGATGTAGTCGATATTTTCGACTTCGGCCACAGTTTTGCTCACTCCCATGCGTTTGGCGGCAAGGCAGGCCAGGATGTTTGTTTCCGAGTTGCCGGTCAAGGCTACGAAAGCTTCCGTATTCTTTAGCCCTTCTTCAATGAGCAAGTCCATGTCCCGTCCGTCTCCGTTGATGATCATTGTCTTGTCATCCAGTAATTCCGTCAGGCGATTGCAACGGTTAATATCATTATCTACGATTTTCACTTGCATGTAATCCGGTACATACTGCGCCGTACGGACGGCAATGCGGCTGCCACCCATGATCATGACGTTGCGTACATCGGCATATTCTTCCTTTCCGGCTATTTTTCGGATGTAAGGGATGTATTTCCGGGTTGTGGTGAAGTAAACGATATCGTGTAACTTGATGGTATCGTCTCCCCGGGGAATGATGGTTTCAGTACCTCGTTTGATGGCTACCACGTGGTAGGGGATGTCCGGTGCACCCAGCTCGGCCAGTGTAACGTCCAGTATCTCCGCTTTTTCACGCATCTTTGTACCGATCAGGATCAGTGAGCCTCCGCAGAATTCCCACCATTGGCGTACCCAGCTCATGCGCATGGACGATACGATCTCCTTGGCAGCCAGCATCTCCGGGTAAATCAGTGAGTCGACGCCCAATTTCTGGAAAAACTCTTTGTTCTTCGGCAACAAGTACTCGTAGTTGTCGATGCGGGCTACTGTCTTTTCGGCTCCCAGATTGGTGGCAAGCATACATGCTGTCATGTTCCGGCTCTCGTCGGGGGTGACGGCGATAAAGAGATCTGCCTCTTTGATGCCTACCTCTTTCAGTCCGGAGATGGATGAAGGAGAGGCCGTGACAGTCATCAGGTCAAAGTTCGAACTGAGTGTGCTTAGTTTTTCTTCGTCGTCATCCATCAGGATAATATCCTGTTTCTCGCGTGAGAGTAATTTAGCCAAGTGTGTGCCTACAGCTCCGGCACCAGCAATAATTATCTTCATTTTGATTGCAAATTGCGGTTCTATTGCGTATTCTCGGAGATTAAGAATGGGCAGTCATGCAACTTTCCACAGGAGCGTCCATTCGTAATTCGTTTTTAGTAATTGCCTTGTAAATGCCTTCTTCATCCATCCCGCACAAGTGATAGAGTTGCTGTACCGATCCGTGTTCAATAAACTTGTCCGGTACACCGATACGCCTGATTTCGGGATAATATCCGTTGTCGGCCATGAACTCCAGTACGGCACATCCCATACCGCCTTTTATAATGCCGTCTTCCACTGTTATGACGTGGCGGAACTTTTTACCTACTTCGTGCAGTAGCTCTTCATCGAGCGGCTTAAGGAAACGCAGGTCATAATGTGCCACAGAAATACCTGTTTCGGCTTCGGCACGTTCAATGGCACGGGCAGCCAACTTGCCGATAGGACCAATCGTGATTACCGCCAGATCATCTCCGTCCTTCAGTTTGCGTCCTTTTCCTACGGGAATCTCTTCCAGCGGGCATTCCCAATCTACGAGTGAACCCCGTCCACGAGGGTAGCGGATGGCGAAAGGTCCTTTGTCGGGCAATTGGGCGGTATACATCAGGCGGCGTAACTCGTGCTCGTCCATTGGTGACGAGATGGTCAGGTTGGGTATAGGGCGCAGATAGGCCATATCGAACACACCGTGATGTGTCGGTCCGTCTTCACCTACCAGTCCGGCGCGGTCGAGGCAGAACACTACGTTCAGTTTTTGTATCGCTACGTCGTGAATGATATTATCGTATGCCCGTTGCATGAACGATGAATAGATGTTGCAGAAAGGTAACAGGCCGTCTTTGGCCATACCTCCTGAGAAAGTTACGGCATGTCCTTCGGCGATGCCTACGTCGAAAGCGCGGTCCGGCATGCGGTCCATCAGTATGTTCATTGAGCAACCGCTTGGCATGGCGGGAGTGACCCCCATAATCAGTTTATTCTTTTCTGCAAGTTCCGCCAGTGTATGACCGAACACATCCTGGAAAAGCGGTGGCATTCCGTCCGTATTGGCTACAATCCGTTTTCCCGTTACAGGGTCAAATTTACCCGGAGCATGCCATATGGTAGCCTGTCTCTCTGCCGGGCCGAACCCTTTTCCTTTGATGGTGTGTAGATGCAGGATTTTGGGTCCCTGCATATCTTTGATGTCATGCAGGATGCGGGCTATGTTCTTTACGTCGTGCCCGTCGATAGGGCCGAAGTAACGGATATTCATTCCCTCGAAAATGTTCTGTTGCTGGGCTGCCAGTGACTTCAGGCTGTTGCCCAGCCGTATCAGGGCTTTCCGTCGCTCTTCGTTGAGCAGACCCATTTTAAACAACAACCGTGATGTCTTGAAACGCAACTGATTGTAGCGGTTCGAGGTAGTGAGGTTAAATAAGTATTGTTTCATGCCACCTACACTGCGGTCGATGGCCATATCGTTATCGTTGAGTATAATCAGCAGATTGTTTGCGGTAGACGAAGCATTGTTCAGACCCTCGAAAGCCAGTCCGCCGCTCATGGATCCGTCGCCGATTACCGCTACTACATGGCGGTCCCGTTCTCCCTTTCGTTCAGCTGCCACTGCCATGCCGAGCGCTGCCGAGATGGAGTTGGAGGCATGTCCGCAAGTGAATGTATCATATTCGCTTTCTTCGGGTGAGGGAAAAGGGCGGATTCCGCCCAGTTTACGGTTGGTAGAGAAGGCTTCCCGTCGTCCGGTCAGTATTTTATGTCCATAAGCCTGATGGCCTACATCCCATACAATACGGTCGTAAGGAGTATTGTACACATAATGCAGTGCTACGGTCAGTTCCACTACACCGAGACTGGCCGCGAAGTGTCCCGGGTTGCACGATAGTTCCTTGATGATGTCTTGCCTCAATTCATCGCATACCTCCGGCAGCTGATCTACACTGAGTTGGCGCAGGTCTTCGGGGTAATTGATAGTGTTTAGCAAGCTATATGTTGGTTCATTCTTCATGATTCGGGCAAATTTAAATGCAAATTTAGTAAAAGAAAGCGGAAGGAGCATCTTTTTGATTGGAAATTTAATGGGTAAGGGCGGAAAGAGAGGCGGACCGATAAACTTGCGGATGGTGGGATGGCTTATAATGTGGTATCCTCTTTCGTTAACATTGTTAATGCCATTTCAAAAATGTTTTCTTCCTGTTTGCATAGAACAAGTGTTTTGCATTTAAAAGGCTTGTTCTTTGCAGACAAAAGACTTGTTTTAACATAATGTTAAATCAAACCTTTTGCTTACTAAAGAATGAAGGTCTTGAAATTGTTGATATCGAGAGGGATAATACGTTCCTTCGTTTTTCTGTACTCTAATTTATCCGCTTGAAATTATAGACGATACTTGCAAAGTCACAATGATATTAAGGCTCTGCTAACGGACACCGGTTTTGTGTTGCAATGTTGCACCGGGGACTCTGAAGCCGGTTTAAAATGATTGGAGGGTTGTCCTGCAAGGATGAGGTATAGAGGTACTTATACGGATAAACGAAATATCCTTGTTTCTACTATCATCTGTTTCTGAAAGAATGGTGAGATGATTATTCATTCCCCTATCCCTGATTAGCCACTGTATGTGCGTGACATGCGGGTGATACAGAGGAATCCGGTAACTATCGTTTTTGGGGGTGGTTGATGAAAGCTGCGATGTCATCCATTACATAAGCGGGAATAGGGGCGGGACGGCTGTATTCAAGGGGGACTGACTGACCTTCTCCTTCCTGGAATAAATGATTGAGTCGGGGATAGGTTTTAAACATTGCCTTGGGATTCGCTGCCAGAGCGGTGTGCCATAAATCGAAATCTTGCATGGTGACCTGGTAATCACGTTCGCCTTGAAGGACGAGTATGGGGAGAGCCAGTTTGCGAACTACTTCCAAAGGTTTATATTGATTGGCAAATGCCCAGTAAGCGTGTGGAAGATTCATGGGTAAAGGAATGGTGATATCGAACGTATCTGTATCCAGCTTTTTCACATTGTCCACTTGTTTTTGTAACTGAGCTATGTCTTTTTGAATATCGTTTGTGGATGGGAGTGCAGAGGCGAGATATTTTACTTGACTTATGAACAGATCTTCAAGCGGACGGGCGGCGCCTGCGAGTAAAATAATTCCTGCCGGAGTTTTATCGCTACATTGGGCGATGCGGGGAGCCAGAGTTCCCCCCAGACTATGTCCGAGGATGTAAATTCGTCCGGGATCTATAGTCGGTATTGATTCGGCAAGCTTTACTGCCGAAAGGGCGTCATCTACCGATTCTTCATCGAAAGTAATTTCTTTGCCCGCAGGCGCGCTATCGGCTCCATACACTTTGGTGCGCTTATCGTAACGGATCACGGCTATTCCGCGCTCGGCCAATCCGTACGCTAAGTCCCGGAAAGGTTTGTTGACTCCTACCGTTTCGTCGCGGTCGTTGGGACCCGAGCCATGTACTAAAATGACTACCGGCAGGTTTTTGCCGTTTTTAGGAAGAGTCAGTGTGCCGGGAAGCTTAAAGCTTCCCGTACAAACTTGTATGTCTGTTTCTTTTATTTTATCTTGTACCGATGCTGTCGGGGGAGTGGCATTTGTAGCCGGAACAGGTACGAAACGAATGGTATTCACCTTTCCATCCGGATTGAATGCTGTGAGAAAACGTAGTGGAATACGTTCGAATTTGGCATCGCAGTAATAAATCGTCATACCGTTTATTTGTTCGGTTTTCCACTCTCCGTGCGACTGGTACTTACCGACTTGTTGTTCCAATTGCTTGAACAGTCCGTTCAGCATTTCAACGGAAAGCACTTTCCGGGCGTTATCGTCCAGATGCACATAGACACTGTCTCCTTTACCTGCAATCAGCCGGTCGAGCAGTTCGGATGCCTGTTGCATACGATCCTGTGCTTGCAATACAGGGGTTGCCGCCAGCAGTAACCATAACAGGCACATCCCTTTGAATAGATTGTTTTTTATCATAACTTGTTTATTAAGAAATCTCCGATAAAAAATAGAGTTCCGAAGAAAAAGATTCCGTAAATCAGCAAGGAGACAGAAGTCAGCCAACGGGGTTGTTTCCGCTCTCCGGCGGCACGGATACGTGCGAACGTACTGAACAAACATTCGGCGGCGGCAAACAGAACTATCAAATAGATGATCAGGTCGGTCCATGATTGCAGCCAGAGATCTTTGAGGTTACCTATCAGGCATACCAGTATCACGATGACTACAAAATATGAAATACGCATTAAGTCAGTTTTCTTTGATCCCATAGGCATCTCCTTTCCTTTTTTAAGTTCATATTCTTCCCTTTGGGTTGCTATTTCACAAACTTAAAATATTTTCTTTGAAAAAGAAGTTTTCCGAACTGATTCTGCCTTTTCATTAACAATTATTATAAAGCTAACCGGTAGAATCGCTGTTAAGTTACCGCTGAATTATCCGTATCTTTGTCGTAAACATAGAGATATAAAGAGATGAAAAAACTGATAATATTCGATTTGGATGGTACTTTATTGAATACCATCGCCGATCTGGCACATAGTACGAATCATGCTTTGCAAGTTTTGGGATACCCTACTCACGAAGTTACTTCCTATAACTTTATGGTGGGCAACGGTATCAATAAGTTGTTTGAGCGTGCATTGCCCGAAGGAGAGAAGACGGAAGAGAATGTGCTCCGTGTCCGTAAAGAATTTCTTTTGCACTACGATCGGCATAATGCTGACGAGAGTCGTCCTTACCCGGGAATTCCGGAATTACTGGAAGCATTGCAGAATAAAGGTCACAAATTGGCCGTGGCTTCCAACAAATATCAGGCAGCCACCGAGAAACTGATTGCACATTATTTCCCCGGGATACGGTTCGTTGCCGTATTTGGCCAGCGTGAAGGTGTGAAGGTAAAGCCGGATCCCACTGTGGTATATGATATCCTGCAGATAGCCGATGTGCCGAAAGAAGAAGTATTGTATATCGGCGATTCGGGAGTAGATATGCAGACGGCTATCAATAGCGGGGTTACTTCCTGTGGAGTCACGTGGGGATTCCGCCCCCGTACGGAGCTTGAATCGTTCTGTCCTGATTTTATAGTGGATAAGGCGGAAGCTGTTTTGTCTATTGTTTAATAAGTAAAGAGGAAAACTGAAGGTTCTACGGGGCTTCAGTTTTCCTCTTTTATAAAGTTGCGTCTATTCGCGCGGTTATTTGATTTCGTCCGGCCAGGGGCATGGTTTTCCGGTGGCTTTGAACGATGGGCGTTGTCCGCCGACTTTACGCAGATAGTTACCCAGATCTTTTGACAGGTGTTTTACGATATCCGGATGCTGGGCTGCCAGATTATTCTTTTCACCTATATCTTGCGGAATGTTGAACAGCTCTTTCTTGCCGCTGTCATAATAATAAATCAACTTCCAGTCTCCTTTACGTACCGTACAAGTCGGGCCTATACCCGGACCGTCGTTACCCCAATGGTTCGGGAAGTTCCAGTACAGGCTGCGTCCTTTCGAAGGGTCGCCTGTCTGCTTTAATAGCGGGATAAAGCTGATACCATCAATCGGCTGAACAGTTTTGTAATGCTTCACTTGTGCCATCTCAAGAATGGAAGGATAGAAATCCTCGATAATCAGATACTTGTCACATTTGGTATCCGGTTTCACTACACCGGGCCAACGTACGATCATCGGTTCGCGCACACCGCCTTCGTAAGCAGAACCTTTGCCGCTGTTGAGTGGAGAGTTTTGCGTATGTAATTTGCCGTCACGCCATCCCGGTTCACTGGACAATCCTCCGTTGTCACTCATAAAGATGACGATGGTATTGTCTGCTTCTCCGTTTTTATCCAACCAGTCCATCAGGTCGCCTAAACTCTTGTCCATACCCTCAATCAGGGCGGCGTAAGCGGCTTCTTTAGGAGTCAGTCCTTTGTCGATGTACTTTTGGTAGAAACGTTTGTCTTTATCGATGGGAACATGAATGGCGTAGTGTGCCATGTAAAGGAAGAAAGGCTGATTGTACTCTTTGGCGTGGTTCAGTGCTTTTATGGCTTCCAGAGTCAGTGCTTCACTTACAAAAGTGTCTGTTCCCCAGTATTTATCCAGTCCCGGAACGGCAAACCAAGGATTCGGCTTTCCGTCCGTCCGGTTTCCGTAATTGTTTTCACCCAGATAACTGGCCAGTCCTCCTCCTGCATGTCCTGCAATGTTCACTTCAAATCCCATGTGATAAGGGCTCTCTCCCGGAGTATTCACTGCGCCGAAGTGTGCTTTTCCGCAATGAATCGTGTGGTAGCCATTGTCCTTCAGAATTTCTGCCAACGAGGTCGCCTGGAAAGTATGGTCGATGTTGGGGGCCTGACAAACACCGTTAACGTTCCAGTCCGCTACGTTGAATACATCGCTCGGACGGTCTGTTTGCTGGCCTTTGGGGTAGGTCCAGTTTGTCACCCGGTGACGGGCGGCATTCGTTCCCGTAATCAGGCTGCAGCGGGTAGGCGAACTGATACTGCTGGCATAGGCCTGCGTGAACATTACGCCTTGTTTGGCAAGACGTTCCATGTTAGGGGTTTCGTACACTTCATTATAGTGCGTTTTTTGTGTCCAGAAAGGTAGCGAGGTATCCTGCCACCCCATGTCATCCACCATGAAAAGGATGATGTTGGGACGTGTGTCCGTGCGTCCGTCGGACTGTTGGCTCTGTGCTTGCAGAGCTGGGGCAGCCAATGGAGCCAGTGCGAGGGGAATGATTAGTTTCTTATTCATCGTGATATATATTTAGAGTATTACTTTTTGAGGGTTATTTCTCCGGGAGTTTTGATTCGGATACTTCTTAGTTCCTGTCCTCCGGAAGTCTCTGCCCATACTTTTAAGGTTCCGGGGCAAAGTACATTGAGGGTCAGTTGGTCCGGTGTGGAGGAGAGGATCTCTACGGTTGCAGGAGACAGATACTTCTCTTGTATGCCGATTACGGCCCAACCGTTGCGGATGGGGCATAAATGGAACAGCTCGTCTGTAAATCCCTCAAGTTTCACGGGATATGCCGAAGTCAGTTCGGTGGCTGTCCGGGCCTTCCAGTCGAATAGGAGTATCCGTCCGTAGGAGGTCATGTCCGGTTTTCCGGTAAGGGTTTCTCGTAACAGATAATCTTCTTTGACAATTCCGGCTGTCACTTCCCGGTATTTGGGAGAAGTGTTCAGATTGTAGCAGATGATGCTTACTGCTTCATCTCCCGTGGGAGCAAATACCCGATATGCCTTTCCATCCTGTAACGGGTTGGTAAGGATTGATTCGGGAGTCGGTATGGCAGGTGCTGCCGGACGGAATATCTTTCCGTTGTTATCAATCAGTGGGAAGATGTTTTCACTGACAAATTCTTTCGGTGAATCCGAAAGATAAACCGGTCCGCCGGAGATGGCTTTCGATCGTGCCATCAGGCTGCCGCAGATCGTGTCGCTGGAATGAAACATGTCATGGTCCGGCCACACTGTCTGTCCTTGCAACAGGGTATTGGTGTACGATTGGAAAAGATGGGATTTAGCCATGTCTTCATCATACTTTTTGTAATCGATGCTGACGCGGGTTACTCCGCTATACAATGTATGGTCAGTATTGAGAGTGTTTTGTGCCATGCAGTTCATCAGCCCTACCTGTTGGTCGTGTGTCTGCTTTTCCAGTGCCAGATTGCATTCTTTAGCCTGCCGGACAACTTCTGTCCCACCCATATAGAGGGGTAAGGTGAACGCCTGATTGTCTATTTTGAGAAAATCGAATCCGTTGTTCTTTAGCGAACGTACGTAGTACCGGTAAAAATTATCGATGTTCCGGGGGCTTTTGCCGGGTAACAGGCTCCCGTTGAACGTGTAGAGGCTTTGCTTTATATCTGCCGGGAAGTCATTGTCGGAAGATATTCCTGCCCAGTATCCTGAAAGGGCGTACCATAATCCCATCCAGCGGATTCTGTCTTTGTTCTTGCGAGCCATGATTTTATTCCATCCGTTAGGGAAACGCTTCGGATCGGGAACAAAGCTCATCAGTTGGCGTTGTCTGTTGGCTATGTGCCCGTCATCGATCAGCACATAGCGTACGGGGATGCCGGACGCTTCGATGGCATCGAGATCATTCAGTATTTTAGTTTCGTCAATATCGTAGTGATAATGTTCCCACGTACACCATCCGAGGTAATTCAGTGCTTCGAAATACTCTTTGTCCGTACGCTTTTGCAGTGCGGAAGTTTTATGGTCTGCTATCAGTGTTTCGTAAGCCTGACGGAGTACCTGATAAATGCTGCCGGCATTTTGAGTTAATGCTACCGGCACTTTACCCGAGAGGCGGTCGCATCCGAGTGTGGATACATAGAGGTTCAGGGAACCGTCTTTGTTTATCTGGAACCAACTGAGACTATTATCTCCGGACAGAGCTTTTACGAAGAGGTAATTGCCATCGGCGAGTTGTAGTAACAATGCGTCTCCTAAAGTGGAAGGACGTGCATTTGAAGGAATACCGGGGTAGTTTTCCTGTGTAAGGTCTTTCAACCGACCGAACATCCAGGGCAAGAGCCGGTTGGTGTTATTAGGCCACTCGAAGTCGCCGGGACGGGAGTCTCTGCTGAAAAATGCACCTCGTACATAAGCAGGCAGCTGAATGTTGTAGCAAAGAGTAGATTGATTGTCGGGAACTGTTTCTGTGTACATGATCGGCGCAGATGTCCCGTCAATCCGGAGAGGTTCCGGAATCTGACAGGCATTTACATCTTTGAATGATTTCCCTTTTTCATAGATAAACGTGCTTTGTGCGAGTATGGTCGTTCCGGAGAAGACCATACCCGCTAAAGCAAGCAAACTCATGATGAAATGTTTCTTCATTCTTGTGGTTAATTTACGGAGAAAGCACTGAAGTTTGTAATATCGGGCAGGGCAATGGATTGCAGCACTGTCAGCCGTAATGCCGTTGCTTCAATGGGATCGAATTTCTCGATCCGCTTGTACCCTACGGATTCTCCGGTACATACTGTTTTCCATTTCCCGTCTACTTTAGCTTCGATTTTATATTGGCGGATGCGTTCTCCGTTTTTTATGTTTTCCTGAATAATGCAGTAATTGACCGGTTGCTTGGATTTCAGGTTCAGAGTCAAGCTCTTCTTTTGTCCTGAAGTCTGTGCCAGAGGTGAAGTAAAACGGCGGTTGATTTCTTCGCCCCACTCTTTGAGGCGTTGTTCGTCACCTGCGGGAATCAGGCCGGTCGGATCGGGAGTCAGTCCGACAATCAGGGTCGCATTACGTCCGACGGACTTCTCGTACATATTCATCAACACATCCAGCGAATAAATGTTATTTTCGTCATCCGGTTCCCAGAACCATTCATGACGTCCGTTAGCTCCTCGCAGGGGAGTATCGGCCATGGCGGGTACCCAATATTTTCCGTCTTTGTCGCCATGCTTCAGCAACTCAAGTTGGTTGACATTGCTTTCTATCCTTTTGTGATGTGAGCAGGGAGCCGGGAAGGTAGACCAACAAGGATATCCCACTGTCCCCGATTCAGAACCTCCCCAACGGAAGTCAGCACGGTCTATGTTATGGTAAAAGAGGCAATTGGGCTGATATTTATTGACTATCGGCTCTACATCCGGACCGTCTCCCCGGGGATCATCTGCTCCACCGTCAAACCAGATCATATAAAGGTCACCGTATCGGGTGCAAAGTTCTGTCACCATCTTTTCGCACAAGCGTTTGTACCAGGCCTGGCGGTTATGGGCGAATTCACCTTCTCCTTCGGCTTTAAAGTTATGAATACCCAGCAGAGAGTTCCAACGGATACCGATATAAATTCCGGGTTGTAATCCATATTTGCGGCAGGAGTTTACGAAATCACGGACAATGTCTCCTTTTCCGTCTCTCCATTTCACAGCTTTGAGGCAATATGGGTTTACGTCACTTTGCCATAGCCCGAAACCGGTTTCGTGGGTTGCGGTAAGTACGGCAAATTTGCATCCGGCGGCTTTGGCTGCTTGTACCCACTGGTCAGTGTTCAATTCGGTCGGGTTAAAGATGTTGTAGTCTTCTATCGGGTTGATACGGTTGTTGCCTTGTCCATAACGTATTCCGTCGAATACATGAAGGTCATAGTGGAACACAGCTCCCATTTCAGCCTCGTGCCATTTCATTTGAAGAGGTTTGGGCACGGGAATGTTACTTTGTTGAGCCACACAATAGGTAGAAAAAAAGAGTAAGAGTAGGGTGTAATTAAGTTTGTTCATGGTGGTTAAGGGGTTATATAATTTGCAAATGGATCATTGGTTTGGGCAAGCCATGCTTGCAACTGCCGGCTGAATTTCCGTATCAGTTCGGGTTGTTGGTTGGCTATGTTGTCCATTTCATACGGATCGTTGTTACGGTCGAAAAGGATCACTTTATCGATTTTACCATCGGTGGCATGAACCACGTAAGTATATCGGTCGGTACGTAGCCCGCGGTAGCCGGTTGCGTGATTGTCATATTTCACGAAGTAGTAAGGCTGGACAATCTCTTTCGGTTCTCCGGTTATTATTGCGTTGCCCAAATCAAATGTCTGTACGGTAGAGGGTATTTCTTTTTGAAATCCCATCATAGAAAGTAGAGAAGGGTATAGGTCGGCAAAGGCAATCATCAGTTTATCATCCCGGCGGGGTTTGATTTGATCCGACCAGGAGATGATCATCGGAATGCGCATTGATTCTTCGTAGAAAATATCTTTTCCGGCATTTTCGTGAGCACCCATGCAGATGCCATGGTCGGAAGTGAAGACCACGATGGTATTATCGAACAGATGATTTTGTTTCAATGCTTCGATAATGCGTCCTACATTTTCGTCTACCCCTGTGATGCAGGCATAGTAATTGCGGATGTTGTTACGGAAGTAGTCTCCCATTTCCGTGCCTTTTGCCGGAATATCCGGACGGTCTTTGCAGAGAGCTTCTACATCCAGATTTTTATATATCTCTTTGTATCGGTCCGGTACCAGTTCGTATCCCGTGTGGGGCGGATTCATTGATACAACCAGTGCAAACGGCTGTTTCTTGTTCTTTTGTTCGTTGATGTACTCGATGGCTTTATCTGCTTCATATTCCGGTCCCCATTGGTTGACGTAGTAGAAGCTGTCCCGTGGAGCAGTTGTATTCCAGTACATGGGTTTAAGGTGATAGTCGTACGTTCCGTATGCTATCCAATGTTCAAAACCGTGGCGACGTTCGGGCGGACACCATTCATTCCATGCCACTTTTCCGCGGTTGTTGTAAGTGTCTACGTAGGGTTTGTAAGGGGCGTCCAGGTGCCACTTTCCGATATATCCGGTGTTGTATCCCTGATCTTTAAGTACATCACTCCAGCACCTGGCGTCTTGTGGGAGTTCCACTCCGTACGGGGCTGTGGCAGAATTACAGTTACCGGTTACCTTGCTGGAGATGGGGTACATACCGGTCATCAACATTCCTCTCGCAGGCGATGACACCGGATAGCTACTGACAGCATTGGTGAAATTGATACCTTCGGCAGCAAGTTGGTCTAAACTGGGGGTTTGTACAGGCTCTTTGCCTATGCATCCCATTGCGTCTCCTCGATATTGATCGGCCATAATGAAGACCAGATTGGGGGGAGTTTGCTTTTCCTGTGCCTGTAGTCCTGTGGCCAAGATAGGCAAGGTAAGCAGTGTTTGAGGGATAATCTTTTTCATAATGCTGTAAAGTTACATCTTTTCTATAAAAATACAATTTTTGGTGAAAGAAACAAGACCTCCCCGCACTTTTTTGAGGAGGTCCTGTTGGTTATCGGATATCTAATCTACTGAAAACTAATCTCCATCGGGGAGACTGCTGGTTTCTATCTTCCATCCCGGATTTTGATAAATTGTGGAGGTGGTATAGTCTGTAGACCCTTCTTCTGCTGTTGTCAAACGGAAGTGATCGAAGGCTATCGGATTCAGGTATTTATTCTGGTTCCAGTTATAGCCGTTATAGGCTATGTTATTTGTATTGATCCGGTAAGGACGCAGGTACTGGCTTTCTGATTTTGCTGATACATTGGCATTGGCGTTCCCTGATTCTATCAGGTTAATAACAGAGAGAGTGACGTCTGCTGTTGGTGCCGGATTGGGAGTTGTGTAGCGTTGATAGTTTTCGCTCCACAAATCGAATCCTTCAATATGATAATTTTGCATCATATCCAGTGCGCGCCAGCGTTTCAAATCGTTCAGACGAAGCCCTTCGGCTGCAAACTCAATACGGCGTTCCCGACGGATGTTATACAGAGTGTTTGATACGAACTCTGAACCGGAATAGCGGGCAAAGTCCAGTTCCTTACTCAAATCTGTCGCATTGATTGTTTTCTGATAATCGGTATCCATTCCTGCGCGGCTGCGGAGGGCTTTCCAGTATTTATCACTGTTGGCATCGAGTGAGTTATTCAGTTCATAATCTGCTTCCATATAATTCAGGTATGCTTCTGCAGCCCGGAATACAACGCATGCTGTAGTTGAAGGCAGAGTCGGACCTTGTGCAGCATCTGTTGTCAGTCCTTTTTTTACAGAATAGCCGGTAGGACATTTGTTTTCATTCTGTCCAAGTACAATTGGTGCACGGTAATAATAGCCATATCCTTTGACCAGATATTCGATATTGCTGCCTCCTTCTGATAATAGATCACCAGGTAATAAAGTATTGTATGTCAGACGTGGGTCACGGTCGGTTGCAACTGCTTCATAAGATTTATCTCCTTGATAACCGGAATTGCCAGCATAAATAGGTAATCCGTTTTCCATCAGGTAAGTTTGCATCATACTGCGTGTCCATCCTGTGTTACCTCCTCCATTACGCTGAATATATCCTACTACGAAGTGATTCACAGAAGGAGTCAGGCTGGCATCATAAGCTCTCCACAGTAATACTTCCGAAGCATTGCTTAATGATTGGCTGTTGAATAGTGACGGATAATCGTTGAACAACGGATACTTATCTGCAACAATTTGGGCGGCTTCTTTTGCCTCTGTCAAGAAGAATTTGATTTCAGAATCGATGTCAATCGTGAAATCCTTCAGATAATCCTTTTCTGCTCCTGGCCATCCTGGGCCTCCCGGAACGCGGGCAGTTCCTTTATGATACTTTTCCCAAGTGCCTTCGAAGAGAGCTACACGGCTTTTCAATAAAGCAGCACAATCTTTGTTTAGACGGTTACTCATAGGAGCAGTTGTTTTCATGTAGTAGTAAGCAGAATCCAGATCTTGTAAAATGAAGCGTGCCACTTCATTACGTGGGCGACGTTTACTTGCTTCCCTGACCGTTTCATAGTCTTCCGAAATCCATTGTTTTAGGATAGGGAAGTCTCCGAGAGCAACTAACTTGGTGTAATAAATGTAAGCACGGAAGAAATACATCTCTCCCAGATAATGCATGTTATTAGCTTCCGTTCCACTTAGTTCGCCAGCTTCCAGGCGAGGGCGTACTTTGTTGATGAAGTAATTTACATTTCGAATTTTACCGAAATCCCAGGCGCCACCACTTTGAGCTACACGAGTTTCTCCTTTTACAAACGAACTGTTGGGGTTACTTGCAGCTTGGTTATCACTGTTGTTATCAGTAGCAAATACTCCCATACTGTATTGTCCCGGAGTGTGGGATGGAAGTTGGTCATACAAATTAGCCGAATAAGCCGCCAAATCACTTTCTGCCAACAGATATTTGTCGGTAGGTACGGCATCCAATGGCTCTTTATCGAGAAAATCATTGCAAGAGCATAAAACACTTGCTAAACTAAAAATATATAATAGATTCTTTTTCATTATACTTGCTTTTTAAAGAGTTATATTTAAACCAAATGAAATAGTCTTTGACAATGGGTAGGTCTTTCCGTTACTGAATCCGTTACCGGCAGTTGCTTCAGGGTCGAACATATCGGCGATACCACTAATTGTAAATAAGTTCTCACCGCTGACATAAACACGGAGTTTTTCAATCTTTGCTTTATTCATCCAGGCTTTGGGGAATGTATATCCGATTTGCAGATTTTTCATACGCATATAAGCACCGTTCTGCAAATAGCGTGTTTGAGTCTGCTTGTTTTTGTTTCCTTTATCACCCAGATATGCTTTGGGATAGTATGAATCGACATTTGCTCCGAATATAGAAGTTGTGTTTTCAGGACGGAAATAATCGAGATGTTCGTCGAAACCTACAGATTGCCACTCGCCACCGTCTGCTCCCCAGAACATCGGACCGCTCAACCAAAGATCACGTTTCATGACACCTTGGAAGAACATCTGGACATCAAAGCCTTTCCAGTCAGCTCCTAAGCTCAATCCGAAACGAAAGCGGGGAGTACTGTTTCCGATTTTCTTTAAATCACCATGATCTGTTGCTGTACTATTTCCTTTGTCTACTACACCATCGCCATTGAGATCCCGATACATAATATCACCTGCTCCCCAGGCAGAACCTATCTTACTTTGGTCATTGTTAGCCAGCCATTCCGTCATTTGAGCATCTGTATGGGCAATACCTTCGGTTTCGTATCCCCATATTTCTCCGATAGTCATTCCATTGTAATAAAGGGCGTTGCCGTTTGCATCCCACAGAGCTTTAGAAGCGTTAGGATATGAAATGACTTTGGCACGGTTGTCAGAAAGGTTGAATCCTACATTATAGTTTACTTTTCCGATATTATCTCTCCAGTTAACCTGTAGTTCCCATCCTTTATTTTTTAATTCAGCATTGTTGGTGTTGGGTAGTGAAGTTCCTAAAATAGCACCTACTTCGGCTGCCGGTCCTACCATATCTTTGGTTCTGCGGATGAAGTATTCAAAAGTCATGTTCAGACGATTGTTGAACATGCCGAGATCGATACCGAAATTGGTATTATAGATTTTCTCCCATGTAAGTGTACTACTGACCATTCCGGGAACTCCGGCTGTTGTTGGCCTGCTGCCGTCCATTAGCCAGTTGCCACCGTTGGCTGTTACACTTTGTGTCAGATAGAACGGATAGTAAGAGTCTGTGTTCTGGTTACCTAACATACCCCATGAAACACGAGGTTTCAGTGTGCCAATAATATCGTTGATCGGTTCAAAGAATGATTCACGGGCTACATTCCATCCTAAAGAGAAAGAAGGGAATACATTCCAGCGCTGATCTTTCAAGAAGCGGGAAGAGCCGTCGTAACGAACATTCACTTCAGCCATATAACGGTCTTTATAAGCATAGTTGAGGCGTCCGAAGAATCCGGCTGTGGACCAGTCATTGTATTTGGAACTATTAATTTTGTCTTCTCCTGTCGCTGCACTGATTTCCGGAACAAGACTGCTGATTACATCAGGACGCTGGGCTGCAAGTTCGCGATAAATATATTCTTCGGTATTCATTCCGACCAATGCCTTGAAGTAATGGTCTTTTATTTGCAATGTGTAATCAGTATATACACTTGTTGTGTAAAAATTACTGTTTTGGTAGGCTGAGCGTGCAAAAGAGGATCCTGGAGAATAACTACCGCTGAAAGCCAATGCCAACGGGTTGCCGTTTACATCGTGCTCGTAGATGGGGTTTAGGTTTGTTTGTTTATTCTGGTTGATAACCCGCATTCCTGCTTCTGCATAGATATTCCAACCTTTCATAGGGTGAATCACCAATTGTCCCTGAAGGTAAATATTGTCATTGTGTGTTTTGGCACGTCCGCCGTCAGTCAATTGGCTGAGTTTACCATTCCTCATATAATAGCCGTTCGGGTCTTTAAAAGGCATCATAGGCCACATGCGGGCAATATCATGATAAAGGAGTCCACCTTCTTCAAGGTAAATAGGATTGTCAAGATCAAAACGGACGAATTTGGTGTTTATGTTGAAGTCTACGTATTTATTAATTTGCGCATTTACTTTTGCTGTTGCATTATAGCGTTTGTAATTATCGTTACCGTAACGGAGGTTACCGTCCTGATTTAGGTAACTGCCCGAAACGTAGTATTGCAATTTTTCTGTACCTCCGTTCAGGCTGATGTTGTGTTCATTTGACCAGGCCCATTGAAAATGCTTTTTCCACCAGTTTACGTTATCATTGGCTTTCTCGTGGAAATGCCAATTGTTGCCGTTAGCTATGGTAGTTGTTGTAATTTCACCTGCCATATACTTCTGGATACGGTCTATGGTCTCTTCATCAAATATTGCACTACCACCTTGGTTGATAGATGCTTCATTGAAATAATTGGCAAAACGATACGAATCGATTTGGTTAGGAAGATTAGTTGGTCCCGAATAGCGGAAACTGTTGTTGTAGTTTACCTGCATTTTACCCGCTTTACCCTTTTTAGTAGTGATCAGGATAACACCGAATGCGGCACGTGATCCATAAATGGAAGAAGAAGCGGCATCTTTTAGTACAGAGATGTTTTCAATGTCTTCCGGATTCAGATTGTTCATGTTACCTTCCATTCCGTCGATCAAGATAAGTGGTGAGGCACTTGATCCTTTACCAATAGTACCTGTTCCACGGATGTTTACGTTCATTGTTTGTCCCAACTGTCCTCCTAAATCAGGGGTGGACAGGTTTAATCCTGGAACTACTCCTTGCAGAGCTTGTCCCACCTGTGATACCGGGCGTGAAGCCAGTGCTTTGGTATCTACACTGGCAACGGCTCCGGTTAAGTTTACTTTCTTTTGGGTACCAAAACCGACTACCACTACTTCATCAAGTGTTTTTGAATCCTCACTTAATTCAATCCTGAAAGATGTTTGGGCACCATTGAGGGAAATTGACTGAGTTACGTATCCTATATAAGACACGTTTAATACACTTCCTTTTGCAACATTTTTTAGGGCGAACTCACCATCCAGATTTGTAACGGTTCCGTTGTTTGTCCCTTTTACTTGAACAGTGGCACCGATGATTGGCTCATTGAGCTTTTTGTCAATCACAGTACCCGTAATGTTGAATTGCTGTGCATACAATGAAGTGATGCCGAGCAGCAACATGAATAAGATTGAAATTTTTTTCATTCGTTTCTTATTTAAAGTTATACATAAGGTTTAATTACATGGCAAATTTACTGGGATTGCCAGATTGCGGGGGGACACGCTTATATCATTCAGCATACACGTTTAATTCAATGGCGTGTTTTTTTCAAATCTCTTTTGTATGTTTAGTCTTTATTTTGTTTATTTGCAGTAAATTGATATTATGATGAAGCAGCTAAATCTCTTTTTACTGATTCTGTTTGTATGTAGTTACCCGATTACTTCCGGTTATGCTTTTTTTGATAAAGATATTCGTCTGCTAACTATGCAAGATGGATTGGCAGATAATACCATTTCCTCGATTTATAAAGATGGGGATGGGTTTATGTGGTTCGGGACTAATAATGGTTTGAGCCGTTATGATGGTAAGTCAATAAAGAATTTCTCTCCTTCACAAGCATATATGCATGTTTCCGAGATCGTAGAAATGTCCGATCAATATTTGGGTATTATTGCCGGAAATATTTTATATTGTTTTAACCGGACAACAGAGACATTTATACCGGTTGTTTACGCAGCAGATTATAGTCGTGTATGTATCCCTCACATCATGCCTGCAGATGACAACTCTTTTTGGGCGTTTTCAGGGCATACATTATATTTATATACAAAAAAAGAGGTTAAGAATGAGAAGGGAGAAGTCGTCCAGATAAAATTGGAATGTGAGAAACAATATAAAGACCTGATTGATTCTACTGATGGTTTTTATGCAATGTGTTATGCTGATAACCATAAAACTCTATGCTTAATTACGGGACGGGGAACTTTAATTTTGTTTCGCCCTGAATCTTTGGAGCAGTCTAAAAAGGTGTCTTTATGGGAAAATAAAGTTTGGGATGTAACTTCCGTATTATATGATAAAGGAGTCGTCTGGATTTCTACTGTCGGGCAGGGCATCTTACGTTATCATGTTGCTTCCGGACATACAGACAGGATTACCTATCAGGAAAACAATAGGGATAACAGTCTTTCACATACTGATGTTTTTCGGGTTATTCCCATTAAAAACGATCGTTATTTAGCTGTAACTTGGAATGGGTATACCTTATTATTACAAGATAAAGATAACCCGGAAAAGATAACTACTGAAATATACAATAATACAGTTTCGCAACTTCACCGGAGTTTGGAAACAAGAATGATATCAGCGTATTATGATCCCAATGGCATTGTCTGGATAGGTACGAATGGGGGTGGAGTGATGTATTCTGATTTGCGGTCACAGTTTTACAACCAGTTTCATCAGGAAAGGCATAATGAAGTTTGTGGTATTGTTATGGATGGCAGAAAATACGTTTGGATGGCTACTTTCCATCAGGGTATTATGAAAAGTGAGCAGCCTTTTCAATCGGCAAGACGAATGAACTTTACTACTGTTGGCACTCCTGATGTCCGGAAAAGAAACACTGTCCTTTGTGCTATGAAGGACGATAAAAACTCGCTCTGGTTTGGGAACAGTGATGGAACATTGACTCTTTATGATGAAGCGACCGGAGAGTTTCGGTTGCAGTTTTTACAAGACAAGGGGAGGGTTAATACGGCCGCTGTATGGGCATTGTATATGGACGCTGACCGATGTTTATGGATAGGTACCAATAATGGAGTCTGGAAGTTAGACACTGATTCCGGAGTCTCCCAAAAAGTCCCGATTGCAAGGGCCTTTAAAGAATCTACCCAAGTTTATGTGCGGGCTATTGTTGGGACGAAGGATGGAGTGATCTGGTTGGGCACAAGCAACGTGGGAGTCTGTAAACTGAGAGTTGATTCGAAAGGTGAGATAAGTATAAAGACTGGTTATGAAAAGGCTGCGAATATACAAAATAGCTCAGTTCGTTCTTTATTGGTTTCTTCCGATGGTAATATATATGTGGGCTATATGGATGGTTTTGCCATTCTTTCACCTAAGACAGATGCGATACGAGAATACTATACGACTCGAAATGGATTGTGCAGTAATTTCATCGGATGTCTGGTCGAAGACCACCGAGGACATATTTGGCTGGGAAGTAATTCGGGTGTTTCTCGTTACAGCCGGCATCAACATCTTTTCTATAATTATTATATCAGTGGTAGTAACCGTTCTGCGTTGCTCGCCGATAAAACGTTATTTTTTGGTAATAATAAGTCGCTTACCTATTTTAATCCGGATGATGTGGATGTTCATCTGGCCGATGATCAGGTTCTAATTACCGGACTTGAGGTGGACAGCCGTCCTATTGGGATCGGTGATAAGATAAACGGGCAAATGATATTGGCAGCGGGTATTTCATATACAGGTTCGGTTACTTTGAACAATGAAAACCGGGATTTCGCTTTGACCTTCAATAATCTTTCTTATGCTGATGAACAACAAAAATATAATTACCGTTTGTTACCTTATCAAACGCATTGGTTGGTTTCTAACGATGGAGAGAAAGCGGCTTATACAAATTTGCCAGAGGGAGATTATACATTTGAGGTGAAAAGTATCTATCCTGACGGAAGGAATGGAAAGGTGACTTCGCTTCAGATACATATTTTGCCACATTGGAGTCGTACATTGCCTTTCCGATTATTTATTCTCTTGTTATTGGTTGGAATAGTGGCTTATTTGATCCGTTTGGTTAAACTTCGTCAGAGGCGCATGGAACATGAGATGCGAATGGAGCATGAACTCTTGACAGTAAATCTGGAGCGTGAAAAGGAGCGGCAGATCCGGATGGAGCGCGAGAACTTTTTTACAAGTGCCGCACATGAATTGCGTACTCCATTGACTTTGATTCTCTCACCTCTACAAGAGCTGTTGCAGTATATTAAAGCCTCCGATCCGTTATATAGCAAACTATATACCATGTATAAAAACGGAGCTTCGCTGCATACGCTGGTCGATCAATTACTCTATGTGCAGAAAATAGAAGCCGGAATGGTGAAACTCCGTTTATCAGAGGCGGATATTGTAGGATTAGTAAAGGAGGTAGCCGAGTCATTCCGCCAAATGGCAGGAGTGAAGGGACTTACGTTCAATGTACAGCTCCCGGATGATCCTGTTTATCTGTGGATTGATACGGAGAAAATAACTTCATCAGTCAGTAACCTGTTATCCAATGCTTTTAAATATACTTCGCCAAACGGAGAAGTTTTGCTTTCTCTGACCCGCATGGAGCGGGATGGAAAGGGCTTTTGCCGGATAACAGTATCAGATACGGGAACGGGAATTCCGGATGAATTGCAAAAACGTATTTTTGATTCTTTCATCACCGGCGATAATTCACCGGCTTTTTCGACCAAAGTCGGTATTGGATTGCGGATTGTGAAAAATACGATGGATCTGCATCATGGACAAGTCACTCTTGATAGTGAACCTGGGAAAGGTTCTACGTTTGTTCTATTGATACCGGAAGGTAAATCTCATTTTATCGGTGACTTATACGAAGTGGTGGATTATCATAAACATGAAATGGAGCCGCAATTTCAACCCTTGTCCGTACAGGAAAACACAGAAGGGGAGGTTCCGGTCACTAAAAAAACGCTTCTGATTATTGAAGACAATGTAGATGTACGTCAGTATATCCGTTCCTTGTTTGTAGCAAAATACACGGTACTTGAGGCTGCCGATGGTGAAGAAGGTATTCAAGTTGCCACAAAAGAAATTCCCGATTTAATTATTTCGGACGTGATGATGCCAGTCAAAGACGGATTTGCTTGTTGCCGGGAGATACGCGAACGACAAGAGACAGCCCATATTCCTATCCTGATGTTGACAGCCAGGGCAGAAGATGCAGATGTACTGCAAGGTTCTCGTAGCGGGGCGGACGACTATATGATGAAGCCTTTCAATCCAGAAGTGTTGAAAGCGAAAGTGGAGAATCTGATTCTTCAACGCGAACGCTTGAAACGGATTTATACCAAAGCTTTGATGCTGAAGCAGGAGCCGGCTGAAGATGAAGAGGCAGATGACGTATTTATGCAGAAACTTATTAATGTGATTGAGAAGAATCTGTCTGATGATAATTTTAATGTCAAGATGCTGGCCGAGCAACTTCACATGAGCCAGCCTACTTTGTACCGGAAGGTAAAGCAGCGTAGTGAGTTATCTGTAGTCGATATGATTCGAAGTATACGGGTAAGTAAAGCTGCTTCATTGATTATGGAGAATCGTTATTCCATTCAGGAAATCTCCGAAATGGTAGGATTCAGCGATGCCCGGACGTTGAGAAAGCACTTTACGGAACAGTTTGGTGTACCTCCTTCAAAATACATGGAAAGTAAATAAATAAAGAGTTAATTCTTCGTTCCTGAACAGGGGGGAAGAATTAACTCTTTATTTCAGTCTGCTATGTGCTTGTTTTTAATCCAATATGATGGGTTTATACTTGGGAACCAATGCCTTCATCACAATCCATCCAACGAGGTAGGCTACCGAACAGATGCAGAAAATTATAAAGTACCCGGCCGGTTTACCGATGAAGCCCATAAATACCATTTGGGTTATATCTGCATGTACAAACAGCTTACCGGCTGAATACTGGAGAATCATAGAACCCACTCCACCTGCCATGCCGCCGATACCGGTAATGCTGGCGATAGCGCTTTTGGGGAACATATCACCTACAGTAGAAAATATATTGGCGGACCAGGATTGATGGGCAGCACCTCCGATACCGATCATGATAACCGGAAGCCAGGGGGAGATGGTTCCCAGTGGTTGGGCGAGTAGTACCAACAGAGGGAAGAAGGCGAAAATCAGCATAGCTCTCATGCGGGCTGCATACGGGTTTAGTCCCGTTTTATTAATGATAATCGTGGGAATCTTTCCACCATAGATGGACAGCATTGTAATTGCGTAAAGAGTGAAAATCAGTGCCCGACCCAATCCTTCGGAGGTTTTTATATCAAATTGAGTGCTCAGGTAGGAGGGTGTCCAGAAGAGGAAAAACCACCATACTCCATCCGTCATGAACTTGCCGAATGCAAAAGCCCAGGTTTGTTTATACATAAAACATTGCCGGAAAGTCATGCCTTTCTTTTCCTTATCTTCTTTTGCGGGTATTGTTCCGTTCTCCTGTTTGTCTTGTTCGATATATTCGAGTTCTGTTTTGTTTACGAATTTGCTTTTAGAAGGAGCTGTATACATGAATATCCAGAACCCCATCCATATGAAACCGAGGGCACCGATGATAACAAACGCCATTTCCCATCCCCAGGCTTTGGCCAGTAATGGAATGCTTAAAGGAGCAATCAGAGCGCCGATAGAGGCACCGGCATTGAAAATGGAAGTGGCATACGCTCGATCCTTTTTCGGGAAATATTCGGCCGTTACTTTAATGGCAGCCGGAAAGTTACCCGCCTCACCAAGTGCCAGGATGCAGCGTGCAACCAGAAAACAATACATGCTTATAGTGGCGAGTATTACCACTACATCGCCTGTCGCCGCTATCAGTTCGGCTGCACTATGCATACCTACATACTCTTCGGTCACAACTCCACAAAATGCATGCATGCAGGCACCTACCGACCATACACCGATAGCCCAGAGATAGCCTTTCTTAGTACCCATCCAGTCGATAAACCGACCGGCAAAAAGCATACAAATGGCATATACAATGGAAAACACAGAAGTTATAATGCCGTAATGTGATTCGTCCCAATGAAACTCGGGCTTGATAAATTCATCCCAGGTCAACGATAGCACCTGGCGGTCGAGGTAGTTTATTGTTGTCGCGAAAAATAACATGGCGCAAATTGTCCATCTGTAGTTTGTCATTTTCCCCACAGTGTTTTGGAGTGTATTCATACTATTTGATTTAAAATTTTCCGGTTTTGTTTCGGAGCCAAAAATACGCATTATTTGATGTTATCCAATGATATTGGCTACTTATTTTCATACTTTCAGAGATTATTTTATGATATATTTATAAAAAGGAAGAATAAATGCGTTATCGAACACAATAAATATTGTTTTCGCACACGGTTTGTCTTACTAAAAAATAGGAACTACGTTTGAATTGAAAATAGACCGGACTTACTTTCTTGGGATGCGTTAGAGTACTTCCAATACGAAATAGACTTTAATGAAGCTTGAAATGTAAATAATATATGAAAACTTCAGGGCGCTGATTCCGGATTCGGTCCGGATTGTGGTATAGGCAGAGGATGTGCGGTTCGATTTTTATGTTTTTCCTTTTATTTTGTATTTCAAGATAGAAATTTTATCTTTGCCTTAATTGAGACAAAACATAATTAAAATAAAATGAAAAACAACCGATTGATCATTACCCTTATTGCCTTGTTTATTTTAGGGTTTGGGCTGAACGCCCAAACGGCTCCTACTGAGGAAACGGCTGCTCAGAAAGAGAAAAGAATGGAATGGTTCTCCCAGGCCAAGTTAGGAATCTTTATTCATTGGGGAATCTATGCTGTGAATGGAGTATCTGAGAGCTGGTCATTTTTCAACAATTACCTTCCTTATGAAGAGTACATGGCTCAGGAGAAAGGATTTACGGCATCGGCCTACAATCCTCAGGAATGGGTGAAACTGATTAAGGAAAGTGGTGCGCGTTACACCGTCATCACTACCAAGCATCATGATGGTGTAGCTCTTTGGGATACGAAGGTGGGTGACTTGAGTACCGTGAAAAGCACTCCTGCCGGGCGCGACTTGATTGCTCCTTTTGTGAAGGAGGTGCGCAAACAAGGATTAAAACTTGGATTTTACTATTCGCTGCTCGACTGGTCGCATCCCGATTATCCTAATAAAACCCGCACGGAAGTACGTTACAAAAACGATCCGGATCGTTGGGCTAAGTTTGTTAACTTCAATTTCGGACAGCTTTCTGAACTGAATAAAACCTGGAAGCCCGATCTTTATTGGTTCGATGGAGACTGGGAACAAACCGCTGAAGCCTGGGATTCGAAAGGGATCATCAATTTGCTGCGTTCCACTAATCCGAATGTTATAGTAAACTCCCGTATTCAGGGATATGGTGATTATGCCACACCCGAGCAAGGAGTTCCTGTGGTTCGCCCTGCCGATAAATATTGGGAACTTTGCATGACCATGAACGATTCGTGGGGCTATCAACATGCTGATACCAATTATAAAACTCCGTTCATGCTGCTGCGTACTTTTGTCGATTGCCTCAGCATGGGTGGTAATCTGCTTCTGGATATAGGACCGAAAGAAGATGGAACTATTCCTGCTGAACAGATTGCTGTTCTGAAAGAGTTCGGACGTTGGACGAAGAAGCATAAGGAAGCTATCTACGAGACGCGTGCCGGTATTCCATGTGAGCATTTTCAAGGGTATACCACACTGAATAAAGCAGGCGATATTCTTTACCTTTACTTACCTTATAAGCCAAACGGCCCGATTGAGGTGAAAGGGCTTGTCAATAAGGTGAACCGTGTATGGGTAGTGGGCAACGGAGCTATGTTGCCATACAAGGTTTATAACAAGAACTATTGGAGTGAGGTGCCGGGAAACCTCTATATCGATATTCCCGAACGTGTGCAGGATGAACAGATCACTGTGATTGCTGTGTTACTCGATGGTCCTATCAAGCTTTATCGTGGAGTGGGGCAAGTGATTGAAAGTAATTAAAAAATAAACCTTTATGAATTTCAGATTAACTTCTTTATTCGTTTTTCTATTCCTTTCTGTTCAGCTTTGGGCGGGAGGACATAAGAACCTGCCTGCCAAAGGCGACCTTCACGTTCCGGTATTTGAAAATGTGAATGTACGTTTCTCTCCTGATACGTATCCTAATAATTATAACGGGGCGGATGAGTCAGGTGTATACCATCTGGTCAATGGGCGTATCATCCTGAAGAAGATAACTCTTCCTGCATACAAACGAAATGTGTCGGTGAACCTAAAGATTACCCTTGCTTCCAACGGTGATCGCTGGGATAAGTCGGGTTCTTGTTTTGTGTTGCCCAAGTCATCAGCTGTCAATCTGCTGACAATCGCTCGTGATGGTGCGAAGTTTCCTCCAGTAGATAGCTTGAAGCTGGAAAAAATGGTAGGTATCGTTTCCGGAAAAGACTATTTGCCTACAGTAGAGTTGATGCGTTTTATGACTCCATTCGGTGTGGGGTACTATAGTAATAACAATGATTCACTGAGCAGCAAACGCCGTCCGGTTTATATCCCCAAGTGGGAAAGCAATGTTACCTGGCAACAAGATATTACCGATCTTTATCCTTTGCTTGAAGGAGAGGCTTATGTCGGTATTTATATTGATACCTGGACTTCTGAAGGTTATTTGGTAAGTGCGGATATTGACGTGAAAGAAAGTAGCCTTACTTGTGACGCTCTTCCGAAACGCCATGTAGAACCGTTGATGAATACCGTTTATTATATGGGACAGAGCTATCCTGATATTTTTGCCCGTCGGGATGTATCTACTGATTTTACAGTTCCCAAAGGAGCAAAAAATATCCGTCTTAAATATATAGTGACCGGACATGGTGGCCATAGCGGTGGGGACGAATTTGTGCAAAAGCGTAACATTATTTCTGTTGATGGGAAAGAGGTGCTCAACTTTGTTCCTTGGCGTGATGATTGTGCTTCTTTCCGGCGTTTCAATCCGGCGACCGGTGTTTGGCTGATCAAACGTTTGGCCTCTTATATCGGTGAAAAGGGGTATACAGAGAAAGAAGTGGAAGAGCCGCTGGCTTCTTCGGATCTTTCCCGTTCCAATTGGTGTCCCGGTTCGGACGTTGTGCCCGAAGAGGTAATTATTGGTACGCTTACTCCCGGCAAGCACACTTTTACGGTCAGTATTCCTGAGGCTCAGGTTGTAGATGGGAATAAACTGAACCATTGGCTGGTTTCAGCTTATCTGGTATGGGAGGAATGATTGCGTTAGGGTTCATCCCGTAAGTGTATAATTCTATACTGCTTTGAATTTGATTCACCACAGAGGACACAGAGTTTTAATTTCTTGCTTAGTATATTAAAGAAAATATTCTCTGTGTCCTCCGTGTCCTCTGTGGTGATTTCTGACGATAGGATATAAAAAAAGCCTCTTCTCACGAAGCGGCTTTTTGGGTTTACTTTCTTTTTATGCTTTAGCTCAAAAAGAAAGCAAACTTTAAGATGAAAAAAAGGGAAGTCTCACGACTTCCACAATTCTTCTAACCTTAAATCTAAATCTCTATGAAAAAAACGTAGTGCAAATATAGCGGTTTGCGATATACTGAGGTGTTAACGAAGTTCAGAAAGAAAGAATAAAAGCTAAGGACTGCAAAATTAAGATAATGCCTCTCGCTGTTTTATTAATTTTATCAAACTGTCATAAATTGGATTCTGTTCAAGCAGTCGGGGCACTCCTGTAATGAACATTTGCTTGCGTGCGCGGGTCAGCGCGACATTTAGTTTCCGGTCTATAAGGACTCCATTTTCTTCTGTCAGATTAGAGAGGAAGCGAAGTTGGTAGGGGTAGTTTACACAAAATGAATAGATGATGACATCTCGTTCGCTTCCCTGAAAACGTTCTACGGTATCTACCAGAATTGAGTTCAGTTCCGGGATTCCCAACATGGCAATTTCTTTTTTAATCAAAGCGATCTGGCTTCGGTAAGGGGTAATGATCCCCAAGGTGCGTGTACTTTCAAAAGTCCCGGCATATTGCCGGTAAATGTCTGCTGCAAGCCGGGCTGTGATACACGCTTCCGAGTGGTTGACTTTTGCCGAAGCTCCTTGTGGTTCTGCTTCCGAAGGAAGGAAGACTATTCTTGACATTCCTTCTATGGTTTCAACCTGATGGGGAAGTCCCACTGGGATCAACCGCCCTTCGTAAAAAGCACGGTTGGCAAAAAGGGCTACTTCGGGGTGCATCCGTCCCTGCTTGCAAAGCATATCGAAGGAGCGATGTCCTTCGGGTGATGAAGAGGAAACAGAAGGGAGAAGATCGGTTGATGATGTACGTGCGGTACGATAGAGGCGCTCAAAGAGAGAATCTTTGAGGTTTTTCAGTCCGATGGCACGTAGCTCCTCATCATAAATCTCCGATTGTCCGGTGTTTTGCAATACGACAGCAGGTAGCTGCTTATGGTCACCGATCAGAATAAATTTGCCAATGGCATTTTCTCCATCTTCACTGCGGGCACAGAGGATGCCCAACAGTTGAGGCTCCAGAATTTGAGTGGCTTCATCCACGATGGCTACATCGAACTTTTTCAGGCGAAAGAGTTCGGGCTTACCGGAAATGGAGGCTACTGTCCCTACAAAGATACGGCAGTGACTGATGCGCTCGGTTACTTCGGACCGGCGGAAGCAGTGTGATAGTTCATTTTCAATCAAGTGGTCGCGATAGGCTTCGTCACATGAAAGTTCGCTGCCCACACGGATAAAATCGACTTTCGGGTGGATAGACGAAAGGGCTTTGCAGATTTCATCTACAGCCCGGTTAGTATATGAAAGTAGAAGTATTTGCGCCTGTTCTTCCCTATGAAAGGTTTCTACCATTTTCTTCAGGGCACACGAAGTTTTGCCGGTTCCCGGAGGACCTACCAGTAAGAAATAGTCTTTGGCAGCCTGTGCTTTCAGAGCCACCCGGGAGAAGTCATCGGTGGCGGAAAGAATGTGTCCGTCCAGTCCGGAGTCAAACTCGGGCGGACGTTGTCCCAACAATAGATCACGCCGTTCTTTTGTTGCTGAAGCAAAAGCTGACAGTCCCTGATACATGCTTCGGAAAGTGGTATCTATGGTATCGTGTTCGATTGCGTAAAGGCTGTCCGGAGGAAGTACGGAACTGTTTCGCTGAGTGGAGCGCAGGCGGATACCTATCTCTTCTTCTGTGATGAATTCGATATTGCCTTTGAATACCATTTTGTTAGTAGCGTTATCCTCATTTCCGTTACGCTCGTAGAGAACAATGGCATCTCCCTGGCGGAAATTAGGCAGGGCTTGTGGTTCGTTTTTTTCCGGAGATGATATTTCGTTTTTTTCCGGGGATGTTTTCGTTTCTTCAGACGAAGGTTCTCTCTTCTTTTGTGAAAGAAGAATATGTGCTTTATGTTTGTCCGCTGCATGGTTTTCTTTGATGTGCAGGTCATAAAGAATTTCTCCGGCTTCGCATTTCTCTGCTAAAGTAGAGAGCCACAAGGCAGCTGCACCGGTGCGGCCTTCATAATCGACATCTCCAGATTTGGAAGTGTATAACTCCTTGGTTATGAAATTATAGAGTACGAAGAAGTACGACCGTTCCAACGAGGTGAGTGAACCCAGTTTCTGCGATAGGTTGTCGATGGAAGGGCGGAGATATTGTTCCCAGAAACGGCCGGATAATCCTCGTTCATTAAGTACGTCGGACTGTATGGCCTGGAGTTTTAAAGCAGTATACTCCACGCTGTTTCGTAGCTGGATTCCGTATTCATCGGATACGATCCGGTTGCGCAGATTGATGACGCGGCGTACCATTGCCCACGACGGGCGTGCCGGATAGAGTAAGGGATAGCGTGTATAGAGTAGGTAAGCCTTTACCCGGTGATGATCCATCCCCATCGAATATTGCAGCACTGCCTGGTAAAGCAGCATCTGTACTTTATTGTTTTCTTTCGGTTCTACTTTGTTGCGGATAGAGTATTCGTCTGCTTTTCCGGATTTCATTTCGATGAAGGACGACATGTCCCGTTGCATATAATCCAGTCGTCCTTGCAGACCGAGTGCTTCACAGATGTAAGAAGGTTCAAGCACAGCGTCCCTCTTGTCCAATTCGTAACCCGGAGCATGGAAAGTGTCGTTTACCACTTCCCGGATATGTTCGAAGTGTAGTTTGCAATCGTCAAAGAACTGACGCTCTTTCTCCTTATCGCGTAAGTCGGCACAGGCTGCCAGCTCAATCGGGTAACGGCGGAAAGCTTTCTGCATACATTCTCTATAGTCCGGTTCCTCTTCAGCATGAATCCATTCGTCAAGAAAAAGGTTGGCAATGTTTCCCAGAAGTAGCGGACGGGCGTTCTCAATGGGCTGGAGGCGTGCCAATACATAGTTGGCAGGATGATGTCCGTAATCGCGGAAGCATTCGGCTAACGAACTGATATCGATCAGATAGTCCGGTTCAAGTACAATGAACGAAGGGGTCAGAATGCCGGCTTCGTCAATAGCTACGTCGAGCAGATTGAGTTGGGCATGGTGCCATAGAATTTCACAAGTCTGCGCAAATTCCTCGTTGATTTGAGGAACGTTATAGCGTACCCGGAGAAACTCATCGGCAAGCGCATCGACCGGAATAACATAAAGATACTGTTCGTCTGCGTATTGATAGCATACACGCATTCGTTTTACCTGTTTCTTAGCCGGAGGAGCCACGATATAAGTTGCATCGGTACGAGGCAGTAGGCGATAGAGCGTACTGGGAATCTCAATTTCATAAAGTTTGCGTATAAAGAAAGCAAGTGTCTTGATATCTCGCAGCAGTTTTTCGCGTACCGGTTCTTCCTTGCGGTTAAGAATGGCATTCGAGGTCAGCCGGAAAGTGTGCAGCCGGTTTTGTTCGACAACCGTCAGGCCGGCTCGTGCAGATACGAAACTGATGCGTGCTGAGAGGTCAGTCATCTGAAGGCTTTCATCCTGCATTTGCGCCCGGCACAATCGTTCAAGCAGGTCACGTAACTGTTTGTAAGCCATTGCCAGATTGTCGTTTGTGGTCTGGCAAGCTGCAAGCAGGATCTCAAAAGATTCGTTCACTTCATTTTCCATACAGCAAAAATACATGATAATTCCCGGAATCTCATGCGGATGGACAAAAATGTAGATGGAAACATCTGATGATGGTTGGCAATAAAACGTAGAGCTCTATGAACTGGCCGCTTTTTTGTCTTTAATCATCAATATACTCATTTCATAGAGCAAATAGAGCGGGATGGCGACAACACTGAGTGTGAAAGGGTCGCCGGTAGGAGTGATTACAGCTGCGGCAATTACAATTACAACGATGGCATGCCTCCTGTATTTCCGAAGGAACGATTTGTTGACCAACCCTAACAGAGAGAGTAACCATGTCAATAGCGGAAGTTCAAAAGCCAATCCCATACATAATACCAACATCATAAAGTTGTCAATATAGGAATTCAGAGAAATCTGGTTTTCGATTTCAGCACTGAGTTGGTAAGTGGATAAGAAGCGTAGAGTGAGAGGATAGACCATGAAGTAGCCCAGCAGGACTCCGATAAAGAACATAACCGTACCGATGGTAAGTGCTTTTTGCACTCCTTTTCGTTCGTTGGGATATAAAGCGGGACTGATAAAACGCCAGATTTCAAAGAACAGATAGGGCATAGCAGTGACCACCGACATCCAGAAAGCAGTGGACATATGAATGAAGAAGGGGGCAGCCAGGTTGATATTGACCAATTTGACTTTAAAGTCTTGGGTAAAGAATTCGTCTGTCAGATTGAATGTACGCCCTATTTCGCGGAGAAGGTCATAAAAGATAAAATTGTTATGGCAGGGTGCCAGAATCACAGAGTCGAACAGATAAGGCATGGCTATGAAGTATCCCACAGCCAGTACAAACCAAACGGCAATCATCCGAAAAAGTACCCGGCGCAGTTCGTCCAGGTGGTCCCAAAAAGTCAGCTCTTTGTTTTCTGCCATTATGCAAAGATAAAGATGGAGAGAGCAAAAGAATTATTTATCTTTCTTCTCCGTATCTGAAGGTTCGTCTATTTCGTTCTTAGCTTTGTTTATCTCTTCTTTGGCTTCATTTACGCCTTCTTTAAAACTTTTCACTCCTTTGCCGAGACCTCGCATCAGTTCGGGAATTTTTTTTCCGCCAAAGAGCAGGAGAATAACCAGCAAAATGATAATCCATTCGGAGCCGCTGGGCATAAATCCCAATAATAACAGGTTTGTCATAACATCATTGTATTAGTTTGTGCAAAGATAGATTTTTTTGAATGAAAATAGAAGGAGCGGAATCATAAAAGCGAAAACGGAAGCGATAAAAACGAAAAGAGGGGCTATGTCAAAACTTGCCATAAGGACACATAGTAGCGCAGAATAAATTTTAAATCATAGATTATCAATATGAATATTCTGTGCTACTCTGTATCCCCTGTGGTGGAAAGACTTTCAATGCGCCCCCTGATAGTTTATCCCTTTTTAATTACCGGATTCCGGGGACTTGTGGTGTCCAGAGGAATCCGTGGAAGAGTTTAATCCTGATAATATACCCTCTTTACCCGGGTTGAGATACCTGTCAGTACCTCGTAAGGAATGGTGTCAAGGGTATCCGAAAGAACGGTAATGGGCAGTTCGTCACCGAAAATCACGGCTTGGTCACCTTCTCTGCAATCGATATCCGTCACATCTATCATACATACATCCATGCAGATATTACCCACATATGGAGCTTTTTTACCATTGACGAGGCAATAACCGTGCCCGCATCCCAGATGGCGGTTCAGACCGTCAGCATATCCGATGGGGATTGCCGCGATGCGCGAAGGACGAACCAGATGTCCTTTGCGGCTATATCCTACCGTATCTTCCTCCGCTACATCACGTATCTGGAGAATGGTTGTTTTCAGTGTACTTACGTTGTTGATGACTGAATTGTCAATGGGGCTGATACCATACAATCCGATGCCCAGCCGCACCATATCGAATTGTGCTCCGGGAAAGCGTTCGATACCGGCCGTATTGCAGATATGGCGCAGTATCTTATGTGGAAATGCTTCTTGCAGCTCAGTCGACATATGTTCGTATCGTTCGATTTGCTGACGGGTGAATGCGTCGAATTGGGGCGAATCGCCTCCCACGAAATGTGAGAAGACCGAACGGGGTATCACGGCATTCTGATTCTTCAGCCGGCGAATCAGTTGCGGGATATCTTTTTCTTCGAATCCGAGCCGGTGCATGCCCGTATCCAGTTTTACGTGGATCGGGAAGTTGGTGATGCCTTCTTTTTCTGCAGCTTTAATCAGTGCGTCGAGCAGGTGGAAGTTATATACTTCCGGTTCCAGTTTATAGTCGAACATGGTTTTGAACGCTGTCAGTTCCGGGTCCATGATAATGATGGAAGCTGTGATACCGGCTTTGCGGAGATCGGAACCTTCGTCGGCTACTGCTACTGCCAGATAGTCGGCGTGATGTTCCTGAAGGGTTTTGGCTATTTCGTATGAACCGGCTCCATATGCCGATGCTTTCACCATGCATACCATTTTGGTTTCCGGTTTGAGCATCGAACGATAATGATTCAGATTGGCTACCATTGCACCCAGATTGACTTCCAGGATGGTTTCGTGCACTTTCAGTTCCAGTTCCTCCGATACGAGGTCGAAACTGAAGTTGCGGGAACCCTTTATCAGGATGATTTCATTTTTGAGCTTCTTTATGACATCTGATGCTAAAAGTGCCTTTGTGTCGGGAAAGAAATATTTCTCTATATCAAACTTCGATGCACACGAGGAGATTTCAGCTCCTACGCCGATAATCTTTTCGATGCCCCGGCTATGAACCAGTTGTGCTACTTTGCGATAGAGTGTTGTGGTGCTTTGCCCGGTCTCCAGAATGTCTGAGAGAATTAGAGTACGTTTCAAACCTTTTGATTGTGAACGGCGGTAAAGGAAGTCGAGAGCAATATCCAGTGAAGCAAGATCTGAGTTGTAGCTGTCATTGATCAGGATGCAGTTGTTCTTGCCGTCTTTTACTTCCAGGCGCATGGCTACGGGTTCAAGACGTGCCATACGTTCGGTGATTTGGTCGGCGGGTACCATCAGGTACAGGCATGCGGCCAGACAATTCAGGGAGTTCTCTATGGAAGCATCATCGATAAAGGGGATGCAGAATGTATTGTCCATCTCCAGATAGCGATAGGAGATGACGGTATGGTCTTCTCTCTTCTCCACCCTGCTGATGTAGAGCGGACGCTCGATGTCCTTCATGCTCCATGCGATTTCACGGGCGGTCAGCATCGACTTTCCGACACAATTGCTTATCATTTCGTTGTCACCATTGTAAATGACGACGTCGCAGTCTTTAAACAAACTCAGTTTCTCCATGCACTTCTCCTGCAATGAAAAGAAATTTTCCTGGTGTGCCCCGCCAATGTTAGTCAGGATACCGATAGTCGGTTTGATCATATTCTGTAATGGACGCATCTCTCCCATTTCCGAAATACCGGCTTCAAAGATACCTAATTCGGACTCTTCGTTCATCTGCCAGACAGACAGCGGTACGCCGATCTGTGAATTGTAGCTGCGTGGCGAACGTACGATTACCCGGTCGGGACTGAGCAGCTGGTGCAGCCATTCTTTGACGATGGTTTTTCCATTGCTGCCCGTGATGCCGATTACAGGTATCTGGAAAGAGCCGCGATGTTGTTCGGACAGTTTCTGAAGTGCCTTTAAAGTATTGGAGACAATAAGGAAATTGCATTCCTGAGCCATTGTCACTTTCAGCTGTTCACTATCCATGGTGAGCCCCTTGAAATCCTCGCTTGTTACTACAAAGTTGCGGACTCCCCGTTCATAGAGATCAGGGATATAGCGTGCGCCGTTATTCCTTTTGGTAGGAATGGCAAAAAAGAGGGTCTCTTCCGGAAAGCATAACGAACGGCTGTCTGTCAGTAGCCAGTCGATGGTAGCAGGCTTGTTTCCCAGACGCCGTGCACCTATTTTTTCAACGATTGATTCAATTGTATATGACATAATAATAAAGCATTGGCATATTTGCACATTTATCGAAGCGCCAGTCGGCACATGTTTGTTTCTTTTTCGAAATCTAAGTACGGGTATTTTCCGTTAAGTCGTTCTATTTTTAACACAATTTGTCCTAAAAATCTTTTATACTCTTCTGACTCGGGATGGAAAGGTTTATGTGCAATGGCTTTCCGTATGGTTGCGCACTCCTTAATCAGTGCTTGCGTTTCGGGACAGAAAAATGTTTCTGAGAAGCGTTCCCAGAGGTAATTGACGGCCAATGACGATGGATGTACCATGTCATCTGCGTAGAAACGGTAATCCCGAAGCTCGTCCAATATTATTTCGTAAGAAGGGAAGTAAAAAGTGGCTTGTGGGTAACGTTGCATCAGCCGGTCGATGGCAAGGAGCAATACACTTTTGCTGAGTTGATTGGCGTGCATTCCGTCGCGTACGTGACGGATGGGGCTGACTGTGAACAATATTTTGATCTTTGGATTCAGTGAAATCAGTTCGTCCAGTAACAGGATATAGTCTTCTGTTATCTCATCGGTCTCCAGACGACGGCGTACGAAATCCTTTTCAGGCAATTTGTGACAGTTGGCTACTACCTTCCCCGTCTTTTTTTGTTCATATACGTATGCGGTGCCGAAGGTCAGCATGAGCCAGTCAAGTTGTTTCAGTTCTTTGTGTGCTTGCTCCAGGCGGACCCGTATGTTCCGTACAACTTCTTCCGGAGTGGCTGCGGAGAAAGAGCCGTGATGCATTGGACTGTGCCAGTACTCACGATACGAGAAAAGGTCGGATTCTTCATACAGCCTTTTACGAATGATTTCACGCAAGGCCATTGAGATGGACAATGGGTTGTATAGGATACCGAAAGGATTGATATCTACTTGGAACTTATTTTCAGCAAGTAAGGTTCCGATGTTTTCTGCAAAACAGGAACCCATTATCAGCAGTCGCTGTGCATGGTGAATGGGGATGAATCCAGATGGAATTTCTACCGGAGTATTCAGGTTCATAATCAAGTAATTCTATAACAGAGGTACAAAGGTACATGATAATTTCGGTTCATCCGGCAAATGCGTGGTTTTTCTCATGCATTGCCAAAATCTGGTTTATCCGAAGAACGCGTTGTCTTGACGCTAACTCCAAGTGTGGACATCCGTAACCTTGAATGCCGGTTCCGTTTACCAGCCGGGGTAAATGCTTTTACATGCCGAGGTAAATGGCTTTACATGCTGAGGTAAACGCTTTTACATGCCCGGGTAAATGGCTTTACATCGGGAGCGAAATTCAGGTAAATATAATCTTTTGATTATCAATTCCATTTAAATGCTGGTTCAGTTACGCATTTATCGGGTAATCCTTTAGTTTTAATTAACTGCTAAAATTAGTTTTTGAACTAAATCTTTTCGTTATTTGCATGCAAAAGAAGAAAAGTTATGAAAGGATTAACAGCAAAAGAAGAGGAAATTATGGGATTTTTCTGGGAGAAAGGTCCTTTGTTTGTGAAAGAAATGTTAGCATTCTATGATGAGCCGAAGCCACATTTTAATACATTGTCTACTATTGTGCGTGGACTGGAAGAGAAAGGTTTTCTGGCACACCATACTTATGGCAATACTTACCAGTATTATGCGGTTGTCAGTGAGTCCGACTTCAGTAAACGTACGTTGAAGAGTGTGATTAGTAAATATTTCAATAATTCATATCTCAGTGCCGTTTCGTCACTGGTGAAGGAAGAAGATATTTCACTCGATGATCTCAAAAAACTGATTCAGGAGGTGGAGCAGGGAAATGATGAGTAAAATGAAGTTGGAACCGTATCTTAAATAATGAATATATGGGAGTCTTTTTTGTCTATATACTGAAGTCATCTGCTTGTTTGGCGGGTTTTTATCTGTTTTATCGTTTACTGCTGAGTAAGGAGACGTTTCACCGGTTTAACCGAATTGCTCTGTTGGCTCTTTTGTTGCTGTCACTGCTGCTGCCTCTGATTCAGCTGACTACTACCCAACAGACGGAAATGCATCAGACGATGCTTACTATCGAACAGTTATTGATGATGGCAGATATGCCGGCATCTGAGGTGACACAGGCAGAAGGGACATCTGTATCGGGTATTCAGATCATTTTGATAATCTATTTATCAGGTATTCTTTTTTTTGTGTGCCGTCATCTTTATTCCCTGATCCGTTTGCTGGCATTATTGAGGTCGGGCAAGAAAGAAAGGATGGGAAATGGAATAACTTTAGTGGTTCATCAGTGCAAAATTTCTCCTTTTAGCTGGATGAAATACATTGTTATTTCTAAGAAAGATTTAGAAGAAGACGGTAGAGAAATACTAATCCATGAAACGGCTCATATCTGTAACCGGCATTCTGTCGATTTGCTGATTGCGGACATTTGTATTTTCTTTCAATGGTTTAATCCGGCTTCCTGGCTGTTGAAGCAGGAACTGCAGAATATACATGAATACGAGGCTGATGAAACGGTGATAAGGGAGGGTGTCAATGCTAAGCAATATCAGTTATTACTGATAAAGAAAGCTGTTGGCACAAGGCTCTACTCTATGGCCAACAGCTTTAATCACAGTAAACTTAAAAAACGTATCACTATGATGTTAAAAGAAAAATCAAATCCCTGGGCACGATTGAAGTATTTGTATGTACTTCCTTTGGCCGCCATTGCTGTGACTGCATTTGCACGTCCGGAAATCTCCGGTAAGATGGAAGAGATTTCTGCCGTCAAAGTTAATGATTTAAAGCAAATAGTGGAGAAAAAAGTACCGGAAAAAACGATCGAGGTAGCAGTGGACACGGTGAAAAAGAATGCTCTGGAGAAGGTGGTCATTGAAGTGTCACAGTTGGATACAGTATCAATTTCAAGTAAAGTTACTATCTCGGATGGATTGAAAAGAAATGGCTTGTCTCCGTTTGCAACCCGACGGGTCGATTTTCAGCCTCAACCGTTGATAATGGTGGATGGAAAAGAGATAACCGGCGAACAAATGGAGGCGATCAATCCGGATATGATTGAGTCCATCAGTGTGCTGAAAGATAAAGAGTCGGTAAGGATCTATGGAGATAAAGCCGAACATGGTGTTATTTTGATTACGTTGAAAGGAGAAAATGCGAATGATTTAAATAAACTTTCTTTTTCTACCATGAACTCGGATGAACTGGTAAAAGTAACAGGAACGATCAAGGATCATTTGAATAACCCGATAGTGGGGGCATCTGTATCTATTTCAGGTACTACTTTGGGAACCGTTTCTGACGCTTACGGACATTTTGTTATTTCGGCTCCCAGAAGTGCGATGCTTCACATTTCGTGCTTGGGTATGAAACCGGTTAAAACAGCTGTGTCGTCGGAAGTAAATGTGATATTGAATCCGGAAGACTAAAATAATAGTTATTGGTATAATTCCAACTAAACAGATATGCCGATGGGGACTGCAAAGAGATATGTGCAGGCTCCATCGGCATATCTGTTTATTGAAATTATGTTTGATTTTAATTTGCTCCAACTATATTATTTGTACTTTTGTGACTAACACAAGGCTTAACCTTCGGTTGGCAGAGTGACAAAAGAAAATGTCAGAGGATTACACTTTAACTATTATTTATTTATGAAGAAACTACTATCTGTTTTCTTGTTTTTATTTTGCTACGTTGTAGCCGTCAATGCACAAGACGATACTGTACAGTATGATTCAATTATGAATCTGATGAAAGATAAAACGATTCCTTTGATGGAACGTTATTATATGACCGGAGATATCGCATATCTTTCGCGGGAACATCAGGTTGCCGTACTGAAGCAATTGATTCCCGAAGCCAAAGAGGTGGAAGATAAAGCGGTTGTTACCCGTCTTTATTCAATTGTTGCGATGTTTGAGAATCAGCTCGGAGACATGGCTGAAGCTAAAAACTATCTGGATAGTGCTTTTATGAACAAAGGGAAGTTTGAAAACAATAATATTGCCGGTATGATGCATTATATTGCCGGTATCTATTATTCTGATAAAAATCAAATGGAGAAAGCGCATGAAAATTATTATCAGGCTGCTGATTATTTTAATCGTAATGCGGTGAAGCCGGCAATTCTGACGGAAATATATTATGATCTTTCTATTATTTATTCCATGTGGCAAGATGATGAGGGGTTGAATGATCTGTCCGAAGCGATGAAAGATCTGCCGGTGGATTTCCCTTTTCAGCAGATATTGAAATTGACCATAAAAGCAAAGTATTTTTATGCTTTATATCAAAATGAACATCGGATGAATCTGTTGGATTCTGTGACAAAATACAATCAGGAAGCCTTTGAGGTATACACATCAACCGAGAATCCATATGACGTGGGCTACGTTATATCCGATAATTATTTGCATCAGGCAGTTGTCTATAGTGAGGCCGGTAAGATAAAGGAAGCGGAACAATGTTTTGAAACGGGTAAAAAACTGATGAATCCTAAAAAGATCGATGCAAACGTGTCACTTAGCTATGTTTCGGGGGTGATTGCCTATTATCAGGCGGATTATGAATTGGCCGAGCAACATCTGCAGGATGGATTGCATGAGCTGAAAAAAATGAATGAAGAACAGGAGGTGGATTATTATCATTCTTTGATTGATTTCTATACCTTATTGGCCAAAGTGTACGAAAAACAGGAACTTTATAATAAAGCTCTGGAGGCTGCCCGCAATTCATTGAAGTATGAAACCCGGTTGTTTGATAAAAATAGTAGTAAGACTATTCAGAAGTTACGGGCACAATATAGTCTGGACGAAAAAGAGAGGGTGGTGAAGCAACTTACGGCCATCAATGAAAAGAACAAGTGGATTAATATTCTTTCTGTTACCTTGATTGTATTGGCGCTGATTACGATTGTTCTGTTGCTGATACGTTATCGTTCCCGTCAGCGTATTCATGAGGGGATGTTGCAGATTGCCAAGCTGAAACAACAGGAAACGGAATTGACGGTTGAATTGCAGAAGGCAAAACTGGAAGAGAGAGAACGCGAATTTCAAGCCTTGGTGCATGAGGCACAACAGCGTAAAGTGCAGTATTATCTTGAGGGCCTGGAGGTAGAGCGAAACCGTCTGGCTAAAGAACTCCATGATAATGTTTCGAACGAGTTGCTGGCCATTAAAATGAAAATTGCTGACGGGACGAGTAGTCGGGAAGAGGTTTTGGATACATTACAAGCTTTGCAAACCGAAGTGCGGGGAATTTCACATGATTTGATGCCGCCTGTCTTTAAATATGCTTCCCTGTCTGAGATTCTTCAGGATTATGTCTATCAGCGTAATCAATCGGGACAGACCGAACTGACTTTGGTGCTTGAACCGGAGGAGGGATTCGATCATTTATCGCAGAAAGTAGCATTGGAGATTTATCGAATTGTACAGGAAGCTACAGGCAATGCATTGAAACATGCGCAGGCCACTCATATTAAGATTATTCTTGTTCGGGAGGGAAACAGGATAAAGCTGACAATAGCTGACAATGGCAAAGGTTTTGAACTACAAACCGGAAAGTCGGGAATTGGTCTGGTTATCATAAAGGAGCGTGTGGAAAATCTGAAAGGAGTTCTGACTCTAAGTTCTGTTCCGGGCAAAGGAACGGATGTGATCGTAGAGATTGATTTAGACGGTCTGGAGAAATAAAAGAAAGATAGAATTTTTGCTGCCACCGATTGAGAGTGTGGTGAATAAAAGTTTCGACACACCCTCAATCGGTGGGGTTTGGGGATGCGGTTTATTTTACCTGATAGCTAAAAATCACCGGATTAGAGTCACTATCCAATGATTCTGTCAATTTATATAGTTTATCGGACATTTTGTTTTTGAAAGACGGATGATTGTCAACTATAGCTTTGAGGCTGAGCAGGGTCGTGGGAGAAACCGTAAAGAATACTCGGTTATTGGCTCCTTCTACCGGTATGTATTGGTGCAAGTCTGCTTGGTATTCCGTATTGTATATCTTGTTGTATTTCAATAACTTGTTTTGATTTTTATCAAATACATATATACCGAATAGATTCGTACTGAATAATAAGTATTGGGGGGCGTTTGTCACGTTAGTCATTAAATATACATATCGGTTCCATGTGAACTTATTAAGTTCGCGGCAGGTGTATTCTTTGTCTTTGGCTGCTTCCGGAAAGCTTTCATTCATAAAATTGAAGGAGTAGTAAGGACTTATTTTCCCGTCTTCCAGTTGATAGATCGTATCATCGAACTTTCTGGTAAATACAACAGGAGCTGTTCCGCCCAGTTGATGTCCTCCGATAAAACAATAAGGAGCTACTTCTCGGAGTGGTTTTAATAATTCAGTCTTTTGATCGTTCGGGGCTATTACTGTGATGGATGATGTGGATAACTGATTATTAATAAGTGTGGCATTTTCTAAGTATATCATTCTGTTATCAATAGCTATTGAATGATAGTGTCCTGGTAGTTTTGTAGTTCTGATAAAGTTCCCTTGCAAGTCATAATATATCAGTGAGGTCGGGTCGGCTAAGAATACTAAATTTTCATTTTGCCTGTCTATGGCTATATCCAGTATGCTTCCATATTCTCCTTTACCTGCTCCTACACGGTGTATGGTAAATAGATGTTTGCCTTTGTCATTGAAAGCCAACACTTGCTTCATGGATTTATCTAAAATATAATAGGTGTTTTTCCACTCTATTACCCGATTAATGCGTTTTATCAATGCATTGTCTTTTGTTTCCAGGCAGAAGACCTGCGGATTTTGTAGAAAAAGAGTGTCATTCACTGATTTTTCTACTGTTTCTAACTCTGCAATCGAGCTTGTTATTTCATTCTGGGTCATACATCCACAGAACATTATCATCAATAGGAAGCCGGAGAAAAATATCTTTTTTTTCATATTAAAGAGGTCTTTGACTAATGTCTGCACTAAAATCATATTCGCATGCGATTATACCGCTGCCATAACAACTTGTTTCCGTATAAACAAAAACTGTTTCTATAATTTTTGTTCCATCTGGAGCTACTTGGTAGGTTGGTTGACTTTGGGTGGTATCTGTTATTTTTTCTGCTGCACCATTATTATAATCAAATTCAGTTTGTGCCAGTGCCTCAATATTGGCTAAAATTATATCCTGCTTTTGGTTTTTAAGATTAAACTCAATTATAGTGATTGCGCACAAAGCAGTAGCTGTGATACCGGTTAAGAAAAATAGTCGTTTTTGCATAGTGTTAACTTTAAAAGATTAATATTATTATCTATATGGGTGAAGATATTAATATTTTTTTTATAATAACACTTACTTTGCTGTTTTTTTTATTTTATTCGGCTTCTTTTTCTCTATTCTTTAAGAATATATCTGCTATTTATAAGTATCTAATTGAGAGTGGAGGTACGATAGTATTTCTATCTCTTGTTCAGGATGGAACCATTGGATTTCTTTATCCCGCTTAAACCAAGTCATTTGTTTGCGTGAATAGATACGTGAGTTTTGCTTTATCTTTTCAATGGCAAAAGGTAGTTCCCATTCTCCATCCAGATATTTGAATATCTCTTTATAACCAACAGTATTCAAAGAGTTTAGATTTCGGTGGGTATAGACAGAACGTGCTTCTTCCAGTAAGCCTTCTTCCATCATTTGGTCTACGCGACGGTTGATACGGTCATACAGTTCGGCACGATCCCGAGTCAATCCTATTTTCAGAATATGAAAAGGACGTTCTTTTTTTTGTTGGGTGCGGAAGGAGGTATAAGTCTTTCCTGTCATGTAGCAGATTTCCAATGCGTGAATGACTCGTTTGGGATTCTTTAAATCTACAATTTTATAATATTCCGGGTCCAGCAATTTCAGTTCGGCACAGAGATTATCCAGTCCTTCTGTTTCGTATTTATGTAGCAGAAGTTCGCGGGTTTCCGTATCCACGGTCGGTATATCGTCAATACCTTTACAGATGGCATCTACATACATCATAGAACCTCCTGTGAGGAGAACGACATCATGCTGTTTGAATAAAAGTTCAAGGAGAGACATTACCTCCATCTCATATTGGGCGGCACTGTAATAATCGGTGAGTTGCAAAGTACCTACAAAATAATGTGGAACCCGTTTTAATTGCTCCGGGGTTGGAGCTGCTGTTCCTATCTTAAGTTCGGCGTATAACTGCCGGGAATCAGACGAAATGATACTCGTCTTGAAATGTTCTGCTATACGGAGGCTTAACTCCGTTTTTCCTACGCCTGTAGGCCCTATAAGTACGATTAAAGTTTTGGGAGTCATAACGATTAGTAATGTGATAATGTGTCCATGTGACAATATGTCGGCTGCTATGCAATATGATAACGTGGTCGGCAGGTGTATTGTCACATGGGCATATTATTCAAAATTTATCTTCGTCGTATGAACCTCCACCACCGGATGCACCATCGTTAACATCAAATCCTTCTGCATCAAAATCTTCCATGTCGAAGTCCTGATCACCATAGAAATTCTCATCTAAGTCGAGTGAGCCTCCTGCGGCAGCCATCTCTTCGAAATCTACTGTTTGCTTAGGAGCTTCACCTGACTTTTTGGTACATTTGGCACCTTTTATTTCTTTTCCGGTGATGATTTCGGATAATTCAATAAAGAAACAACGTTCCGTCATGTAGTCGAATACATAGAGCAGTTTTTGTTTTTCGTCTTCAATCAGTTCGTTGAGGCGGGTTTCTTTCATTATCCAGCTGTCCATTTCCGGATTATTGTCCATTTCCTCCAGAGTAATTTCTTTCTCTTTTTCCCAATCGTCATCGCAGATAAAGAAAGAAGTCATCTGGTCATTCGTGTAACCCGCTGCTTTCAAGATAGCTTCGTGAAAATCGAAGAAAGTAGCTTCCGGGTCAATCTGTATCTCTCTGACGAAATCGTCAACCTCATCAGATATAATGGTAAATCTGTATATCATAGTTGTTACTGTTTTATTGATGGCGTAAAAGTAATAAAAAACCGAAAGATTGCAAATAAGATGGCTGGGTTTATTCCACAAAAAAGGAGGATGCTTTCCGGGCATCCTCCTTTTTCTTATTGATTTCTATTTATTTACCTGATGATTCCCCGGTCCGAGTTACGAATAAAATCAACGATATATTCTATTTCGGGACTGGCGGGTATTTCTGATTCAACCTTTGCAAGGGCGTCCGATGTGTTGAGTCCGCTTTGGTAAATGATGCGGTATGCATTATGAATATTCTCAATAACTTCATTTGAAAAACCACGACGACGGAGTCCGATGATGTTGATTCCACTATAAGCGATGGGTTCGCGACCGGCTATGATGTATGGGGGAATATCTTTGCTGAAACGACAACCTCCCTGGATCATCACGTATCCGCCTACCCGGCAAAACTGGTGCATCAATACATTTGCACTGATGATGGCATTATCGTCAATAACGATTTCACCGGCCATTTTGGTAGAATTACCAATGATACAGCCGTTACCGATCAATGCGTCGTGAGCTACATGGACACCTTCCATCAGCAGGTTATTATTGCCTACAATGGTTCTGCCTTTGGCAGCTGTACCCCGGTTAATGGTCACATTTTCACGAATCAGGTTATTATCACCTATTTCGGCTGTGCTCTCTTCACCCTTGAATTTCAAATCCTGGGGGATTGCTCCGATAACGGCTCCCGGGAAGATTGTATTTCCGTTTCCGATACGTGAACCGTACAGGATGTTGGCATTAGCCATAATTTTATTGTTATCTCCGATGACTACATTTCTATCAATGTAAACAAACGGAGCAATCTCTACGTTTTCACCGATTTTTGCTTCGGGATGAATATACGCTAAGGGACTTATCATGCTTATAAATTATTTGTTTTTTACTATTTGTGCCATGAATTCGCATTCACAGACTACTTTTTCGCCAACGAAAGCATAGCCTTTCATCGTCGAGATTCCTCGGCGGATAGGAGCCAACAACTCTACGCGGAAGATCAGGGTGTCACCCGGTACTACTTTCTGACGGAACTTCACTCCATCGATTTTCATGAAATAAGTAGAATAACGCTCCGGTTCGTCTACTGAGTTTAAAACGAGTAGTCCGCCGATTTGGGCCATTGCTTCTATTTGCAATACACCGGGCATTACAGGTTCCTGAGGAAAATGTCCCTGAAAGAAGGGCTCGTTGGAGGTTACGTTTTTAACACCTACGATGTAGTTGGCACCAATTTCGATCACCTTATCCACCAACTGGAACGGATAGCGATGAGGAAGTAGCTCACGGATACGGTTTACGTCCATAATCGGAGCTCGGTTACAGTCATAGGTCGGTGCCTGTATCTCATGCAGGCGGATTTCTTTACGCATCTGACGTGCGAATTTGTTATTGATGGTATGTCCCGGGCGTGTAGCGATGATTCTTCCTTTAATCGGTTTACCAATCAAAGCAAGGTCTCCGATTACGTCCAGTAACTTATGGCGGGCACACTCGTTGGGCCATACCAACGGTTTATGGTTGATATACCCCAATAGTTTGGCATCCATATGGGGAACACCCATAATATCGGCTAACTTATCATAGTTCTCTTGCGACATTTCGCGTTCGTAAATAACGATGGCATTGTCCAGATCGCCTCCTTTGATAAGTCCGGCTGATAACAGAGGTTCGATTTCACGTACAAATACAAAGGTACGGCTGGGGGCGATCTCTTCTTTGAATTTCTTCATATCCTCCAGTGTTGCAAACTGGTTCGGGATGATGGTCGAATCGTAAGAAACCAGTACGTTCAGGCTGAAATTCTCATCGGGTAATACAATGATGGATGAACCTGTCTCCTCGTCACGAAACTCTATTTTTGATTTAATGATATAGAAATCCTTAACAGCATTTTGCTCCTCGGTTCCTACTCTCTCTATTTCTTGTACATAATATTGTGCACTTCCGTCCAGAATCGGAAATTCCGGTCCGTTAACCTGGATCAGGCAGTTGTCGATGCCCAAAGCATAGAGGGCTGCCATTCCATGTTCAACTGTGCTTACTTTTACTCCATTTTTTGACAGCACGGTTCCTCTTGTCGTTTCAACTACATTATCAGCTACGGCATCGATAATGGGTTGCCCTTCCAGATCCGTGCGCTGTATTTTGTAGCCATGGTTATCCGGGGCAGGGTTAAACGTAACAGTCAGGTCAAGTCCAGTGTGAAGACCTTTTCCTCTCAGTGAAAAGCTATCTTTCAGAGTTTTTTGTTTCAGCATTGGTTACTTATTTAATTGTTGTTTTAATTCTTCTATTTCTTTGCGGAGATTGCGTAATTCGATCTGCATCTCCGGAAGGCTTTTTTGTGCGATGGATGCTTTGAAGTATTGTTTTAGCTCCATAGGAGGAGTTCCGATAAGTTGGCTACCGGATTTTATATTCCCCGGTACACCCGATTGAGCTCCCAGATTTACTTGGTTGCCTATTTTGAGATGTCCTGCAATACCTACTTGTCCGCCGAACATACACCATTCGCCTACCTTGGTAGAACCTGCGATACCCACTTGGGCAGCCATTACGGTATGCGAACCTATTTCGTCGTTGTGAGCTATCTGGATCAGATTATCTAATTTCACTCCGCTATGAATCACGGTCGCTCCCATGGTTGCGCGGTCTATGCAGGTATTGGCTCCGACTTCTACATTATCTTCAAGAATGACGATACCGATTTGAGGAATTTTTTCGTATCCTTGCGGGGTAGGAGCGAAACCGAAGCCGTCTGCTCCGATCACACATCCTGCGTGCAGGATACAGTTGTTTCCTACCCGGCAATCATGATATACTGTTGCATTGGCATATAGGATACAATTACTGCCTATTTTGGCACCACCGCCTACAGTGGCATGCGGATGAATAACCGTATTATCTCCTACTTCCGCATGGTCGCCTATGCAGGCGAAAGGAGCTATATATACGTCTTTTCCTATTTTAGCGGTTTCCGCTACATAGGCACGTGGGTCGATACCGGTTCTTTTGGGTTTGCTCATCTCATATAGATTGAGCAGTTTGGCAAGGCTCTCGTAAGCATTGTCTACTTTGATTAATGTTGCTTTTACTTCTTGTTCGGGAGTAAAATCTTTGTTCACCAATACAATGCTAGCTTCAGTCTCATATATATAAGGTGTATATTTCGGATTAGAAAGGAAAGAGATAGCGCCCGGTATTCCTTCTTCTATCTTTGCGAATGTATGTACAGTAGCGTTTTCGTCACCTATAATTTCCCCTTGGATAAATGCTGCAATTTGCTTAGCCGAGAACTCCATAATCTTACTTTAAAATTTAATTAGTACGCAAATAACGGACTTTTTTTTTATATATCCTTACTCTTTGATGAATATTTTATACTTATCTATCCCAACGCAAGTAGCAGATATAGTATTTCTTTACCTTTTTAGAAAGCAATGAAATGTTTAGCATGTCCGATGCTTCTGCAATATTTTTTATTGTTCCGTCTTTGTAAATAATATCAATGCTGTCATCTGCCGAATCGTACATGTTCTTTTCGATACTGGGGGTAGAGACAAAATAGTCTGCTTCGGAAAGAGTGATGCCTAATTGTTGGCTGATCTGCAAAGTCAATTCTTTTTTTCGCTCTTCACTGATAGGTTCAGCGCATATCTCAACCTTGAATATGTTACGATTAATCATACCCAGGCTTAATGTTGATAAAACCTTATCCGTATGGGTGCTCCATACTTTAAGAGCCGTCCAGATATCATTATCGTCCAACTGAATGAAGTTTTCCAGACAGTCAGGGTTATTGTAAAATACTTCCGGGTCGATGTGGTTGTACAGGAAGAATTTCAGCGCCGGCGAGGCAAACAGTTCCACTCCTTGCGAAGCCAGTTCCTTGGCACGTAACAGGGCACTGATCAGCATCCGTTCATAGGCCACTGACGTTTTGTGCAGGTAAACCTGCCAGTACATCAGTCGCCGTGCTGTAAGGAAGTTTTCTATGGAATAGATTCCTTTGGACTCCACTACCAGATGGTCGTCTGCTACGTCGAGCATTTTGATGATGCGTGCAGAACCTATATTGCCTTCCGAAACTCCGGTATAGAAACTGTCACGGCGCAAGTAATCCAGACGGTCCATATCCAGTTGGCCGCTGACTAATTGGTGCAAGAAGCGTTTGGGATATTCGTCTTTGAATATCTGAATGGCTAAACTAAGTTGTCCGTTCAGCTCCTTGTTCATCCGTTCCATCAGCATCAGGGAGATTTCTTCATGGGATACTCCTTTGACAATGGTGTCTTCAAGAACATGCGAAAAAGGCCCGTGGCCGATGTCGTGCAGAAGGATGGCTGCCTGTACGGCTTCGGCTTCACTGTCGAATATGAAGTTCCCTTTGGAGGCCAGTTGCGTGATAGCTTCGCTCATCAGGTGGAAAGCTCCCAGAGAGTGCTGGAACCGGGTGTGCTGTGCACCGGGATAGACTACGGATGAAAGCCCTACTTGCTTGATGCGGTTTAAACGCTGCAAAAGGGGATGCCGTACGATGTCGTACAGCAACCCCTTTGGTATGTTGATGAACCCGAATACCGGATCGTTGATTATCTTCCGTTCGTGAGGCATTATAAGATAGCTTTCAGCTGTTCTGCCATTTGCTCTTGCACTTCTTTGGCAGCGGCACGGGCGGCAGCGGCAAAATTTTCGGTCTTATCTACATAAATAATTCCGCGGGAGGAATTCACAATGAGTCCACAGGTACTGTTCATGCCATATTTGCATACTTCTTCAAGAGAACCTCCCTGAGCGCCGATACCCGGAACCAGAAGGAAGTGATTGGGGACAATCTTACGGATGTCTTCGAAAGCGCGTCCCTGAGTAGCGCCCACAACATACATCATCTGTTCATCATTGGCCCATTTCTGTGATTTTTTTAATACTTTCTCGAAAAGGCGTTCGCCGTTGGCATCTTCCGTCAGTTGGAAGTCGTGTGAGCCTTTGTTTGAAGTCAGAGCCAGCAGAATTACCCATTTCCCTTCGTAAGATAAGAACGGAGTAACGCTGTCCTCTCCCATATAAGGAGCTACAGTGACAGAGTCGATGTCGAGTTCTTCGAAGAAGGTGCGGGCGTACATTGCTGATGTATTTCCGATATCACCGCGTTTGGCGTCAGCAATGATAAACTGGTCGGGATAATTTTCTTTGATGTAATTTACAGTTTTTTCGAAAGCAATCCATCCTTTTACGCCCATGCTCTCATAGAAAGCCAGATTAGGTTTATAAGCGATGCAATAGTCTGCTGTTGCATCAACGATTGCTTTATTGAAAGCGAAGATGGGATCCGGATCATCCAACAGATGATCGGGTATCTTTTTAATATCTGTGTCGAGTCCTACGCAAAGAAATGATTTTTTGCGTTTGATGTTTTCAAATAATTGTTGCTTGTTCATCTTTCTTTATTTACAAATTTACGATTTACGATTGAAGTTGCCTTCTCGTTACAATTCACTCTCTTTCAGACGTTCAGCATTTTCGGCCACAGTCAACTTATCGATGCATTCCTGAATATCTCCGTCCATGAAGGCGGCCAGGTTATAGATGGTATAATTGATGCGATGGTCGGTTATACGTCCTTGGGGATAGTTATAAGTACGGATTTTGGCCGAACGGTCGCCCGTCGAAACCATTGTCTTACGTTTGGATGCGATGTCGTCGATATACTTCTGATGTTCCTTGTCGTAGATAAACGTACGAAGGCGCGCCAAAGCACGTTCTTTATTTTTAGGTTGGTCGCGGGTTTCAGTACATTCGATCAGGATTTCCTCTGCTACTCCCGTATTGGGATTCTTCCAGATGTAACGTAAGCGGACGCCCGATTCAACCTTGTTTACGTTTTGTCCGCCGGCACCTCCCGAACGGAAAGTATCCCATTTGATTTCACCTTCGTTGATCACTACATCAAACTCTTCCGCTTCGGGAAGTACAGCTACCGAGGCTGCCGAGGTATGTACGCGTCCCTGGGTTTCTGTTGCCGGCACGCGTTGAACACGGTGTACACCCGATTCGTATTTTAATGTGCCATATACATTATCGCCGGTAACACTGCAAATGATTTCCTTATATCCGCCGGCAGCACCTTCATTGGCGCTGGATACTTCCATCTTCCAACCTTTTGTTTCACAAAATTTGGCGTACATCCGGAAAAGGTCGCCTGCAAAGATGGCGGCTTCGTCTCCACCTGTACCTCCGCGAATTTCAAGAATGGCATTTTTACCGTCCTGAGGATCGGCCGGTACCAGCAACAGCTTGATTTCCTCTTCCAATACCGGAAGGCGTTCCTGGCTGTTGTCCATTTCCTCTTTGGCCATTTCTCTCATATCGGTATCCGACTCGTTTGAGAGAATGTCTTTAGCTTCTTCAATGTTGGCCAGCAGTTGCATGTACTCTTTACGGGCTTTCATCAAATCGTCCAGATCCTTGTATTCTTTGGTTAATTTTACGTATCGTTTCTGGTCGGCAATCACTGCCGGGTCGGTAATAAGGGTAGACACCTCTTCGAAACGGGCAACAAGACCGTCGAGTTTTTCTAATATACTATTGTTGTCTGCCATAAATTTAGGAGTTAAATGAGCTGCGAATTTTATCCGTCACGGAAGATACAGAGGTTTTCGTAAGTGCGTGTAGTGCCTCTGCAAGCTCTCTGTGTCCTCTGTGATGGATCTTGTTCGTTTTTTAATAAGTGAATTCTCCGAACTCACTCTTGATAATCAGTTCTTTCTTATCGCTTTCTTCGATGCGTCCCACGATTTGTGCAGGGATACCGAAAGATTCGCTGATCTTGATAACTTCGGCCGCGTGTTCGGGTGAAAGGTATACTTCAAGGCGATGGCCCATGTTGAATACCTTATACATTTCTGCCCAATCGGTTCCGCTTTGTTCCTGAATGGTTCTGAACAATGGGGACACGGGGAAGAGGTTGTCTTTTACCACGCGTACATCGCCTACGAAATGCAGCACTTTGGTTTGTGCACCACCCGAGCAGTGCACCATTCCGTGAATTTCAGGACGTAGCGCATCGAGCAACTTTTTCACTACCGGTGCGTAAGTGCGGGTGGGAGAGAGGACGAGTTTTCCCGCGTCGATCGGAGAACCTTCTACTGCGTCTGTCAGCTTCAGTCCGCCCGAATAAACCAGTTCTTCGGGCACTGCTGCATCATAGCTTTCGGGATATTTCTCTGCCAGATATTTGGCAAAAACGTCATGGCGGGCAGAAGTCAGCCCATTGCTGCCCATACCACCATTGTATTCTTTTTCATAAGTGGCTTGTCCGTGTGAGGCAAGGCCTACAATAACGTCTCCTGGGCGGATGTTGGCATTGTTGATAACGTCTGCCCGTTTCATACGGCAGGTTACCGTGCTGTCTACGATAATGGTACGGACGAGATCACCCACATCGGCTGTTTCACCACCGGTGGCATACACACCTACTCCCATTTCACGGAGTTCGGCCAACAGTTCGTCTGTTCCGTTGATGATGGCGGAAATTACTTCTCCGGGAATAAGAAGTTTATTGCGTCCGATGGTTGAAGATACCAGAATATTGTCGACTGCGCCCACACAAAGCAAGTCGTCTATGTTCATGATCAGTGCATCCTGGGCAATCCCTTTCCATACGGAGAGGTCCCCTGTTTCTTTCCAGTACATATAGGCCAGGCTCGATTTGGTTCCTGCACCATCAGCATGCATAATATTGCAATACTCCGGATCTCCACCCAGAATATCAGGGATTATTTTACAGAATGCTTGTGGAAAAATTCCTTTGTCGATGTTCTTGATGGCATTGTGCACATCTTCTTTTGATGCGCTGACGCCTCGCATCATGTATCGTTGATTACTCATGAGTTATTTGGATTTTGTATACAACGGCAAAAGTACTGCTTTTTTTCCTTATAGCCAACAAATTGGCGGATATAACGATGGAGTAATACGACAGGGAGAGAGTCCGTTTTTAATTTGGAAGTTTGAAATGAAAAGTTCAAAAGCGCTTTGCAATCTGCCCTTCAATCTGTTGTTAGTGCAGATCAGGCAAATGGACTTACATACACTCGCTGCGAAGTTAAAGCCCAAAGCACGAAAAAGTTTTGGTGAAAGTTTTGCCGGACCTTTAGTAAAAAGAGCTTTTTCATATGAAATTCTTTATCTTAGCTGCTAAGATAGACATCTTGGCGGCTAAGATATGTATCTTGCCCGCTAAGATATACATCGTAGCACCTGAGATGAACTTTAATTATTGTTTGAAACGAGTTTCCTTTTAGTTCTTTAGTACTTTAAACGGAATAATATCATTTTGTATTTGAAGAACTTTGGAACAGGGTTTGAGAAAAGAGTGGGGGAGGTGAGAGCGGGATGGAGAGAGGGTGACTGCGGAGCAGATTATATGAATGAATAAAGTGGGAAATATACCCTGTTGAGGGTTATTTTCCACTTTATTCATCGGGTATTGTGTATCGGCAATCTTTTCTGGTGAAAAGGATTTGCGTGACTTATCAGAATTTTACTTCCGGTGCCTTTTCCGTGCCTTCGGCTGCTTCGAAATAAGTACGTTTTTCGAAACCGAATATGGAAGCAAAGATGCTTTTCGGGAACCGACGGATAGAGGTATTGTATGCCTGCGCAGCGTCATTAAAATTTTTGCGGGCAACGTTGATGCGGTTTTCCGTACCTTCCAGTTGTGCCTGCAATTCAAGGAAGTTTTGGTTGGCTTTCAGGTCCGGGTAGTTTTCGGTGATGGCAAGCAGCTTGCCCAATGCAGAAGTGACTGCTCCTTGCGCCTTCTGATACTCGGCTAACTTTTCCGGAGTGAGGTTATTAGCGTCTACTTTGATTTGAGTCGCTTTGCTGCGGGCTTCCACTACGCCTTCAAGTGTTTCCTTTTCATGTGAGGCATATCCCTTGACAGTGTTGACCAGGTTAGGAATCAGATCGGCACGACGTTGATACTGTGTCTCTACGTTAGCCCATTGGCTGCTTACATTCTCGTCCATGGATACCAGTCCGTTGTAGGCACTGATGGCCCAGATGACGATAACTGCCACTACGGCAATAAGGATAATAACTGACTTTTTCATATTGTTTCTTTTTGATTACTGATTAATGACTAATAGAATGATTGGGTTGCTTAGAAACGTGAGCCGGCACCTCCGCCTCCGCCCGAACCTCCTCCGAAGCTTCCACCACCGAAGCCGCCTCCGCCGCCTCCGAAACTTCCCCCTCCGAAGCCTCCGATGAAAGGACCTCCGCCTCTTCCGCCACGTCCCCTGTAATTGTCATCGTATGATTGTTGACGCCGGACTACGGTGTGTCCGCAATTGCGGCAAGTATAAATAATATCCTCGGTCTTTACTCCGCTGCGGTTCGATATTAAGTTCGTGCCGCTCCGTTGAAGTTGATGTTTTCCACATTTAGGGCAACGGGTACTTGCCCGTGCAGCCAGTATACCTACCACTCCGGCCACCACAATGAAACCTAAAATAGCAAAGAGAAGCATGGAGGCGGATATCCCCTTTTCTCCGGTATCTTTATCATCATTTACCATCGAGCCATCCAGACGCCGGCATACTGCTTGTACTCCTGCTACCATTCCCCGGTTCCAGTCTCCCTTTTTGAGATAAGGGATCATGTCCTTGGTTTGTATGCGTTTGCAGATTGCGTCCGGCAGGTCACCTTCCAGTCCGTAGCCGGTATAGAACTGTATACATCGCTGATCGGTGACCAGTAAGATGACCAGTCCGTTATCTTTTCCTTTCTTGCCCACTCCCCATTGGTTCAGCAATTGATGGGAGAACTCAAAGCAGTCTTTATCTCCGATGGAAGGTACTACGGCAACTACAGTCTCGATACCTGTTTTTTGTTCCAGAGCATACAGCATCGAGTCCATTTCGTCACAAGCCTGTTGTGACAGAATGCCGGCAGGGTTACAGACATATTGCATCTTGTTCTGCAAATGTACTTTGGGGATATTCTCTACGGTGTATATCTTTTCCTGTGCTTTCAGTGGGAGGAATATCCACACGAAAAGCAAATAAGTGAGTATCTGTTTCATATCAATGAATGTAGCGGTCTGTGAATTCTTTTACTTTCCGGGTATATTCTTCCTTATTCTCTTTATAAGATAAGGCATGTGCGGCTCCCGGTACAATCCAAAGCTGCTTGGGAGCCGGTTTGGCTTCATAAAGGGGATAAACCATCCATGTGGGCACGTACGTATCTTTGTCCCCATGAATGAAGAACATCGGCAGGCGGCTTTTTTTAATCTGGTTCAATGATGAAGCCTCTTCGAAGTTCCATCCGTATTTTTTCTGGCACAGCAGGCTGGTGGTATTCATTAATGGGTATGAAGGAAGGTGGAAACTTGCTTTCAGTTCGTGCGAGAATTCATCCCAGACACTGGTGTAACCACAATCTTCAACGAAACATTTCACGAAGTAGGGCTGTACTTCGCCGGATACCATCATTGTGGTGGCCCCTCCCATTGAAATGCCATGTACAACCATTTGAGTACTGTCACCATAAAGCTCATTGGCGATGTGCATCCATTGCATTACGTCCAGACGGTCTTTCCATCCCATCTGAATGGCCGGTCCACCGCTCTCTCCCTGATGTTGCAGGTCGGGCAAAAGCACATTGTATTGCAGGTCGCGATTGTATAGATAGCCTATCATGAACATGCGGATTGCATTGTCCGTATAGCCATGTACAATGACCGCTGTCTTTTTGGTCGGCTGCGGGGCTGCGATGTAATAAGCATGCAGGCGGATGCCTTCCGGATTTAAAACAAAAGTGTCCCGAAGTGCATGAGCCTGATTGAGGCTATCCACCCAAGGACGTAAAAACGGATAGTTTTCGTACATGAAAGGATAAGAATCGGCATTCTTGGCACGTATCTTCGCTTCCGGGCGGAGCGAATAGTTGAGCATGAAGAAACTTCCGCCTATCGTACATCCGGTAAGCAGCAGCAATAATATAACGACGCTTATCTTGATTCCTTTTTTCATTATTTATTCCATATTTCCCATGCGGCAAATGCCTGCAGCAATAACATTTCGAGACCGTTTTTGGTTACGGCCCCATGCTCCTCTCCCTTTTTCATGAAAAGAGTGGTGTTTGGATTATATAACAAATCGTACAATAAATGGTTTGGTGTCAGTAATTCGTAGGGAATGGCAGGACAAAAGTCTACTTTCGGATACATACCTACCGGTGTACAGTTTACAATCACTGTATGTTCTGCCATGATTTCCGGAGTCAGTTCTTCGTAGGTCAGCATGCCTTCTTTTTGGGTACGGGACACGAATATGCTATCGATTCCCAGATTCTTCAGGCCATGATAGATTGCTTTGGACGAACCGCCTGTACCCAGGATTAATGCTTTTTTATGATAAGGTTGCAACAATGGCTGAATGGACTGGCTGAATCCTATAATGTCAGAATTATATCCTGTCAGTTTTACTTTTCCTTTAGGCCCACGAACAATTTTAATAACATTGACTGCGCCTATTTGGGCAGTGTCTTTATCCAACTCGTCAAGGAAAGGGATGACTTGCTCTTTATAAGGGATTGTTACGTTCAGTCCGCACAGATTGGGGTTTTCTTCGATCACTTCCATAAAATCGTTGATTTCAGGAATCTCAAAGTTGACATATTCGGCGTCTATGCCTTCAGACTTAAACTTTTCATTGAAAAAGCCGATAGAAAACGAATGTTTCAGTGGATAGCCAATTAAACCATACTTTTGCATAAAGGGGGAGGATGTTAAATTAATATTTATTTCGTAGCCGTATAAAGTGTACAGATGCCGAATGTCAGCCGTCGGAATTGTACCTGGCTGAAGCCAACCTGCGAGATAACGTTTTTCATAACCTCTCCTTGGGGAAATGCTTTGATTGTTTGAGGCAGGTAGCTGTAAGCACTGTTGTCTTTCGATAAGAGTTTGCCGAGGGTTGGAATGACTATTTTTGAGTAAATGGAAAATAATTGTTTCATCGGAAATCGATCCGGAGTTGTCAGCTCAAGGATTACCAGATGCCCGCCCGGTTTGAGGACACGGCACATTTCAGCAAGTCCTTTATCCAAATCTTCAAAGTTGCGGATACCAAAAGCGACAGTGATAGCGTCAAAACGGTTGTCGGCAAACGAGAGGGAGGTACAGTCTTCCTTTGCAAAAGATATCTTTTCGGAAAGACCTTCCTTTTTCACTTTTTCACGTCCCACATTCATCATTCCTTCAGAAATGTCTGTTCCGATCAGCTGGTCGGGTTGCAGTTCGCGGCATGCCAGAATGGCAAAGTCACCGGTACCGGTTGCCACATCCATTATCTGTTGCGGGCGGAAAGGTTTGAGCCAATTGATTGCCTTGCGTCGCCAACTCCGGTCAATCCCTAATGAAAGGGTATGATTCAGTTGGTCGTATGCAGGGGCAATGTTGTCGAACATCTGTTCTACCTGTTCGCTCTTTTTCCCGTCATTGCTATAAGGTTTGATTTGTTCTTGTGGGTAGTTCATTTTTCATTCAGAGTTTTATTCACCACAGGGTTTACAAAAGTGGACGGTTTTGGGTTTCAAAACCATGTTTGTGTACTCTGTATACCCTGTGGTGAATCTTATTCGTTTCTGATTCGGGCTTCTTATTTTAGAAATGCCATTACGTTCTTCTCGATACGTTCAGCGATGTTGCTGGTATCTTCTTTAACGAATTTCTCACCAGTGATGTTTTCGAATAATTCAATATAACGCTCGCTGATACTTTCTACGATGGCAGGAGTCATTTCAGGAACTTTCTGTCCTTCTTTACCCTGGAATCCGTTTTCCATTAACCACTCACGCACAAATTCTTTGGAGAGTTGCTTTTGGGCTTCACCTTTTTCGAAACGTTCCTGGTAACCGTCGGCATAGAAGTAACGGCTTGAGTCCGGAGTGTGGATTTCGTCCATCAGGTAGATGGTACCGTTGTGTTTACCAAATTCATATTTGGTGTCTACCAAAATCAAACCGCGTTCTGCTGCAATTTCAGTTCCACGTTTGAACAGGGCCAATGTATATTTTTCAAGTGTAGCATATTCTTCCGGAGTAGCCAGTCCCTGGGCCAGAATCTCTTCTTTGGAGATGTCTTCATCGTGCAGTCCCATTTCTGCTTTTGTGGTTGGAGTCACGATGGGTTCGGGGAACTTCTGGTTTTCTTTCATGCCTTCAGGAAGTTTTACACCACAGATTTCGCGTACACCGCTTTTGTAGGCACGCCATGCGCTTCCGCAAAGATAACCGCGCACGATCATTTCTACCGGGAAACCTTCACAAAGCACTCCTACTGTAACCATTGGATCCGGAGTTGCGACTTTCCAGTTCGGACAGATGTTTGTTGTTGCATCCAGAAACTTAGCTGCAATCTGATTCAGCATTTGTCCTTTATAAGGGATGCCTTCGGGTAATACTACATCAAAGGCCGAGATACGGTCGGTAGCTACCATTACGAGTTGTTCGCCATTGATGTTGTACACATCACGTACTTTTCCGTGGTACACGCTTTTCTGTCCCGGAAAGTTGAAATCTGTTTTTGTTAATGCTTTCATACTTCTATATAATTATGAATTACAAATTACCAACGTTTTGCCGTTCTTTGCTTATGGTGAGCCGCTCGCCGTTTAACTTTTCCCGTTCGATTTTCTTTTCTTTGTCAAACTTTTCGTAAGCGTCTACAATCCGTTCTACCAGCTTATGGCGCACTATGTCTTTTTTATTCAGTTCAACAAAACTGATTCCTTTGACTCCTTTTAGAATGCGCAATGCCTGCACCAACCCTGATGTTTGTGAAGCCGGAAGGTCTATCTGGGTCATATCTCCGGTGATGATCATCTTGGTATTCATTCCCATACGGGTGAGGAACATTTTAATTTGCTGCGTGGTAGTATTCTGAGCCTCGTCCAGGATTACGACTGCATCATTTAGCGTACGTCCGCGCATAAAGGCTAATGGGGCAATCTGGATGATGTTCAGTTCCATGTATTCCTTTAGTTTGGCAGCTGGAATCATGTCCTGCAAAGCATCATAAAGAGGTTGCAGATACGGGTCTATTTTATCTTTCATATCTCCGGGCAGAAAACCTAACTTTTCACCGGCTTCTACCGCAGGGCGGCTGAGGATAATCTTCTTTATTTCTTTGTTTTTCAGTGCACGAACCGCTAAGGCTATGGCCGTATAGGTCTTGCCCGAACCTGCAGGTCCGATGGCAAATACCATATCGTTCTTGGCAAATCCTTCTACCAGCTTCAATTGATTTTCGCTGCGTGGAATAATGGGTTTTCCCGTGACACTGAATACAATCACATTGCCTGCTTTTTCGGCTTGCGGCGCATTCCCTTTTATAATGTCGATAATGACTTCTTCTTTCAGTGAATTGTATTCGGCGCAATATTTTTCAAGCTTGGTGATGTTTTCTTCGAAAGCGCACATTTCTTCCTCGTCGCCCAGTACTTTAATGACATTGCCTCGGGCAACAATGCGCAGCTTTGGATACAAAGCTTTTATTAATTGTATGTTAGCGTTGTTTACGCCATAAAAGATAACTGGATCGATATCCTCAAGAACTATCAGCTTTTCTATCATTGAATCAATTTAAAGGTTCACGCATACGCTGTGAAATGGACTGCAAATTTAATGAATCGTTCTCATACTTTGCCGATTCTTGCCGAATTAATTTGCGATGCTCTTTCCTGAGAAAGACAATTCCAGTATATTTGTGCCCTCGGAACTTATAAAAAGGCTAATTATGGATTTATCCAACTACAGGTATCTATTTACTATTTCTGTATTTTTATGTTTTACCCCGGCTTTTCTGGCAGGTTGCAAAAAGAAAGATATGTCTCTTAAACTTAACGAACCGCGTAACATCAGGGGAGTAGTAAGTTATAAACGCTCATTCGGGGATTTGAATGATGTGCAGCTAAAAGCGGCCCATACTTGGGGAATTACTCCGTTAGCCTCGCGTGAAGAAGCGGAAAATATGGATGGAAAACTGGTTCACATTACTGATAATGAATTTTATGCAGTGGATTCACTTACTCATTCCATTCCTTATTTAGTACCGCGTGCCAGTGCATTACTTGATACGATTGGAGCGAATTTTTTAGATTCATTGACTGCCAAAGGACTCAATCCGAATAAGATCATTGTTACATCTGTGCTTCGGACAGAGAATGATGTAAAACGTTTACGTCGCCGGAATGGCAATGCGTCAAAAAACTCATGTCATTTCTACGGAACAACATTCGATGTAAGCTGGAAGCGGTTTAAGAAAGTAGAAGATGAGGAGGGACGTCCTCTTCAGGATGTAAGTGCCGATACCTTGAAGTTAGTGTTGGCTGAAGTGTTGCGTGATGTTCGCAAGGCTGATAAATGTTATATAAAGTATGAACTGAAACAAGGATGTTTTCATATAACAACGAGATAAACGGTAAACTATAAACGATGAACAAAGACTCGCAGAAGTAGCGCAGCCTGTTCATCGTTTATAGTTTATTGTTGTTTACTGTTTTTTATCTTCTTTTTCCTCCTTCTTGTCTTTTTCTTCCGGGTGAATAATGTTTTTAACAGTTTCTCCGATAGGCAGTTTGTCCAATACTCCTAAACTTGGCGCGACAGTTTTTACCAATGTGTTCAAGAAATTGCTTGTGCCTCCATTACCTCCGTCGAATACAGTGATATTGCCTAAGTTCATATGTTCGAAGGCTTTTACCTGTTCGCCTGCTATTTCTTTCCACTGATCTACCATCTTGTATTGAATAGCAATAGCCGGGTTTGATTCGGCAGCTTTCACCATGGCTTCGAAACCTTCTGCTTCTGCCAGTAACGAGCGTTTTTTACCTTCTGCTTCTGCTTCGAGTTTCAGTTGAATCGCTTTTGCCTCTGCCTCTGCCTGTGCCAGTGTTGCTTTGGCACGGGCTTCTGCTTCACGGGTGATTTTTTCGGCTACGGCTTCTGCTTGCAGAATAGCTTCTTGGCGGGCAACTTCTGCCGGTACTATTTTTTCTGCTTTCAGAGATGATTCTACTTTTCGTGCTTTTGCCTCTTCCACTTCTTTTTGAGCGATTTCTTTAGCTGTCTGTACGGCTGCTTCCGATTTGGCCGCAGCTTCACCGGCTTGTTTGTCGGCATTGGCTTGGGTTACGGCCAGTTCGGAGTTAGACAACGCGATTTCTTTTTGTGCTTCGTTTCGTCCGATGGCAGCTTTCTTTTGTGCTTCAGCTTGTTTGATCTCCATGTCGGAGTTCAACTCTGCAATGCGGCTTTCCTTTTCGGTATTGGCCTGCTCTATCCGGATATTCTTTTCTGCTTCTGCTTTAGCCACTTGCGATTCTTTTTCCGCATTGGCGATAGCTACTTGGGAGATACGGTCTTTATCGGCATTGGCTACGGAGATTTCTTGCAGCTTTTTGGTTTCCGCAATGGCGATATCTTGGTCTTTACGAGTCTCGGCCACTTTGGTTTCACGTTCTTTAATCTGGTTGGCAATCTTGATAGCACCCAGTTTTTCCTGTTCTTCAATATTGGCTTGTGCCTCGTTTTGAGCTTTACTTTCCGCTTCTTTTCCTAAATTGACGATATAATTGGCAGCATCGCGAATATCGCTGATGTTAATATTCATCAGGTACAAACCGAATTTGCGGAGTTCTGTATCAATGTTATCTTTTACTTTAGAGAGGAATTTATCACGGTCGGAGTTCAACTCCTCAATTGTCATGTCGGCAATAACCAGACGCATCTGTCCGTAAACCACATCTGTTATCAGATTTTGCTTATCGTCCATGGTCAGCCCCAGCATACGTTCGGCAGCATTTTGCATGACTTCGGGATCCGTACTGATAGCTACTGTAATGGTAGTCGGTACATCCACACGAATATTTTGGGCGGAAAGTGCTCCTGTCAGTTTACAGTCTATCTGCATCGGTTTCATCGACAGGAACTCGTATCCCTGTACGATAGGCCATACGAAAGCGGCACCACCGTGATATAGTTTTGCAGACTTTTTATCTCCGCCTGTTTTACCATATACTACTAATACTTCGTCACTTTTACATTTCCGGTAGCGTGAAAGGATACCGATAAATGTAATTAAGATTACCGCCACGAGTATGGCAGCCATAATCATCATTTCCTGGGTCATAGTTCTCTTTTTTGAGTTTTTAATTATTGGATATATAAAGTTCCGTCCTTGTAGGAGGTGATCGTTGCTTTATCTCCGGTTTGATAGGGTTTACCTGATTCCGTGATAACATCAATTTCTCTCATGGCCCCATCCCGGCTGACTTGTACGGTATACTTTTTTTCGTTCTGTTTGAAGTAAATGGTACATTCTCTTCCTACTAATTGTTCTGTTTTCTCCGAGTGATTGGTCTGTTGCAGCTGGTAGGCTTTCTTATATAAAAACCAGACGGCAAACACAAATATCAGTCCGATGACAAATCCAGTCAGGTAAGTCTGTATTTCGGTGTTGTGCTGCAGATACATATACCAACCGAATCCGATACCGAAGTGGGTCAATCCTTTAAAGGAAACCACACTGCTGATATCAGTGTCGATGTCCGTATCTGCGTCGAAATCACCAAAAAAAACGGATAGGATGAATTGTACTGCAAAAATGCCTGTCGTGACAATAGCAATGGTTAGGAAAATATTACTACTCATGGCAATAGGTGTTTAATGGATCATTTTATAGATATAGTCCCCAAATATACATCTTTGGTTTTTATATGCAAAGGTAAACTAACAAAAAAATGGAAGAATCGGAAAATGAATGTATATTTGTACCCTAATTATTAAACAGAAATTGAAAAAACTATGAAGACAATCCTACTCTTTACTCTGAGTCTGCTGCTCTCTTTATCCGTGTCGGATGTTTGTGCACAAGAACGTGTTTACGACATTTCCCAGTTTGGCTTGAAAGCCAATAGTAAGAAAAACGCATCACCTGTTGTACGTAAGGCCATAGCTAAGATTAAAGCTGAATGCCGTAATGGTGAAGAAGTGGTACTTCGTTTTCCTGCCGGACGCTACAATTTCCATGAAAACGGTTCGGATGTACGCGAATATTATATATCCAATCACGATCAGGACAATCCCAAAAAGGTGGGCATTGCCTTGGAAGATATGAAGAACCTGACTATTGACGGACAAGGTTCCGAGTTTGTATTTTATGGAAGGATGATTCCGGTTTCTTTGCTCCGTTCGGAGAATTGTGTACTGAAGAACTTCAGTATTGATTTTGAACAGCCTCATATTGCTCAGGTGCAAGTGATAGAGAATGATCCGGAAAAAGGAATCACTTTTGAACCTGCATCATGGGTGGATTATCGTATAAGTAACGATTCTGTATTTGAAGGACTGGGTGAAGACTGGACAATGCGATACTCTTGGGGAATTGCTTTCGATGGTAAAACAAAACATGTCGTATACAACACCAGTGATATCGGTTGTCCTACCAAAGGAGCTTTCGAAGTGGCTCCCCGCCGTATCTGTTCTCCGAAATGGAAAGATGCGCGTCTGGTGCCTGGCACGGTAGTAGCCATGCGTGGATGGGGACGTCCTACTCCCGGTATTTTCATGTCACATGACATTAATACTTCTTTGCTTAATGTTAAAGTGCATTATGCCGAAGGCATGGGACTTTTGGCACAGCTTTGCGAAGATATTACACTCGATGGTTTCGGGGTTTGTCTGAAAGGCGATAATGATCCTCGTTATTTCACAACGCAGGCAGATGCCACTCACTTCTCCGGATGTAAGGGAAAGATTATTTCGAAGAATGGCCTGTACGAAGGAATGATGGATGATGCCATTAATGTACACGGAACTTATCTGAAAGTAATCAAGCGGGTAGATGATCATACGTTGATAGGACGCTATATGCACGATCAGTCCTGGGGTTTCGAATGGGGACGTCCGGGGGATGATGTTCAGTTTGTACGTTCTGAAACGATGGAGCTGATTGGCAATCAAAACCAGGTTACTGCAATTCGTCCTTATGATAAAAATGAAATATCGGGAGCCCGTGAGTTCAGCATTACTTTTAAAGATCCTATTGATCCGACTATCAATGAAAAAAGTGGTTTTGGGATTGAAAACCTGACATGGACTCCTGAAGTGCTGTTTGCCGGCAATACGATTCGCAATAACCGTGCTCGCGGTACACTGTTCAGCACTCCTAAAAAAACAGTGGTAGAAGACAATCTGTTTGATCATACCTCCGGTACGGCTATTTTATTGTGTGGCGATTGCAATGGCTGGTTCGAGACAGGTGCTTGTCGTGATGTTACCATTCGCCGCAATCGTTTTATCAATGCGCTTACCAACATGTTCCAGTTTACCAATGCAATTATCTCTATTTATCCTGAAATACCTAATTTGAAAGATCAACAGAAGTATTTTCATGGTGGTAAAGACGGAGGTATTGTGATTGAGGACAATGAATTCGATACATTTGATGCACCGATTCTTTATGCAAAGTCAGTAGACGGGTTGATATTTCGCAACAATGTGATTAAAACCAATACAGAATTTAAGCCTTTCCACTGGAATAAAAACCGTTTCTTGCTTGAACGGGTGACAAACGTGAAGATTTCAGAGTGAAGTCGGGACTCTGTAAAATACTTATAAACGTATGAAGAGAATTTTATTATCCCTTTTAATCTGTTTCCCTATATTCCTTTGGGCGCAGGAAGACAATAGTAAATATTTGGCTGGTGCAGTGCCGGTTGTTAATGGAAAGGTCATCTTTACAGAACATATTCAGGCTCCCGGGTTATCAAAACAACAAGTTTATGATGTCCTGTTGAAGTGGGCCGAGAAACGTTTTGCACCTTCAAAAGGACAAAAGGGCAGAGTTGCCTATTTTGATAAGGAAAGAGGGCAGATTGCATGTCTGGGTGAAGAATATCTTCAACTATCTGCAACCAACAGTTTCTTTTTGGATCGTGCTACCATCAAATATCGATTGGTGATGAACTGTCTGGATGGATCTTGCAAGATGGAGATGTACAACATTTCTTATTTTCATGGTGACAATAAAGAAATGGAGGCCGAAGACTGGATAACAGATGAGGCGGGATTGAATAAAGCCAAAACAAAAGTGGTTGCCAAGTATGGAAAACTCCGTATCAAAACAATCGATCTGTTTGATGACCTGACGGAAAAGGCAGCGAAGGCGTTGGGAGGAACGGAGGTGCTGGTTCCCCTCATAGCCAAAGAACCGAAAGTTGTTCCGGGAGAGTTTAGCCGGGAAATTCCGGGGGTTGCTGCGGACGGTTCCATGGCAGGCTACAAACGCATCTCTGCGGATAAGATCCCGGGCAATATCATTAAGATGCTTTCTGAGGACTGGATGCTGATTACAGCCGGTACGGAAGAAAAATATAACATGATGACGGCAAGTTGGGGCGGATTGGGATATCTTTATAATAAACCGGTTTCGTTTTGTTTCATTTATCCTACGCGTTATACTTATCAGTTGATGGAAAAGAATGACACATATACTATCAGCTTTTATACGGAAGCTTATCGGGATGCTCTGAAATATTGCGGAAGCCATAGTGGAGGAGATGCTGATAAGGTGAAAGGTGCCGGACTGACTCCTCTCACTACTCCTTCGGGCAGTAAAGCTTTCTCGGAAGCATGGATGATTATAGAATGCAAAAAAATGCTCTCCCAGCCGATTGCTTCCGGTGCTTTTGATAGTCCGGAATTGAAAGGAGAATGGAAGGATAAACCTTTGCACAAGATGTATATCGGTGAGATAATCAATGTGTGGATCAAGTAAAGCAATTAATTATTGATAAGTATCAATCCCTACTTATCAATTAAAGCAGTATCTTTGCACGCAAAAACCAAGTGAACGGAATGAGCGTGCAAAGATATTTTATTTATTTGGCCTATGATGGCACCCATTATCATGGATGGCAGATTCAGCCTAACGGTATCAGTATACAGGAATGCCTGATGAAGGCACTTGCCACTTTTTTACGGAGAGATACGGAAGTGATTGGGGCGGGACGGACAGATGCCGGGGTACATGCTTCGCTGATGGTTGCCCACTTCGATTACGAAGGAGAGGTGCTGGATACGGATAAGGTAGCCGAGAAGTTGAATCGTCTTTTACCTCAGGATATTTCAGTCTATAAAGTTTGCCGGGTAAGGCCGGACGCACATGCGCGGTTTGATGCGACAGCCCGTACTTATAAATATTATATCACTACCGTAAAGTATCCTTTTAATCGCCAGTATCGTTACCGGATACACAATCTGCTCGACTTTCAGAAGATGAACGAGGCCGCTCTGACCTTGTTTCATTATACGGATTTTACCAGTTTCAGTAAATTGCATACGGATGTAAAGACCAACATCTGCAAGATTATGCATGCCGAATGGACACAGGAGGATGAATATACCTGGGTGTTTACCATTCAGGCCGACCGTTTCCTGCGCAACATGGTGCGTGCCATCGTCGGTACTTTATTGGAAGTAGGCAGAGGTAAGTTGTCCGTAGATGACTTCCGTAGAATAATCGAGCAACAAGACCGTTGTAAAGCCGGAACCTCTGCTCCCGGCAATGCGCTTTTCCTGGTGAATGTAGAATATCCTCAGAATATATTTGAATGAGTTCTTTTTAAATAAACTCTGTTATGTGGTTACTCCTTGCTTTTCTTTCAGCGACCTTGCTGGGCTTTTATGATGTGTTTAAAAAGAAGTCGTTAAAGGACAATGCGGTTCTGCCTGTCTTGTTCCTCAATACGCTCTTTTCCAGTCTTATATTCCTACCTTTCATCTTGTTGTCGGCATTTGTCCCCGGAGTGCTGGAGGGTACTATGTTTGATGTTCCCGTCGTCGGGTGGGAAGTACACAAATTTATCATTATCAAGTCTTTTATCGTACTTTCTTCGTGGATACTCGGCTATTTCGGGATGAAACACCTGCCTATTACGATTGTAGGTCCCATTAATGCAACCCGCCCTGTAATGGTGCTTGTGGGAGCCATGCTGGTTTTTGGCGAGCGTCTGAATCTCTATCAGTGGATCGGTGTGTTGCTGGCTGTAGTTTCTTTCTTTATGCTAAGCCGTTCGGGGAAGAAAGAAGGGATTGACTTTAAACATAACAAGTGGATTCTTTTTATTGTGTTGGCAGCCGTAGCAGGTGCGGTAAGCGGATTGTATGATAAGTATCTGATGAAGCAGTTGCCCCCGATGGTGGTACAGTCGTGGTATAATGTCTATCAGGTGTTCATCATGTGTCCTATCCTTGCCTTGCTCTGGTGGCCCAAACGTAAGTCGTCCACACCCTTCCGCTGGGACTGGGCCATCATCTTTATTTCCATTTTCCTCTGCGCTGCGGACTTTGTTTACTTCTATGCATTGAGTTACGAAGATTCGATGATTTCGATTGTCTCGATGGTTCGGAGAGGAAGCGTCATCGTATCTTTCCTTTTCGGTGCTATGATGTTCCGTGAAAAGAATTTAAAAAGCAAGGCGATTGACCTTATTCTGGTGTTAATCGGAATGATATTCCTATATTTGGGAACTAAATAAGAACGTAAAGAAACAAGATTATCAGATATGAAAAATTCTACTCTTACCCTCCTGGTATTTATTCTGGGTATTTTTTCTTCCTTTGCTGTCAAGGCGCAGGAGGCCAAAACGGTGTTTGTGAATATACCTGACTCACTGTGTCCGTTGCTGACATCGGTGAACCGTGCAGATTGTATCGATTTCATCGAAAGTAAGATGAAGGCCCAGGTGACCAACCGTTTCGGGGGTAAGTCGGAAATGACGGAATTAAGTCCCGATTATATATCTCTTAAAATGTCTGATGCGAGCAGTTGGCAGATGAAACTGTTACCGCTGAACGATAGTGTAAAAGTGGTCTGTGCTGTTTCTACAGTTTGTGCTCCGGCATGCGACAGTCATATCCGCTTCTATACCACCGATTGGAAAGAACTTCCTGCCGATGGGTTTCTGCCTTCAGAGCCTCATATAGATAATTTCTTTACTTCTTCCGACTCTACTGATTACGATTTTATCGATGCCCGTCTGCAAGCCGATATGACTTTGATGAAGGCGGAGCTTTCTAAAGAGGATGAGACGTTGACTTTTACTCTGACTACTCCGGAGTATATGGAAAAAGAAACGGCGGAAAAACTGAAACCGTTTCTCCGCCGTTCAATTGTTTACACCTGGAAAGGTGGGAAGTTTATCCCAGACACTCTTTGATGTATGCCTCCATTTCGGGAGTATGTTCTTCTACGCTTTGCAATAGCTTGAATTGTGCTTTTGTACGAACCAGGTTATGTTCGGGATACTTAATCTTGTAGTAAGTGTCTCCGTTGATGTAGTCTGCCAAGAAGCGTACACATTGCATATAAGGGAAGAGAGCTGCTGCATAAGGCAGATTCTCAATCTCAATCGGAGTGAGGAATGAACCGGCTCCTTCCAGATATCCCTTGGTGAATGCTTTGAATATCTCCATGTTGAAGTTGACATTATCCAGGTTCTTATCGTCTTCGTCTCCGGTATTGGCTCCTGTACGCAGGAAATCACCGTAGTCAGAGAAGATAAAGCTTGGCATTACTGTATCGAGGTCGATTACACAAAGCACTTTGCCATCTTCGTCGAACATCATATTGTTCACTTTCGTATCGCAGTGGCATACGCGTTTCGGCAGTTTGCCTTCACGATACAGGCGTTCGGCCTTGCACATTTCGTCTGCACGCTTCTCTATTTCGTCCAGATAATACTGTACTTCGGCTACTCGTCCGGCTGCATTGGCTGCTACAGCTTCACGAAGTTGCTTCAGGCGGAATTCCATGTTATGGAAATCAGGGATAGTCTCACCCAGTGTTGTCGGGATGTCAGCCAGCATTGCCTGGAAGTTACCGAAAGCAGCTCCGGCATAATATGAATATTCCGGGTTTACTGTTTCATAAGTTTTGGCACGGGGGATGAATACCATCACACGCCAGTAGCTGTCACCGTCGAACCAGTATGTTTTGCCTTCTTCTGTCGGGAGGAAAGTCAGTACCTTGCGGTCAATATCTGTTTCTCCGGATTCCGTCAGTTTTTTGCGGATGTGTCCGGTTACAGCAGCGATGTTGTCCTGAAGCATTTCCACATTCTGGAAAATGGCGTGGTTGATACGTTGCAACACATAGTCGGGAGCATCTGTTTCGGTAGTGTTTACCTTATAAGTGTCGTTAATCAGTCCGGCGCCGAGTGGTTTGATTTCGCTTACAGTGCCTTGTACTTTGAATTTAGATACGATGTTCAGTAAATCTTTCATGGTTTCTATTTTTAAGTTAGTTTATCTTGGTACGATTGTAAATCCCCATTTGTATTCCTGGTTTGCCGGAATGTTGTAGCCCGGTTCGGGACGTGCACCCCAGCTGTTATATCCGGCCACACCCTGCTGCTTCATATCCACACATACCTCAACGAAGTTTCTCGGTGAGATATCGTTGATATGTGTCTTTCTCGGCAACTGATCTTTGGCTTTGCTTTCATCGTGAACCAGTTCACCGGCATCACGGTTCAGCCATTGATACGGACGTGATACGGTTTCTTCTCCGTCAAAATCCTCTACCGAATTGCGCAGTGCATTGAAGCCGATTGTTTTGTCTGCATAGATCGTCAGTCCCTTACCGCCTTTTTTATTCAGGGTCAGCCAACGGGTGTCGGTATGATGGCCGTTTTCCTGCGGACGTACGTACGGGAAGTACATATTGTCGGCGGTTGTTTTATAGAGGTCGATCAGAGTACCGGCATTACGGTCCACATAGTTTTCCTCCGGTCCGCGTCCGAAGTATTCTACCTGGTTCATTTCTGCAGGCAGACGGAAGCGTACACCGATACGGGGTACTTCCAGTTTAGAAGCAGCCTTGCGCGCCGCATCGCTTCCCGGAGTGAAAGTAGCCATCAGCGTTGCCTCGGAGGCTTCGGTCTTAGCAGCTTCCATATCGGTAGAAGTGAAAGTGAAATCAGCCTTTACTACACCCGAAGGATGGATGCGGTATGTAACAATGTAAAGGTTACCGGCAGCCAGCAGATAGTTGGCGGTCAATACGGCATCTTTGCCGTCCATTACTATGTTGGCGTCTACTACATTGAAATTTTTGCTCGATTGTTTCCATACTTGCAGGCGTTTGGGGTTACCGTTGCCATAGTCGTTATCGTTCGGTGCACGCCAGAAGTTAGGCTGAAGTCCGAAACCATCTTTAAAGTATTCGGTTCCGCCTACTTTATATGAAGAAACCAAGCCGGTTTTCTTATCAAATACGAAGCTTACCTTTGAAGAGGAAGCACTCAGTTCGTTGCCTTCTGCCGATACTTTCAGAGTTGGACCACCGGTAGCGAAAGTACGTTCACCCGGTTCAACCGGCAGGCGGAACTGTTCGTATGCAATTTCGTGTCCAACCGGAATCAACGGCTCCGGTTCAGTCGTAGTTACGTTGAAGTATATGAAGTATTCGGTTCCCGGTTTCGATTTCAGTCCGCTTACCGGAATAGTAATTTCTTTACTTCCCTGTGGCTCTACATTGACTGACATTTTACCACCTTTCACCGTTTTTCCGTTTGCTTTAATGGTATACGAGATCATATACTTCTGCAGGTTTGTGAAGTAGAAACGATTCTTAACCAGGAATTTTCCATTGGCCGGATCCACCGGTTCGAAAGCTACGTTCTGATGAACATACTTCACTTCAGCCATTGCCGGATGCGGTGTACGGTCCGGACTAACGATACCATTGCAGCAGAAGTTACCGTCGTTCGGCGTATTTACACCATAGTCACCACCGTATGTCCAGAAGTGACGTCCGTTCTCGTCTACTGCGTCAATGCCCTGGTCCACCCAGTCCCAGATGTATCCACCCTGCAAGTTCGGATATTTATAGATTGCTTTCCATTGATCCCAGAGGTTACCGTTCGAGTTACCCATTGCGTGTGAATATTCGGAAGGGGCTATCGGACGGTCGCTGCCGCGTTTACCCATGGCTTCCAGCCACTGTGCTCCCGGATATTGCGGAACGTACATATCGGAGTTCCATTCCCACTGGGCACGTTCGTAGTTTACCGGGCGGTCCATGATGTTTTTATCGGCATCCTTCAACCAAAGGTAGGTCTGATAGAAGTTGTAACCGTTACCGGCTTCATTACCCAGTGACCAGAAAGTCAGACTCGGATAGTTCTTGTTACGTTCGAACATGTTGATCGTGCGGTCCATATGTGCTTTCAGCCATTCGGGGTTGTTTCCTAACGTACCGCCTTTTTTCAGGTCGTAGTACATACCGTGGCTTTCGATGTTTGCTTCATCATATACATAAAGTCCGTATTCGTCGCATAACTCATAGAAGCGGCGGTCCTGCGGATAATGGCATAGGCGGACCGTATTCAGGTTATGTTGTTTCATCAATTCGAAATCTTTGCGCATCAGCTCTTCGGTCATATAGTGACCGGTAGCCGGATTGTGTTCGTGGATGTTTACTCCCTTCAGTTTCAGCGGCTGGCCATTGATAAAGAGGCATACATAAGGCTTTCCGTTACCCGCCAGTTGCTCGATCGGTTTGATTTCGATACGGCGGAAACCCACGTTAAACGGAATGATTTCGTTCACTTTACCGTTTTCTTTCACGGTCATCACCAGTTTGTAAAGATTAGGAGCTTCCGAAGTCCAGGTTTTGACTCCCGGGAGTGTCTGGTCGAAAGATACTGTGCGGGTTTCTCCGGCAGCTACATCAGCAGTTTTTTCTCCGGTGGCTACTACGTTACCTTTGGCATCGAGCAATTCGTATACCAGAGCCATGTTGCTGGCAGCCGAACCGTTATTTCTCAGGTCTGCACCCAGTTTGAAGATACCGTCTTTGTATGTATCGTCCAGGGTGGATGTCACGCGGAAGTCTTTCAACGCGGCTTTAGGTTGTGAATAGAGGAAAACATCACGTTCGATGCCGCTGATACGCCAGAAGTCCTGGCATTCCAGATAAGATCCGGTACTCCAACGGTAAATCTTTAAAGTAAGTACATTTTTGCCGGGTTTCACGAATTTGTTGATCAGGAACTCCGCAGAGTTTTTGGAATCTTCGCTATAACCCACTTCCTGCCCGTTGATGTACACGTATACACCCGATTTGGCACCGGCCAGGTGAAGATAAATATCACGTCCGTCCCAATCGGCGGGGATATCGATGTCACGACGGTACACACCTACCGGATTGGCCTCCGGTAGAGTCGGAGGTTGTGGGTTACGGGGCTGGAATTCATAACCGTGATTGGTATAGATAGCCACACCATGGCCCTGTACTTCCCAGTTGCCCGGTACTTTTATATCTGTCCAGTCGGCTGTGCTCACCGAAGGGTCGGTGATGTTAGCCGGCAGATTCTTGTATGAATCTACAAAGTAGAACTTCCAGGTTCCGTTCAGAAGTTGATAATATTTGCTTTTTTCGAACTTTCCGGTCAAGGCGTTTGCACGGTTTTCGTAGGTCATAAATGAAGAACGGGGGTATTCTTTATTTACGGCTACTACCTGTACGTCTTGCCAGTAAGGCTTCTTCGGTTCATTGCCGGCCGAAGCAAAAGCGGAGGCCATCAGGAGGCCACCCAGCATAAGGCTATTTAAGGTATGAGATAGTCTTAATTTCATGTTTCGAGGGTATTAGAATGATAATTTATTTAACTTTTATATGATCAAAGCCTTCTCCGTATACACCGATCACTGCGCTTTGCGAAACAAAAGCAGTCGGATCACAGTCTTTTATCAACCGGAAGATAATGGTTGATTCCCGTTTCTTGGCCAGGACGAACATCATCTTCTGCTCTTTGCCGGTATAGAACCCGGTTGCATTGATGACGGTTACTCCCCGGTGTGGATATTCGTTGATGCGTTTGCCTATTTCTTCGTACTTGTTGGAGATAATGAAGAATTGTACGGATTGTCGTGCACTGTTCACCACCTGGTCCAGCACAAAGCTGCAAACATAAAGAGTCACATATCCGTAAACTACCTTTTCCCAGTCTTTCAATACGAAGTAGCTGGAGGAGATGATGATCAGGTCACAGATCAGCATGACTCTTCCCAGAGTGATGTCGCGGTATTTGTTGATAACAGCCGCAATGATATCTGTTCCTCCGGTACTTCCGTTGGCCGAGAAAGCAATACCGATGCCACTTCCGCAAAAAGAGGCACCCAACACACAAGCCATGAACGGCTGGTCGTGTAGTAAGGTTACGTTCGCCGTTAGTTTTTGGATGATAGAAAGGAAGAAGGTTAAAATGAATACACCGAATATGGTTTTGAGACTGAATCGAAATCCCAGCACTTTGAGGGATACCATCAGCAATACAGCATTGATGGCGAAGTAAGTGTATTGAACCGGAAATCCGGTAGCGAAATAAACAATAGAGGCAATGCCCGGCACTCCACCGGTGGTGATGTCGTTAGGAAGCAGGAAGAGAGTCCAACCGATGCCGTAAAGGATCATTCCCAAGGCAATCATTAAGTAGTCTTTCGTTTCTCTGATTACTCCCTGTTTAGAGGGCTTTGATATTTTCATCTTCATGGATGGGTTGTGTAGTCTTATAATCGGACACGGATTTCATGAACCGGCCGGCATTGCGTAGCGAACTACTTGCCGGAGGACTCGTGAAACCCGTGTCAAAAAGAGGTTTTATTATTTTGCGAAAGCGTGTCTGTAACCTTTCACCTTGTTCCATGCTCCACGAGTGAAGTCAGGGATAGCTACCGGTGCAGAGCTGTTTTCGATAGAAAGCTTGGTCAGGTCGGCCATGCAGCACCATTCTGCAAGATCATAAACGTCCATATCCAAAGGAAGACCGTTGCGCAGACAGTAAACCAGACGGTAATCCATGATGTAGTCCATACCACCGTGTCCACCTACTTTTTTAGCTGTTTCTTCCAGTTCTTTGTGGATCGGGTGTTTGTATTTATCCATCAGGGCTTTTTTAACGTCAGCGGGTACAGAGCCGTGTGCGTTCAGCTTTTCGTGGTTAGGTACGTCGTTTGAAGCGATCTGAGTCGGACGCATGCAGTATTCTTCGATAGGATATTTGCTTGCATAACCGTCGGCACCTACTACCTGATACATACGGCTGTAAGGACGCGGAGTCATTACGTTGTGCTGAATCAGGATCGTTTTACCTTTTTCCGTACGGATCAGTGTAGAAGTCTGGTCACCGTTCTGGAAATCTTTTACTTCTTTGCCGGTTGTTTTTTTGATGTATGCCGGACCGTTGACAGCCTTTGTATCCATAGATACGAGGTAGTTCATTTTGTCACCACGGTGAATGTCGAGCAGCTGGCAAGCCGGGCCCATACCGTGAGTGGCATATACATCGCCACGATGATTCTGATTGTAATCCATACGCCAGTTGTTCCAGTAGTATGGCCAGAAGTCTTCGAGGTTGTGGATGTAAGCACCTTCTGTGTGAAGCACTTCACCGAATACGCCTTGCTGAGCCATGTTCAGTGTAGTCAGTTCGAAGAAGTCATATACACAGTTTTCAAGCTGCATACAGTGTTTACGAGTTTTTTCAGAGGTATTGATCAGCGCCCAGATTTCGTCCATGGTCATTGCCGAAGGAACTTCGATGGCAACGTGCTTGCCGTGTTCCATGGCGTAGATAGCCATCTGTGCATGATGTTTCCAGTCAGTCGCGATGTAAACGAGGTCGATATCGTTACGTTCGCAAAGTTTTTTCCAGGCATCTTCGCTACCGGAGTAAGAAGCTGCTTCAGGCAGGCTTGCGTTGGTCAGGATTTTCTGTGCACCGGCTACGCGTTCGGGGATAAGGTCGCAAAGGGCTACGATCTGTGTTCCGGGGATGTGAGTGAAGCGTTCTACTGCACCCGGTCCACGCATACCCAAGCCAATGAATCCGACACGTACCACGTCGAGTTTAGGAGCAGTCAGTCCGACTACGTCTTTTTGTCCGGCGGGACGTACAGGCACTGGAGTCTCGATAGGCTTGATGGTTTGTGCTACTGCACTCGAAGTGCAAGCAAACAATGCAAGTCCGATAAACAGGGCATTTAGATGTTTAAACATGTTTGATAAGATTTGATTAGTTAATAAAATTGTTGTTAATAATAGTGTTTCATTTCTCGTGCAAAGATAAGAATACTTTTCACAACTCTTATCTTTTATACGATTAAAACGTTCTCTGTTACATCTTTAATTCATAGATATTCCGGTTGTTATTATAACAGGATAAATCCTGTCAGCCTGCAGAGACGGTCACTTCCGTTGTTGAATGGAAGATACCATCTCTGCAGCGGGCTGGTTTTGCTTTCTGCAAAATCCTGGTAATGTCATCTTTTACAAGTTGTTTGAACCCGGTAGTGCAATGTTTTTCCGGGGTATATAATGCAGCGTGTAGTGTGTTGTGGGTTGCAACTCTTTTATTCATTCTTCTGTTTCTTTGTTATGAGATTCTTTTCTTTCGTTTGGTCGCTCGAGCAATAATTTACTTTTTGATATACGCTATAAATACACATCATTGGGGAGTGACCCTCTGTGTTATAGCTTAATTTTATAATATTTTAATAAATGATAAACCTTAAAGCCGCTTTTTACTTTTGAAAGCAGAATGTTCTGAATAGTATGATTCTGATAGTATATCCTGTTTTTTGTTGACTTGCAATCGGTGTGAAATAGTTGAACCGGAGAGCAGAACTGCATATAAAATGAATATGAACCGCAAAAGTATGCGTAGATGGCGTGGATTCTTCTATATATATGCATTGAGGCTTTTAAACTAAGGCTCCGTTTCTAATAAAGAAAGGCGGCATTGGTTTAAAACCAAGGCTCCGTTTCATTAAAACCGAGGCGGCATTGGGGAGGAAGAGAGCAATCGTTATCCTGATTTGGCTTTCTTTTTATTTTTTAGCCTGGTGCAGGCTACCGCCGTTAGAGTGTCAGAATGTTCCTGTTCGAGGGCATAGCAAGAAATAATGTAATGTTTGGACCAGAAAGGATAGTGCCCTGATCCGAAATCAGCCGAAAGGGTGATAACCTGAAAAAATGTAATCGCCGGAGAGGGTGATATTATTCATCGGAAAGAAGACTACCCGGATATAGCGCAGGCTACACCGGGTAGAAAATACAAAATGATAATAAATATACATTGCTGCCTTCTTGTCAGAATGTATCAGGGCTTCAACTCAATCCATTCGCCTGCCTGAGTATCTATGTTGAGAATATCCGGACCGGACAACGTATAGTTTTTATCCGGTTTCAGTGTGCCGGGGCGGGCTATTTTCAACATGCCGCCTTTCTCCGAATAGATACGTACACGGGTGATTTCTCCGCCTTCCATCTGTGCATAGACAAGGAATGCACCCATCGCACGCAGTCCTCCGAACGATACATCTTTCCACTCTTCGGGCAGTGCGGGGAAGATGCGTATCGTGCCCGTATGGCTTTGCAACAGCATCTCCTGGATGCCCGATGCGAAAGCAAAGTTACCCTCGAGCGTGAAGGGGCGGTAAGTGAAACGGGATTTGCCGCTTTTGGTCTGGTCACCGTTGGCGTGGAAGGTGTTTTTCAGGCAGAAACATTCAGCAAAGGTTCTCAGGGCCTGTGCCGCACCTTTGCCGTCGAATGCCCGGGCTTTCATATTGGCAAGCCAACTGTACGAATAGCCTGTCCAGTAGTCCGGCCCCACTTCGTCGAGCCGCTTCAGGGTGGCCCGTATGATGTGTTGTGACTTTTCTCCGTCGCTCCAGTCTATCAGTCCCATCGGGTGAATGGCCATGGCATGGGAGAAGTGGCGGTGCGATTCATTGTAAGGATATCCTTTGGCAAAGGTGAGGCAACCTTCTTCATCCACATCGTAGTCCGGCAATTGGGCTTCTAAAGCTGCCCAGTGGGACGACTCGTCTGTCAGATTCAGTTCGTGAGCCAGTTCGGCGGCTGCTTTAAAGAGGAAGTGCATCATTGCCAGGTCGTAGTTGGTCATGTCGCTGAACCATGCTTGCAGGGAGTTGTCGAATACTTCGGGACTTGAACTGAATTCCAGTTTGCGTACTCCTTCGGGGGTGACTTCGGAGACTTGTTCCAGGTAGATTGCCACATCTTTAAGGAAGGGGTAAGCACGTTCTTTGAGGAAGGTGCGGTCTGCCGAATATTTCCAGTGCAGATAGAAGTGCTGTGCCAGCCAGGCAGCCACTGTCTGCGACATGGAGTACTGTATCCATCCCCCCATCGGTTCTCCTGTCAGGGTGCAGACGCCCGGTATGTTCATACCTTCGGTTCCGAAATACTGGCGGGTGTAGCGCTTGTATGTATCCCGCTGGTTCCATAAGGTGTTCAGGTATCCCATGCCTTCCGTCAGGTGATTGCCCGTATAGGCGGGCCAATAGCTCAGCTGTGTGTTGAGGTCGTGGTGATAGTCCCCTTTCCAGGGAGGGAGTTTTCCGTTGTCGGCTGTCCATACGGCTTGCAGGGAGATGGGATAGGAGTGTTCGCGGGTGGTAGAGGCGAATTTATACATCTCGTTCTGGTATTGTTTTTGTAAAATGGAGTCGGGCAGAGTAACGGATGATTGTGCCCAGTACTTGTCCCAATATTCCAGATGTGCCTGATAATCCTGTTTTAATCCACGTTGCAGGGCTGCTTCTGCTTTTTCGGCTGCTTTTTCGCCGGATAGGGAAGAGGTGACGCTCCAAGTACCGTACAGGGTTTCGCCTTCCTGTTTCCAACACACTACTACGTCATACCAGAAGTCTCCGTAGCCTTTCTGGTGATAGGTGATCCGATTGCCTTCGCGGACTGTCTCTCCTTGCTGGTAGCCCAGTCGGTGGAGATCCTGTCCCGAAACCGGATCGAGGCTGCCATCCGGTTTCGTTTTATTGTATACGGGGGTAAGGATAGACGGCTCTATCGGAGTTTTCAGGTTACGGAATACAAACCATCCGACCGGTTCGGTGGCATGAACAAAAGTCTGCATTTGTGTTCCGTCTGCCCAGTTCGCTTCGCACAGAGCATTATTCAGATAAAGTCGTACTTGGGTGGGAGCGCCTATCTTTTCCAATGGAAACTCGATTGCGGCTCCGGGGATTTTGGATGGGGCAGGGTTCATGTTATAAGGCCAGTCCAGCTTTTTCTGTACGGGCAGATAGTCTTTTGTGCGGATGTGCTCTTTTACCCAGGAGAAGCGGAAGTTATCTCCCGACAGGCTGTCTACCGGGCGCAAGTCCCATAGATCGGTCCGGTCCAGTGACAGACGCAGGGAGGAGTCGCGTTGCCATACCAGTGCGCCGACGGTGGCGTTGCCCAGAGGCATCGCTTCGTCCCACGATCGGGCAAGTCCGGTGAATACAAGGTCACTCTCCGAAGGAGTGACCGGGCAGTAGTCGTACGAGCTGCAACTGCCCCACAGACCACAACAAAGTAGCAATAGTAGTTTGATTTTCATAATATTAAAAAAGAATGGTTTATGATGATTTACTTTCAGACTTGTGCTATTATAATGAATACAAAGAGAATAGCAGTCACCATAGGGAGGCTGCTATTCTTTTAATAAATTTTAGTCTATGCTCCGGCTATGCGGCGAACACTCTCCGGATATAAACGGGTCCGGCAGCTGTCGGTCGGTATTATTTATTCAACAACAGTTCGATCGCTTTGCTTCCTTTATTTCCGGATTTCTCTTCGGCTGCCGGAGCGAAGAGTGCGTCTAACTGATAAACAGGCAAACTTCTTTCCGGTTTGAAACGATCGGATGAAACGTAATTCCGGACAGAGGTGAGCAACTGCTGCATGGCAAGCCTTTCACCGATTTTCTTTTCAGGATCGGCGCAGAGCACGAACAATTTTCCTTTTCCTACATTCGCCTCAAACGAGATTCCCAGCTTTTGGTTGGTTTCATAAGAGTCGATGCTTTGTATCAGTGGAGTGATTTCTTTCAGTTCGTCCAGTTCCAGAGCTGTCGAATAGTTAAGGATATCCCACCATTGCCAGTCAGCATAGCTTCCCGTGGGGAAATCGCGGAAAGCGGGGTGCTCGTTATCGATCAGTGTACCTACGATCATCGGGTTCCAGTTGAACATAATCGGATTCCAGAAGTGGCTGGCGAAGTGTGCTTTGCGTCCTTGGCACTTTTCGGGGATCAACAGTACGCTCTTTCCTTCGTCGAGCCACTGTTTGGTCTTGTCATTCCAGGTACGGGTGTAGATAAAGTTAGTCTCTTCAACTTTTGGCTGTTCGGGGTATACCCATACGTCCCATTCATTGCGACAACTTCCCAATTCAGCCTTCAGTGTCAGCTTATGGGCACTCTCCACACCATTCAGAGATAATTCGATGATCCCAAGCGAATCTACCGTGGCGGGTTGTATTTCTTTTACTTTCAGGCTTCCCTTACGGTACACGGTTCCATCTTCTCCTGTCAATGTCCAGTTCAGTTTCCGGTCTTTCAGGGCATTCTTGCCGTAATGGTAAATCTCCATCTTTGCTTTCAGATTCTCTCCGGTCTTGAAAGTACGTTGGGGCAGGCGTGCCAGAAGCACGGTAGGGGCACACGATTCTCTGAACTTTTCGGGGGATACGAGGCCTTTACTTTCCCAAAAGGCATCGAGGATACCGACAAAAGCGCTGCCCTGTCCCGGGAAATCGGCCAGTCCCAATAATTGGAAACCACCGGAATTGCGAGTGCGCAGCAACGATTCGTTCACCTCTTTATATTGCAGCACTGTGTGTGCTCCGGTTGCTTTGAAGAAATCATCGGCTTGATGCAACATGCCGTTTCTGGCAAGTCGTTCGCGAAACACTTCAAAGTTGCGTGCTTCGACTACGCCTGTATATTTCTTTATTTCTTCGAAGTTGGGGTACATGCAGCGCTGTCCCGTTTCGTGGGCAATCACCGGAACATCGATGTCCGACTCCTTGCAACGATCCCAGTCAGTCGAGGGTTTCCCTTCGTATACGGTGATCCATCCTTTTGAAGTGACGTGCGACACATAATATTGATCCGAGGGAGTGTGTGTGCGGGCGGTTGAGGCGCTGTAAAGACGTCGGTTGTCATAAGCCTGTGCTTTTTTCACCAGATCTTCCAATACGGCAAAATCACCTTCATTTTCGTTTCCGTTACACATCAGGATGAAAGAGGGATGATTGCCATAAGCGTCGAGAATGGCATACATCTCTTTTTCGAAGAAATCGCGTCGGGCAGGATATTTGCCCACGTCTTTGATCCACATGGGGAGTTCGGCCTGGAGGTACATGCCTGTTTCGTCGCCCGCCTCGAATGCGGCTTCCGGCGGACACCAGGAGTGGAAACGTACGTGGTTCATTCCATATTCCTTGATGGTGTTGAAGATACGCTTCCAGTCATCGACGTTTGTCGACGGATAGCCGGTCAGAGGGAAAACCGCGCAGTCCAGCACTCCGCGCAAGTGAATGTCTCTTCCGTTCAGACGGATGTGATGCTTGCCTTGTTCCACATTTCGCATGCCGAAAGTCCGGGTTTGGGTGTCTGTCTTGCCATCTACGTTCCAGCTGGCCTCAAGCTCATACAAATAAGGTGTAAATTCATCCCAGAGTTTCACCTGTTTACCCATCGGAAGGGTTTGCCGAATGCCGGCATGTGCCTGCAGGCTATCTGCACTCATGCTCTGGCGAACTATCACTTTGCCCCCTTTCTCCCGGATACATAGCTCCAGCGTTCCCGTTTGCCCGTGCTTCAGGGGGGCGGGCTGTACTGCTATTTCCACTTCTTTTGCTGTCACATCGGGATATACATTAATCCGGCGGATGTGCGCTTTTTCTTTGGCATACAGTGAAATGTCACCGACTATTCCATTCCAGTTGGTTTGTGTATATTCGGTAGTTCCGTGGTTCCACTGATCCATTGGATATTTGAGCGTATTGTTTACGCAGATGGTCAGCGTATGGATGCCGGGGCTGAGCACCGGAGTCAGTACGAATGTGTTTGGAGTACTCAGGTGCTCCATGACACCTACTTCCTTATCGTCTACGTAGACAGTTGTTTCCCAATGACAACGCTCCAGCTTCAGGTAAATCTCACGGCCGGACCAGTCCTCGGGGATCACTACTTCCCGTTGGTACCAGGCAGCCCCCTGATACTCGAATTTTCGACTCAGGCGGTCTACATAACGTGCGGTGTTTTTGATTCCTTTGCCACCCTGGTCCGTCGATCCGGGCAGCATGATGGTTTCCGAGAGTTTGTCCAGATAGAGCTCGGAGCCGGGAGTCTTGCCGAATCCCATTGGGTCCAGTTGAAAGCGCCACATACCTGACAGGTCGAGGACATCATTTTTTGTCGATTGTGCCATAACGGCCATGGCGAGCAGGCATCCGGTCAGGATCAGGATGGCTCGATGTCGGGTGTTTTGATTTGGTTTTTTCATGATTGTATGGTTTTATTCACCACAGATTACACGGATTTTCACAGATTAATCGTTTATTTCTTTTTGATTGCTAAGATTAAATGTTCTGTACTAATCTGTGTATTCTGTGGTGAGGCCTCATTTCTTTTATGTATTCATTAATTTCCGGTGAATCTGTATCCCCTGATGATTGTTATCCATCGAAGCGGCTACTTCAAAGAAGTGTTCGGCTTTTGCCGTATTCCCCAGTCCCAGATGTCCCAGAGCCATCAGATAGTTACAGTGGATGCGGTTCTTCTTGTCCATATCGTCTTCCCAGATCAGAAGGTCGGGTAAAGATACGGCAAAATAATCCATCCGGAATATGTCGAAGAGATGTTCTTCTCCATAAGTGATTAATTTGTTGAAGCGGCTGCGTGCCTCTTTCTCTTGTCCCAGTTTTCGGAATGCAAGTCCTTGATAGAAGATCTTGTCCGGTTTTTGGTCGTTGTAATACATGGCAGCGGCTGGCTGGCTGTCTCCCATGCTGGCTTTGAGGAACAGGTCGTGTGCCTCTTTCTGTTTGCCCAGTTGTTGCAGGATGCAGGCTTTGTAATAATTGAAGTCATTCTCCTGTGCTCCCGGGAGTTTGCCTTCACCCAGATGTGGCGGGTATGTGTAGCACTCTTCTATCCGGATGAGTGCCTCATCGTATTCTTTACGCCCGATCAGTTCCTTTGCCAGTTCCAGGCGGGCTATCTGATATTGTGCGGGAACTTTTCCCTCACCGCCTTCCCACGGATGGAATTTTCGCTGATCGATCCGGCGGATGGCTTCCCTGTATTGTCCGGTCTGGTTCAGCAAAGTGACATATTCCAGATATAAATCGTCACGAGTTGTTACGATATCCATATATTGTTCCAGAAAAGCCATTCTTTCTGTGTGCGGGCGGTTCAGCCGTTTATACAGCTGATCTAGTTCCATCAGTACGCGGGCGTCGGTCGGATCCAGGCGGAATGCTTTTTCCAGCAAGAGGACGGCTTCTTCTGGGCGATTCAATTTGTTGAAGTAGGCCAGAGCCAGGTTACGCCATACGGTAGGAAATGTTTCGTCCTCACGCGAAGAACGTTCCCAAGCTGCGATGGCAGGGGTATACTGGCGTTTGTCATACCAAAGATTTCCCAAATAATAGAGGGCTTTCGGGGCTTCTCCCATAAAGTCAGCCACACACTGAAGAGCTTCTATCGCTTCCAGGGCATTGGGAAAGCAGTAGTCGGCCGGTTCTTTTTCAGCAAGCCTGATGGCTGTTCGCGCCTTGTCTGTTTCTCCTAAACGAATCAGGCACCAACTCTTGTAATAGTGCAGCAGAGTCTGTTCGCCGATGGGTTGGCCGATAGCCGACTCGGCAACGGCCAGTGCTTCTTCAAATCGTCCTGCAGAGGTATAGTCGAGCACTAATGCCTCGTAGTCGGGTGCGCCGCGTTTTATCAGGTGTCGGAGTTGGGACAGTACGGTTTCTTCCCGGGTTATCAGATATTTTTCGAACAGGCAGCCAAAGTTGAATGCGTCGATTTTCAGGGAGTCTTCTATCCAGGCAAGAGCTTCCTCCGGACGTTCAAGATGGCGGAGGATCATTGCTTTCAGATGGCGACCGCGCAGGTTGTGCCAATTGCGTAATAAGGATTTTTCAATTTCTCCGAGAGCTTCTTCCCAGTTGCCGCGTGAAACGGAGATTTGAGCCAGTGAATAATAGCCTGCATCCTGCCATGCCGCGTTCCAGCACGATTTATAGAATGAATTGTATGCTTCATCGTTTTTTCCCTGGAATTTCAGCGCAAGCCCAAGGTTGTAGAAAGCTTCACCATCATACGGATTAGGATTCTTCTCGGTCAATCGGGAAATCGCTTTCCGCAGGTAGGGCTCTGCTTGCGCGAACTGTCCTTTGCGTATAAGCCACAGCCCCATGGCATTGTTACAACGGGCGTCTTCATTGTCACGGCGGAGTGCTTCCAAATAATAATCGGTCGGACAATAAGTTGCATGTCGGTATTGTTCCAGATGCAGTCCGGTCAGGTAGAGTTCCTCATTTGTTTTAATTTCTTCCGGTGCGAGGGCGGGTCGGGCTGCTTCCGGAACCTCTTTGATAGTTTCCGGTTCAGCCCTCCAACTGAGCTTCTCCCGTCCGTTGGTACCGTAGATGATGACTTCTGTTTCACTAAGGTCGTTGACGGGGACCAGTCTGTCGAACACTTGTTCCGGAGAGAGGTCGCAGGTTTGTTCAAAACAGATGTTTCCTGCTTTCCGGACTACGATGTGTAATCCCTGTTGGGCAGAGGTAGCAAAGAGCTTTAACCTGCTCTCTGTTCCTTCGGGCTCCAGATTCATCAGGAGTTCCGAGGAGGCGTTTTTCACAACTCCCAGTTCCCGGTAGGGCATGAAGTATTGTGTAAAAGTCTTCTCTTCATAGGGTTGCAGCCAGCTGAAATCCGGTTGATTGTCTGTATAGACTCCTGTCATCAGCTCTATATACGGTCCGTCGGCATCCGTCAGATTGCGGTCCCATGCTTGTCCGAAATCTCCGTTTCCCCACGTCCATTGTTTCTTTCCGGGAGATATGTGATGATTGGCAACATGCAGAACACCTGCCTGGGTGTCGTTTTCGTATCCGCCCACAAAGTTGTATTCGGACCGGATTGCCATGTAGGAAGTCGGTACAGGGATGTTTTTATATCTTGAAATGTCCACTCCGGCGGAATAGTCCATCTTGTAGTAGGTTCCGGTAGCGATAGGATAACGGGATACATCCCGCTTTCCATGGTCGAATACGGCGTTAACATCCGAGGGGAATACAGACTGATAGTCTGCGTTGACTGCTACTGCCGGATTGGCCCACCACAGGAAAGTCTGTGGCAGAGGAGTCGGGTTAGAAACTTTTCCCTGTATCTCGAGTACAGCCCGGCCGGGGCGGAGTGTGAATCCGGCTGTTCCTTTCTGGCCGAACATCCGTTCCCGTTCGCTTACCCATACAATGACACTTCCGTCTTTGCATTGTTCAATGCTGTAATCTACCGGCAGGAATGTGCTGGGGCGGTGGTGTTGAGGCCAGTTGAACTCAATGCCCCCTGAAATCCAGGGACCGGTCAATCCTACCAAAGCCGGTTTTATCACGTGGTTGTAATAAATAAAATGCCGTTGCTTTATTTTATCGAAAGCCATCTGGATGCGTCCTCCTAATTCGGGCAGAATCATGACTTTGAGGTATTCATTTTCCAACCATACGGCATGATAGCTTTTCTCTTCACAAGTGTCTTCAATCTTCTCGATGACCGGATACGGGTATACTACTCCGCTGCTGCCTTGATAGACACGCTTTTCCAGAAACATCGGGTTCTTTTCGGGACGTCCGATGCCATAGGTAGGGAGCAGGATGTCCTCCTCCCATACTTTTACATTCTCTTTCATTTTATTTTATGGATTATTTGATTAATTCTTTTTCTATTTCTTCCAGTGTTTTCCCTTTGGTTTCTGGCAGCTTCCGGCGTATGAACAGGAATCCGGCCAGACAGATGCCACCATACAGCCAGAAAGTACCTTCGGCACCTATACTTTCATTCAAAACGGGGAAGGTATAGGTCAGTACAAAGCAAGCTACCCAAAGGAAGAAGGTGGAGAGGGCCATGGCCATACCTCGTATTTTCACGGGGAAAATTTCGGATAAAACCACCCAGACTACCGGAGCGAGTGACATGGCATAGCAGGCAATGGCAAGCACTACCAGCAGGAGCATGGGCAGACCGCTTACATCCAGAAAGTAGCAAGTTCCCAGTGTCAGGTAAATCAGTGCCAATCCGGCAGAACCGATAAGCATCAGGGTGCGACGTCCCCATTTATCCACTGTATAGATGGCTACGAAGGTAAATATCACATTGGTGATTCCGGTCACTACAATGTTCATCAACACATCGGAAACGGCATAACCGGCCGATGAAAAGATTTCGTGTGCATAATTGAAGATTACATTGATGCCACACCATTGTTGGAATATAGCCAGGACGATGCCGATGATCAGCACTTTGCGCATTTCCGGGCGAAAGACAGCTTTCCATTCGTAATCTTGTTTTCCGTCTTGCCCCCGGGTTACTTGTGTCAGTTCTTCCAGGGTCTGCCGGGCATAGGTTTCTCCTCCGATGCGCATCAGTGTTTTCCGTGCTTTCTCCTGTTGATGGACAGTAGCCAGCCAGCGGGGACTTTCAGGGATGACGAATGATAATAGAAAGAAGATTCCTGCCGGAATCAGTTCTGCCCAGAACATCCATCGCCAGGCCCACTCTATACTGGTGTCACTCAGTACGTCGGAACCGTGTGTATAGTATTCTCCTATCTGCCAGTTTGCCAGTTGCGCCAGTAAAATGCCTAATACGATGGTAAGCTGGTTGAGTGATACGAATTTACCGCGTACATGGGCAGGGGAAACTTCTGCGATATAGACGGGGGAAACGTTGGATGCGATGCCGATACCCAGTCCTCCTACAATGCGATAGAAGATAAAATAGGAAAAACTATCGACTATTCCCGTACCTAAAGCTGAAAGCGCAAACAGGAAGGAGGCTATGATGAGCATCTTTTTACGTCCGTACTTGTCACTCCAGACACCCGATAGCAAAGCCCCTACCAAGCAGCCTATCAATGCGCTGCTCATGGCCCAGCCGCGTAGAACTGCTGAATTTTCAATTCCGAAGAAAGGTTCGTAGAAGATTTTAGCTCCACCGATGACAACCCAATCATAGCCGAACAACAGCCCGCCCATAGCTGAGACGATGCAGATTAGTAGTAAATAGCCTTGTGTCTGTTTCATGTTATTAAATGGTTTAAATGATTAATGCAAAGTAAGCGGGTTTAGAGGTGAAAATAAATAGAGAAACCAGCTAAAAAGATGGACTATCTTTCTTTTTTATATGTATATTTGTGACGTGAATCTATGAATCTGTTAGTATGGCAAAACAAAAAGACGGTTTTCTGGGCGAACAGGCATTGGTATTGCCTCCGGCCATTGTACAACGTATGAAGACAGAGCCTGCGACCTCTGTACTGTATATTACCGATATAGGCTATTATCCAAAGGCTTATAATCATTTTCGGGAACGGGATGCTCCGATTGACCAATATGTATTTATCTATTGTACGGAGGGTAGGGGGTGGTTCAGCCTGGATGGGCAGAAGCACCCAGTAGCTCCCAATCAATACTTCATACTTCCGGCAGGACTCCCTCATGCCTATGGCGCCGATGAAAAAGAACCATGGACAATTTATTGGATTCACTTCGGGGGAACACTGGCTTCACTCTATTGTACGCACCGAACTTGCCGGCTCACGGAAATAAAGCCGGGAATGCATTCGCGAATCAGTTACCGGACAGAATTGTTTGAGGAAATATTTCGGGTACTGAAAATGGGGTACAGTCTGGAGAATCTTTCGTATGCCAGTTCTGTATTTCATCATTATCTGGGTTCCTTACGTTATCTCAGGGAGTATCGGGAGGCTTTTTCAGAACACCGCCTGATGGGTGAGGAGGATCCCGTTAGTGCAGCCATTCATTATATGAAGGAGAATTTGGGTAAGAAGCTGACTTTAGCCGAGTTGGCAGATTATACAGGATATTCGCCTTCGTATTTCTCTAATTTATTTTTGAAACGTACGGGCTATGCACCATTGAGTTATTTCAATCAGATCAAGATTCAGAAAGCCTGTCAGTTTCTCGATTTTACGGATATGAAAGTGAATCAGGTATGCTATCGGGTAGGTATTGAAGATGCTTATTACTTTTCACGGCTGTTTAGCCAGATAATGGGTATGTCTCCCAGAGAATATAAGAAGGTGAAAAAAGGATAGAAGAGATCAGGCTGACGGGAAAAGCCGGTTATCGCTTTTCCCCGTCAACTGATAAAGATTATATCTTGATCTTTCCTGTCAGTTTGATGTCTCTGGAAGAGGCACCTACCAGGATTTCAAACTCTCCTTTCTCAAATACCCAACGGTTTTGTCGGGCATTGAAATACCGGAATGCGTCTTCATCCAGTTCGATCTCTACCTGTTTGCTTTCTCCTGCCTTCAGATATATCTTGTCAAAGCCTTTTAATTCTTTCTGTGGACGAGGCTCTTTAGACTGTATATCATGTACATAAAGTTGGGCAATTTCGTATCCGTCTTGCTGCCCGGTATTGGTTATGGTAAATGAAACTGTGACTTTCTTCTGTTTTTTATCTGTAATACGGATATTGAGGTCCGTATAATCAAAAGTGGTATACGAGAGTCCGAATCCAAATGGGAAAAGAGGTTCGATACCTTTTTCGTCGTATCCTCGGTAACCGGTGAAGATTCCTTCTGTATAATATACCTTCTTTTCTTTTCGGGTTTCATCATAGTGCCCGTATGCCGGCGAATCTTCCCATTTTTTTTCGATTGTGAACGGGAGTTTGGCTGACGGATTTACTTTGCCCGAAAGAATGTGGGCTAATGCGTGTCCACCCTCCTGCCCGGGATAGAGGGCATGTACTACAGCGGGTACCTGATTGATCCACCGGGTCATGTTTACTCCGCCTCCGGCATGAATAGCTACTATCAGTTTGGGGTTTACTTTAATCAATTCCTCGATTAGCAGGTCTTGTCCATAAGGCAAATCGAACGGTCGGTCGCGCCCCTCCAGTTCGATGCTTCCGTCCAATCCGGCACAGAACACCACGAGATCGGCTTTCTCGGCCAGTCGCTTTGCTTCAGAAAAGTCAATATCGCTTTGATAAGCATATCCCATCCGGATCTCTGCCGGGGTGCTGCGTTGGTTACAGAATTCCAGTTGAACGTGTTTGGTATCTCCTTTCCGTACTGAAACGGCAATATTGCGTACGTCGAACGATTGAGACCGGGAAGCGTCCAATGCCAATGTTCCGTCTATCCACAGGCGATACGCTCCCTGTGCATCGACAAAGAACCGGAGGCTGTCTGTCTTCTCGGCATCCACGTATCCTTCCCAACATATCCGGTAGTCACTTCCCAATTTGCTCTCGTTGAAAGGGTATCCCCACCATTCGTAATTTACTGTGCGGTCGATACGGCGAATGATCAGTCTGTTTTCATCTTTACCGTTTCCGGATGCTGTGTTGCCCGGTTGATTGCTGTTTACTGTTCTTCCGGCAGCTACTGCCTGTTGCTGGATCATTTTGTCGGAGAGTATAGCAGAACTGTCAGATGACAATGCATAATAACTGGCTTCCAGTCCGGGTTTGCCATCTTTGGTACGGAACTTACTGTTACGGAACAACCGGGGTTTGAACTGGTTGGATATTCCTTCGGTGTAATATACTGTTGCTGCCGGAAATTCCTGGCAGATACCCTCTAATGCTGAAACGACATACCAGGGGTGAACTTTAGAACTTCCACCTCCGCCATACACAATGCTGTTGACATTGTATATTCTGTCCGAAACAATTGCCGGATTGGCTGTAGGACCGATTACGGCAATTACTTTAGGTTGGCGGATGGGTAATGTGTTTTGTTCGTTCTTTAACAGGATGATACCTTCACAGGCGGCATTCAATGCCATTTGATTGGCTTGTGGGTTGAAAGTCGGGATATGGGTGTCTTGCTGAGGCCGATCAAAAAATCCCATTGAGATGCAGGCTCCGTAAATACGGCGTACTTTATCGTTGATCACTTCCTCTGTAACCTTTCCTTCTTTAATGAGTGGGAGAAGTTCTTTGCGGGTGAACCAGTCGTTGCTGCCCATTTCAAGATCCAAACCGTAGTTTGCAGCATTTTCGGCAGAGTAGGTACAAGCCCAGTCTGACATCAACATGCCTTTGAATCCCCAGTCCTTCTTCAAAATATCGATCAAATGTTTGTTTTCAGTGCAATATACTCCATTTACCAGGTTGTAACCTGTCATGACGGCTTTGACACCTGCTTTTTGTACGGCAGCTTTAAAAGGTGGAAGGTAAATTTCCTGCAGGGCGCGTTCGGATACTTCCGTACTGACTGTATAGCGGTCAAACTCCTGATCGTTGGCTGCGAAGTGTTTTATGGTGGCGATTACTCCTCCGTCTTGTACCGCTTTAATAAAAGGGACTACCATTTCGGATGTCAGGTAGGGATCTTCGCCGAAATACTCGAAATTACGGGCTCCTTTGGAAGCTCTGTAGTTGTTTACTCCCGGAGCTAAAAGAAAATGAATACCTCTCGCACGCCATTCCTGGGCATACATGGCTCCTGTCTTTTCTGCCAGATTTTTGTTCCATGAGGCAGCCAGAGAAAGTGCCGATGGAAATGCGGTGGCACGTCCGAACAATCCCCAGGAGGCAACGCCCAGCGGACCGTCAGCCAGTTTGAATGCCGGTATTCCCAATCGTTCGCACGGGTGCAGATAGAAATCGTTGTATCCGGCAAGCAAATCTATTTTCTCTTCAAGGGTCATACGTCCGATAAGGTCATTTACTCTTTCTTCGGTAGATAATGTCGTGTTTTGGAACGGATACTGGCTTTGAGCATGCAGATTGCAAGGTAAAAGCAATCCGATAGCCAAACTTAAGGTAAGGAAAATGTTTTTCATGTGTTTTCTTTGAATTAAATGTTTATTGAGTGATGTCGCAAAGTTCTAAAAAAGAGGGCTTACTGCAAAATGGAAAGCCCTCTCTTTCGGGGTAAAGTGTGTTAAATTAATGTATAGCTTTTATCAGTTCATTTCCGTTACTCACCGGTTCTTTAATCAGCTCCGGTAAATTATACGTTTTAGTAAACGTATCATAGAAACTCGGATCTTTCTGCGGCAATAAAAACGGTTTTCCCGCTTTTCCTGTTTCCGGATTGAAACTGGCGAAGAATGGTCGTGCCCAAAGTCCGTCCAGTCGTTTGCTGCTGAATACGAACCACTTTCCGGATGACGACCAGGTATGGAAACTTTCCACGTCATCACTGTTCACCTCGTTTAAAAGCCGTATCTCTCCGGTATCTGTCGTTAAAAGGCAAAGCTCGCTTTCCGGATGCCAGATAGAAAAGTTACCATAATCAGATAGAGTGAACATCAGGTATCTGCCATCCGGAGAAACTCTTGGAAAAGACACGCTCTTCCCCTGTTCCGAAGCTTTATATACACACTCCAAGTTCCCGAACTTACCTGATTCGGGATCGAATCCAATCCGGCATAGGTCATAACGAATACTGTCCAGCGGCATCTTTTCTTTATAAGCGTTTCCACGGCAGAAGTACAGCGTCTTCCCGTCCGGTGTCCAGTTCGGAAATGTCTCCATGTATTTATCCCCATAAATCAGGGAGTCCGTGAGGAACGTTTTCTTTTGTGTGTCATATACCATCAAGTCGGCGGCCAGGTCTGACACCTCGATGGGCTTCTGTCCCGATGAATGGAAGAATTGCTGTATCTCATTCATTGAGAATGCGATATATCTTCCTGAAGGATGCCAGGCCGCATAGGTTCCCCCATTCTTGGCCCCTTCCGGTTTTGTATTAACTTTTTCTACTTTTCCATTTTTTGATATCAGTGTTCCTCCCGATTTTCCACGTACATGTATCATCATGGTTTCGGGTGAGTTCCGGTTGAACGTATGGCAATTTATGCATTGTTTTTCAAATGCTTTATTCTCCGCTATGGGAGTTTCCTCATAATTAGTCAGGTTTCGTTGATAGATTCCCATCTCGTTCCAGAGTTCATATCCCGGGTAGAGTAGCCGGTAGGCGAGGTATGGATCTATCATTTCATTAGAAACGGTATCTGTAATATCTGCGAAGCGTGTCCATTTTCCATCTTTCAGGAGAGTGATTCGAATAAAGATTTCCTTTCCGGCTGCCTTTTGGAGAAGTTTTTTCCAGGCTTTGGATGGGATAATCACTTCCGGTTGCTTGCTGGTATATAGGATATCTGTCACTTTTTCTACACCAATTTCTGTTTGAAAAACATCAGCTTCTTCTTTGATAATGAAATTTGGCGGAGCAATATTAACCGGGAAGGTGACTCCTGTATAATCCGGGTATATACAGGGAATACTATCTGTATATAAGTCCGGCCTTTGACATTGCTCTGTGCAGGCTTGTAGTATCCAGGCAAGAGCCATCATAAAAAGAATATAGGTAGTTTTCATATCAGTGCAGATTAATTCTTAATGATTTTATCTCCATAGGGACTGATGAAGTTCAGATAGTACCAATAGGTGTTTCCAAACTCGGATTTCAACCTTTGCATTTCTCTGTTTTTATATAAGCCATAATATTGTTGGAATCGTTTTTCGGTTTGTTCGCTTACAGTGAAACCTGATTTTGAAAAAGTTTCTTCGCCTACTCCTAATTTATAGATATAGAGTGCCTCTTCGTAGGCGGGTGGCATTTGAGGATAATCGAAATTATGTATGAACTTCAGGTTATTCACAAAACGTATGACATTGTTGCTCAACAGTAAGTTACCCATCAGATATTCGAAAGCCATCCGGTTTGTTGAGTCTTGTTCGCACAGATATTGCAGTTCCGGTCCTATATTTATAACATTCGCGAATCGTACAGGTGTGTTGGAGGTCTTGCCGGGTGATACTTTCAACCCGGGAACATTTCCTGTCGGTAGCCATTTCTCCAATGCTTCGGCCTCTTTCTTGTAGAAAAGAGATTGTTTAAGCAGGTTGATAAACCTCTGTGCCACTTTGGGACGTTTATTGGCTATGTTATACCGTGCCAAGTTAATCAGGTGCGGAGCGGTCTCTCCCCAGACAACCATCGATTCGAATTCCCACCGTTGTGCCTCGTTGATATATCCCAGGTCTTCATAAATGAAATGTCCATATTCGCTTTCACGGCTGTCACTGTTCCATGGGAAGTACAGACTTTTGACTCCTAATTTTTGTGGATAATCGAATAGGTGGTAAGGTAGTTTTCCTGTGTGATATAAAGCCAGGTTGTGAAAATAGGAGATCAGTTGATTGGTTCTCCCTGAATTTATATATTTTTCTGTTTGTGTCAATGTGTTTTCCCAATTTCTCTCTTTTACGCTTTTCTCAGCCATCAACATGATGCGTTCCGGCATATTATATGATTGTACGAATATATAACATGCGGCAATGGCATATATGATTGTAGAAATTGTGGAAATTGCCATATTCTTTTTATTTCCATGAACATTAATCCATGGAATGCGGATGAAACATTTCCATTGTTTGGTTATGAAGAGATTAATTCCGGCAAGTAACAAAAGCCCCAAGAAAACTCCCACGACAGGTGTTAATGAATGATCTACAGGCATTGTATAAATGAAAAGACATATAGAGGGAATTAAGGATAATTGTAACAGGTCTGTTTGTCCTGTTATTTTTTTGAAAGAATAGTGCGTCAACAGATATATTCCCGCCAATATCCCGGATAATATAGCACTCCCCAATATGGGTATATAAAAGAATTGAACGATGAAATCATTCAGATATGCGATCAACCCTTCCGTATGAATTTGTTTGAAGAAGTATTCTTTAGAGAACAGGAACAAATGGTGTTGTTCGTGATAATAAATCACATGTGAAAGTACCCCTTGGTAACAAAGGAAATAGGTAATGAAAAGTAGTAAAAACAGTAGGTATGGTAACCGCTTCATAAGTATAGATGCAAGATAATAAGAGAAATGAGGGCACTCCCTGATTGGAATGCCCCCATTGTCTAAACACTATTATTAATAACCCGGATTCTGTGTCAGAGCAGGATTCAAGTCAATTTCGCTTTGCGGTACAGGGAACAAATAGTTATTGTCCGAGTATCTGCTTCCTACCAACTTAATCGGTTCTCCCTGATAAAGGATACACATTTTTCCACCATCTACTTTTTTGTCGGGATCATTCGGGTTGTCTACAATCTTATATTTCAATCCTTCGAATGGTGCATTCAATACGTCTTTGGCAATTCCCCAACGACGGATATCCCACATACGTTTTCCGCCTTCCAGACAAAATTCTACACGCCATTCGTTACGGATACGTTGACGGAGATCATCCTGAGTAGCACAATAAGTAGGCTTGCTGGCATCCGTATTCTGAAGTTCAGGCATACCTACACGACGTCTTACCTGGTTGACAGCATCAAATGCAGCCGGATCCAACCCCTTAAGTTCGTTCATGGCTTCAGCATAAGTTAAGAGTACTTCAGCATAACGGATATGTACCCAGTCCTTACCCATGTTCCAGCCATCAGACTGAGGATCTAAACTTGGGTCCAGCCATTTCTGACCATAATATCCGGTTTCTGTAGCATCATTATGTTGGTTGATGCCTGTGCTACCGCTTGAAGCCAAAGGAGCGACTTTTATTGTTACGCCATACATTTCCTCACCATCGTGCAAAATGTCTACCTCCAAACGTGGGTCACGGTTTTTGAATGGATCTGTTGAATCGTATATTTTAGATTTACTGATCGGAGCGCCTTCACTATCTTCGAATGCGTCCACCAGACTTTGAGTGGGGTTCATGCCACCCCAACCTTTTGTAGGGAAACATTCCCAACCCATCAGGTAGTGAGTTTTGTCCGGGTAGTTAAATTGGGTAACAAGTATGAATTCGTCACAACCATCGGCTTTTTCCCAGAAAAGTTCAGCATATTTGCCTGTATTGTCTTTATCATAAAGTTCATACAAGCCTAAATCCATTACATTTTTGGCTTCTTTGGCAGCTACATCCCAATTTCCGTAGTATAAAGCAGCTCTTGCTTTCATTGCCATAGCGGCTCCTTTAGTAATTCGTCCATAGTCAGAAGCAGGCCATTCTGTTGGAAGGGCAGCAATTGCTCTGTCAAAATCAGCCATGACTTTCTCATATACTTCTGCTCTTGGCATACGTGTGATTCCTTCCATGTCTTTTAAGTCCAGAGGTTTATCAATGTATGGAACGTCTCCGAATGAACGGATCAGATTAAAGTAAATATACGCTCTGAAGAAATATACCTGTCCGAGTGCTTTGGTTTTATCTGCTTCAGGATAATCAGGAATCTCATCTATTTTTGAAAGAATCAGGTTACACTGACGGACATTTGCATAATCACCGCTCCAACCTTGGTCTGCCGGGTCATAAATTCCTTTGGAAATATTACCTGCAGCCCATTTGATACCCATTGTGGCATTGTCTGAATTAATGTCGTTGTCTTGATCCCATGTAGACAGATAGCCATAGAGGTCTGAGACTACTTTGTTTGCGTCATCCGGCGTTTTCCAGAAGCTACCATCAGAAAGCTCTTCCTGAGGATAGCGATCCAGAAAGTCGCTACAAGAGCTGAACCCTACTATAAGGGCTGTTGCAAATATATATAAGTAATTCTTTTTCATATTTTTATAGTATTGAGGGATTTAGAATGAAACTTTTAGGCCTAATGAAACTTTCTTCACGTTGGTATATGACCATCCGCGTGTACTTGATTCTTCCGGGTCAATGTCTTCAAGACCACAGAATGTCAGTAAGTTTTCACCAGCTACATAGACTTTGATTCTGCTAACGCCAATTCTGTTCAGCCAACTCTTAGGCAGATTGTAGCCTAATGACACATTCTTCAAACGTACATAAGACGCGTCTTCCAACCAGAAAGAAGAAGTTACGAAGTTAGTTTGTGAATCTTTTGTGATACGAGGATAGCTGGCATTATGATTTTCCGGAGTCCATCGATCTAAGTGTTTTTTCAGCACTTTACCACCATTATAGAATGCGTATGAAGATTCGGCTTCACAGTATTTATCGACATCGAATGCACCTTGGAACAGAGCAGAGAAGTCGAAGTCTTTCCAATACAGGTTAATGCTTAAACCACCTGTCCAGCTCGGGAAGTTTTGACCGATCACTGTACGGTCATTCGCAGCATCAATTTTACCATCACCATTCAAATCAGCATATTTGATATCACCCAATTTTTCTGTTCCTGTACGTTTCGGTTCGTTGGCCAGTTCCTCTTCAGTATTGAAATAACCGATTGCTTTGTAACCATAGAATGAACCGATGGGATAACCTTCTAAACGCCATAATTTATTGTTGTCAGGATCTTCTCCTTCAGTACCTTCAAGGTTTGTGATACGGTTTTTTACATAAGCCAGATTTAAATTTACAGCATAGCTGAAATCTTTATTGATACGGTTATTGTGGAAAATGTTCAAATCGAAACCTGTATTTTCTACACTACCTGCATTCTGAACCGGTGCTGACATACCTAAAATGCCCTGTACCGGAAGTTTCAATAGCATGTCATCTGTTTTTTTCTTGTATACAGACAGTTCAAATCCAAGTTTATTATCTAAGAATCCTGCGTCTAATCCAACTTCGTAATTAGTAACTGTGGCCCACTGAAGTGCACTGTTTACATATCTCGCTTCATAGGCAGTTGTGTTCAATGTATTACCAAACATATAAGAACCATAAGCATAAGTCGCTACTGCAGGGTAGATATCGCTCAATTCTTCGTTACCGGTACGCCCCCAACCTAAACGTAACTTCAAGTTACTCATCCAGTTCAGATTGTCTTTAATAAAGTTTTCCTCTGAGATTCTCCATCCGGCAGAGAATGCAGGGAATACACCCCAACGATTATCTTTCGGGAAACGTGAAGAAGCATCTGCACGCAGATTCGCTTCAAATAAATATTTGTCAGCGTAATCGTATTGGATACGCCCAAAGTATGAACGACGGGCTAACTCCGTGCCACCATCAGAATTGGTTTGAGATGATTTATCCAGTGTATTCAATGACTCTGTTAGTTCATCGCTACCACCACCCTTACGTGTGGCTTCTGTATATTTATAAAGTTGTTCCCACTGCTCAAAGCCAAACAATGCACCGATAGTATGTTGCTTGAACGTTTTGTTATAGTTCACCAATAGCTGAGATGTATATTCGTTCCAGATATAATATTTATCGTATCCTTCTCTCAAACCGGAATCAGAAATATTTGATCCGGTACCATATGAATAATGTTTCTTGAAGTAATCGATGTTACGAATATCATTACGTACAGAGAATAATCCCTTAACGCTCAATTCCGGTAAAATGTGTACGGTTGCATGTAGGATAGCATTCAACTGCTGGTCCATCTGACGATAAAAACCGGTTCTTCCTAATTCTGCTACCGGATTGGCTTTTCCACTATAATTAAATGTACCATCTTCATTGTAAACCGGTAGTGTCGGGCTGTTACGGGTCACTTCACTCATCAGTGTAGCAAATCCGACAGCTCCATCTTCACGTGTTCCTCTATATCCGGATACATTCAGTCCGGCAGAAAACCATTTGCTGATTTCTGATTCAACGTTGATACGACCGGTGAAACGATTATAATCATTTTCGTTTGTTAAACCACCTTGATAGAGATAACCAACCGATGCACTGTAATTTGTTTTTTCAGAGCCACCATTGATTGAGAAATTGTGTTGTTGTTCAAATGCAAAATTTTTAAATGTCTCTTTATACCAGTCTGTATTGGGGTGTCCGATTGGATCAGTTCCATTCCGGAAAAGCTCGATATCTTCATCGCTATACGGAAGGGCGGCATTGGGATTTTCATTTTTTACAGCTTCATTGTACAGCATAGCATAGTCTGCCGAACCAAGGAAGTTTAGTTTTGTCGTAGGAGTTGCCCATGCTACACTACCCGAATAGGATACTTTGGCATCTTGTCCTTTCTTACCTTTTTTAGTTGTAATCAAGATTACACCGTTGGCAGCCTGTACACCGTAGATTGCGGCAGAAGCAGCATCTTTCAATACTGTCAAACTTTCGATATCCTGTGGGTCAATGGTATTCATACTACCCGGTACACCGTCTACGATGACTAACGGATTGGCCGCATTCACCGAGTTTTTACCACGTACGGTAATTGTTCCGGTTTGTAATCCCGGAGCACCGGAAGATTGGATAGCTGTTACACCCGGCATTGTTCCGGCCATTGCTGCAGAGACACTTGATACAGAACGAGATTCCAGTGCTTCAGCATTAATGGATGATACTGCACCTGTTAAATTTGCTTTTTTCTGTACGCCGTAACCTACTACAACTACCTCGTCAAGGGTCTTTGTATCTTCTTTCATGGTAACATTGTAAGAAGTAACACCTGGTTTCAACGATACTGTTTCAGGCATATAACCGATATAGGTAATTTGTAATTCGTTGCCGCCTACTGTCAGACTGAATTGTCCGTTAATATCTGTTATAGTACCATTAGAAGGAGCTCCTTTTTCTACTACTGATGCTCCAATGATGGCTTCACCCATTGCATCTTTTACAACTCCCGAAACTTTTCTCTGCTTTTGTTGCTGAGTTGTCTGTACGTCTTTTGTCGCTTCTTTCGTCGCAGATACTACGATCTGATTATCCACGATCTTATAAGTGTATCCCGAATTCTTGAATACTTCGTTCAGTACAGTTTCGATCGGGGCATCCGACACATTGATGGATACTT